>Ga0136846_1239262_pt1 | contig 18168 bp, 15 predicted proteins | sample HopSoiMetagenom2_FD_96841 | JGI IMG/M metagenome (GOLD analysis project Ga0136846, IMG submission 96841) | Grasslands soil microbial communities from Hopland, California, USA - 2 Assembly 2016 (version 4) | ecosystem: Environmental > Terrestrial > Soil > Grasslands | place: USA: Hopland...
CCGCCGGCGCCCGCTCCGGTCGCTGCCGTGGCGCCGCCGCACGCCGCCGTCCCGCAGGCGCCGCGAATTTACGCGTCATCGGACGCCAATGTGCTGCCACCCGCGGCCATCCGGCAGGAAGTGCCGCCGTACGGCGGCATGCTCCTCAGGGCGATGCAGGGCATCGTTGAAGTCGTGGTTGACGAAAACGGCGGGGTCGTGTCGGCCGCGATCAGAGCTCCGATGAACACGACGTACGACCGGCAGGTGCTCGCGGCAGCCGCCGGCTGGCGCTATAAGCCTGCGCTGCTCGATGGCACGCCCGTGAAGTACCGGAAGTTCATTCAGATCGCACTCACGCCCAAGTAGCACACAAGTAGTACGATGCGGGCGCCTTGGCGCCCGCTCCGACACGACTGCGTCTGCCGCATCCCGTCATCCTTCTGGGAGCGGCAGTCCTCGTCGCCGCCCTGCTCACCTGGATTCTTCCCGCAGGCCAGTTCGACCGCCGCGACGATGCCGCCACAGGCCGGCGCGTGGTCGTGGCCGGCACCTACCATCGCGTAAACGCATCACACGTCGGGTTGTTTGCCGCGGCCGTGGCGATCCCTCGCGGTTTCATTGCCGCGGCCGATGTCATCGGCCTCGTGCTCCTCGTGGCCGGCGCCTGGGTCGTCGTCGACCGGCTCGGCACGCTGCCGGCTGTGGTCGCGGCACTCGTCCAACGCTTCGCCAGCCGCGGCCTCTGGGTGATTCCGCTGGTCTCGCTGTTTTTCGGATCGATGGGTGCGCTCGAGAACATGCAGGAAGAGATCATTCCGCTCGTGCCGGTGCTGCTGGCGCTGGGGAAGGGAATTGGTGTGGACGCGGTGACCGTCGTGGCCATGAGCGCCGGCGCGGCAATGGTGGGGAGCGCGTTCGGACCAACGAATCCGTTCCAGGCGGGCATCGCGCTGAAGCTCGCGCAGCTGCCGCCGCTCGGTCGCGGCGGCGTGCGCATGTCCATGTTCGTGATTGGCCTGGCGCTGTGGATCGGCCTGACCATGCGGCACGCGATCCGCACGCGCACGGCGCCTGCAGCCTCGGTACGCGTCGGCGACAGTGCCGTCGCCGTTCCGCAGCTCGATGCACGGCACGCGCTCATCATGGCCATCGTGCTCGCGCCCATGGCGGCGTACGTGTACGGCGCACTGCGGCTCGAGTGGGGACTGAACGAGCTCGCCGCCGGCTTTCTCGTCGCAGGCCTCGTGGCGGGTCTCGTGGGCCGCATGGGACTGGGCACGACGGTGCTCACTTACCTGGACGGCATGCAGAGCGTGCTCCCGGCGGCATTCATGGTGGGTGTCGCGCGCAGCATCTCGCTCGTGCTCGAGGACGGGCACGTCGTCGATACGATTCTCAACAGCATGGTCACGCCGCTTGGGCACCTGCCAGCCATTTCGTCGGCGCTGCTGATGATCCCGCTTCACGGGCTGCTTCACGTGGCGGTGCCGAGTGTAAGCGGCCAGGCTGTGCTGACGATGCCGTTATTCGTACCCGTCTCGGACCTTCTCGGCTTTTCGCGTGAAGCGGTCGTGCTGGCGTACCAGACCGGCGCCGGCCTCGCCGAGCTCGTCACGCCGACCAACGGCGCGCTCATGGCGATACTGCTGGCGGCCGGTGTCCCGTATCAGCGCTGGTTTGGCTTCGTGGTCCTGGGCGTCGCCGTACTTGTGCTCGTCGGCGTGCTCGCCATCGTCGCCGTCGCCTGAGCGTCGAGCTGCGCCGGCCACCACTCCCGGACGGAGTTGATCAGCCAGAACTGCGGTGCGGACCGGAGTTGATCGACCGTGACCAGTTCTTCTTCGATCGCGCCATCCTCGAGCAGCTGCGCCCGCAAGGTTCCGGGAAGCAGACCGCACGTGACCGGCGGCGTCACCCTGCGCCCGCCGAGCTCCACGACGAGATTGGCGATGGTCGATTCCGTCACGTGGCCGTCGGCGTTCCACAGCACCACGTCATCAACCCCGTAAGACGGCTGCCGACGCCTGGCCTCTTCGTATACCGTGCGGTTCGTGGTTTTGTGATACAGGAACACGTCTGTCGGATCGACAGCCGACGCGGCGAAGGCGACACGCGCGGGCGCGTGCACCGGTTCGAGCGGCCCGCTCTCGACGCGTGCCGTTCCGTCGCGCGACAGCAGAAGGCGGAGCCGGAGGGCAGCGGCGGATGAAGACACGGCGCGATTCAGCGCCAGCCTCAGGGTGGCCGCATCGCACGCGAAGCCGAAATGGCGAGCGGATGCGGCGACGCGGTCCAGGTGTCGATCGAGCAGGAAGAAGCCGTCGACGGGGGACCACTTGAGCGTTTCCAGGAGATCGAAATTGCCGACATCGCCGTCCACGTGGCTCAGTGTAGCGGACGCTACAATAGATTGCATGGACGGCGCGACATATCGAGGCGCGCTCGCGGCGGCGCCGCGGCTCGCCGGGCATTTTACCCGCCACATCGAGGCCGCGCGGGCGAACTCCGCCGAGCCGATGGCGTTCGCGCCTGACGAACGATCGCTCGAAGCCATCATCGACGCGGCATTCTGGGCGAGCCTTCGCCGTGAAGAAGGGTACACGCCGAAAATATCCCTGGCGTTCCTGCCGCCCGAGCAGGGCGTCCGTCCGCTGATGTTCGCGCGCGCGCTGGCGCTCGATGCCGGTGCGCTGGCGAGGGTGGCGCCCGCCGTCGAACGCGCGGGCATCCACCTCGGTATCTGGCCGCGCGACGGGCAGTTGTCGGTGTGGGGGACGACGCGGTCGATCCCGTCCTATTGCTTCGTGCTCGAGGTGGCCTCGCCCGGGCTGCTCGTCATCAAGCACCACCGCGGCGACGTTTCCGGAAAGTTCGTCAACGTGGCCGTTCTCGAAGGCGACAGCCTGAAGATCATCGACGAGCGCGCATCGAGCCTGCCGGACTGTCCGCCGCTCCTGACATCCCTCCTCGGTTTCCAGGAGCCGGCGTCGTGGGAGCACTCGGTGAACGTGCTCGTGCAGCTGGCCGTGTCGATGCGCGGGCACGGCCGCGGCGGCGCGCTGCTGGTCGTGCCTGCCGGCAGCGACACCTGGCGCGAGTCGATCGTCAAGCCGATTTCGTACGCCGTCGCGCCGAACTTCGGCGAGCTGGCCGATCTGATGCGTGACGCGTCGGACCATCGTCGCGTCTGGCAGGACGCCCTGGCGCGGGCCGTGGCGACCATTGCGGGCCTGACGGCGGTGGACGGCGCCACGATCATCACCGACGAGTACGAGCTCGTGGCGTTCGGCGCCAAGATTTCGAGGCGCGAAGGTTGTGCCCGGATCGAGGCGGTCACCGCGACCGAGCCGATCGAAGGGGCGGTCGCGACCACGCTGAACCCGTCGGAACTCGGCGGCACGCGTCACTTGTCCGCCGCGCAATTCGTGCACGATCAGCCTGACGCCGTGGCCCTCGTCGCATCCCAGGACGGACGTTTCACCGTCTTCGCGTGGTCGCCGTGTGAGACCATGGTGCACGCGCATCGTGTCGAGACGCTTCTGCTGTGAGGCCCTCATGAAGTTCGGCGGTCGAATCCTGCTTCCCGTGCTGCTCGCCGGAGTCGCTGCTGGTGTATTGGCGCCGGCGGCGCACGCCCAGTGGCCGGCGTATCCGACGCCTGGTGTTCCGAAGACCGCCGACGGCAAGCCGGACCTGACTGGACCCGCACCGCGGACCGCCGACGGCAAGCCGGACTTCTCCGGACTCTGGATTCGTGGAGACGGGCAGCTCGGACCCGCAGGCGGCGGGACGCTGCGGGTGCCGCCCCCGACGTTTTCGGCCGGGCCGCCGGTCACGACGTTCAGAGATGTGGGCGCAAACATGAAGGAAGGCCTGCCGCTGCAGCCGTGGGCGGCCGAGCTCGTGAAAGCCCGCAGGGCCGAGAATCAGAAGGACAATCCCGACGCCCACTGCCTGCCGATGGGCCTCATGCAGTTCCACAATCACGGCCAGCCGCGGAAAATCGTCCAGACCGCCGGCGTGATTCTCATCGTCTACGAGGCGAATTACGGGCTGCGGCAAATCTTCATGGATGGCAGAACGCTTCCCGGCCCGGATGCCCAGCCGTGGTGGTACGGCTACTCGGTCGGCAGATGGGAGGGCGATACGCTGGTCGTCCAAACCAGCGGCTTCCGCGACGGCGGATGGCTCGACATCTGGGGCAACCCGCTGACCGATGCCGCAAAGCTGACCGAGCGGTTCCGGCGCCCGAACTTCGGGACGATCGAAATCGATATCACGGTCGACGACCCCAAGGCGTACACGAAACCGTGGACCGTCCGCGTCAACCAGCGTGCCGTGCTCGATGGCGAGCTGATCGAGTTCATCTGTCTCGAGAATCAGCAGTTCGAGTCGTATCTGGCGGGCGCCAAGAAGTAGTGCGGGCCTTCAGGCCTGCATCTACTTCTTCATCTTGAGCGTCCGTTCGAAAAACCCTGCCATCGCGCCGATCTCCGCCGTCCAGTTCCGCCACAGCAGCGCGTCGTGGACATCGTCGGGCAGCACCAGCGTCTCGACGTTCACGCCCTTCGCGAGCAGCCGCCGTTCAAGGTCCACCGTCTGGTGAAAGTCCACCGTGTTGTCGTCGTCTCCGTGGATCAGCAGGACCGGCGACTTCCACGTGGGCACCGCGGCCACCGGCGAGGATTCGAACGCCACCTTCAGCGCCTGGCGCAGATCCGCTTCGCTGATGTTGTCGCCCGCGATCGCGCGGGCCTGCTGCATCGCGTTCACCGCCGGCAGCCGGTCGTGGACGCCGTGGATATCGACGCCGGCGGCGAACACGTCAGAGTTTCTCCCCAGCGCCAGCGCCGTGAGGTAGCCGCCGTACGATGCGCCCCACACGCCGATGCGGGAGGGCTCGACGTTCGCGCGCGTCTGCAGGTAACGGCCCGCGGCGAGGATGTCACGGTATTCGGCCGCGCCGCGCGCGCCCGTGTTCTCCGCGAACTGAAACGCCTCGCCGTACCCGACGCTCAGCCGGTAGTCCACCGACAGCACGACGAAGCCGCGGCTCGCGAGGTACTGGTTGGCCCCGTAGTCGTTGGCGTACTCCCATCGGTAGTGCCATCCGAGCAGCATCTGGCGAGGTCCGCCGCCGTGAATGTAGACGACGGCTGGTTTCCTTCCGGTAAGGCGGGCATCGCCGGCGTCGGCCGGTTCGAACAGCTGTCCGTGCACGTCGACCCCGTCGCTCGCGCGGAACGAGACGAGGCGGGGCGTCACGAGGCGCGATGCCGGAAAGTCCGCCGGCAGCAGATTCGCGCCAATCGCGCGCGGGCTTCCTCCTGAAACGGGAACAACGGCAGGAGCGGGCGGCTGCTGTGTGTTCGACGAAAGAAACGCCAGCGTTCGGCCGTCAGCCGTCAGGGTGGGACTCCACTCGATCCCGGCGCCGGAAGTCAGCGCCACTGGTTTCGTGGCTCCGGAGACCGGCACCTTGAAGAGGTGGCGGCGATCGAGATCGCCGGGTTCGGCGCCGGTGTTCGCGTTGTAAACGGCGAAGCGGCGGTCGGGCGTCAATGCGACCTGTTCCACCATGAACGGGCCTGGCGTGAGCAGCACCGGCTGACCGCTCTTGTCAGAACGTCCTGCGTGTTGAATTGCGTAGAGATGCGGAAACCCATCCACATACGACATGTAGATCAACGCGTCGTCGGCGGCCCATTGCAGCCCGATGCCGCCGGGATTTCTCAGGATTGGATCGACCGGCGCGCGGCCGCTCGTGGCGGCCGTGGTCACGGCGGCGTTGCCGTCCGTGTCGCCGGCGGCAGGCGCGCCGGAATGCACTTCGGCGACCACGATCGACCACGGTGGTGTGTCCTGGGGTGCCAGCGGCGCTCGTGGCGGACCGCCCGCGCCCGGCTGCCGCAGGAATGCGAGATGCCTGCCGTCGTGCGACCACGCGGGCATCGAGTCGCGGAAGGTTGATGGCGCGACGAAGCGAATCGGCCCTCCGTCGGTGAACAAACCGATGAAGCTGTGATCGTTTCGGCTCGACACAAACGCGAGCGTCCGCCCGTCGGGAGACCAGGCCGGCGACTCGCTGGTGCCTCGCGCATAGAAAGCCTGCTGCGCCGGCTTGGCACCCTCGACGGGAGCGACCCAGATCTGCCGGTTCTTGACGAAGGCCACGCGTTTGTTGTCAGGCGCAATCGCGGGGCTGTCCCCCTCCCCCACGAGTTTGGGTGTGCCGCCGCCGACGGCGATCGACCAGACCTGAATCTTCGGCTGAACCGTGCTTCCGGCCGGATTCGGCGGCGCGTCTCCCTGGCGATTCGATCCGTGATCGCCTCCGCGCACATAGACGATCGTCGCGCCGTCAGGCGAAAAGGACAGCTGCGTCAGCTCCTGCCCGTCGTCTTCGCGGTACGCCGTGACGCGGCGCGGCTCGAATGCGGGGCCGTAGGCCACATAGATGTTGCGCACGCCACGCTCGTTGAACGTCCACGCGATCGTCGATCCGACGGGCGACGCGATCAGATTCTCCGGTGATGGAAATCCCAGAATCTGTTCGACGGTGAACGGGCGCGAGGTCGTCTGCTGGAGCGATGCGGCGGCGAGCGGAACAGACAGCAGCAGCGCCGACAGGACCGCGCGGTGCTTGATCTGCATGGAAACCTCAGGCAGATTCTGCCACAGGTTCTACGCCGGCCAGTCGAGACCAGCGCACGTCAGCCTGCTGTCCCGTTCGAGACGAAGGCCGAAGTCGTCTGCGAGGACTGCCAGCAGCTCCTGGTGCGTCGCGATCACCCGGCCATCGACCGTGCCATTGCGCTGGCGATCGCTGAACTCCCGATTGAGCAGCGTCTTCCGCCGGCCGCCGGGCAGCGCCAGCGCGACGACCAGCCGGTGGCGGAAATCCGATTGCGGATGCGCGCTGGTGTACCAGTTCGCGAGCTCCCGATCGACGAGCGGCATTTCCTCGAGCGTGAACTCGTACAGATCGTGCCAGTCGCCGCCGAACCGCACCTGCTGCAGGTGCAGCGCGCCGTCCCGCGTAATTCGACGCGCCTCGTGCGGCGTAGCCTGCTCACCCGCCGTGTCGAGGCGGATCGCGGATGTCATCGAAAACCCGCCCACGCCGACGTCGGCCAGCCACGGAATTCCGTCGATCCGGACGCGGAGAAACAAGTGCGTCCTCGGCGGCACGACGCCGCCCGGCCGCCCGTACCTGACGCGCGCGCTCATGGGGGCGACGTCGTAGCCGATCGATTCGAGCGCCAGGAGGAGCAGTCCGTTCTGTTCGAAGCAGTAACCGCCGCGGCGGCGCTGCACGAGTTTGTGCTCGAGCGCGGCGGGTGTGAGCTCGATGGGCTGGCGCTGCAACACGTCGAGATTCTCAAACGGAATGGACTGGACGTGCGCCTGGACGATCGCGTTCAGCACGGCGAGTGTGGGCTCCGCCGGACCGTCGTAGCCGATGCGAGCGAAGTACGCGCGCAGATCCACGGGCTCAGTCGAACGTCCCCGGCGCCGACGGCACGAGCAGCGGCGCCCCCGTCGCGGCCTTGACGGCCTCGACCGTCGTATCAGCGGCGATTTCGCGAAGCACCAGGCCCTCGGGCGTCACTTCGATGACGGCCTTTTCGCTGACGATGACGTTCACGCATCGCACACCCGTGAGCGGCAGCGTGCAGCGTGCGAGGATCTTGTGGCCGCCGTCGTGCGTGTTGTGCTCCATTGCGACGATGACGCGGCGGGCGCCGGCGACCAGATCCATGGCACCGCCCATGCCCTTCACCATCTTGCCGGGAATCATCCAGTTCGCGAGGTCGCCGTCCTGGCCGACCTGCAGGGCCCCGAGCACCGTGAGGTCGATGTGTCCGCCGCGCACCATCGCGAACGACTCGGCGCTGTTGAAATACGCGCAGCCTGGCAGCTCGGAGACGGTTTCCTTGCCTGCGTTGATGAGATCGGGATCGACGTCCGCGTCGCGGGGATACGGTCCGACGCCGAGCATCCCGTTTTCCGAGTGCAATGTGATGTCGACGCCGGCCGGTACGTAGTTGGCCACGAGCGTCGGGAGCCCGATGCCGAGGTTGACGTAGTCGCCGTCCTTCAGCTCCTTCGCGATTCGCCTCGCGATGCGTTCACGGATGTTGGCGCTCACGCCGCGCCTCCCCGGACCGTTCGCTTCTCGATACGCTTCTCGTAGCGCTCGCCCTTCAGGATGTGCTTCACGAAGATGCCGGGCGTCACGACATGATCGGGATCGATCGCGCCGGGCTCGACCAGCTGTTCGACTTCGGCAATGGTGATGCGGCCGGCGGTCGCCATCACGGGATTGAAATTCCTCGCCGTCCGGCGGTAGACCAGGTTGCCGAGCCGGTCGCCCTTCCATGCCTTGACGAACGCGAAATCGGCGCGGAGCGGCATCTCGAGGACGTAACCCTTGCCGTCAATCACCCGCGTCTCTTTGCCCTCGGCGACCAGGGTGCCGTAGGCCGTCGGCGTGAAAAAACCTGCGATCCCTGCCCCGCCCGCACGCATGCGCTCGGAAAACGTCCCCTGGGGCACGAGTTCCACCTGGAGCTCGCCGCTCAGGAACTGCCGCTCGAATTCCTTGTTTTCACCGACGTACGTCGACACCATCTTCTTGATCTGGCGTGCCCGGAGCAGGATGCCGGCGCCGAAATCGTCCACGCCCGCGTTGTTGCTGATGACGGTCAGCCCGCCGGTGCCGCGCGCGTGCAGCGCACGAATGAGGTTTTCGGGGATGCCGCACACACCGAACCCGCCCATCATGATGGTCGCGCCCTCGGGCACGAGCGCGGCCGCCGCTTCGGCGTTTTCAAGGACCTTGTTCACAGGTGCGATTATACAAAGGGCTGGGCGGTGACGGTTTCAACGTGCTTGGCGGTCACGGTTTCAAAGGGCTAGGCGGTCACGGTTCTAAAGGGCTTGTGGTCACGGCTGCAACGTGCTGGGCGGCTCGCTGCGCATTCGCACGGAAGCACATTGAAAGATCGCGCCCGAGCCCTTTGCGTGATCCCGCCCAGGCCCGTTGCGGGATCGCATTGAAGCCCTTTGCGCGATCGCACCCAGCACCTTGCACGATCCCACGAAAGCCCTTTGCACGATCGCATCCGAGCCCTTTGCGTAATCGCGCGAAAGCCCCAAGCACTTGGCTAATCGCGTAAGTTTTCGATTCGTGCCTGAGCTTTCCAGTTCTGCGCCTGGACCTTGATGTTGGCGGGGGCGAGCGACAGGACGGAATCGATGACGGCGGCGATCGCCGCCACGTCCTCGATCTCGGGCGGCGTGTCGACGAATGGTTTGCCGTCGCGTGCCCGCAGAACGTCGTCGAGATACGTGGTGTGAAAACGGCCGGCGGCGAATTCCGGCTGATCGAGCAGCCATCTGAAGAAGGGCAGCGTGGTCTTGATTCCGCCCACGTGATATTCGCCGAGCGCGCGGCGCAGGCGCGCGATCGCGTCGTCGCGAGTTGCTGCCCAGACGACGAGCTTCGAGAGCATCGGATCGTAGAACAGGGACACATCGAGCCCGGCTTCGATGCCGCTGTCGTTGCGAACGCCCGGGCCGGCCGGCTCCCGAAGATCGACAATGCGCCCGGGTGACGGCAGGAACTGGTTGTCCGGATCCTCCGCGTACACACGACACTCGATGGAATGACCGTGCGGCGCGAGCAGACGATCGGCCGACGCCTGAGGGCCCTCGAGACGCTCACCCTTCGCGATTCTGATCTGCCACTGCACCAGGTCGAGGCCCGTCACCATTTCCGTGATGGCGTGCTCGACCTGCAGGCGCGTGTTCATTTCCAGGAAATAGAACGAGCCGTTTTCGTCCAGCAGGAATTCCACGGTGCCCGCGTTCGTGTAGCCAACGCTTCGGGCGACGGCGGCTGCGGCAGATGTGATCGCGCGCCGCAACGCCGGGGACACGGCTGGCGACGGCGTCTCCTCGACCACCTTCTGGTGCCGCCGCTGGATCGAACACTCGCGTTCGACGAATGGCAGCACCGCGCCGTGCTGATCGCCGAGCACCTGCACCTCGACGTGCCGCGGCCGCAACAGCTGCCGCTCGAAGTACACGGCGGCGTCGCCAAACGCGGAACCCGCCTCGGATCTGGCGGCGCGCACGGCGCCGATCAGATCGGCTGCATCGGTGACGGTGCGCATGCCTTTGCCGCCGCCGCCCGACACCGCCTTCACGAGCAGCGGGTAGCCCGTCGCCTCCGCCAGGTGGCGAACCTCATCGTCTGGGGCGCCGGCAGCGATCGCGCCTGCAGGCGCGCCCGGAACCACGGCCACGCCGGCCCGCTGCGCGGCTTCGCGCGCGGCCGTCTTGCTGCCCATGAGGGCGATGACCTCGGCCGGCGGGCCGATAAACGTCAGTCCGGCATCGCGGACCGCCCGCGCAAATTCTTCGTTTTCAGAGAGGAATCCATAACCGGGGTGAATGGCATCGGCGCCGGCCCGCCGCGCGGCATCGATAATGCGATCGACGCGCAGGTAGCTTTCGAGGGGGGCGCTGGGACCGATCGGATAGGACTCGTCCGCGTACCGGGCGTGAAGCGCGGTTCGATCGCATTCGGAATACACCGCGACGGACGACAAGCCCATCTCGCGGCAGGCGCGGATCACGCGAACCGCAATCTCGCCGCGGTTCGCGATGAGCACCTTCTTCACGGGCTACTTCGTGATCCAGTATTCGTATCCCGCGCCCTCCAGCCCGTGGCTGTTGTCGGGCTTGGCTTCGAGCAGGCGGCCGCCGGCGGCGCGGATGTGGGCTTCGACATCGGGCCTGTTCATCCCGAACATCTCCATGTGCGGTCCGGTGGATGTCGTGAGGAACGCATACTTCATCTTGCGCCAGGCGAGGACGAGCGGCTTCGGGAGCCGTTGCTTGATCGGGTTGCCGGAGACCGGCGCTTCCTCGAACAGCCGGCGGGAGTCCACCGACATGACCTCGGGCAGCTGGAACATGAGCACGCCGCCCGGCTGGAGCACCCGAATGAGCTCCGCGATGTAGCCTTCAACGACGGCTGGCCTGATGTGCTGCAGGACGATGCGGCTGTACACCACGCTGAACGAGTTCGAGTCGAAGCACCGCAGATTGGGCGCGCGGTTGAGGATGAACGTGCAGCGATCGCAGTCCGCGTGCAGAGATTGCGCCCATTCGATCATCGAGGGCGCCACGTCCACGCCGACGACTTCGTCGAAATACTGCGAGAACACGCGCGTGACGCGGCCGACGCCGCAGCCGAAATCCAGCAGCCGCGTCCGCGGCGTGTGCGGCGAGAGACGCTCGAAATCTGGCATGAAGCGGCCGACGTCGATCCGGCCGGTGGCCAGGAACTCGCCGATGTTCCAGTCAGCGACCTTGCCGTCCACCGTCAGAATGGCGCCGAGCGCATTCTTGCGGCCCAGTTGGTCCCACGTGTGACCGAAACGCTCCCAGTTGGGCATCGGAGAGGAAGCTTAACCCAAGTGGACAGCATCGAAGGTGTGTGACAGACTTTCACCGCCAATTTCGCCGTCATTTCCGAGGGAGTACATCATGATGATGAAGACAATCCGCCCGTCGCGCGCGCTGCTGGCGGCCGGCCTGCTCGCGGCCGCGTCCGCTCCGGTCTTCGCACAGGGCCAGCCGGACTTCAGCAAGGTCGAAATCAAGACGAACAAGGTCACGTCCAACTTCTACACGCTCGATGGACAGGGCGGCACGATCGGCGTGCTCACCGGTCCCGACGGCGTGTTCATGGTCGACGCGCAGTTCGCGCCGCTGACCGACAAGATCGTCGCCGCGATCAAGCAGATCTCCGACGGCCGGATCCGGTTCATGGTGAATACCCACGTGCACGGCGATCACACCGGCGGCAACGAGAATCTCGGCAGGATGGGCGTCACCATCCTGGCGCGCGAGAACCTCCGGATGCGCCTCGAAAAGCCGAACCCCGGTGCCAACGGCGCGCCAGGCGTGCCGACGGCGCCAGCGGGCCTTCCCGTGATCACCTATGATGCGCCCGTCACGATCCGGATGGACGGCGAAGAGGTGCGCCTCATCCCGGCACCGGCGGCGCACACCGACGGCGACACGTTCGTGAAGTTCGTGAATGCGGACGTCGTCATGACGGGCGACTTCTACCGGTCGATCCAGTACCCGAACATCGACCGCGGCAATGGCGGCTCGCTGCCGGGCCTGATCAACGCGCTCAACGCCGTCATCGCCAACGCGGGTCCGAACACGAAGATCGTCCCCGGCCACGGCCCGACGGTCGATCGGAACGCGGTGACGGCGCACCGCGACATGGTCATCGCGCTTCGCGACAAGGTGGCGGCGCTCGTCAAGGAAGGCAAGACCCAGGAGCAGGTGGTGGCCGCCAAGCCGACCGCGGATTTCGACGCGAAAGTCCAGCAGCCCGGAACAACGGGCGATCGTTTCATCGGACAGCTGTACGCCGAACTGAAAAAATAGGCCGGCGGCAGGGGCCCCGGCACATCGAGGCAGGAATGGGCAGGCCAGCCGCCGGGCTGGCCACCCGCGCCGGGCAGGAGTGTATGAGCAACGAGATCGCGTTCGAGATGGCGACGTCGAGCGTCAGGTACGGCGTCGGCGTCACTCGTGAAGTGGGTCCGGAGCTGGCGGACCTTGGCGTCAGGCACGCGCTCGTGGTGACGGACCCTGCCGTTGATGCGCTGGCCCCAGGGCAGGTCGTCCGGGAATCGCTCGAGGCGAGCGGTGTCACGTTCGCCGTGTACGACCGCGTCCGCGTGGAACCCACCGACGAGTCCTTTCTCGATGCGATTGCGTTCGCTCGCGAGGGCAGTTACGACGCGATCGTGGCGCTCGGCGGCGGCTCGACCATCGACACGGCAAAGGCGGTCAACCTGTACGTCACGTATCCGCCCGCCGACTTTCTCGATTACGTGAACCCGCCCATCGGAAAAGGCGTGCCGGTGCCCGGACCACTCAAGCCGCTCATCGCGATTCCCACGACGGCCGGCACCGGCAGCGAAACAACCGGCGTCGCGATTTTCGATTTCAAGAAGATGCACGCGAAGACGGGTATCGCGAGCCGGCGGCTGAAGCCGACGCTCGGCCTGCTCGATCCGGAAAACACGCGAACCATGCCGGCCGCGGTCGCTGCCTCGTCCGGCCTCGATATCCTCAGCCACGCCGTCGAATCGTTCACGGCGCTGCCGTTCACGGGCCGTCCCCTTCCGGCCCGCCCGCTCCTGCGGCCCGCGTATCAGGGCAGCAATCCCATCAGCGACATCTGGTCCCTCGAATCGCTGCGCATGGTCACCAGGTACCTGATCCGGGCCGTGGACGATCCGTCCGACGATGAGGCGCGCGGCCAGATGATTCTCGCGGCGTCCTATGCAGGCGTCGGGTTCGGCAATGCGGGCGTCCACCTGCCGCACGGCATGTCATATCCCGTGTCCGGCAACGTCCGGACGTACGTCGCGAGCGGATACTCGGCCGACCATCCGATGGTGCCGCACGGCTTCTCCGTCATCCTGAATGCCCCGGCAGTGTTTCGTTTCACCGCGTCTGCGGACCCGCACCGTCATCTGCTGGCCGCCGAAGCGCTCGGCGTCGATATCTCACGGTGCAAGCCAGACGATGCGGGCCGCGTGCTGGCCGACCGCATCACATGGTTCATGCAGAAGCTCAACACGCCAAATGGCCTGAAGGCCATCGGCTATTCCTCCTCGGATATTCCGGCTCTGGTCGAGGGCACCTTGCCCCAGCACCGGGTCACGAAGCTGTCGCCGAGGCCGGCCGGTCCAGAGGAGCTCTCGCGCCTGTTCGAACACGCCATGGTCGCGTTCTAGGCCGCGCCGGAACGTAACGTAAAACGTAGGACGTCGAAATCTGTCTGTGGCTACGTTTTACGTTCTACGTTCTGCGTTTGGAGCGGAGTAGAATGCAGCCCTCATGCGTAAATGCTCCGCGAATCAGAGCTTGTACGTGATTGTGCTCGCGGCAGCCGTGATCCTCTGGCTCGCCCCCGCGGGCGGCGCCCAGAATCCCGAGCGCTTCAAGGTCCGGCTGACCACGGTGCCGATGGACGGCGGTATGCGGAACACGGTGGCCGGATCGGGGTCGGCGACGGCCACGCTCTCGGGCGCCGTCCTGTCGATCAGCGGGACATTTGACGGCCTCAAGTCGGCCGCGACTGCCGCGACCCTGCACGGCGGCGCCGCCAGAGGCGTCCGCGGCGCCTCGCTTGGCGATCTCACCGTTTCAAAGGCGACGAGAGGGACGCTGACGGGTTCGATCAACCTGACGGCGGAGCAAATCAAGGGCCTGCACGAAGGCCGCCTCTATGTCGAAGTGGCGAGCGAAAAAGCGCCCGAGGGCAATCTGTGGGGCTGGATTCTGAAGTAGCGTCCGGCTGACGCCGGACGCACCACGCGAAAGGCGAAGAACATGCGCGGAACTGGATTCCGACTCGTGCTGGTGGTCACAGGTCTCGCGACAGGCGGCCTGGTGATGCTGGCGGGGCAGCAGGCGCCGGGGGGCGTCTTCACGGCGGATCAGGCGGGGGCGGGACGCGCCGCCTACCAGACGAACTGCGCCAGCTGCCATCTCGCGGATCTCAAGGGCTCCGGCGACGCCGCCCAGCTGGCGGGTTCGGAGTTCATGGACGCGTGGGGGCGCCGTACGCCACGCGAACTGCTGTCGTTCATCCAGCTTACGATGCCGCCGACGCGGCCCGGCGCCTTGAGCCAGGAAGAATATCTCGGCATCACCGCGTTCATCCTGCAGTCAAACGGCGCAACGGCCGGCGGACAGGCGCTGACGCCGAGCGTGGACGTAGCGATCAACTCGATCGCCAGGGGCAGCGCGCCGGTGGCGGCTGCCGCCGCACCGGCAGGACGTGGCGCGCCTCCCGCCGCCCAAGCGGCCGGCGCCGGACGTGGACGAGGGGCGGCGGGCCCGCCCGCCGGCATCACGGTCGATGGGGAAGTGAAGAACTTTGTTCCCGTCACCGAGGCGATGCTGCGGAACCCTGATCCCGCCGACTGGCTGATGATTCGCCGCGACTACCACGCCTCCGATTACAGCCCGCTCAACCAGATCAACGCCGACAACGTGAAGGACCTGCGCCTGCAGTGGACGTGGGCGATGAACGAAGGCGGCGCCAACCAGCCGGCGCCCATCGTCCACAACGGCGTCATTTATCTGAACAACCCCGGGAACGTGCTGCAGGCGATTGACGGCAAGACCGGTGAGCTGATCTGGGAAAACCGTTACGGCAGCAACGCGAACGGCGCCGCGATGCGCGGCATCAGCATCTACGAAGACAAGCTTTTCGTCGCCACGAGCGATGCGCATCTCATGGCGTTCGACGCGCGAACCGGAAAGACAGTCTGGGACACGACGATCGGGGATCGAACCAAGGGCAACTACAGCACGAGCTCCGGCCCACTCGTCGCGAGGGGCAAGGTGATCCAGGGACTCGGCGGCTGCCAGACGTACCGCGAGGAAAAGTGTTTCATCAGCGCCTATGACGCCGCCACGGGCAAGCAGCTGTGGCGGTTCAACACGACGGCGGCACAGGGCGAGCCCGGCGGCGACACGTGGGGCACGCTGCCGACGCTGTTCCGCGCGGGCGGTGAGTCGTGGATCACCGGCAGCTTCGATCCCGTGTCGAACCTGACGTTCTGGGGCACCGCGCAGGCCAAGCCCTGGATGCCGATCAGCCGCGGCATGAGCGTCAAGGACGATGCGCTGTACACGAGCTCGACGCTGGCGCTGGACGTGGACACCGGCAAGCTCGCGTGGTTCTATCAGCACGCGCCGGCCGAGTCGCTCGATCTGGACATCGTCTTCGAGCGCCTGCTCGTGGACGACAACAATCAGAACCTCCTGTTCACGGTCGGCAAAGACGGCGTGCTGTGGAAGCTCGATCGGAAGACGGGCAAGTACCTCGGACACAAGGAAACGGTGTTTCAGAACGTCTGGGACTCCTTCGATCCGAAGACCGGCCGTCCGACCTACCGCGCCGAGGTGCTCGAGCAGAAGTTCGGCGTCTGGGTGCAGGGATGCCCGAGCACCGAAGGCGGCCACAACTGGCCGGCGTCGAGCTATCACCAGGGCACGAATCAGCTGATCATCCCGCTCAGCCAGAGCTGTCTCGAGATGAACGCGCAGAAAGTGGAGCAGAAGGAAGGCGGCGGCAGCGGCGGCGGCGCCGGCCGGCGGTTCTACGAGATGCCCGGCTCGGAGGGCAACATCGGCAAGCTGGCGGCGTTCGACGTGCGCACGATGAAAGAGATGTGGTCGTACCAGCAGCGCGCGCCGTTCATGACGGCCACCATCTCCACGGCCGGAGGCATCGCGTTCGCAGGTGACCTCGATCGCAGGTTCAGGGCGTTCGACGTGAAGACGGGCAAGATCCTCTGGGAAACCCGCCTGGGCACATCGGTGCAGGGCTTCCCGGTCACATTCAGCATCGACGGCAGGCAATACCTCGCCGTCACGACCGGTAACGGCGGCGGCAGCCCCCGGCTCGTCCCGGCGACGATCGCTCCCGACCTCCATCCGCCGGCGACGGGCAACGCCCTCTATGTGTTTGCGTTGCCCGACAGGCGGTAGAGGTTAGAGGTTAGGGGTTAGAGGAGAGACGATGCGATTACGTTCGTTTGTCGTCGCCGCGACCGCACTTGCCGCCCTCGTGATTGGGTTTTCGCCGATGCGCGTGACCGCATCGGTTGGTCCCATCCCGCTCAACTGCAACCGCGCGTGTCTCGAGGGTGTCATCGATCAGTACCTGGCGGCGCTGGTGAAGCACGATCCCAGGGGCCTGCCGCTGTCCGAGGATGTCATCTACACCGAGAACAGCCAGGTGCTCAAAGTCGGCGACGGGTTCTGGAAGACGGCAGAGGGTCTGGGTAACTACAAGCACGTCTTCGCGGATCCCGAGTTCGGCCAGGTCGCCATGATGGGCACGATGCGCGAGGCCGGCGGCCCGATCCTGATGTCGCTCCGTCTGCGGATCGAGCTTGGACGTATCACGGAAATCGAATCCGTGTACTTCAAGCCCGGCGGCGGGGGGCCGAACAACATTGCGGCCGTGGACGCCGGCAAGGCCGAAGACATCTGGTTCAAGACAATCCCGCCGGCCCAGCGGCTCTCGCGTCCGGAGATGATCGCCGTTGCCGACGCGTACTTCTCGGGTCTCCAGAAGAACGACGGCCGCGGCGTCAATGGCACCGGGACATATCCGTTCACGAGCGACTGCCACCGCATCGAGAACGGATCACCGACGACGAACGTCCCGAACGTCGAGGGGCCATTCGCGCTCGACTGCATGGGGCAGTTCAAGATGGGCTACTACTTCGTCGTGCAGGCGATTCACAACCGCCGCTATCCGCTCGTCGACGCCGAGCGCGGCGTGGTGTGGGCGCACTGCGTGTTCGATCAAGGGACGGTGAACTCGGGCACGCTGTCCGATGGTCGTGCCTACTCGTATCGCGGCTTCAACCGGCCCGGCAGCATCCTGGTGACCGAAGCCTTTCTGATTGAAGGCGGTAAGATCCGCCGTGTCGAGATGATCGGCCCGGCCGCGACGTATCACATCAACTCCCCCTTCAGAAGCCTCACCGGGAATTGACCACGGGTTCGATTACACAAAGGGCACGGGTGGGATCGCGCCAAGGGCTCGGACGCGACCACGCAAGGGACGAAATGGGATCAAATACAGGGTTGACTCGACGACAGCTGCTGGCGTCGGTTCCGGCGCTGGCCGTCGCGCCGGTGGCGCTGCGGGCGTTCGCGCGGGGGCAGGGAACAAGCGCGGCGATCAAGGTCACGGGCATCAATCACGTCACGCTGTCGGTTTCGGACGTGAAGCGGTCGGTGGACTTTTACCAGGGCCTGTTCGGCATGCCCATCGCGAGCCGGCAGGGCACTACGGTCAACCTGACGATCGGCAGCGGCCCGCAGTTTCTCGGCGTGAGCGCGGCGGGAGCGAGCCCGCCCGGCGTCAACCACATCTGCCTTGGCGTCGAGGATTTCAACGTCGATCGCATCACGGCCATTCTGGGGAGGCGCGGCATCGCGCGGACAGACGAGGCGGGCAATGCCGGCGGCGGCGGACTCGGTGGCGGCCCGATGAAGATGCGGGTGCGCGTGCGCGGTACCGCAACCGGCGGCGCGCGCGAGGGC
>Ga0136846_1238776_pt1 | contig 18150 bp, 14 predicted proteins | sample HopSoiMetagenom2_FD_96841 | JGI IMG/M metagenome (GOLD analysis project Ga0136846, IMG submission 96841) | Grasslands soil microbial communities from Hopland, California, USA - 2 Assembly 2016 (version 4) | ecosystem: Environmental > Terrestrial > Soil > Grasslands | place: USA: Hopland...
CCAGAAGACGAACAGGTTGATGACCGTCGGCGTCCATGTGTCGCCGGCGCCGTTGAACGCCTGTGTCAGCACCATGCCGCACGCGTAGAACAGGAATCCAAGACTGACCGTCCGGAGGCATCCGACGGCGTATGGCACGACTGCGGAATCGTTCGAGAACAGCGCGGCAATGAGCGGCGCGCCCGCCAGGAACAGCACGCCGACCACGCCCAGAAACACCATGTTGTAACGCGCCGCGGTCCAGACCGCGCGTTCCGCGCGATCCGGATGTCCCGCGCCAAGATTCTGCCCCACCATTGTGGCCGCCGCGTTGCTGATGCCAAACGCCGGCAGCAGCGCAAAGATGATCACGCGAATGCCGATGGTGTAGCCGGCAAGCGCGGCGCTTCCGAACACCGACAGGATCCTGACGAGGCCGATGTAGCTGGCGGTCCCAATCAGGATCTGGAATGTTCCCGTCCCCGAGAGTCGCAGCACCGTGCGCATGGTGGCGAAGTCCAGCTTCAAGTGACTGAGTCCCACGTGCACGCGTCCGCGTCCGCGAGCAAGCGTCACGATCTGAAAGATGACGGCGCTACCGCGTCCGATGTTCGTGGCGACAGACGCGCCCGTGACGCCGAGCTGCGGAAATGGTCCGAGCCCGAAGATGAAGCACGGGCCGAGGATGATGTTCAACGCATTGCCGAGCATCAACACGCGCATGGCAATCGCGGCGTCGCCCGATCCGCGGAACACCGCGTTCTGCAGGAACAGCAGTACGACGGTGACGTTGCCCGCGAGCATGACTGTCGTGAAGCCGCCCCCGGTTCGGATGACGTTTTCGCTGGCGCCCATCACGCGGAGCAGCGCGCGCGCGTTCGGCGCCGCGGCGACAGCGATGGCGGCGGCCAGGATGACTCCGAGGAGAATCGACTGTCCGGCGGCCCGGGCGGCGCCGTCGGGATCCTTCTCGCCGATCCGCCGCGCGACGAGCGCCGTCGCGCCGATCGTCAGGCCCATCGCGACCGTATAGATAATCGTGAGCATCGACTCCGTGAGCCCGACGGTGGCAACTGCGTCGGCGCCGAGGTGCGCGACCCAGAACACGTCGGCCACCGCGAAGATCGATTCCATCGACATCTCGACGACCATCGGGACCGCCAGCATGATCACCGCACGGCCGACCGGCGCAGTCGTGTAGTCGATCTGTGCGCCGCGGAGCGCCTCACGGATGGTTCTCCACACGCTGATCCGTTCGTCAGTGATCGTCGTCATGCGAGGTGCGCATTATGCCCGAAGACGTCGACGCGATCATCGTCGCTGCTTCCATCGCGGCTCGTCGCGCGTGGCGCGGACGCAAGCGCCACCCAGCTGCGTTCGCGGCGCCGCGGCATTGAAAATGTGAGAGCATGCGTGCGCCGAGTCAGCGCTCGGCTGGAGGCATGCATGCCGCTCAGCACACGGCTCATCCTGCTCGTCGTCGCGTGGGTCGCTGTTCAGGCCGGTCCTCGTACCATTCCCGAGCGCGGCGACGCGTCTCCGTTGAATTACGTTGCCGGCACGCTCGTCCGTCTCAACGACAATGGCGCCTGGTCCTGGTTCATGGATCCCCGCGCCATCGTCGACGAGGGGAAACTAATCACCGGGTCGGTGCGTGCCGTCGGATCGAATGCGGCGAACGTCAGCGATCCGCAGTGGGGCAACGTCGAAATCGAGGTCTACGACATCAACACCGGGGTTGTACGCACGACGGTGCTGCATCCGCACCTCGAGCAGGACGACCACGACGCCCCGTCGTTCCTCGTCCGTCGCGATGGAAGCTATCTCGCGATTTATTCCAGGCACGCCGTCGAGCGGAAGGTGTACTGGCGCATCTCGGAACCACACAATCCACTCGTCTGGGGCCCGGCGTCGATGCTCGAAACGCCCGGGAGCGACGCGAACTTCGCAGGCGACAATGCCACCTACTCGAATCCATTCAGGATGCCGGACGGACGACTGATCAACTTCTTCCGTGCGTTCAGCCACGACCCCAATTACATGACGTCGGACGATGACGGGAAGACGTGGAAGTATGGGGGACGTTTCATGTACGGGCGTGACGGCTACAGCCCGTACGTCAAATACGCGTACGACGGCAAGGGCAGCGTCCACTTCGTGACGACGGAGGATCACCCGCGCAACTTCGACAACAGCATCTACCACGGCTACCTGCGTAACGGGACCATCTATCACTCGAACGGCACGCCCATCGGTCCGCTCAGCACGTCCACCGAGGCGAAGATCGCCACGTGGGACCTGACCAAGGTGTTTCAAGGAGATCCGGATAACGTTGCCTGGATGGTCGACATCCGGCTGGACCGCGAGGACCGTCCCTACGTGATCTTCTCGGTGCAGAAGGACGGCCGCGGTCTGCCACGGGGGCAGGGCGGGATGGACCTGCGCTACGACTATGCGCGGTGGAACGGCACGGCGTGGCACACGGAAGAGATCGCGTATGCGGGCACGCGGCTCTACCCGACCGAGGATGATTATTCAGGCCTTGCCGCACTGGATCCTGCCGACCCGGCTGTTGTGTACATCTCGACCGACGCCGATCCGGCCGCCGGCACGCCGCTCATCAGCCGCGCGGATCAGAAGCGGCATCACGAGTTGTTTCGCGGACGGCGAGGCGCGGATGGGAAATGGACGTGGACGCCGATCACCCGCAATTCGACGTACGACAACCTGAGGCCGGTCATTCCGAAGTGGGACGACCCGCGCACCGCGCTGTTGTGGATGCGCGGTTCGTACGTGCACAACCACGGCGAATGGTACTCGTCAATTGTCGCGTTGATTCTGCCGCCGCAGTCAGAGGACTGACAACGGGGGTCGCAGGTCGGAGAACCTGAGAACCCGAGAACCCGAGAACCCGAGAACCGGAGAACCCGAGATCCGAGTAAGATGGCGCTATGGATAGAAGAGATTTCTTGAAGCTGGGCGGGACCGCGATCGCGGCCGGCGCCATCGCCACGCGAGACACGGAGGCCTTGGCACAGGGACAGCCGCAGGCCGAAGCGGGCGCAAGCGGGTTCGCCGCGCCGCCGATCGAGACCGTCCGGATAGGCTATGTCGGCGTCGGCGGACAGGGTTCCAGCCACGTGCGGAACCTGCTCAAGATTCCCGGCTGCCGGATCACCGCCGTCTGCGACATCCGACCGGAGCGAACCGATTGGGCGACGAAGGCGATCACCGAGAAAGGGGATCCGGCGCCCGCGGTCTACACGAAGGGTCCGCGCGATTTCGAGCGGCTGTGTGAGACCGAAGATCTCGACCTCGTCTACAACGCGACGCCCTGGGAATGGCACGTCCCGATCATGCTCGCCGCAATGAAAAACGGAAAGCACACGGCAACCGAAGTGCCGGCGGCAATGACCGTCGAGGATTGCTGGGCGATCGTCGAAGGCGCCGAGAAGTTCCGGAAGCACTGCGTGCTGATGGAGAACTGCAACTACGATCAGATGGAGATGATGGTCTACAACATGGTCCGGCAGGGGGCCTTTGGCGAGATCCTGCACGCCGAAGGTGGATACCTGCACGATCTTCGTAAGATCAAGTTCGCCGACGAGGGAGAAGGGCTCTGGCGCCGCGAGTGGTCCAAGAAGTTGAACGGCAATATCTATCCCACGCACGGCCTCGGTCCGGTCGCAAACTGCATGGACATCAATCGCGGCGATCGTTTCGACTATCTCGTCTCGATGAGCGGTCCGTCGCGCGGGTTGCAGGACTGGGCCAGGGAGCACACCCCGCCCGACTCCCCGAAGCGCAAGGAGCAGTACGTCCTCGGCGACGTGAATTGCAGCCTGATCAAGACCGCGCGCGGCCGCACGATTCTTGTCGAGCACTGCACGAACCTTCCGCGTCCCTACAGCCGCATCCACGTGGTGCAGGGCACCAAGGGGTTGTTTCAGGGTTATCCGAGTCGTGTCTACATCGAGGGTCGCGGCAAAGAGGACGAGTGGCAGGACGCGGCGGCGCTCATGGAGGAGTTCGAGCATCCGCTCTGGAAAGAGATTGCTGCGATTGCGAAGGGCGCCGGTCACGGCGGGATGGACTTCATCGAGGACTACCGGCTCGTCAAATGCCTGCGCGAAGGACAACCGACCGACATGAACGTGTACGACGCTGCGGCGCTGAGCGCTGTCGTGCATCTGAGCGTGCAGTCGGTGGCCAAGAAATCGTCCCCGATCGATTTCCCGGACTTCACGCGCGGCCGCTGGCAGCACACGCCGCCCCTGGCGATCGTCCATATGTAGGCGGGCCGGTCGCGTGAGACTTACATCGCGCGCGGTCGTGCTCGCCCGCGGCCTGGGCACGCGCATGCGCGAAGCCGATCCCGCCGTCACGCTGACAGCCGAGCAGCAACGCTCTGCCGATGCCGGCCTCAAGCCGATGGTCCCGGTCAATGGCCGCCCCTTTATCGAGTACGTGCTGGGCGCCATTGCCGATGCGGGCATCGGATGCGTGGCGCTCGTCGTGGCGCCCGATCACGGCGTCATCCGTCGCCACTTCGAGGACCACGCACCATCCCGTCTGGCCATCAGCTTCGTCGTGCAGGACGCGCCGCTCGGCACCGCAAACGCCGTGCTCGCAGCGGAGCAGTGGACTGCAGGCGATCCGTTTCTCGTGTTGAACGCGGACAACCTGTACCCGGTGCGCGCCCTGTCGGATCTCGCGTCACTCGATGAGCCGGGCTTGCCTGTGTTCGATGCCGCGGATCTCGTGCGGACGGGGAACATTCCTGCCGAGCGTGTCCGGGCGTTTGCGTTGGTCGAAACGGATGACGACGGATATCTGAGGAGAATCGTGGAGAAGCCGCGGGAGGGAGATCTTCCACCTGAAGGTGGAAGCCACGAGGCTGCAGTTCGTCTGGTGGAGAAGCCGCGGGAGGCAGATCTTCCACCTGAAGGTGGAAGCCACGAGAATCGAGAGGGGAGCGGACGCTCGTCCTCCAACATTCCTGTGGCTTCCGCCTTCAGGCGGAAGGATCTCCTCGTCAGCATGAACTGCTGGCGGTTCGACTCGCGCATCTTCGGCCCGTGCCGCGACGTCGCGCGATCTCCGCGCGGCGAGTTCGAGCTCCCCGACGCGGTGACGCTCGCGATGACCCGCGGCGTCCGTTTCAGAGCTCTCACCGCGCGCGGTCCCGTTCTCGACCTGTCGCGCCGCGCCGACATGATCGACCTTGCCCGACGCCTCGAGACTGCGTCCCCTCGTCCATGACAGGCGCATCGCTGGCCCACGCGCTGGTCGAGCGCGGGCTGCAATCCTCCGAGCACGACGGCAAGGTGCGACTGTTCGAGCAGGTCCTCGGGCAGCATGCGGCCCTCCAGCAATCCATGGCCGCGCCGGTTCGCGCCTGGTGGGTGCCCGGGAGACTCGAAGTGTTCGGCAAGCACACGGACTACGCGGGCGGCCGGACCCTGGTCGCCTCGGTTCCCCGCGGTTTCGCGGTCGCCGCGAGGGAACGTGACGACGGGATCGTCAATGTCGTCGACGCGCGCAACCGCGAGGCCGTGACGCTCCGGCCTCCGTTCGACGAAGCGTTTACCGGCTGGCGGAACTACGTCCGTGTCGTCGTCCGGCGGCTCGCGCGAAATTTTCAGGACTCCGCGCTGGGCGCCGACATCGTGTTCTCGAGCGACCTGCCGCGCGCGTCCGGAATGAGCAGCTCGAGCGCGCTGATGATCAGCGTCGCCACCGTGCTGGTTCGAATTGGCGCACTGGAGCGTCGAGATGAGTGGACCGCAAACATCCGCTCGCCCATCGACGCCGCGGGCTACTACGCGTGCATCGAAAACGGCGCCAGCTTCGGAACCCTGCAGGGAGACTCCGGTGTTGGCACCCACGGCGGCAGCGAGGATCACGCCGCCATTTTGACCGGCCAGCCCGCACGCCTGTCGGCGTTTCGTTTCGTGCCGATGCGGCCCGGTGCGACGTGCCGCGTCCCTGATGAGTGGCGCTTCGTGCTGGCGCCGAGCGGGGTGCCGTCGGAAAAGACCGGCGCGGCGAAGGACCGATACAATCGTCTCTCCCTGGGCACCCGCACACTGCTGGAATGGTGGAATCGCACCGAGCATCCGGCAGACTCGCTGGGTGCGGCGCTCACGTCCCACCCCGATGCCGTTGATCGCCTGCGCGAGATCGTCCGTCGTTCGGCGATCGCCGGGTGGACCTCAGACGCCCTGCTGAAACGCCTGGATCATTTCATCCGTGAAGATGCGCGCGTGCCAAAGGCACTTGCGGCGTTCGACGCGGCTGATGCCGTCGGCGTGCGGGAACTTGCGACGGGGTCGCAGGAGGATGCCGAAACGCTGCTCGAGAACCAGATCCCCGCCACCGCGGAGCTTGCGCGTGCCGCTCGCGATCTCGGCGCGATGGGCGCGTGCGGTTTTGGCGCTGGATTCGGCGGGAGCGTCTGGGCCCTCGTCACCCGTGACGAGGCCGACGCGTTTGCTGCGCGCTGGAGTCCCAACGCGTTTGTCGCCGTGCCGGGGCCGTGCCTGACAGAGTTGTGACGATCTACTCCAGCTGCAACGGTTCGGGCTGCGGCAGCTCAGGAACGGTCTCGGGCAGCGACATCATCAATCGCGCGCACGCGTTCCACCGCAGCACGGCATCCTCGTTGTGCGCAGGGCTGATCGCTTCCGCGCGCTCGAAGAACGCCATGGCTTCGCGCAGCCACTCGACCGCGGCCGCCGCCGCGCCGTATCGTTCGTGGTGCAACACCGCCTTCGCGCGACGTTCGCGGATGATTCCCGAATAGTACGCGCGGTCGTACTCTTCTCTCAGCTGCCCCGCCAGCTCCACCGCACGTCCAATCACCTTTGACGAAGACTCGTGGGGGAACTGGTCAGTGAGCGCGAGGACCAGCGTGATCACCGCATCCTGGTTGTCCGGATCGACCTGCAGCACGTCGAGGCAGATACTCTCGGCTTCTCCCGGCTCGTTGAGCAGGCGATACCGTTCCGCCTTCGACAGGGCAGAGGGGATCGCGTCTTTCGAGAGCGGCTTCAAAGTGAACATGGGGCACCTCAGGATCGAAATACCCGCAGCAGCCTGGTGATCGGATCGTAGAAGCGATCGACGACTCGTTCCTTCAACGGAATGATGGCATTCTCAGTAATTGTGATGTGTTCGGGACAGACCTTGGTACAGCAGCGGGTGATGTTGCAGTACCCGATGCCGTGGCGGTTCTTCAGGTCGTCGACTCGATCACCCGCGTCGATGGGATTCATCTCGAGCGCCGCGGCATAGGTCAGGAATCGCGGACCGATGAACCGATCGTGCATCTTGTGGTCCCGCAGGATGTGGCAGACGTCCTGACAGAGAAAGCACTCGATGCACTTCCGGAACTCCTGGACGCGGTCGATGTCTGCCTGCCGCATGCGCCACGTGCCGTCCGCAGCGTCCGGTCGTCGCGCGGCGAACGGCTTGATCGACTCCTTCACGCGGAAATTCCACGAGACGTCGGTCACGAGATCCTTGATTGGCGGGAACGCGCGCATCGGCTCGACGGTCACGGGTTGATCCATCGGCAGGCTGTTCAACCGCGTCATGCACATCAGGCGCGGACTGCCGTTGATCTCGGCAGAACACGATCCACACTTGCCCGCCTTGCAATTCCAGCGGACGGCGAGGTCGGGCGCCTGCGTGGCCTGGATCTGGTGTACCGCGTCGAGCACCACCATCCCGGGAACGACCGCGACCGCGTAGTCGCGGAAGGCGCCGCCGTGTTCGTCAGTGCGCCAGACCTTGAACGTGGCATTAGGCATTGGATGTCCGCGGTTTCTTCCAGCTGAACCGGAACCGCCATGAATCACAAGAGGGATTATTTCTGTTCCTCGACTATCTGCTTCAGCTCTGCCGGCATCTCGGGGAGCGGCACACGGCGAACCTGCATCGACCCATCCGCGCCCTTCACCGTGACGATGTTGAAGGTGGAGTACTTGGGATCCTTCTCCGGAAAATCCTCGCGGAAGTGACCGCCGCGGCTTTCCTTGCGCTCGAGTGCCGATCGCGTGATCGCCTCGGACACCGTCAACAGGTGGCCCAGATCGATCGACGTGTGCCAACCAGGATTGTATTCCCGGTGGCCGGTGACGCCCGCGCGCCGCGCTCGCGCCGTCAGCGACGCGAGCTCCTCCAGCGCCCGCCGCATCTCCGATTCGGTGCGGACGATGCCGACGAGTGACTGCATCATCTCCTGCAGCGCGGTCTGTATCGCGAAAGGATTCTCGCCGCCACTCTGCCCCGATGCGAACGGCGCCAGCGCCCGGTCGGCCGCTGCCTGGGCCGCCGCGGGATCGGATGCCACGCGCCGATGCTCGCGCGCAAACGCGGCCGCGTGTTCTCCGGCGCGCTTGCCAAACACGAGCAGGTCTGACAGCGAATTGCCGCCGAGCCGATTGGCGCCGTTGATTCCCGCGGCACATTCCCCCGCGGCGAAGAGTCCCTGCACGCTCGCCATCTGCGTATCGCTGTCGACGCGCACACCGCCCATGATGTAGTGGGTCGTCGGCCCGACCTCCATCGGCTCTTTCGTGATGTCGATGTCGGCGAGCTCCTTGAACTGGTGATACATGCTGGGGAGCTTCCGCCGGATGTGCTCCTCGCCATTGGGGAGCCGCTTCTTGATCCACGCGATATCGAGGAACACGCCGCTGTGCGGGCTGCCGCGTCCCGCCTTCACTTCGCGCATGATGCAGCGCGCGACGTGATCGCGCGTCAGGAGCTCGGGCGGACGCCGCGCGTCCTTGTCACCCTGCGTGTACCGCCATCCCTCGTCTTCGTTGTCCGCCGTCTGCTTCCGGTAAGCGTCGGGAATGTCGTCGAACATGAACCGGCGGCCATCCTTGTTGAGAAGGATGCCGCCTTCTCCACGGACGCCTTCGGTCACGAGAATTCCCTGCACGCTCGGCGGCCAGATCATCCCGGTCGGGTGGAACTGGATGAACTCCATGTCCATCAGCTCCGCGCCCGCGTGATACGCGAGCGAATGGCCGTCGCCGGTGCCTTCCCAGCTGTTGCTCGTGATCTTGTACGCGCGGCCCGCGCCGCCGGTCGCAAGCACCAGCGCCGCCGCGTTGAATACTTTGAATCGGCCGCGCTCGCGCTCGTATCCGACCACGCCAGCGGCGCGGCCATCGGTCGTGAGCAGCGAGACGACGGTAAACTCCATGTGAACGTCGATGCCTCGGTGCACCCCGTAGTCCTGGAGCGTCCGGATCAACTCGAGCCCCGTGCGATCGCCGACGTGTGCAAGCCGGGGATAGCGGTGACCGCCGAAGTTGCGCTGGAGGATTCGGCCGTCGGCCGTGCGATCGAAGACCGCCCCCCAGGCTTCCAGCTCGCGCACGCGATCCGGTGCTTCCTTCGCGTGCAGTTCGGCCATGCGCCAGTTGTTCACGTACTGCCCGCCGCGCATCGTGTCGGCGAAGTGCACCTTCCAGCTGTCGCGGTCGTCGACATTGGCGAGCGCCGCCGCGACGCCCCCTTCGGCCATGACGGTGTGCGCCTTCCCGAGCAGCGATTTGCAGATCAGGCCGACCTTCACGCCGGCCGCGGACGCTTCGATCGCGGCGCGCAGGCCGGCGCCGCCGGCGCCAATCACGACGACATCGTAGTCGTGGGTCTCAAAGTCCATCGACAACAGCGCTTCGTTGGAATGGTGAGACGAGGTGCGTAGCGCGGGTTGCGGCTGTGATGGCGCGCCCCGACAGCTGCGCGCGCCGAACCGCGCACCCGGCGTCACGATTCGCCATCGTGGTGTTCACAGCAGCCGGAGGTCCGTCCAGACGCCCATCGAGCAGAGGCGGACATAAACGTCAGCGAACGCGACGGAGAACAGGCTGAGCCACGCGAACACCTGGTGCCGGCCATTGAGCGACGACACGCACGAGTAGCAGGTCCAGCGTGCCGGCGACTCGGAGAGAACGTCGCGGCGGCCGCCGATCAAATGGCGTAGTGAATGGCAGCTGAACGTATAGCCCGCCAGCAGCACGGCGTTGACCGTCAGCACGAGGCTGCCGACGCCGACGCCGAAGTGCTTCACGCCGGCCGCGTCCGCGAACCGATAGGACTGCACCGCGTCGATGGCAAGGATGCAGATGAAAATCAGCCCCAGGTACAGGAAGTACCGGTGCACGTTCTGCAGCACGAGGGGAAACGAGCGCTCGCCGAGATACCGCTTGCGCGGCTCACCCACCGTGCATCCGGGAGGGTCGGCCCAGAACGATTTGTAGTAAGCGCCTCGATAGTAGTAGCAGGTGAAACGAAATCCGCCCGGTGCCCACAGGATCAGGAGCGCCGCCGAGAAGGGCAGCGCGCCGGGCCACCATCCGGGCTTCGGCCCGAACCACGCGTGCGAACTGTCGCCGAACAGCAGTGGAGAGTAGAACGGCGACAGATACGGGCCGTACTCGAAATGCTCGCCCTGGAACGCCGCCCAGGTCGCGTAGATGATGAAGGCAGACAGCGCCAGAAGAACGACGAGCGGCTGAACCCACCAGGCATCACGACGTGTTGTTTCCCCGAACTTGCGCTGAACCAATGGCCACGCGGCCTGTGCCATCGAGTGTCTCCCGGCGCGAATCGAGCGTACGTGAAAAACGATACTGGGCGCACGAACGGATTGCAAGGGATAGAATTGGCGCGGAGGAGTGAAGACGTGTTAATCAGCCGCGACCTGGCCGGGGCCATCAATCAGCAGATCGGAAACGAGTTCGGCGCGCACATGCAGTACCTGAGCATCGCCGCGCATTTCCGTCAGCGGCAGCTGACGCTGCTGTCGAAGCTGTTCTTCGAGCAGGCCGAAGAAGAGAAGCTGCACGCGATGAAGTTCGTCAATTACCTGCTCGACACGAAAGCCGACCTCCAGATCCCGGCGATTCCCGCACCGAAGTCGACCTTTGCCTCGGCCGAGGAAGCGGCGCAGGCGGCGTTGACGTGGGAGCAGGAGGTGACCCGCCAGATCACCCGGCTCATGGAAGTCGCCGTCAAGGACAACGACTACATGTCCCAGAGCTTCCTCCAGTGGTTCATCGATGAGCAGCTCGAGGAAGTGGTGAAGATGGACCGTCTGCTCAGCGTGATCCGGACGTCTGGTGAAAAGAATCTCCTGATGGTCGAGGCGTATCTCGTCCACATCGAAAAGGCGCATTAGCCAGCTGCGGGCGCTCAGGCCGCCGGGACAGGCGCCGGCACCGTCGTTCGCAGCGACGCCTCGCACATCGCCGCCAGCAGCACGCTGAACAGCACGCAGAAGCGCGCGATCGCTTCGATGCCCCACGTGGTCGCCGCCAGACCAACAGCACCCGGCAGCACCGAGAGTCCAACGGCGGCGGCCGCGATCTGAAAGCCGACGGCGTTTGCCGCATGCGCGGTTCCAAGTCGCGATGGCGTCGTCGCGACGAGCAGTGGAAAAATCGGCCCGCAGGCGCAGCCGGCGACAGTGACACCGACGCCTGTCGAGAGCAGGCTCGCGTTCGACCACACCAGCGCCGTGCCGAGCATGACGCCGGATACCGCAACGCGGACCAGAGTCGGTACCTGCAGGGCGCTCCCGGCGGTACCGGCCAGCACTCGTCCGGCGGTCAGGCTTCCCCAGAAAAGAGTGGCGATGAAGGCGGCCTGCTCGGGTGCGACGCGACGTCCTTCCGTCAGCAACGTGTAGGTCCACGCGCCGATGGACGCTTCGACCCCGGAGTAGACGAAGAATGTCGCAATCCCGAGCCAGGCGGCAGGCACGCGCAAGGTCGCGCCCATCCGCGCGGACGTTGTGTCCCCCGGACCGGCCGACGGGCCGCCCGTGTTCGGCCACCAGTGGGCGGTGAGCGTGAAGGCCACCGCGAGCGCGAGCTGCGCGCCTCCGACGATCACGTAGCCCCGCTGCCACGCCTGGCCGGCGTGCATCACGGCCGTCATGATCATCGGACCCGTTGCGGCGCCAATCCCGTAACAGGCGTGCAGCCAGTTCAGTGCGCGCGGACCGAGATGCAGGGCCGCGTAGGTGTTCAGCGCGGCATCGATCGCCCCGGCGCCCAGGCCGAGCACAATGCCGAGCGCGACCATCAACGGCCACGCCGTCGCGTTCGCATACCCGAGCAGCCCCGCACCCGTCAGCGCGCAACTGGACGCGAGCACGGCGCCGAGGTTCATGCGCCGAAGCAGCCGTCCGCTCGAGAAGCTCGACGTCACGTAGCCGAGCGTGCTCACGATCAGCAGCGCGCCGAGCGCGTCGAGCCGAACGCCGAAGTAGCTGCGGATCGAGGGCCATGCCACGCCGAGCAGTCCGTCGGGCAGGCCCAGGCTGATGAAGGCGAGGCCAGCCAGCGCCGGAAGCAGGCGTTTCATTGCGATCTACGATACAAGTTCGGCGTTCTGACAGGAGGATGAATGACGACGAACAGACCAGCAGCCCTTGCCGCGTTCCTTGCAGCGCTCGCGCTCGCGACCGCGATCGTCGCTGCGCAGGCGACCACGCCGGCGGCCGGCACGGTCACGTATTTCCCCGCAGACCAGGTGAGCGCCGCGTTCGCAAAGGGAGCGCCCGTCGTCCAGACCGGCATGTACAAGGTGCTCGCCGGCAGGCGCGATAAGGACGGACAGGCGGAGGTCCATGCGCGCGATACCGACATCATGTACGTGCTCGAAGGAACTGCCACGCTCGTAACGGGCGGGCAGGTGGTCGGTGGCAAATCGACCGCGACCGACGAAATCCGCGGCGATGCGATTACCGGAGGGGACGCGCAGCCGCTCGCGAAGGGTGACGTCATCATCGTTCCGAAAGGCATCCCGCACCTGTTCAAGGACGTGAAGCCGCCGTTCCTCTATTACGTGGTCAAGGTGACGTCGCCCGGCGGCGCATGACGCGCAGGTTCACCCGGCATCCAGCGCACTGGCAGATCGAACAGAGGCCCGAGGGTGAGCTCTGTGGACGGTGCTACTCTGAACGGATGCCACGCATGCGCGTTTTCGTTCTTTCGTACATCCTGCTGATCACAGGTGCGGCGGCCGCCGACTCGCAGACGACCTCGCGTGGCGGCGCCATTGCGCTCGGCGACTTGTCGAAGTCCCTGCAGGATCTTGCGCAGAGGGTCAGTCCGTCGGTCGTGCAGATCTTCGTGACCGGCTACGCGCCTCAGGAGGAGCAGCGCGAGACGGGGTCCGGCGAGCCGACCATGGAGCGGAGCAGCGGTTCCGGCGTGGTGCTCGATGCCGAGGGGTTTATCGTCACGAACGCGCATGTCGTCGAGAACGCGACGCGGCTGGAGGTGGAGCTTCCGATCACGGCGACCGGCGGTGCGCCCGGCCGCTCGATCATCAAGCGCCGCGGACGCCTTGTCCCTGCCAAGATCGTGGGGATCGATCACGAGACCGATCTCGCGGTGGTGAAGGTGGAGGCCGCGGGTCTGCCGGCGCTCTCATTCGGCGATTCCGACGCCCTGCGCCCAGGGCAGATCGTGATGGCGTTCGGGAGTCCCCTCGGCCTTGAATCGAGCGTGACCATGGGTGTCGTCAGCGCGGTGGCGCGACAGCTCGAGGCCGAGGATCCGATGATCTACATCCAGACCGATGCGCCCATCAATCCGGGCAACAGCGGCGGCGCGCTCGTCGATTCCGACGGACACCTGGTCGGCATCAACACGCTCATCTACTCGCAGTCGGGCGGCAGCGAGGGGATCGGGTTCGCGGCCCCCAGCAACATTGTCAAGAACGTCTTCACGCAGATCCGCCGCAACGGGCGGGTGCGTCGCGGCGAAGTCGGCGTCTCGCCTCAGACGATCACGCCCGTCCTCGCGGAGGCGCTCGGGCTGTCCGAAGAGGGGGGCGTCATCCTGGCCGATGTCGATCCGAAGGGGCCCGCCGCAAAATCGGGAGTGCAGGCGGGTGACATCGTGCTCTCGCTGGACGGCAAGGCGATGGAGAACGGACGCCAGTTCCGCGTGAACCTGTACACACGGCCAATCGGCGACGAGGTGCATCTCGACGTGCAACGCGGAAGCGATCGACGTCAGGTCTCGATCACGATTGCCGAACGCGACGACGATCTCGGACGGCTGGCCGAGATCGCGGCGATCCAGCGAGAGTTGCTGCCGGAGCTCGGCGTCGTTGTCGTCGATCTCACCGATCGCATCGCGAAGCTGCTGCCGGAGCGGCGGTCGGATTCCGGCGCGGTGATCGTCGTGGTTGCGCCTGACGCGCCGTTCTCGCAGCAGGGAAGGCTTCAGGCGGGGGACATCGTCCGGGCGATCAACGGCACGCCGGTTCGGAACATCACCGATCTGAAGCATCTGTCCGCGGTGCTGAAGACCGGGTCCGCCGTCGCGTTGCTCCTCGAGCGACAGGGCGACTTGATGTACCTCGCGTTCAGAGTGGCGCGATGACCCGTTGACGATTCCCCTAGCCGCCGCGCGTGTGCATTTCGAGGTGCGCGTCGCGCTTCAGCGCCGCGATCGGGATGAATGCCTCACGCGCCGCGGCTCCGAGGCGCTCTTCGGCGCCGCGATCGGCGCGCATCGACCACACGGTCGCGATCAACTGCGCGAGTTCGCCCCGCGTGGCGCCTTCGCGCAGCGGCCGCCGCAGGTCCAGACCGCCGCGCGCGTACAGGCACAGCAGCCAGAGTCCGTCCGCGGTCAGCCGGCTGCGATCGCACGCGGCGCAGAACGGCTCGGTGGTCGACGCGATGATCCCGAAGGTCGTGCCGTCTGGAAGCCGGAACCGCTCGGCCGGAGCAGAATCGCGTCCCTCGACCGGTGCAATCGGTCCGTACACGGACGCGAGCCGCGCAAGGATTTCGTGTCGTGACACGACCGCGTCCATGGACCAGTGCGTCGCGCCGCCGACATCCATGTATTCGATGAAGCGGACTTCCGCGCCGACCGATTTGCCGTACTCGATCATCGGCACCAGCTCGTCGTCGTTCCGGTGCCGCAAGACGACGGTGTCGACCTTCAGCGAGTCGAAGCCGGCGCGCGAGGCGGCATCGATCCCCGCAAGGACCGCCGGCAGTTCGTTGAACCGCGCGAGCTCGCGGAACCGGTCGCCGTTCAACGTATCGAGGCTCACGGTGATCCGATGAAGGCCGGCCGCGCGCAGCGCGGCGGCCTGATCGCGCAGCAACACGCCGTTGGTGGTCAGGGAGAGATCCGCAATCGCAGGTTTCGCCGCGAGCTGTTCCAGGAGCTCCGGCAGGTTGCGGCGCAGCAGCGGCTCTCCCCCGGTGATGCGAACGCGATCGACGCCGACGCTCGTGAACGCGTCCACGAGCGTCGCCGTTTCCTCGAAGGTCAGGATGCTCTCGCGCGGCAGCCACACGTAATCCGCCTCAGGCATGCAGTACTGACAGCGCAGATTGCACCGGTCCGTCACCGAGATACGGAGGCTGCGCAGCGGGCGATCGAACCGATCCAGCGTCGACATGGAACCTGGATGCATTATGTCACTCCGCCGGCTCGATATAATCGAACACGAGATGACACGGAATGACATCAATCGATTCGCCCGCGTTCGTCCCACGATGCTCGCCGGGCTGATGGCCGCGAGCCTCGTGGCGGTTCCGGCCGCCCAGAAGACCTCGCCAAAGCCGGACGCCCGACTCGAAGCGCTCAAGAAAGAAGCCGCGGCGGACGTGGACTCGCGGCGCGACTTCGCGCAGCAGATGGTGGATCAGATCTTCAGCTACGGGGAGCTGGGCTTCCAGGAATTCGAAACCAATCGCTACCTGATAGACATTCTCAAGACCAACGGCTTCGCCGTCCAGGAAGCGGTCGCCGGTATTCCGACCGCGTTCGTCGCGAGCTGGGGATCCGGGAAGCCGGTGATTGGGCTGGGCTCCGATATCGATTGCATTCCTCAGGCATCGCAGAAGCCCGGTGTCGCCTATCACGATCCGATCATCGAAGGAGCGCCGGGCCACGGCGAAGGGCACAACTCGGGGCAGGCCGTGAACATCGTCGCGGCGCTTGCCGTGAAGAAGATCATGGAGCGCGAGCACCTCCCGGGCACGCTTCGGATCTGGACCGGCACCGCGGAAGAGCTCGTCGGCACGAAGGCGTATTTCATTCGCGCGGGATTGTTCAAAGACGTCGATGTCGCGATGTTCAGCCACGTCGGTGATCAGCTCGACGTCTCGTGGGGCGCACGCGACGGCACCGGGCTGGTGTCGGTCCAGTACTCGTTCCTCGGCGAAACGGCGCACGCGGCAGGAAGCCCGTGGCGCGGCCGCAGCGCGCTCGATGCCGTCGAACTGATGGACATCGGATGGAACTTCCGCCGGGAACACCTGCGTCTCAGCCAGCGCTCACACAGCGTGATCGTGGACGGCGGCGATCAGCCGAACGTGGTCCCGCGCACCGCGTCGGTCTGGTACTACTTCCGCGAGACCGACTACGAGCACATCAAGGAGATGTGGGAGACCGGCGATACGATTGCGAAAGCCGCTGCCATGATGGCGGGGGTCGATCTGCTCCCCACGAAGGTGCTCGGGTCTGCCTGGCCGCAGCATTTCAACAGGGTTGTCGCGGAGACCACGTGGGCGAACATCCAGAAGGTTGGACTGCCGCAGTGGAGCGACGCCGATCAGGAGCTCGCGAGGGCGCTGCAGAAGGAACTCAAGAACCCTAAGATCGAAGGACTGACCACGAAGCTGCGCGACAGCGTGCAGGGGCCGGTCAAGGAGAACAACGGCGGGGGGTCAGACGACATCGGCGACATCTCATGGAACGTGCCGACGGTCACGCTTCGCTATCCATCCAATATCCCGGGGCTGCCCGGCCACAACTGGGCGAACGCCATCTCGATGGCGACCCCGATCGCGCACAAAGGGGTGATTGCGGGCGCGAAGGTGCAGGCGATGACCATGCTCGACCTCGTCATGAAGCCGGAGCTCGTGCAGCAGGCCTGGGAGTACTTCAGGAACGTGCAGACGAAGGATACGAAATACGAACCGCTCCTGCGCCCGCAGGACCAGCCGGCCATCTGGCTCAATAAGGCGACGATGGAGAAGTACCGGCCCGGGATGAAAAAGTATTACTACGATCCCTCTCGTTACAAGACGTATCTCGATCAGCTTGGAATCAAGTACCCGACGGTTCGGGAACCGGTCACGCGCTAACCGTATGCCGACGCACACGCACCCGGCGCGCGGCATGCGCGACTTCCTGCCCGAAGACGTTCGCCGTCGTCAGTACGTCATCGACATCGTTCGGCGCACGTACGAGCGTTACGCGTTCGAGCCGCTGGAGACGCCTGCGCTCGAGAACATCGAGACGCTGACGGGCAAGTACGGCGAAGAAGGCAACAAGCTGATTTTCAAGGTGCTGCGCCGCGGCGAGCACGAATCGTCAGGCGAAACGGACCTGGCGCTCCGCTACGATTTGACCGTGCCGCTCGCCCGCGTGGTGGCCGAACATCGAGCGAAGCTCCCGAAATTCTTCAAGCGGTACCAGATCCAGCCGGTGTGGCGCGCGGACCGGCCCGCGCGTGGACGCTTCCGCGAATTCTTCCAGTGCGATGTCGACGCGATCGGATCGACGTCGCCGGTCGTCGAAGTGGAGATGATTGCCGCGGTGAGCGAGGTGTTGCAGGCTCTCGGGTTCACAGACTTCGTGGTTCAGTTGAATCATCGCGAGCTTCTCACGGCGATGCTCAACGCGGCAGGTGTCTGCGCGGAGCGCCACGCCGACGCGCTCGTCGCGATCGACAAGCTCGACAAGATCGGCCGTGACGGTGTGCGGGCGGGCCTCGTCGCCCGCGGTATCGAGGAGGCCGCTGCCACGATGTGTCTCGATGCGTTCGAGGATCGACCGACGTTCGATCGGCTGGTGTCGACGGACGAACGCGGCAGACGTGCCACAGAGAACATGGCAGAGATTACGAGTCTCGCGGAGGGCACGGCCGCGAAGGGCCACATTACGTTCACGCAGCGGCTGGCCCGGGGGCTGTCTTATTACACCGGTGCCATCATGGAAATCGCGGTACCTGATCTCGCCGGCAGTCTCGGAGGCGGCGGGCGCTACGACGGACTGATCGGGATGTTTTCCGGCGAGAACATCCCGGCGTGCGGATTCTCGCTCGGCCTCGAGCGGATCCTCGTGGTCATGACCGAGCGTCAGATGTTTCCGGCCG
>Ga0136846_1224786_pt1 | contig 18145 bp, 18 predicted proteins | sample HopSoiMetagenom2_FD_96841 | JGI IMG/M metagenome (GOLD analysis project Ga0136846, IMG submission 96841) | Grasslands soil microbial communities from Hopland, California, USA - 2 Assembly 2016 (version 4) | ecosystem: Environmental > Terrestrial > Soil > Grasslands | place: USA: Hopland...
GGACCCTGTCGACTACCTCCGTTACGAGCCGATTCTTCCTCCCGACGTCGTACCGCTGGAGCCGTTCGGGGACGGGGAATCGCTGCAGCGGCTCGTGATTCGCTCCAACTGGGACGAAGCTGCGTCAGGACCCTGCGAGCGGCACGTCGTGCCGCCGAAGACCTCGCAGTTCCTCGCGGAGCTGCACGGTCAATTCGACGACGCGATCGGAAAGGGGCTCACCCATGACGGCGCGTTCGCCGTGGCTGCGCGCGAGGGCGCACTGCTCAGTGACGCAGCGGGCTCCATGATGCATCCCGGGCCGGCGGCGCCGCCGGACTGGCCGGCCGATCGTGATCCACCCGGCACGTACCTGGTCAACCCGGAGCGCTCGCTCGCGCTCCCGTACCTTCCGGATCCGCTCTCGCGCGGCGCCGCACTGCGCGGGCTTCCTGGGACGGGTACCGAGGTGGTTCGGCACACCTGGGGAGCCGACCCGTGGCCGGATGCCCAGCCCTTCATCGTGCAGATCGTCGAACGCGAGGCGCTGTCTGCGAGCGTCGGCGCCTGCGTGCAGACGTTCGCTGCAGACGCTCCGCCGGTCGTCGCGTGGGACGGCGATGCCCGCGTCCTGACGGTTCGGCTCGAAAAGGGTGAGGTGCGGACGGTGCGCCTCTCGTCGTTCATCGAGCACGGCGACCTGCGATTGCTCGGCGTCTGGCGGTGGGCCGAGGGCAGCCCTGACGACGACGAGCTTGCGCGCAATGCGGTCGAGGGCTCCCACTGGATGCTGACGCCGTTCCGCACGCTCGTGCTCGTGCATGCCGTCAAGCGTCCCTTGTGCGAACCGAAGGTGTCGAAGCCGGCGTGGGCGGACGAGTTCTTCCCCGACGGTCTGCGTGCGCAGCGGCCGGACGGCGCTACCTACGCCGAGCTCTCCTGTGGGTTGATCTTCAGCTCGCGGACGAGCGGTCAAATCGACGTCGACGCGACGTGGAAGGAGCCTGTCGACGAGCTCGTCGAGCACGAGCCTGTGCTCGATCGGCGCGGCAAAGCGCATGTTGCGACGGTTGCTGTCCCCGAAGGGCTACCGCCGAGCCCGAACGCGTTTCCTTTCGTCCTCGAGAAGCAACACCGGCGACCGGAGCCCGTTCGCCATGAGTTCGGCGACACGAAGCACCGTTACGTGCAGTACCGGCTGACCGCCACAACCAGGTTCCGCGAGTACTTCCCGCGCGACACCGATGTGGACGATCTCCGAGTGACGAGCGACGTCGTCAACGTTCATGTGCCGAGCTCCGCACGTCCCGACCCGCCGAGCCCGCGTTACGCCGTGCCGACGTTCGGGTGGCAGCGGACGAATACTCCGGACGATCCATTGCAGTGGCGGTCGACGCAACGCGTACGCGAAGGCGGTGCGTTGCGTGTCTATCTCGACCGCGGCTGGTACTCATCCGGCGCCGACGAGCTGCTCGGCGTCGTCTGCTGGACGGCCGGCGGAAGCGTGCCGCCCGAGCAGGCGAAGCTCTTCTCCCAGGTCGGGCGGGATCCGATCTGGGCGGCAGAGCCCCCAAACGGAGTGCTGACGACCGCCGACGTCGCCAACGCTGCCCGTAACGAGGATGGCTTGTGGCTCGCAGAGCTCGGCACCACTGCCGCATCGGTCGCAGGCATTGAGCCGACCTGGGATCCCGGACGCGAACGATGGTATGCCGACGTGCTGTTGCCGGGGCCTGCCTGGCGTTCGTATAGCCCGTTCGTCCGCCTTGCGCTCGCGCGGTACCAGCACTTCTCGACGGCTGCCGAGCTGAAGCTCTCCCACATCGTGACGCTCGATTTCGCTCAGCTGATCCCCGATCGAACGCTTCGCGTCGACTGGGTCGGCGATTCCGACGACCTCATCGATGTCTCCCTCGCGGGTGTCGCGCCCGACGGGCCGAACCTGAACCGTGTCGAGGTGACGATCGAGCAGCACGACGGTGCGATCCCGGGCGAGCTCGGCTGGAAGCCGTGGCCCGACCTTCAACCGATCGTGCTCGACGAGGGAGTTCGACATCCCGGTCGCTTCCTGGAGCACCTGCACGTTTCCGAACCGGTGCAGGAGGCCCTCGGTCTTCGCCGCCTTTTCGCGCAGCCCCGCGAGCATAGGCACGATCCGATCGACGTCGGGCATCTCCCGACCGTCTCGCGCGCCCGCGTGGAGAGGGTGAACGCGATCCCGAGCTGGATCGAGTTCCAGGACGAGATCCCGCTTCTGCTCTTCCCTGGCCACCATCTCTGGTCCGCGCGCGTCAAGCTTCCCGCCAAGCGCGGCTCGCGTCCACTGCGAGTGGTCGTCCGCGAATTCGAGACGTACGAGACGGACGCCGAGGCGGTCGGCAGCAGCTTCGTCGAGCCGAGGACGTACCACGCGCGGCGCGTCGTGTTCGCCGAGTTCGTCGAGCTGTAGGTGCGACACCCTGAACTGCGACGATCGTTGGGTGGTCACGTACCTCGACGTGCGCTAGCAACCTCAATCGGTCGGGCCGCCGGCAACGCGCAGGACAGCGGACGCCGACAGCTGAGTCTTGGGAATGAATCCCGCCGCCGGGCTCGCCGCGAGCTCGTCGGCGTACTCGAGCTGCGAATGGGTGGAGATCAGGATCACCGTGCCGCTCAGCTGTAGGGCGAGGTCGAAGCCGCTCTCGTCACCGAGCCGGATGTCGACCAGCACGACATCGGGCCGAAGCTCTTCCTCGAGTCGCAGCGCTTCAGCGCTCGTCGCCGCAAGCCCGACAACCGCCACGCCTTCACGCTCGAGCAGCAGGCGCGCCGCGTCGAGGAAGGCTTGGTTGTCATCGACAATAAGGCAGCGAATCTGGCCGCAATCGTCAGTAGCCGCCGTAACTGCCCCCGCTTGGCGGCTGCGAGCGCGGGGCGACCTTGGCGCCCGCCGGGGAGACCGCGAACCAGGAGCCCCCGAACGCGTTCACGCCCTCGCCGTTCGTGTCGCCCGGCTTGTTGTCGCTGACGAAGGTGTACAGCGGGTGGCCGTTGTAGGCGAGTTGGCGCTTCCCGTCGCGGCGAGCCGTCGTTCCCACGTCGGAGGGCTTTGCGCCGCTGCCGACGAGCGGAGTGCCGTGGACACGCAATGGCGGCCAGTTGACCGCGCAGGCGCCGACGCACGCGCTCGTCGTGCCCGAGTCCCGCGCAAAGAGATACAGCGTGCGCCCTTGCCGGTCGACCAGCACGTCGCCGAGCCCGGTGCTCGCCACGCCGACGGTCGCCGGGCTTCCGTCGCTCGTTGTGGGCAACGCCTGCGAGGCGTTGCCGCCGCAGCCGGCAAGAGCGACAACTGCGAGCAGGATCGCGCCGAAGAGCGGAAGTGATAGGCGGCGGAACATCTGTCCCTCATGGTCGCTTTCGGCGCGCACGGAACGCGTCCCCGCAGCCCGGAGACGCAGCTGGCGGATAGCCGCAGTCGCAACCTGCAGCTAGTGGGGTTGCGCTGCGCCAAGCCTCGCCGCGACGCTGTGTTGATGACGCACCGCGTTCTCACTCGACTGACCAAGGAGGTCCCATGCGACTGATCACCGGAGCACTGACAATGATCCTCGCGACACTTGCCCTCGCCGGCCCGATATCAGCGGCGACGAACGCGAACACACTCACCGGCACCGTCGGCCCCGGCTTCACGATCACGATGAACAAGAAGACCGTAAAGGCCGGGACATACACGATCACGATCCACGACCAGGCGTCGATCCACGACTTCCACCTGACGGGCTCAGGCGTGGACAAGAAGACGAGCGTCACCGGCACGGGCACGACGAAGTGGACCGTGAAGCTGAAGAAAGGGACGTACCACTTCGTGTGCGACCCGCACCGCACGATCATGCATGGCGTCCTGAAGGTCTCGTGACGCCGGCACAGACAGCAGCCTTTTCGAGCGGTCGCGTCGTCGGCTTCTGACGCGCCTCGGAAAGGCCACAACAGATCAAGGAGCAAGAGATGCCATCACTCATCGTCGGAACCGAGAACGAGGCTGCGATCGACATCCACTACGAGGATCACGGCAGCGGCCAGCCCGTGGTCCTGATCCACGGTTATCCCCTGAACGGGAACTCGTGGGAGCGTCAGGAACGCGAGCTACTCGCGAACGGCCACCGCGTCATCAGCTACGACCGACGCGGCTTCGGCCGCTCGAGCCAGCCCACCGTCGGCTACGACTACGACACTTTCGCCGCCGATCTGAACGCGCTGCTCGAGCATCTCGACCTGAGCGACATCATCCTCGTCGGGTTCTCGATGGGGAGCGGCGAGGTGACGAGGTATCTGGGCAGCTACGGATCAGCACGGGTGCGGAAGGCGGCGCTGTTCGGTGCGATTCCGCCGTACCTGCTGAAGACGGACGACAACCTCGAGGGTGTCGACGGAGACGTCTTCGAGCAGATCAAGGCTGCGATCGCCACGGACCGCTACGCCTGGTTCAAGGACTTCCTCGACAACTTCTACAACACCGACAAGCTGATGCCGGAGCGGATCAGCGAGCAAGCGTGGCAGGCAAGCTTCAACGTGGCCGCCGCGGCATCGCCGTTTGCCTCGTACGCGTGCGTCGACACGTGGCTGACCGACTTCCGCGGCGACCTGCCGAAGATCGACGTGCCTGTGCTCGTCGTCCACGGCACCGAAGACCGGATTCTCCCGTTCGAAGCTACGGCGGCACGCCTGCCGGATCTGATCGACGACGTCAAGCTGGTGCCCGTCGAAGGCGGCCCGCACAACATCGCCTGGACGCACCCCGATGAGGTCAACGATGCGCTGCTCGAGTTCATCGGCGCGTCGACGCGAGTCGCGGCGTGAGTGCACTCGATTCGCGAATGGGAGCCGCCGCCTGACGCGCCGGCTACCGCGCTCGCCGCGCGTCGAAAGCAACGTGGGACGTTGTCCTGCCGACACAGGAGAAACCCATGAGCGCTTCGCGCGAGCTTCGACGGGCCGCATCATGTCGATGTCAGACCCGCGGCGTCGTCGCCGTACACCCCCGACACCTCTTAGGTGGTACGCCTAGGGAGCGATGACGAGTCGCGTATTTTGTTGACCGGCGATGGTCGGCGGTATATCGACATTGACCGGCGCCGCGACGGCTGCCACAGTGCTGTTCGTGTCTGCCACGGTTGACGCGTTCCTGGACGAGTACATCCGGCGCTACGCAGCAGGCGATGTGAGAGGAGTGACCAACCTCTGCCACGTGCCGTTCCTTGCGGTCCGAAGAGGAGAGGCGATCCACATGCCCGACAGCGGCGCCGTGTGGGATCACTTCGCTGCGGCCATCGGCGCGTATCGGCGTGCGGCGGGTGTTGAGACATGGAACCGGCTCGAGACCGACACTCGCCAGCTCGGCGAGCAGTCTGTCTTCGCCAGCGTGCACTGGAATGCTCTCGACGCGAACGAGAAGGTAGTCCGAGATACCTGGACGAGCTACCAGCTGCTTGGCACCCCGGAGGGGTGGCAGTTGCTCTCGTACACGAATCACTTCTGACCTGCCCAGGGCGTGAAAACCGATTGGCGCGCCTTGGGGGTCGCGACTGCGATCGCGCGAAATCGAACAGAAAACTGCAAGATCGTGCGCCTCCACCGCGCAAGACCTGCCGTCCGTCTGGAAAACCGACTACATTCCGTTGCATGACGCGTCGGCTCACCCAGGTCGCCGCCTACGCGAAGGTGAGCGAGGCGACTGTCAGTCGCGTTCTCAACGGCAAGCCTGGCGTGGCGGAGGCGACGCGACAAGCGGTCTTGACGGCTCTGGATGTTCTCGGGTACGAGCGGCCGACCCAGCTGCGGGGGCAGCGGGCGAGGCTGGCCGGGCTCGTCCTGCCGGAGCTACAGAACCCGATCTTCCCTGCGTTCGCGGAAGTCGTGGCGGACGCCCTGTCGCGCCGGGGAGTCACGCCGGTCTTGTGCACGCGCACAGCGGCCGGCGTCACCGAGGCGTCATACGTGGACATGCTGCTCGAACAGCAGGTATCCGGGATCATCTTCTTCGGCGGGCAGTACCACGAGACCGGCGCCGACCATCGGCACTACCATCTGCTCGCGGAGCGGGGACTTCCCGTCGTCCTGATCAACGCCGCATACGAGGATCTCGGCTTTCCACGCGTCTCGGTCGACGATGCCCATGCGATCGAACAGGCGCTCGCGCATCTCGAGGCGCTGGGCCACGAACGCATCGGGATCGTGCTCGGGCCGCCGGATCATGTCCCGTCGATTCGGAAGCTGGAGGCATACCGGGGCGCCCGTGGCGGTGGCGAGGCGCTCGTCGAGCACACGATGTTCTCGATTCAGGGCGGTGTGGCGGCTGCGCAACGGCTGATCAAACGTGATGTGACGGCGGTCGTCTGCGCCAGCGACATCCTGGCGCTTGGTGTGATCCGGCAGGCTCGCCGCGGCGGCCTCGACGTGCCCGGCGACCTCTCCGTGATCGGCTTCGACGACTCGGCGCTGATGGTTTGCACCGAGCCGCCGTTGACCACCGTGAGGCAGCCGATCGAGGCGATGGGCCAGGCGGCGGTCGCCCAGCTGCTGAGCCAGGTGCGCGGGACACAGGTCTCGAGCGAGGAGCTCCTATTCGAGCCGGAGCTCGTCGTGAGGGCCTCGACGGGGCCGGCCGTCCGTGCGGCTATCCCCTCTCCGGCGCAGTAGTCGGTTTTTTTCAATCGACGTAGACTTTTTTGCGGCGATAGGTGTAGTCTCCGACACATCGCTACCACGTCGAAACCTCGCGTCGGTCGGCTGGCTCGCCGGACACCACCTGCAGGCCAAGGCCGCCCTTGGTGGCGAAGCGCCGTCATCTATCAGGTCTACGTCCGAAGCTTCGCGGACGGAAACGGCGACGGGATCGGAGATCTCGCCGGCGTCCGGGCGCGGCTCCCCTACCTGCGCGACCTCGGGATCGACGCCATCTGGTTCACCCCGTGGTACCCGTCGCCGATGGCGGACGGCGGCTACGACGTCGCGGACTATCGCGACATCGACCCGACCTTCGGCTCGCTCGACGAGGCCGAGCGCCTGATCGAAGAAGCTGCGGCGCTCGGCATCCGCGTCATCGTCGACATCGTCCCGAACCACTGTTCCGACCGGCACGAATGGTTTCAGCAGGCCCTCGCGGCTCCGCCGGGTGCGCCCGAACGCGATCGCTTCTGGTTCCGGGCGGGGCGGGGCCCGAACGGCGAGCTCCCACCGAATGACTGGTCGTCTATCTTCGGCGGAAGTGCATGGACGCGAACGCAGAGCGGCGACGGCACCCCGAGCGAGTGGTACTTGCACCTGTTCGCACCCCAGCAGCCCGACCTCAACTGGGAGAACGACGACGTCCGGCGCGAACACGAGGGCGTGCTGCGCTTCTGGTTCGACCGCGGCGTCGCCGGCGTTCGCATCGACTCCGCCGCGCTCCTGTTCAAGGACGCGGCATTGCCGGACTTCGATCCGGACGACGCGCCGTCCCCACATCCGTTCAGCGACCGCGACGAGCTGCACGACGTCTATCGGTCATGGCGCGCGCTCGCCGATGCGTATGGCGACGACCGCATTCTCATCGGTGAGATCTGGCTTCCCGACGTGGAGCGCTTCGCTCGGTACCTCCGTCCGGACGAGATGCACACCGCGTTCAACTTCGAGTTTCTCGCGTGTCCCTGGGACGCCGCGAGGCTTCGTGCCTGCATCGATTCGACGCTTGCAGCACATGCGCCTGTCGGTGCACCGGCGACGTGGGTGCTCTCGAACCACGACGTGACGCGACACGTGACGCGCTACGGACGCGCGGACACCGCGTTCGAGTTCGCGGCGAAGAGCCGTGAGATCCCGCAGGTCGATCTGGAGCTCGGCACGCGCCGTGCGCGGGCGGCGGCTCTGCTCACGTTCGCGCTGCCGGGCGCCGTCTACATCTATCAGGGCGAGGAGCTCGGGCTGCCCGAGGTCGAGGACCTACCGGACGACGTCCTGCAAGACCCGATGTTCTTTCGATCAGGCGGAATCGACCCGGGACGCGACGGCTGCCGCGTGCCTCTTCCTTGGGCGGGGGACGAGTCGCCGTTCGGCTTCAGTACCGTGGAAGCCTCGCCCTGGCTCCCGCAGCCGGCCACATGGCGCGCCTATACCGCCGAGCTTCAAGAGCAGCTGCCCGACTCGATGCTGGCCCTCTACCGCCAGGCGCTCCGCCTCAGACGCGGCAAGCCGGACCTCGGTGACGGCCCGATCAGGTGGCTCGAGGCGCCCGCGGGAGTGGTCGCTTTTGCCCGGGGACCTCGCTTCGCATGCGTGCTGAACCTGTCGGCCGCGCCCGTGCCGCTCCCGCCGCACGAGCGGATCCTGCTCGCAAGCAGCCCGGTGAGCGACGGCCTTCTCGGCCCTGAAACGGCCGTGTGGCTGGCGCTTTCCAGTAATAGTCATAAATCTACAGAGAACAGGTAACTGATTTGCAAAATTCTGTCGAACATGAAATGCTTGGCGGCATGCATGCCGGTATCACGGCAAGCGCGTTCAGCCGCCTGAGTGGCAGCGGCCGGCCAGAGCCGGGAGACCTCGGAAAGGAAGGACGATGAAGTCCATTTTCAGGGCGATGACACTCGCCGTCGTGGTGTCGGCGCTGCTCCTCGTCGTCGGCGCGGGCTCGTTGGCGACGGCGGGACAGCGGGCGAAGGTCACGATCAGCGTCGCCGCGCTCCGTCCCGGCAGTTCGGACGAAGCGCAGAAGCAGTTCAACGACAACGTCGCGCTGTTCGAAAAGCAGCATCCGAACATCGACGTGAAGGCCGTGGATTACGCCTGGGACGGCGCGACGTTCGCGGCGCAGCTCGCCGCCGGACGGTTGCCGTCGGTGTTCACGGTCCCCTTCACCGATGCGCGGACACTCGGCGAGCATCGGCAGGTCGCAGACCTTACGGCGGCCGTCAAGAAGTGGCCGTACTACAAGAAGTTCCAGAAGACGATCATCGCCGAGGCGACCACGGGCAAGGGTCGCATCATCGGCGTGCCGTACGCTGCCTACGCGCAGGCGCTGCACTACAACCGCCAACTGTTCAGGCAGGCGGGACTCAATCCGAACAAGCCGCCGACCACCTGGGCGCAGCTGCGGAAGGATGCAAAGCAGATCGCGCGGCGGACCGGGCAGGCCGGCTATGCGCAGATGGGCCTGAACGACAACACGGCAGGCTGGATCCTCACCACCGTCGCATACACGCTCGGCGGCAGGATGGAGTCCGGCCGCGGCGCCGCGGCGACTGCGACGCTGAACAACAAGTACACCGTCCAGGCGCTACAGCTGCTCAAGCAGATGCGTTGGACGGACAACTCGATGGGCTCGACGTACGACTACACGTGGCCGACGATCAATCAGGCGTTCGCAGCCGGCAAGATCGGCATGTTCATCAACGGCTCGGACATCTACACGTTCCTCGTCCAGGCCGCGAACCTCGATCCGAAGATCTACGGCATCGCGCCCATCCCCGTCGCAAAGAACAAGACGGCGGGCGTGCTCGGAGGCGGCTCGATCGCCGTCGTTCGCCCGGACACGAAGGGCGCGAAGCTCGACGCCGCGATGAAGTGGATCGACTTCTTCTACATGGAGAAGCTCGTGAAGAAGACGGCCGCACTGCGTGACACGCGGATCCTGGTTGCCAACAAGCAGCCGGTCGGCGTTCCGGCGTTCCCGATCTTCAACAAGAAGCAGTTCGACTTGGCGAACACTTGGATCAAGCCGTACGTCAACGTGCCGCTGAGCCAGATGAACCCGTTCCTGAAGGGCATCTTCAAGCAGAACCTCTATCCGGAGCCGGGGGCCTCGACGCAGAGCCTGTACCACGCGCTCGACCCGGTCGTCCAGGCTGTGTTCACGGATAAGAACGCGAACATCAGCAGCTTGCTCGCGCAGGCGAACGACGTCGCGCAGAAAGCGATCAGGGAAGGGAAGTAACCACCTGGACGTCTGTGCCCGGCGGGGAGTCGTCACGACGACTCCCCGCCGGCTGGGAATAGGGTGGACGCGGTGAGCGCAGCAGCGCGCGAAGTCGCGGTCGAGCACGGGAACCTGGTCGCGAGGCCGCGGTGGCGCGACCGTCTCTCGCCTGTTCAGTGGGTGCGCAGCGGCGGCCTCGCCGCGCTCCTGTTCGCGCTGCCGATGCTGCTGATCTTCACTGCGTTCTCGTGGTACCCGATCGTCCGGCTCGTCGTCCTCTCGTTTCAGCACACGAATCTCGTCGATCCTCCGACCTGGGCCGGCTTGGACAACTTCCGCGAGGTGATCCACGACCCGCTCTTTGCGACCGCCGTCAAGAACACCGCGTACTTCGCCGGGCTCGCGTTGCTGTTCGGCTACCCGATCCCGCTCGTGATGGCCGTCTTGATCAGCGAGTCACGCCGCTTCCGAGGGCTCTACAGCGCGCTTGCATATCTCCCCGTTGTCATCCCTCCCGTCGTCGGGGTGCTGCTCTGGAAGTACGTGTTCTACGAGCCGAGCAGCGTCGGCCTTTTCAACACGGTCCTTGGCTGGATCCATCTCGGCCCATACGGTTGGCTCCAATCACCCGGCACCGCGATGCCGGCGCTCGTCGTCGAGGCGACGTGGGCCAACGCAGGGACGACCGTGATCATCTACCTCGCTGCTCTCCTGGTCGTGGACAGCGACCTGTACGACGCGGCCTCCGTCGACGGTGCCGGACTTTGGCGCAAGATCTGGCACGTCACGCTTCCACAGCTGCGAGGTGTGCTGCTGGTGACGCTGATGTTGCAGATCATCGCCACCGCACAGGTCTTCCTCGAGCCGTATCTGTTCACGTCAGGTGGGCCCGCCAACTCGACGCTCACCGTGCTGCTGCTCGTCTACCAGTACGCCTTCGGGAATTCCGTGGGGGTCGGCTTCGGCCAGGCCGCCGCACTGAGCCTGATGCTCGCGGCGTTCCTCGCCGTTTTCGCGCTTGTCTTCCTGCGCGCCACCCGTTCCTGGAGCACGGCGTGAGCGCGTTCCCGCGGAGCAAGCAGGAGGAGGTGACCGGCGGGCTGCTCACGCGGAACGAGTGGGACCGCCGCCACATCAAGTGGCTCTTCGGTTCCTCGCAGGTCCTCTTGTTCGTGATCCTCGTCCTGATCGGGCTTGGCCCGATCATTTGGCTCGCGAAAGGCGCGATCACGCCGACGATCGACACGTTGAGAAACCCGCTGACGCTGTTCCCGCACGGCGCCGCCTGGAGCAACCTCAGCGAGGCCTGGTCGAGCGTGCACGTGGGCCGCTACTTCCGGAACACGGTCGTGCTTGCGTTCGGCTCGTGGCTCTGCCAGATCGTCGTGGCCGCGACGGGTGCGTACGCGCTGTCCGTGTTGCGACCGGCCTGGGGACGGTTCGTCTACTGGCTGCTGCTCGGGACGCTGTTCGTGCCCACCATCGTCTTGATCATCCCGCTCTACATCGAGATCGTGCATCCGCCGTTCATCGACCACTCGTTCGCGGAGAGCTACTGGGCGATCTGGCTGCCGGCAGGCGCGACTGCCTTCAACGTCGTGATCATGAAGCGTTTCTTCGACAACCTGCCGCGCGAGTTGTTCGAGGCTGCGCACATCGACGGCGCCGGTCCCGTCCGGGTGTTCTGGTCGATCGTGCTGCCGCTGTCGAAGCCGATCCTCGGCGTCGTCTCGATCTTCGCGATCCTCTCCGAGTGGAAGAACTTCCTCTGGCCGTTCCTCGTCCTCTCGAATAGCCCCGACCGGCAGCCGCTTTCAGTGCGTCTACCCGCGATCCAGGCGCAGACGCAGCTCGGGGTTCTGCTCGCCTCGATGCTGATTGCGGCGCTCGTCCCGATTCTGGGATTCCTGATCTTTCAGCGGACGTTCTTGCGCGGGTCCGGTCTGGGTGGCGCATTGAAGGGCTAGGAGGCTACGCTCGACAGATGGCAGTTCCCGCGATCCCCTCGCTCTCCGCTTCGCAGCTGTCGACGCTCGCCGCAACGGGCGAAGAGCACACCGCGGGCGTCGGCGACGAGCTGTACCGGGTCGGGGATCCCATCTATCCGTTCATCGCCATCCGTGAGGGCGAGGTGGCAATCCTCGACGCGGCCGGAAACGAGATCGTCCGCCATGGTGCCGGCAGTTTTCTCGGCGAGCTGAACCTCCTCTCGGGACAGACCGTCTTTGTGACGGCCGTCGCGACCGAACCGCTGCGTTACATCGCGGTGGACCGCGACGCATTGCGCGCACTGCTGTTCGAGGATGGTCCGCTCAGCGACCTCGTCCTCTCGACCTTCATCGCTCGACGAGAGGCGTTGCAGCGCGTCCAAGGAATCGGCCTCGAAGTCGTCGGGCCTCGCTCATCCGCCCCGACGATGCAGATGCTGGACTTCGTCCGCGCCAACCGGCTTCCGTTCACCTGGCAGGACGCCCAGCCGCCCGGCGGAGCGGAGCCGCCGCTCGTTCGGCTCCCTGGTGGTACCGAGCTGCAGCATCCATCGCGCGGCGAGGTGCTGCGCGCGCTCGGAGTCGGCCGCGAGCTGGCGCCGCGCGAGGAAGTCGACCTGCTCGTCGTGGGGGCCGGCCCCGCGGGCCTCACCGCCGCAGTCTACGGCGCCTCCGAAGGCCTCGACACGCTGATCGTCGAGAGCACGGCCTTGGGCGGCCAGGCGGGCTCGTCACGGCGGATCGAGAACTATCTCGGTTTTCCCGCAGGCATCAGCGGCACGGAGCTCACGAGCCGCGCCGTCAGCCAGGCGCGAAAGTTCGGCGCACGACCCGCGACTCCCTTCCGCGCGATCCAGCTCGAGCCCGGCAATGGACGCCACCTCGTTCGACTCGAAGAGGGGCATGACATCGCCGCGCGCGCCGTCGTGCTTGCTACCGGCGCTGCCTACCGGCGACTTCCCGTCGACGAGCTCGCGAACTACGAGGGCGTGAGCGTGTTTTACGCGGCCGGACCGCCGGAGGCGCAGCTATGCGGCGCCTCGCGTGTGGCCGTCGTCGGCGGCGGCAACTCCGCCGGGCAGGCCGCCGTCTGGCTCGCCCGCGGCGGAGCGCTGGTGACGCTGCTTCACCGCCGGGCCGACTTGGCCGAAACGATGTCCGATTACCTCATCCACGAGCTGGGCCGTTACGGCGTCGTCGTCCGCGACCGCAGTGAGATCGCCGCCCTCCACGGGGCGAACGGACAGCTCGAGGCGGTCACCCTGACAAGCGGCGAGCAACTGGCGTTTTCGGCCCTCTTCCTTTTCCTCGGGGCAGAGCCGTGCACGGAATGGCTGGACGACGCCGTTGCGCGCGATGCCGACGGCTTCATCCTCACCGGTGACGCCGCCGGGGCCGACAACCTGCTCGAGACGAGCGTTCCCGGCATCTTCGCCGCGGGGGATGTCCGGTCCGGCTCCAGCAAACGTTGCGCCGCAGCCGTAGGTGAAGGATCGATGGCCGTGCAGTTCGTTCACCAACACCTCGCGCGCCCGACTGCTCGAGTCGGATGAGCGAGCTCTGCACACACCTCGACGAGTCTCTCTGTCACGGCCGTGGGCGGAATGAACGCTTCCTCAAGAACGTTGAGTAGTCAAGTATGGAAGGTTCGTTCGACCATCTGTTCCGAGGGAGGAGAGATGTTCAACAACATCCTGGTCGCCTACGATGGTTCGTCGTCCAGCCGCGCAGCTGTTGATCGGGCGCTCGAGCTCGCGAAAGCCAGCAACGCGGAGGTAACGCTCTTGACCGTGGCTCCGTCCGTCGCTCCGCTTGTCGGCTTGAGTGGCGTGAGTATCGAGGAGCTCGATGCCGAGCTAAGGCAATGGGCGGGACGGACCGCTCGTGAAGGTGCCTCGACGGCTTCGAACGGGCTGAACGTTCACACGGTCACACGGAGTGGGCACATCGGCGAGGAAATCGTCGCCCAGATCGAGGCCGGCGGGTACGACCTCGTCGTGCTCGGCTCACGCGGCCGCGGCAGGCTGACGTCCGAGCTGTTCGGCAGCGCGAACGGTTACGTGCACTTCCACTCCAGAATCCCGCTGCTTTCGATCAGCGCGGACGAGTCGAACAGCGGCGTCGAGGGAGAGACAACGTTGGCGGGCGCTGCGGCGCACTAGGGCTCTTCGTGCCGCTCTCGGGTCCACGCGGACGCGGAGATGATGACTCTTGCGTGTACACGGCGCGGTTCCGCATCGGGCCAAGGGGGATATTCCAGCCTCTCCGAACGCTTGAAGGTCCCCGAGTCCCCGGTCGTCAGGTCTTGGTGGCGGTCAAGTTCGACCGCGCGCTCGTCGCCGATGCCGAAGTGGTGGGCGATTTCATGAAGCACAACCCGTCTCACTTCGCGGCGAAGTGTCTCCGAGTGGTGCCCGTAGAGTCGAACGAGCGGACCGCGGAAGATTGTGATCTTGTCCGGCGTCACCGCGCCGTAAGAGCTACTGCGTCTGGTGAGCGGCACGCACATCGAGGCGAACTGGGGCACGCCTAGCGGAAATCTGGTATTCGCGCGCGCGCGACAACCTGAGTTAGTGCCTACGCGGGCGATGCTCGTCTGCGCGGCTGCAGGGGACCTGCCGGTCCTCGACAGTGCCTGGCAGAGCGGCCTATTCGCGCCAGCCGGGCGGGTTCATCGAGGGCTCGTGCTGCCTGACCGTGCGGTTGCGTTGCCCGCCGATCACACCGACGAGTGCGAGCAGGAACTGCCCGAGCAGGAGCAAGACGAAGAGGGCCGCGCCGACCACCGGGGTGAGGGCGACGGCCAGGAAGAGCGAGCCGATTGCAACAACCGTGGATTTCATGTGCTGCCTCCGATTTGAGCTGTCACACACCTGACGCGGCGCGCGTCATCCATGTGACAACAAAAAAGAGACACCTCGGAGGAAAACGATGAAACCCAAGTGGTGGACACTCACCGCGGTCGGCACCGGCGTCTTCATGCTGCTGCTCGATCTCACGATCGTGAACGTCGCGCTGCCGGACATCCAGCGTTCGTTCGGCGCCTCGCTCTCGGATCTCCAGTGGACGATCGATGCCTACGCACTGACCCTGGCGGCCTTTCTGCTCACGGCGGGCTCGCTCGCCGACCTCGTCGGCCGGCGGCTGTTGTTCGCGACCGGCGTGGCGGCCTTCACGCTTGGATCGCTCGCCTGCGGCCTTGCGGACGGCCCACTCTTCCTGATCGTCGCACGTGCCGCTCAGGGCGTCGGCGGCGCGATCATGTTCGCGACGTCGCTCGCGCTGATCGCGCAGGCCTTCCGGGGCCGCGACCGGGCGTTGGCGTTCGGCCTCCTCGGCGCGATCACGGGGGTCGCCGTCGCGGTCGGCCCGGTGCTGGGCGGTCTGCTGACGAGCATCTCGTGGCGCTGGATCTTCTTCGTCAACCTGCCGATCGGCGTGTTCGCCCTGCTGGTGACGCTGACAAAGGTGGCGGAATCGCGGAACCCGTTCGCGAAACGGCCCGACTTGGTCGGCTTCGTGACGTTCAGCGGCGGCCTCGCCGCGCTCACGTTCGGACTGATCCGCAGCAACGACGACGGTTGGGCATCGCCGACGGTGATCGCATCGTTCGTCACCGCGGCGGTCTTGCTCGTCGCCTTCGTCGTCGCCGAGCTCGTCCAGCGTGAGCCGATGCTCGACCTCGGGTTGTTCCGGGTGCCGACCTTCAGCGGCGCGCTCGCGGCCGCGCTCGCGATCAACGGCTCGCTCTTCTCGCTGCTGACGTACATGATCCTGTACTTCGAGCAGTCGCTGAAGCTCTCTCCGGCCGAGACCGGCGTGCGCTTCTTGCCGCTCACCGGCGCGATCTTCTTCGCGTCCGGCATTGCCGGCCGGCTGAGCGAGCGCGTGCCGAACCGCTTTTTGATCGCGCCCGGCTTCGCGCTCGTCGGCGCCGGCCTGCTGCTGATGCGTGGCATCACGGCCGGCTCGAGCTGGACGCACCTGCTGCCCGGGATGATCGTGGCCGGAATCGGCGCCGGCCTGGTCAACGTCCCGCTTGCGGCGACGGCGATCGGGATCGTCCAGCCCGCACGCGCCGGCATGGCGTCAGGGATCAACACGACCTTCCGCCAGGTGGGAACGGCGACCGGCGTCGCCGCGCTGGGCTCCATCTTCGCGGCGCAGGCCGGGTTCGTCGACGGGCTCAATGTCGTCCTGCTCGTGGGGGCGGTCACGGCGTTCGCCGCCGGCGGCCTCACGCTGTTCCTCGTTCGCGAGCGCGATCTCGTGCGTGAGGAAGAACAGGATGATGCCGCGCCCGCGGTGGAGCACGACGCGGCGCCTATGGTGGCGTGAAGTGAACGAGCACGATCTGCTCACCGCCGGCTTCGAGGAACACCGACCGCACCTGCGCCGCGTCGCCTACCGGATGCTCGGCTCGGTCGACGAAGCGGACGACGCCGTGCAGGAGACCTGGTTGCGCCTCAACCGCACCGATCGGTCAGCCGTCGAGAATCTCGGCGGCTGGCTGACGACGGTCGTTGGGCGGATCTGCCTCGACATGCTCCGGGAGCGCCGCTCGCACGGCGAGACGCCGGTCGACTCCTGGCTGCCCGAGCCGATCGTCGCCGTCGAGGGCGCGGCGAATCCCGAAGAGGAAGCGCTGCTCGCCGACGGCGTCGGGCTGGCGCTGCTGGTCGTGCTCGAGTCGTTGACGCCGGCGGAGCGGCTCGCGTTCGTCCTGCACGACACGTTCGCGATGCCGTTCGACGAGGTCGCGCAGATCGTGGGACGCAGTCCCGAGGCAACGCGCCAGCTCGCGAGCCGCGCGCGGCGGCGCGTGCGCGGCGCCCGGCCTACGCCGGATGCAGATCTGGCTCAGCAGCGCCGCGTCGTCGACGCGTTCCTGGCGGCCGCGCGCGACGGCGACTTCGACGCGCTGCTCGAGGTGCTCGACCCGGAGGTCGTGTTCCGAATCGAGGCGCAACCGCCGGTCAGTGGCGCGGCCGCCGTTGCCGAACGTGTGCTGAAGCGCGCCCGCCTGGCGCCGCTCGCTCGGCCCGCGGTCGTCAACGGCGTCGCCGGTGCCGTGGTCGGGCCGCCCGGAAGCCCGTTCGCGGTGATCGCCTTCACCGTCGTCAGCGGACGAATCACCGAGCTGGACCTGGTTCGCGATCGCAGCAAGCTCACTCACATCGCGGAGCAGTGATCGCGAGCGCGGCTTGTTACCTCCCGCACAGCGGAGTAGGGTCGTCGAACCTTCCAGAAAGGAGACCATCATGAGTGATGGCTCAGCGGGGACTGTGGTTCTCGTTCACGGCGGTTTCGTGGACGGTTCCGGCTGGCAGGGCGTCTACCAGCAGTTGACGAAGGACGGCTTCGCGGTGAGCGTCGTCCAGAATCCGACGCTTTCGCACGCCGACGACGTTGCCGTGACCAAGCGGGTGATCGAGGCGGTGAGCGAACCGGTCATCCTCGTCGGCCACTCCTACGGCGGGGCGGTCATCACCGAGGCCGGAAACGATCCCAAGGTCGCAGCGCTCGTCTACATCGCAGCCTTCGTGCCGGACAAGGGCGAGTCGGTGAACACCCTCATCGCGGGCTTCCCGACCGATGGCCCGCAGCCGCCCATTCTGCCGCCGCAGGATGGGTTTCTCTTGCTCGACCGGGACAAGTTCCGCGCGTCATTCGCAGGTGACTTGGAGGCAGAACAGGCCGCCTTCATGGCCGACTCTCAGGTCCCCTGGGGCGTTGGTGCTCTTGGCGGCGAGATCAGCGAGCCTGCGTGGCGAAGCAAGCCAAGCTGGTACCTCGTCACGACCGAAGACCGGATGATCCCGCCTTCGGCCCAGCACGAGATGGCTGCGCGGGCAGGCTCGACGGTGGCCGAGGCCGCGGGCAGCCATTCGATTTACGTGTCGAAGCCGGAGGCCGTCGCCGACCTCATCGAAAGGGCTGCTTCCGAAGTGCAATCGCCTGCGGTCGCGTAGTCCCGTCGAGCAACCGGCCCGTCGCCACGACGTCAGGACGGCGGGCCGACGTCCATGACCGCAGACGGCTCCACCGCCCGCTCGCGGTGGCCAACCTCATCCGACTCTGACAACCTCTGTCCAATGGCCGTCGACACCGAACGCAATCGGGCTGACGCCGCCAAGATCGACCGAAGCTGGTACTTCGCCGAGCGCAATCTCATCCTCGACTGGAGCGAGACGCGACTGCTCGGCACGGACGAGGAGAGCTGATGGCACAGCAACTGAGCTTCGCC
>Ga0136846_1231932_pt1 | contig 18142 bp, 17 predicted proteins | sample HopSoiMetagenom2_FD_96841 | JGI IMG/M metagenome (GOLD analysis project Ga0136846, IMG submission 96841) | Grasslands soil microbial communities from Hopland, California, USA - 2 Assembly 2016 (version 4) | ecosystem: Environmental > Terrestrial > Soil > Grasslands | place: USA: Hopland...
CCAACCGACGACCGCGTGACCTGCGCCGTCCTGATCATCGGCGACGAGATCCTTTCGGGCCGCACCCAGGACACCAACCTGCGCGACATCGCCCGCTACCTGGGCGTCCTGGGCGTGGACCTGGCCGAGGCGCGCACCGTGCCGGACGTGATGGCGGAGATCGTGGCGGCGTTGAACGCGCTGCGGGCCCGCTACGACTATGTGATCACCACGGGCGGTATCGGGCCGACCCACGACGACATCACCGCCGACGCGGTGGCGCAGGCGTTCGGGGTGGAGCTGTACGAGCATCCCGACATCCTGGCGATGATGAGCGCCCGCTGGGGCGGCGAGCTGAACGCCGCGCGACGGCGGATGGCGCGGGTGCCGGTGGGCGGGGAGCTGGTGAAGAACCCGGTGCAGGGGCCGCCCGGCTTCACCATCGGCAATGTCTTCACCTTGGCCGGCGTGCCGCAGATCATGCGCGGCATGCTGGAAGACGTGGGGCCGCGGATGCGCGGCGGGCGGCCGACGGTCTCGCGCACGGTGCGGGTGGAGGGCTCGGGCGAGGGCGTGATCGCCGAGCCGCTGGAGGCGGTGGCCCGGGCGCACCCGGACATGTCGCTGGGCAGCTATCCGTTCTTCGGACCCGAAGGCTATGGCTCGAACCTGGTGCTGCGTGGGCGCGATCCGGCGCAGCTGGGCGAGGTGGTGGCCGAGCTGATGGCGGCGTTGAAGGCGACCGGGATCGCCAACGTGCGCGAGGTGGAGAGCGCGTGAGACTCTGGTTTGGACGGCGGCATTTGACTGTGTAAAGTTGTGCCCAAACGGGCCACCGCGCCCGAGTTGAGGAGCGCTTTCACATGATCTCCCTGCTGTTCGCCGCCCTGATGGCCGGCGCCCCCTCCGCAGACCCAGCCGCTGCGGCGTCGCCCGCCGCGGCCGCCGCCCCGGCCAAGGCCGAGAAGACCAGCGATCCCAACAAGCTGGTCTGCAAGAAGGAGCCCGTGCTGGGCAGCCGCATGCCGACCCGCACCTGCATGACCCAGGCCGAGTGGGACGCGCGCAAGCAGGACAGCCGCGACCAGCTGGACGCCGCCCAGCGCAATATCCCGCTCATCTCGCACTGATCGCGCGCCGGCGGTGGGCAAGCCTGGGCGAGCGGCGCCACGAAAGCGTCGCTTCCGCCTGTGGATAACTTGTGCATTAGTTCGCCCGTAAGGCTGCGGGCGCACACTCCTGCGTTCGAAACGCGGGAGCGCGCGCGTGAAGACCTTGGCCGTGATGTCCCGCAAGGGCGGGGCCGGTAAGACGACGGTCGCCGTCAACCTGATGCTGGCGGCGCGCGCCATGGGCGTGCGCGCGGTGCTGGCCGACGCCGACCCTATGCGCAGCGCCCACGAGGTGCTGAAGGGCCGTGACGAGGCGCCGGCCCTGCTGTTCGAGACCAGCGCCTCCAAGCTGTTCACCCTGGCCGAGGCCTGTCGCCGCGGCGGCGCGGACCTTCTGATCATCGACACCCCGGCCGCGCCGGAGGCGGACGTCGCGGAGGCGGTGAAGGTGGCGGACCTGTGCCTGGCGGTCGCGCGTCCCACCTATCTGGACCTGGCCGCTGCGGTGCTGTCGGTGGCGGTCATCCAGCGCCTGGGCCGCGAGGGCCTCATCGTGCTGAACCAGTGCCCGCCGGCGCGATCCGGCGTCGAGCCGCCCGGGGTGGTGAAGGCGTTCGAGGCGCTGCGGTTCGCGAACCTGCCGGTGGCGCCCACGGCCATCCGCTCGCGCCTGGTCTACCAGACCGCCTTCGCCCAGGGCCGCTCGGTGCTGGAGATCGACGCCGAGGGCAGCGCCGCGCGGGAGGTCCGGTCCCTGTTCGGCCACGTCTGGCGGCGGCTGAGCGGGCGCCAGCCCGCCACGGCGGCCGGCGCCAACGACGACCTGATCCTGACCCGCGGCCTGGGCCTCGCGCCTTCCGCCTGAGCACAACCTGCCGGGGCGTGGGCGCAATCGCCACGCTCATCCGCATTCGCACTGGACAGATTGCCGCAGCGTCACCAGCTATGGGCGACTTCCGCCGCAGCTGCGGCCGGAGGGACGTGCGGGACCAGTGACAGGAGTAGGGGTATGTGGGGACCAGTCCGCTGGGCCGTGGCGGCTGGGGCGTTGGTCCTGGCCGGATGCGCGGCGAAGACGGCGGGTGGCCCGCCGCCGCCTGCGCCCGTCACCGTCTCCGCGCCGCTGCAGCGCCAGGTGGTCGACTGGGACGAGTTCGTCGGCCGCTTCGAAGCGATCCAGACCGTGGAGGTGCGTCCGCGGGTGAACGGCTACGTCCAGAAGATCGCCTTCAAGGACGGCGATATCGTCAAGAAGGGCCAGCTGCTCTACGTCATCGACCCGCGGCCCTATGAAGCGGCCCTGGCCGAGGCCAAGGCGGCGCTGCGCAGCGCCGAGGCCACCGAAACCAACGCCCAGGTGGAGCTGCAACGCACCAAGGCGCTGCTGGACCAGGGCTTCGCCTCCAAGTCGGCCTATGACGCCAGGCTGGCCCAGGCGCGCACCGCCGACGCCGCCGTCGGCCAGGCCAAGGCCCAGGTGGACGCGCGCGCCCTGGACGTCTCGTTCACCCGCGTCACCTCGCCGATCGCAGGCCGGGTCTCCGACCATCGCGCCGACATCGGCAACCTGGTCAGCGCCACCGGGACCGAGCCCACGCTGCTCACCACCGTCGTCTCGCTGGACCCGATCCACTTCGCCTTCACCGGCTCCGAGGCGGTCTATCTGAAGTACCAGCGGGCCAACCAGGAGGGCACGCGCACCAGCTCGCGCTACGCCTCCAACCCCGTGGATATCCAGCTGCAGGACGAGACCGGCTACAACTGGCACGGCCGTATGGACTTCGTGGACAACGCCGTCGACACCGGCTCGGGCACGATCCGCGGCCGCGCGGTGGTCAACAACCCCGGCAACTTCCTGACGCCCGGCATGTACGGCCGCATGCGGCTGCTGGGCTCGGGCGCCTACACCGCCCTCCTGGTGCCCGACGCGGCGGTCTCCGCCGACCAGGCCGACAAGGTGGTGATGGTGGTGGGCCCGGGTGACACCGTAGCGCCCCACAAGGTGCAGCTGGGCCCGATCGTCGACGGGCTGCGCGTCATCCGCACCGGCCTGACCCCGAGCGACCGCGTGATCATCGAGGGCCAGCAGCGTGTGCGGCCCGGCATGAAGGTCGCCCCCAAGCCCGGGCAGATCATCGCCGCCGCCCCGACCGCGCCGCAGCCGGCCGTGGTGGTCCAGCCGGCCGCCGAGGCCACCCGCGCCCAAGGGGTGAAGTAGCCTTGCGTTTCTCCCGCTTCTTCATCGACCGCCCGGTCTTCGCGGCGGTGATCTCGGTCATCGTCGTCCTGCTGGGCCTGTTCGCCTATCCGACCCTGCCGGTGGCCCAGTATCCAGAGATCGCCCCGCCGACGATCACCGTCCAGGCCACCTACCCAGGCGCCTCTGCCGAGGTGATCGCCGACACCGTGGCCACGCCCCTGGAGCAGGAGATCAACGGCGTCGAGGACATGCTCTACATGTCCTCCTCGTCCACCTCGGACGGGCTGCTCACCGTCACCCTGACGTTCAAGCTGGGCACCAACCTCAACAACGCCCAGGTGCTGGTGCAGAACCGGGTGGCCTCGGCCGAGCCGCGGCTGCCGGAAGAGGTGCGCCGCCTGGGCGTGGTGACGCGCAAGGCCTCGCCCGACCTCCTGATGGTGATCCACCTCTATTCGCCGGACGGGTCGCGCAACTCGGACTACATCTCCAACTACGCCACCCTGCAGATCAAGGACCGCCTGGCCCGCCTGGACGGCGTCGGCGATGTGCGCGTCCTGGGTGCGCGCGACTATGCCATGCGGGTCTGGATCGACCCGGACAAGGCTGCGGCCCACAACCTGACCGGCGACGACATCGTCAATACGTTGCGGGCCCAGAACGTGCAGGTGCCGGCCGGCGCGGTCGGCCAGCCGCCCTTCAGCAGTTCGGGCAGCGACTTCGAGCTCAACATCAACACCCAGGGCCGGCTGACCAATCCCGACCAGTTCGCCAACATCATCCTGAAGAACGACGCCGCCGGACACGTGGTGCGGGTGCGCGACGTGGCGCGGGTGGAGCTGGGCGCCCAGGACTACCGTATCAACGCCTACCTCGACCATGGCCAGAAGGCGGTGGCGCTGGGCATCAGCCAGCGGCCGGGCTCCAACGCCCTGGCCACGGCCGATACCGTGCTGAAGACCATGCGCGAGCTGGGCCCCTACTTCCCGCCCGGGCTCAAATACACCGTCATCTACAACCCCACCGAATATGTGGCCGAGTCGATCAAGGAGGTCCGCAAGACCTTGTTCGAGGCGGTGCTGCTGGTGGTGCTGGTGGTGGTGGTCTTCCTGCAGACCTGGCGCGCGGCGATCATCCCGGTGCTGGCCATTCCCGTGTCGCTGATTGGCGCGTTTACGGTCATGGCGGGCTTCCATGCCTCGCTGAACAACCTGTCGCTGTTTGGCCTGGTGCTGGCCATCGGCATCGTGGTCGACGACGCCATCGTCGTCGTGGAGAATGTCGAGCGAAGGCTGGCGGAAGGCCTCAGTCCGCGGGAGGCGGCCTACCGCACCATGGACGAGGTGGGCGGGGCGCTGATCGCCATCGCCCTGGTGCTGGTGGCGGTGTTCGTGCCCACGGCCTTCATCACCGGCATCTCGGGCCAGTTCTACCGCCAGTTCGCCCTGACCATCGCCAGCGCGACGGTGATCTCGTGCATGGTCTCGCTGACGCTTTCGCCAGCCATGGCGGCGCTGGTGCTGCGGCCGCACGCCGAGCACCCGCCCGAGCCTCGCGGCTGGCGGCGGCCGTTCCAGATCTTCGCCCAGCGCTTCAACAGCGGGTTCTCCAGGCTCTCGGAGCGCTATGCCGGCGTCACCACCCGCACGGTACGGCGCGGGCCGCTGATGCTGGCGGTCTATGCGGTGCTGCTGGGCCTGACGGTCTGGCGCTTTGCGGCGACGCCCAGCGGCTTCATCCCGGCCCAGGACCAGGGCTATTTCATCGCCGTCGTGCAACTGCCGCCCGGCTCGTCGCTGGCCCGCACCGATGCGCTGGTGAAGCGGGTGGTGGACGAGGCCCTGGCGACCCACGGGGTCAAGCACGCCGCGGCCTTCGCCGGCCTCGACGGCACCACCTTCACCAATGCGCCCAACGCCGGGACCATCTTCCTGCCGCTGACGCCCTTCGCCGACCGCGGCAAGGAGCATGTGAAGGCCGCTGAGGTGCTGGACGCCCTGCGCAAGCGGCTGGGGCAGATCCCCGGAGCCAATGTGCTGGTGATCCAGCCGCCGCCCGTGCGCGGCATCGGCACCGGCGGTGGCTGGAAGCTGCTGGTCGAGGACAAGAAGGGCGCCGGCTACCGCGCCCTGGAGGCCGCCACCAAGGACCTGATGATCGAGGGCAACCAGAAGCCGGGGCTCACCTCGGTCTTCACGCTCTTCAACACCTCGACGCCGCGGCTATGGGCCGACATCGATCGCGACAAGGCCGAGATGGCGGGCGTGCCGCCGGAGCAGGTGTTCGACACGCTGTCGGTCTACCTCGGCTCGGCGTTCGTGAACGACTTCAACTACCTGGGCCGCACCTACCGGGTGACGGCGCAGGCCGACGCGCCGTTCCGCGACGAGGCCTCCGACATCGCGCGCCTGCAGACCCGCTCGCTCTCCGGCCGCATGGTGCCGCTGGGGGCGGTGGCGAACGTGCGGGACGACAGCGGGCCGTACCGGGTGGTGCGCTACAACCTCTTCCCCGCCGCCGAGCTGCAGGGCGACACCAAGCCCGGCTACTCGTCCGGCCAGTCGCTGGACACGGTGGAGGAGATGGCCCAGGCGCGCCTGCCGCGCGGCTTCGGCTACGAATGGACCGAGCTGGCCTACCAGGAGAAGACGGCGGGCAATACCGGTGCGATCGCCTTTGGCCTCGCGGTGGTGTTCGTCTTCCTGCTGCTGGCGGCCCAGTACGAGAGCGTGACCCTGCCTCTGGCGATCATCCTGATCGTGCCCATGTGCCTGTTGGCGGCGATCCTGGGCGTCGACGTCCGGGGCCAGGACAACAACATCCTGACCCAGATCGGCCTGGTGGTGCTGATCGGCCTGGCCGCCAAGAACGCCATCCTGATCGTGGAGTTCGCCAAACAGGCCGAGGAGCGGGGGCTCTCGCGATGGGACGCGGCGGTGGACGCCGCCCGCACGCGCCTGCGACCGATCCTGATGACCTCCTTCGCCTTCATCCTGGGCGTGCTGCCCCTGGTGATCGCCAGCGGCCCGGGGGCGGAGATGCGCCAGGCGCTGGGCACGGCGGTGTTCTTCGGCATGATCGGCGTCACCGCCTTCGGCCTCCTGTTCACCCCGGTGTTCTACGTGATCTGCCGGTTCCTCTCCGACCGCCTCTGGAAGCCGCAGGACCACGCCGAACTGACGTCTGGGCGGGCGGCCGAGCCGGCGGAATAGGGGGCTCAGGCCTGCCTCAGCTGGGCCCTCAGCTGTCGGTGCGGTCGTCGGGCTCGGGATGGAAGCGCCGGCGCAGCCAGGCGCTGGCTGGCCCCAGCACGCCGAGGTGCGCCGCCAGGAGCAGCAGGGCCGCGCCACCAACGACGGCCGCCGGCGCGGCCAGGTGGGCGCTGAGAATGCCGAAGGCGAACAGGTGGGCGAAGACCAGGGCCACGACCAGGGCGACCGCGACAAGGCTCGTCCCGCGCACCACGGGCTTCACGCCTCGGCTCCCGGCGCGACGGCCAGCACATAGTAGAGGTCACGGACGCTGAGCGCGCCCGCGTCGAGCCGCTCGAGGCCCGCGCCGGTCACCAGTTCGAGGATCTCCGCCGGTTTCACCCGCCCGTGGTGGTGCAGGCGGTGCAGCAGCCCCCCTTGCTGCTTCGAGGAGCTGGCAAAGTCGACCACCAGCAGCCGGCCGCCGGGCTTCAGCACGCGCCGGATCTCGCGCAGCGCCTCGCCCCGCGCGGGGCGGGGGAGGTGATGCAGCATGAGCGTAGACATGACGAGGTCGAACCGCCTTTCGGGGAACGGCAGGGCCTGGGCCGGCGCCTGCACGAAGCTGACCTCGACGCCCGACCGGCGCGCCTTGCGACGGGCTCCAGCAAGCATCTCCGCGGAGGGATCGGCGCCGACGACCTCACCGTCCGGGCCCACGCGAGGACGGGTCGCGATGGCCAGGGTCCCGGTGCCGCAGCCGACGTCCAGCACAGCCTCGCCCGGCCGCGGGCGAGCCAAGTTGAGGATCGTCTCGCGCAAGCTGCGCTCACGGCCGCGCGTGGCAAGCCAGACCTGCAGATCGTAGGCCCGCGGCGAGTGCAGCAGGATGCCGGGGAGCGGCAGGTGTGGGGGGCTGTGGGACATCGGGCACGCGCGTTCCGAACGATTGGCTTCCGCACAGCCGTAAGATAACGAACAGTGTGTCCCAAATCCTGTTCCGGGACATCGCAGGCCTGGCTGTTCCGAACCGGACACGGCCCGGCGGCGCGGCCGAAAACAGTTGAGGCGGGCGGCGGCGATGGATCGACGTGTGGCCAAGACCCTGGCCCTGCTGGAGCAGGCCCATCTCTCGCTCGTCGTGGAGAACGGCTACGACGCGGTCACCGTGGAGGATATCTGCGCGCGGGCCAACGTCGGGCGCTCCACCTTCTACGCCCACTTCACCGGCAAGGATGATCTGCACCGCCGCGGCGTCGAGGCCCTCCGCCACGAGCTGAAGGTTCATGGCGCGGCGGCGAGCGGCGACGGCGACACGCCCGGCCTGGCCTTCAGCCTGCCGATGTTCGAGCATGCGCGCGGCCACCTCGACCTCTATCGGGCCCTGACCGGCAGCCGGGCCGGAGTCGTGGCGATGGAGTCGATCCGGCAGGTGCTGTGCGAGGCGGTGCGGGCCGAGTTGTCGAGCGTCGCCGCGACGGGGTCGGCAACCGCGCCGCCGCGCGAGCTGTTGGTGCAACATGTGGTCGGCGCCTATCTGGGGATCCTGACCTGGTGGCTCGATGCCGGCGCCCAGATCCCGCCGCGCGAGATGGACGCCATGTTCCGGCGGCTGATGGGCGAGGGTCTGCCGCCGACCTGACCGCACTGGTCCGGCGCCCCGGTCGGCCGGATACCCCCTGGCGCGCAGATCTTGGCGCCGCCGGCGGATTCGCCAGCCTTGACCGACCCTAGGGCGCCCGGGAGAAGTCCTGTGCAAACGGGAGGATCTTCGGCATGGCGTTTAAACCCTTCGACCTCAGCGGCAAGGTGGCGCTGGTCACCGGCGGCAATGGCGGGATCGGGCTCGGCATGGCCGAGGGCCTGGCCGCGGCCGGAGCCAAGGTCGCGGTGTGGGGCATGAACCCGGAGAAGAACGCCAAGGCCCAGGCCGCGCTCGAGGCCCACGGCGGCGAGGCGCTGGTCCAGCGCGTGGACGTGGCCGACGAGGCCCAGGTGGTGGCCGGCGTGGCCGAGGTGCTGGCCCGGTTCGGCCGCATCGACTTCTGCGCCGCCAACGCCGGCGTCGGCGGCGGCGCGCCCTTCGAGGAGATGACCACCGAGAAGTGGCGGCACGTGACCACCGTTAACCTGGACGCGGTGTTCTGGACCTTCCGCGAAGCGGTAAAGCCGATGATCGCCCGGGCCAAGGCGGGCGAGCCGGGCGGGTCGCTGGTGGTGACCTCCTCCACCTCGGCGATCCACGGGGCCCCGCGCAACGAGGCCTATGCGGCGACCAAGGGCGGGGTCTTGTCCATGGTCCGGGGCCTGGCGGTCGAGTACGCGCGCTATGGCATCCGGGCCAACTCCATCCTGCCCGGCTGGATCGCCACCGACATGACCGTCGGCCTGCAGAAGTGGGACACCTTCAACGAGAAGGCCATCGGCCGCGTGCCCATGCGCCGCTGGGGCGAGGGCGACGACTTCTCCGGGATCGCCGTCTACCTGGCCTCCGACGCCTCGCGCTTCCACACCGGCGACAGCTTCGTGATCGACGGCGGCTACACGATCTTCTGATCCAGACCCTCTTCTGATCGAGACCCCTTCCGACCGAGACACCTGAGGAGGCCGCGATGGCCGATCGCTACGCCCGCTACAAGCGGCTGAAGTTCGACCGGCCCGCCGACGGCGTGCTGCGGATCACCATGAGCAATCCCGGCCGGCTCAACGCCGCCGACGCGGTGATGCACCGGGAGCTGGCGGAGATCTGGCGCGACGTGGACGCCGATCCCGAGGTGCGCTGCGCAGTCCTCACCGGCGAGGGGGCGGCGTTCTCGGCGGGCGGCGACTTCGACATGATCCAGGAGATCGTCGACGACTTCGAGACCCGGGTGCGGATCCTCAAGGAGGCCCGCGCCATCGTGCACAACCTCATCGACTGCGAGACGCCGGTGGTGAGCGCCATCCGCGGGCCGGCGGTGGGGGCGGGGCTGGTCTGCGGCCTCCTGGCCGACATCTCCATCGCTACGCCGGACGCGCGGATCATCGACGGCCATACCAGCCTCGGCGTGGCCGCTGGGGACCATGCGGTGATCGTCTGGCCGCTGCTCTGCGGCATGGCCAAGGCCAAGTACTACTTGCTCACCTGCGAGCCGCTGTCGGGCCAGGAGGCCGAGCGCATCGGCCTGATCTCGCTCTGCGTGCCCGACGCCGAGCTGGACGAGAAGGCGGTGGCCGTGGCCGCGCGCCTGGCCGGCGGCGCGACCCGGGCGATCGCCTGGACCAAGCACGCCCTGAACCACTGGCTGCGCAGCGCCGGCCCCGCCTTCGACGCCTCCGCGGCGCTGGAGATGCTGGCCTTCACCGGGCCGGAGGCGAAGGAGGGCCTGGCCTCCCACCGCGAGAAGCGCAGGCCCAAGTTCGTCTGACGTCCGGCGCCTAGGTCGCAGGGATCGCGTCCAGGAAGCGCACTCTGCGCTCTGCGCTCAGCGCCCCCTGCGCGCCAGCTTGCGGGCCAGGGCCTGGTAGCGGGCGGCTTCGGTGGGCTGGCCCAGGGTCTCGTAGAAGACCGCCAGGTTGTGGGCCGCCATGTGGCCGCCGCGGCCGGCGACGGCGCCTTCCAGGCCCGGCTGCTCGCCGATCTCCAGGCAGCGCTTCCAGGCGGACTCGACGATGGGCAGGAAGTCGGTGGCGGCGCGGTCGGGGGCCTGGCTGGCGCACTCCAGGTAGAGGTCGCCGAGGGCGAAGAAGAAATCGGGCGAGCCCTGCCAGTTGCCGATCTCGGCGCCGGCCAGGGCCAGGGCGTCGTCCAGCCGGCCGGCGGCCTTCAGGGCGTTCAGGCCGCGCACCACCAGCGGATGGCGATAGGGCGCGTCGGGCGGCGCCAGGCGCAGGGCCTCGGCGAAGCAGATCGCCGCCTGGGGCGGGCGGGCGCGCACCTGGTGCTCCTTGGCCAGCTGGAACCACAGGTAGGCGTCGTCCGGCGCCGCCTGCAGCTCGGCCATCAGCAGCTGCTCGTTGCGGTCGGCCTTGCGGGCGAGGTTCTCGGGGAGATAGCCGTCGTGCCCCAGCACGAGGCCCAGGCGCTGCTGGCGGGCCGCGCCGACCGGCTGCTCGTGCACCCGGCCCTCGTAGCGGACGCCGCGGGGCAGGACCCGCGGCAGCCAGACCGCCCCGCCGCCCTCGCCGGTGGACGGGTCGACGGCGTTCTCCAGGCGCACCACGCCGATGGCGTCGCCGCCGGCCGCGGGGAGGGTCTTCAGCGCCGCCGCGCCGCCGGCGATCCACTCGTCGGCGTCCAGCACCAGGTTCCAGGCCGCGTCGGAGAGCGCGAGGGCGGCGTTGCGCGCGGCGGCGAAGTCGTCGGCCCAGGCGAACCCGCCTACCTCAGCGCCGGCGGCCGCGGCGATCTCGCGGGTCGCGTCGCTGGAGCCGGTGTCCAGCACGATCATCCGGTCCACGTGGGCGCGGGCGCTCTCCAGCGCCCGGCCGATGCCGCGGGCCTCGTCCTTCGCGATCATCACCAGGGCCAGGCGGGTCATGGGGCGAGGCGCGTCAAGGGCCGGCCCTCAGTCCGTGAAGACGACGGTCTTGCGGCCGTTCAGCAGCACCCGGTCCTCCAGCCGCCAGCGGACGGCGCGAGCCAGCACCCGGCGCTCGATGTCGCGGCCCTTGCGGATCAGGGCCGCCGGCGTGTCGCGGTGGCTGATGCGCTCCACGTCCTGCTCGATGATCGGCCCCTCGTCGAGGTCGCCGGTGACGTAGTGGGCGGTGGCGCCGATCACCTTCACGCCGCGGGCATGGGCCTGGTGATAGGGCCGCGCGCCCTTGAAGCCCGGCAGGAACGAGTGGTGGATGTTGATGCAACGGCCTTCCAGCTTTCCCGCGAGCTCCGCCGACAGCACCTGCATGTAGCGCGCGAGCACCACCAGTTCGGTGCCAGTGCCCTCGATCAGCCGCCAGAGTTCGGCCTCCTGCGCCGCCTTGGTCTCCGGCGTCACCGGCAGGTGGTGGAAGGCCACGCCCTGCAGGTCGGTGTGGGGGAAGGTGGAGGCGGGGTGGTTGGAGACCACCGCGGAGATGTCCATGGCCAGCTCGCCCTGCCGCCAGCGCCAGATGAGGTCGGACAGGCAGTGGTCGGTCTGCGAGGCCAGGATCATCACCCGGCGGCGCTCGCGGCGGCCGCGCAGGGACCAGGTCATGGCGTAGTCGGCGGCCAGCGGGGCGATGTGTTCGCGCCAGGCCTCGACGTCGGCCGCGCCGGGATCGAAGACCACGCGCATGAAGAAGCGGCCGGTCTCCTGGTCGTCGTACTGCTGGGCGTCGAGGATGTTGGCGCCGCGCTCGAAGAGCAGGGCCGAGACGCGAGCCACGATGCCGGGCTGGTCGTCGCAGGAGAGGGTCAGGATCATCGCGCCCAGGCCTTGCCCGCCGGACACGGCGTCGGTCAAGGGCGCGCCCACCACGGCGTGGGTTGCCGGCATGGCCGTGGCGCGTCCACTATGGCCCAGCTTGCCACCTGGAGGGGTCCCCATGCGCTCGCTGAAGCTTGCCCTCGTCGCCGCCCTTGCGGTCCAGAGCCTGGCGCCGGTGGCCGCCTCGGCCCAGCCGGCGCGCTATGACCGCGACCGGGATAGCGACGCGGCGGAGGCCTGCTCCTCGGCGGTCCAGGGCGAGGTCCGCGCCCGCTTCCCCGAGGCGCGCGACGTGCGCTTCTACGACCGCGCCCTGCGGGCCGGGCCGTCCTACGCCGAGACCATCGTCAAGGGGCGCGGAGAGTTCGACGGCCGTGACGGTCGCATCTCCAGCTTCGCGTTCGGCTGCACCTTCAACGGCCGCACCGGCGCCACCTACGCGCTGGACGTCCGCGACGTGCGCTTCGTGGAGGCCGAGCGCGGCGACAACAACCGGGACCGCGGCGACAAGGACAACGGCGCGGCCATCGCCGGGGCGGTGATCGGCGCGGCGATCCTGGGCGCCGCCCTGGCCTCCAAGGACAAGCACCACGACGACTGGTTCAGCCCGGCCGACGGGGTGCGGTGCAACCGCCACGAACGCGCCTGCTACCGCGACGGCCGCCGGTCGGACTACTGGAGCCGCCGGGTTTTCTGACCGGGTCTTCTGACCTAGGCGTGCGGCTGGGTCGGCTGCGGGGTCGGCGCGCCTCGGTCGCTGTCACTGGACGGCTGCGGATAGCGGAACGCCTGCCCCTGGCCGTTGGCCGCGGCCAGCTGGGCGGCGGCGAAGTCCCAATTGGCGACGTTCTCGAACCAGCGCTGCAGGAACGCCTTCCGGTCGTTCTTGTAGTCCAGGTAGTAGGCGTGTTCCCACAGGTCGCAGACCAGGAGCGGGAAGAGGCCCTCGCGCACCAGGGTGTCTTCCGCGTCGTGGGTCGAGATCACCTTCAGGCCCTCCGAGCCCGTGACCAGCCAGGCCCAGCCGGAGGCGAAGTGGCCGACGCCTTCCTCGACGAAGGCGTCCTTCAGCGCCTGCAGGCCGCCGAAATGCTGGATCGCGGCGGCCAGGTCCCCGCCGGGCTGGCCGCCGCCCGCCGGGCGCATGGAGAGCCAGAAGAAGGCGTGGTTCCAGGCCTGGGCGGCGTTGTTGAACAGCTTCTTGTCGCCCTGGCGGTGCGCCTCGCGGACCACGTCCTCCAGCGGCCGCCCCGAGAGCCCCGCCTTCGCCGCCAGCTCGTTGGTCTTCTCCACATAGGCCTTGTGGTGCTTGTCGTGGTGGGTGTGCAGGGTGTCCGACGACAGGTAGGGGGCGAGCGCGTCGTAGCCGTAGGGAAGCTCGGGGAGCACGAACATGGGAACCTCGCGATCTGGAGAGAGCGCGGCCGCGCAACGGGCGGCGCGCCCTTCCAACCGCGGGTCACGGGCCTGCGTTCCGGGCGGCGGGCAGATAACGCGACCGCTGGCGCGGCGCGGCGGGGGCTCGTAAACCGGAATCGCGCGGGCGTGGCGGAATTGGTAGACGCAACGGACTTAAAATCCGTAGGGCCGCAAGGCCCGTGTCGGTTCGACCCCGACCGCCCGCACCACCGAATAGCCGCCTGAGCCTCAGCGAACCGTGAATCCCGGCCCGTACATGGCGGTGGTTCGCGCGAGGAGGGCCGGACCGGCCGCGGCGAGCGCAGCCAGGCCGCACAGGAGGATGGTCCACGCGGGGCCCAGGCGCGAAAGCAAGGCGGGGCCGGCGGCGGTGGCGAGCATCATCGAGCCGATGATCACGACGTAGCGGAGGCGCAGGACGGCGGCATAGTCGTCGCCGTCCAGCCGGCTTGCGAGAAAGCTTGTCAGCTGCAGTGTGGCGACGCTGTTGCCGAAGCCGATCATGGCTGCCGTGGCCGAGAGCACCGCCACCAGCCAAATGGATGGCGCACCGGCCAGCAGGGCGGCCGCCAGGCCCATTGCCGCCAGGCTCAGCCCAATGATCATGTAGCCTTCGAACAGGCGGCGGAGCGGCCGGCGCGGCTGGGTCAGGACGAGCAGCGGCGTGGAGAGGGTCTCCGTTGTGGCGCCGACACCCAGCACCACGGCCAGCCCCGGCAGGCCCGCGTGAGCGCCTGCGAAAAGCAGCGGCAGCGCCACGCCATAGCCGAGCGCATAGGCGCCGCCGCGGACACCGGTCGCGACCAGGACGCTGCGGACGCCCGGGACACCGTTTGCTGCGATCAGGCCCCGCCCAAGGCGGCGCAGCACGCTGGCCGCACCGACCGGGCCCGGGCCGGCGCCGTCGAGGGGGCGCCGAAGCCATGCCAGCGAAGCCGCCGAGGCGAGGAAGGTGACCGCGTTGACCGTCAGGAGATGGATCGGCGGGACCGCCTTGAGCGCAAGCGAGACCAGGAAGGGGCCGCCAGCCTGGGCGATCCTCATACTGGAATCGAAGAGCCCGTTCGCTTCCCGCACCTTGCCGGGCACGAGAGTCGGCAGGCTCGAGAGGAACACGGGCCGCGACATTGCGGAGATCGCCCCCAGCGTCACCCCCGCGGCGACCAGATGCGCAAAGCTCAGCCCATGCGCCAGGCCGGCGAGGACGATGCCGCCGGCGACAAGCGCCGAAAGGATCTCGCCCCAGATCAGGAATGCGCGCCGCGGCAGAGTCTCGATCACCGGGCCCGCAAGCAGGCTTACAGCCAGCATGGCGCCGGCCTGGGCCGTGATCATCAAGGCGGAATTGGCGCCGGCGATCTTCACCGCCAGCCAGATCGCGCCCACGCGGTAAAACTCGCTGCCGATGGCCGACAGCGTCAGGCCGCCCCAGAGCAGGCGCAGCGGGCGGTCCTTCAGCAGCTCCGAATAGGGGTGGCCCATCGCGGGATGAGACCGGCGAGTCGTGACGGGGGCCAAGCCGCCGGCGCGTGAAAGGTCGCGCGCCCGGCTGGACCTGAGTGTTCGCATCCGAGGCGCCGATGAACCCGATGGGTGCTTGACACTGACCGTTGGTCAGTAGCTAATGACCCTTGGTCATCAGGAGAAGGCTCGATGGGCAAGCCCGCGCGGCGGCGCCTCCAGCCCGAGGCGCGGAAGCTGGAGATCGTGCAGGCCGCCGAGCGGCTGCTGCAGGCGCACGGGAGCCAGGTGCGGGTGGAAGACGTGGTGCGCGAGGCGGGCGTCGCGAAGGGCACCTTCTTTCTCTACTTCCCGACCTGGGACGACCTGCTGGAGACCCTGCGCGACCGCCTGGTGACCGAGTTCGACACGGCCTATCCGCTGCCGACGGAAGTTGAGGGTCCGATCGACTGGCCGGGCCTGGTCGCCTCGCAAGCCTGCGCATTTGTGGACTTCACCCTTTCGCGGCGCGGGATCGGCGAGGCCCTGTTCCATTCCGACTTCGCCGAGCGCCGGCCACTGGCGCACAACGGGGTCCTGCGGATCGCCGCGGTGATCCGGGCCGGCCAGGAAGCGGGGGCTTTCGCGCCGGTGGATCCGGATCCTACGGCCCGCCTGCTGTTCGCCGCCGTCGACGAGGCCGCCCATGCCGTCGCAAGCGGCGGCGACCGCGCGGCCATACTGGCGGCGCTGCAGACCCTGCTCCGGCGCACGCTCGCGCCCTGAACCGCCCGAAGGAGGCCCACCATGAGCGAGAGCTCCGTGAACGTACGGTACATGGTCAGCGACGTGCAGGCCGCGGTCGACTGGTACGTCGGCCATTTCGGGTTCGCCGTGCAGCTCAACGCCGCGCCGGCCTTCGCTTCGGTGGAGCGCGGGCCGATCCGCATCCTGCTGAGCGGCCGGACCAGCTCGGCGGGAAGACCGATGCCCGACGGCCGGCAGCCCGAGCCGGGCGGCTGGAACCGCCTGCAGCTGGTGATGGGCGACCTCGCCGCGGAGGTGGCGCGCCTGCGCGACGAGGGCGTCCAGTTCCGCAACGATATCCTCTCTGGGCCGGGCGGATCGCAGATCCTGGCCGAGGATCCCTCGGGCAATGTCCTGGAGCTGTTCCAGCCCGCGGGGCGCTGACCGCCAGGCCCTTGGCGGCGAGCGTTACTCCGCCGCGATGGCTGCGGCCTCGAGGACGGCCCCGGATTCAAGATCCTCCAGCCGCCGGCCGCGGGTTTCCGCCCCGAAGCGCCAGATGAGCACCCCTGCGCCAGCCAGCAGCAGGGCGACGAGGCCTGCCGCCGGGGCGATCGCCGGCAGCACGCCCGCGAGCCCGAAGCCCTGGGCCAGGATGCCGCCGGACTTGGTCGCGCCGGAGACCCAGCCGGTGGCGCGGCCGCGCATCGCCGCCGGGAAGAGCTCGGCCGTATAGGGCAGGAGGGTCGCGAGCAGGCTGTTGCTGCCCACCAGGATCGCGGCGGCGAGGAGGATCGGCGCGGTCTCGGGCCCCAGCAGCGCCAGGCCGGCCAGACCCGCCGCCGTCACCGCCAGGGCGGCCAGCAGCGTCCCCTTCGCCTGCCACCGGGCGTAGAGCACGGCCGAGACCGCGGAGGCGGGCAGGGCCAGCAGGGCCGACTGGGCCAGGAGGCGGCTGGTGGCCGCGATCGGATGGCCGGCGGCCACCAGCTCCGCGGGAAGCCACAGCAGGACGCCGAAGGTGATCAGTCCCCACGCCAACCCCGCGGCGGTGAGGGCGACGCCCAGGGCGCCCGACATCCGCGGGGCCGGGGCGGCCGCGCGCGGCGCCTCGACGATCAGGGCCGCGCCAAAGCGCGCCAGGACGGCTCGCGCGGCCTCGATCCGGCCCGCGGCGATCATGAAGCGCGGCGACTCGGGGATCAGGCCGCTCAGCAGCACCAGGAGCAGCCCGGTCGGGACGTTCAGGAACCACATGATCCGCCAGCCGAACAGCGGCTGCAGCAGGGCCGAGCCGGCGCTGGCCGCCACGTAGCCGCCCGCCGCGCCCAGGCCGCCCACCAGGACCAGGGCCCAGCCCCGGTGCCGCGCCGGCATGGTCTCGGCGAGCAGGGCATAGACCACCGGCAGCAGCCCGCCGGCGGCCGCGCCCATCAGGAAGCACATGCCGGCGTTCCAGGCGAAGGAGGGCATGGCCCCGCAGATCGAGGTGCCGACGAAGAGGATGGTGGACAGCAGGATGGAGGCGCGTCGCCCATAGAGGTCCGCCAGCATCCCCCAGGCCAGCGAGCCGGCGAAGGTGCCGCTCAGGGCGGAGAACGGCAGCCAGGCGGCCATCGATTTCGACAGGCCATATTCCGCGCGCATCCCGGGCAGGACGAAGCCGAGGCTGGCCGGCTTCATCACGTCCACCACCAGGGCCGCCACCAGCACGGCCATCAGCAGCAGGTGGGCGCGGTTGAGCGGCGCGTCCTCCGACGGGCGGGCGGTGACAGGCGCGATGGGCTCCCGCGCCGCCGGCAGCAGGCCGTAGCCCGCGGCCCCGACGCCGAGCACGATCAGCGCCATGCCCCACAGCATCCCGGCGTCCATCGGCATGCCCGCCAGCAGATAGCCGTTGTGGCGAGCCATCAGGAACATGGGCAGGTGCAGGAGGGCGCCCGCCGTCACCGCACCGCAGCCGAACCAGAACGCCAAGGCCGCGTACCGGCGGCCCGGCGCCGGGCCGCTCACGCGGCGACCCGTTCGGCGTGCTTGCTCTGCACCAGGGCGCGGTGGTCGGGAAGGTCGGCCAGGGCCCGCCGGGAAACGTCGGCCAGGGTGTCGAACTCCCAGCGCGCGGTCGCGGTGTCGCCGAAACCGCCCGCCAGGCCCGACGGGTCGGTCTGGAACTCCATGCCGTAGAGCACGAACTGCCAGCTGGACGGCGGGTACATCTCCAGGTCGGCCACGAAGTCGAGCCGATGCGGGGGCCGGGCCCGCCACATGCGCAGCTGATCGGCCAGCGAGTCGGGGATCGAGGCCGCGGCGGCGTTGTCGCGCCAGAACGGTTCGGGCCGCTGGCTCAGGCAGTAGTGCATCTTCAGGAAGTCGACGATGCGGGCGTAGCGGGCGGTCATCTGGCTGTTGAACAGCCGCGCCACGGGCTCCATGTCGCCATCGTGCGGGAACAGGTGGGCGATCAGGTAGATCGCGGCCTCGATCATCCCGATGCCGGACGACTCCAGTGGCTCCAGGAAGCCGCCGGACAGGCCCACCGCCACGCAGTTGCGGATCCATTGGCGCTCGCGGAAGCCCAGCCGGAAGCGCAGCTGCCGCGCGCTCAGCGGCTCGGCCGCCGGGCCGATGTAGTCGCGCAGCACCGCCTCGGCGCGCCCATCG
>Ga0136846_1237582_pt1 | contig 18138 bp, 12 predicted proteins | sample HopSoiMetagenom2_FD_96841 | JGI IMG/M metagenome (GOLD analysis project Ga0136846, IMG submission 96841) | Grasslands soil microbial communities from Hopland, California, USA - 2 Assembly 2016 (version 4) | ecosystem: Environmental > Terrestrial > Soil > Grasslands | place: USA: Hopland...
CGCCTGGCAGCGCGTACGTTGTGCGGCGGCGCGGCGGTCCGCGAAGCGCTGATCGGTCAGGGCGCGCCCGGCTCCACCGTCTGCGTGCTCCGCAGCCTGATGGAGGTGGACAGCGACCAGCGTGCGGCCGCGGTGTTTCCCCCCATGCTGGATCCGGCCCTCCGTTGGGTGGTGGCGGCGTCCCCCTGCGACGGGCCCGACCGCGGCCATCAAGACCTGATCCTCGCCTTCCTCTCGGTGGCGCGCACCCGTCCGCGGCTCAAGCTGTTGATCGCCGGCGAAGGCTGCGACGGCAAGCGTCTGCGCGACCAGGCCCAGGCCGCCGGAATGCTCAACCGCGTGGTGGTGCATCCAGTGTCGCTGGAACAGCTTCCCGCCGTCTTCGCTCGCGCCGCCGCGGTGGTGGGCCCCGGCCGCTCCGGCAACGTGCCCGACCCGATTCCGGAAGCTCTGGCCGTGGGCGCGCCGGTCATCGCCACGGCCACGGGCTCGCACCCGACCTGGATCCGCGAAGGCCGCACGGGCTGGTTGGTGCCACCGCGCTCGCCCGCGGCGTTGGCGGCGCGGCTCGCGCAGGTGGTGGACGATGCGGCGACCGCGAAGAGGGTTGGCGAGAACGCCCGCCTCGCCGCCCTGGAGCTGGCAGCCCCTCGCGCCGTCGCGCAGGAACTGGCCCGCTGCTACACCGCAATCGCCCGCGTTCCGGCGCAGGCGCGCACCGGCATCTACCTGCCTGCGCAGCGCGGCTTCTCGCGGGCCTGACCCTTGCACGAGGCCCGCCCAGCATGAGCGCGGCACCCGTCAAGAAGGTCCTCCTGGTGGGGGACTTCCCGCCTCCGCATGGAGGCGTGGCCACACATGTGGAAGAGCTCTTCCACTCCGCCCGCGACCGCGGAGCGGAGTGTGAGGTGCTCGACATCGGCAAAGGGCAGCTGCCCGCGCAGGGCGTCGTTCCATCGGGAGGCATGCCCCGATTCTCCTCCCTGCTGATCGGTTTCGCCGCCCGCGGGTTCCGCGTGCACGTCCACACCAACGGCGCCAACCCGCGCTCGTGGATGCTGGCTCAGGCTTGCGCCGCGGCGGGGCGACTCTCCGGCGGCGCGCTGATCACGCTCCACTCGGGGCTCTTGCCGGCGTGGCTGGGGGAGATTCCTTCGCGCGGCGTGATGGCCCGCGCGGTCCTGGGGCAGTTCGCGCACGTCATCGCCGTGAGCTCCCCCATCCGCGACGCCCTCGCCCGCTGTGGCGTGCGCAACGTCGACGTGGTGCCCGCCTTCTCCAGCGAGTTCGTCAAGCCCGGGCTGCCGCCGCCTGGCCTCGACGAGCTGCGCGCGGCGGCCCGGCCGCTGTACTGCGCCATGATCGCGCCGCGGCCCGAATACGGCGCGGAGATCCTGCTCGACGCTTTCGCCAGGGTGCGCTCGAGGCTTCCCGCCGCGAGCCTCGCGCTCTACGGCCCGGGCAGCGAGTCGGTGCACGCGGACGGGGTCCAGGGTTTCGGCGAGATCCCACGCGCACGCGCGCTGGCCTTGATGGCGGCTTGCGACGTCTTCGTGCGGCCCACGCTGGCCGACGGCGACTCGGTGAGCGTGCGCGAGGCGCTGGCGCTCGGGCGCCCCGTGGTGGCCACGTCGGTGGGACACCGGCCCGACGGCGTGCGGCTCGTCCCGCCGGGCGACGCCGCCGCGCTGGCGGAAGCACTCGCCACGGCAGCCGGGGGCGAGGCGCTGGCGGCGGCCCCCGCGGCAAACGGCGTGCAAAGGATTCTCTCGCTCTACGGCCTGGAGGCAGCATGTGTGGCATCAGCGGTTTCGTGAACCGCGACAAGGAACGCCCCGCGGACCCGCAGCTCTTGCGCAAGATGACCGACGTCATCGCGCACCGGGGCCCTGACGGCAGCGGCCATTTCACGCAGGGACAGGTGGCGCTGGGCCATCGGCGCCTGTCCATCATCGATCTCTCCGAGAACGGCGCGCAGCCGATGCACAACGAGGACGGCGCCGTCACCATCACCTTCAACGGCGAGATCTACAATTATCTCGGCCTGCGCGAGGAGCTGATCGCCAAGGGGCACACCTTCCGGTCGCGCTGCGACACCGAAGTGCTGGTGCACGGCTACGAGGAGTGGGGCGACGCGCTGCCGGAGCGGCTGGCCGGAATGTTCGCCTTCGCCATCTGGGACGCGCGGCGGCAGCGGCTCTTCCTCGCCCGCGATCGGCTGGGCAAGAAGCCCGTCTACTGGCACCTGGGCAAGGGCCGCTTCCTCTTCGGCAGCGAGATCAAGTCGCTGCTCTGCGACGAATCGGTGCCGCGCCGGATCGACGACGAGGCGCTGGACCTCTACCTCAGCGCCCGCTACGTGCCGGCGCCGCTCACCATGTTCTCGGGCATCCAGAAGCTGCCGCCGGCCTCCTGCGCGGTCTACGAGAACGGCGAGCTGAAGATCCGCCGCTACTGGAGCTGCGCCTTCCCCGACCAGACCGATTCGCGCAGCGACGGCGAGCTGGCCCGCGAGCTGTGGCAGCGGGTGAAGGACGCCACCGAGGCCCGGCTGATGGCCGACGTGCCTGTTGGCGTGTTCCTCTCGGGCGGGCTCGACTCCAGCTGCATCGCCGCGCAGATGATCGACCTGCGCAAGCAGCGCGGCGAGGGCGGCGTGAAGTCGTTCTCGGTAGGGTACCTGGCCGACGACGGCAGCTCCGAGCTGGACCAGGCGCGCCGTGTGGCCGCGGCCCTGGGCACCGAGCACCGCGAGGTGCTGGTCACCGCGGACGACTTCCACCGCTTCCTGCCCGACCTGGTCTGGCACATGGACGAGCCGGTGGCCGACGCCGCCTGCGTGCCGCTCTACTACCTGTCGCGGCGCGCCCGCGAGGAGGTGGTGGTGGTGCTCTCCGGCGAGGGCGCCGACGAGGTCCTGGCCGGCTATCCCATCTACCGCACCATGCTGCTGCTCGAGCAGCTCCGCGCCGCCCAGCCGCTGGCGTCGCTGGCGCTGCCGCTCGCGCAGCATCCCAAGCTGCGCAAGTACCTGCGCTGGGCCACCCTGCCGCTGGAGCAGCGCTACCGCGGCATCTCGGTGGCCTTCACCGACGACGAGAAGGCGCGGCTCACCGGCCGTCCCGCGTCGCGCGCCAGCGAGCGGCTGGTGCAGCGGCTCTCGCGCGAGTGGGCCGAGACCGACGGCTTGCCCCCGCTGGAGCGGATGCTCGAGCTGGATCGGCGCATCTGGCTGCCAGACGATCTGCTGGTCAAGGCGGACAAGATGACCATGGCCGCGTCGCAGGAGCTGCGCGTGCCCTTCCTCGATCACCGCCTCATCGAATGGGCGGCGGGCCTGCCTGCCCACGTCAAGCTGCGCGGCCGGGTGGGGAAGTGGCTCCTGCGCGAGGCCGCGCGCGAGCGGCTGCCGGCAGAGTGTACTGCCCCTGGGAAGCGCGGCTTCACCGTGCCGGTGGCGAACTGGTTCCGCCGCCAGCTGCACGAGCCGGTGCGCGACGCGCTGCTGGCGCAGGACTCGCTGGCGCGGACCCGCTTCGGCGAGAAGGCCGTGCGCCGCCTGCTCGACGATCATTTGCGCGGCCGCAGCGACCGCAAGGAAGAGCTCTACGCGCTCTGGCTGCTGGAGCTCTGGCGCAAGCGATTCGAAGTGCGCGCGGCATCCGCCGCGGCAACACCGGAATTGGAGACCACGAGGATGCGAAAGGCAGGGACGGGAATGGGCGCGTTGCGGGGACGGGACATCGTCTGCTTCTCCAACGACTGGGACGGCGACCCGCTGTCCAAGATGCACGCGATGAAGATCCTGGCGCGCGACAACCGCGTGCTCTGGGTCAACAGCATCGGCAACCGGCGGCCCACCGCCACGGCGCGCGACGCGAAGCGCATGTTCAAGAAGCTCTCCGGCGCCCTGCAGGGCATGCAGGAGCGCCATCCCAACATCTGGGTGCTCACGCCGCTGGCCATTCCCTTCTACGGCAGCGAGCTGGTGCGCGCCGCCAACGGCGCCCTGCTCAGGACGCAGATCCAGCGCGCCGTGCAGCAGCTCGGTTTCAAGGACGTCATCTCCTGGAGCTTCTTGCCCAGCTCGGCGCCGGTCTCCGGGACGCTGGACGAGTCGCTGGTCGTCTACCACTGCGTGGACGAGTTCAGCGCCTTCAGCGACGCCCCGGCGCAGGAGATCCGCGAGCTGGAACGGCGGCTCTTGCTCAAGGCCGACGTGGTCATCTGCTCCTCGGAGAAGCTGCGCGCCGACAAGGCGCGGGTGAACGCCAACTCGCACCTGGTGCAGCACGGGGTGGACCTCGCGCATTTCAACAAGGCCTTCGATCCGGCCACCGCCGTTCCCGACGAGCTGAAGGGCGCACCCGGGCCGATCATCGGCTTCTGGGGGCTGATCGCCGACTGGGTGGATCTGACCTTGATCCGCCACGTGGCAGACGCGTTCTCGGGCGGGACCGTGGTGCTGGTGGGCAACTCCAACACCGACATGAAGCCGCTGGACGGCGCGCGCAACATCCGCGTGGTGGGCCGCAAGCCGTATGCGGATCTGCCGCGCTACGCCAAGGCGTTCGACGTGGCGCTGATGCCCTTCAAGGTGAACGAGCTGACCCTGGCGGCGAACCCGCTCAAGGTGCGCGAGTACCTGGCGGCGGGCCTGCCGGTGGTCTCCACCGCCATCCCCGAGGTGGAGCGCCTCGGCGTCTGCCGCATCGGCAAGGACGCCGACGGAGTGGTGCGCGAGATCGCCGCCGCCATCGCCGCGGGCCCTGGCCCCAGCGAAGTGCGGGCGGCACAGATGCGCAGCGAAGGATGGGAAGCGCGCGTCGAGGAGATGCAGGAGATCGTCGCGGCCGCGCTGATCGCCCGCAAGAAGGCGGCCTGATGGATCTGCAGTACTACCGGTATCTGGCGCAGACCATCCCGCCGAGGGAGATCGCCCGCGCGCTGGCGGTGCGGGCGCGGCGCGCGCTGTTGCGCGGAAAGCCATTCTTCTTCGAGGTGCCGGAGCAGGATCGCCGGCGGCAGCGGCTGTACGCGTCGGTGCAGCGGCGGCCGGCCCTGCTCGGCCGTGCGCGTGACCTGGAGCTCGCGGACACCGCTCGGGCGGAGATCGTGCGGGAGGCGGAGGCGGCACGGCGCGGCGAGCTCTTGCTCTTCGGGCAGTGGAAGAGCTGCGGCAGCCCCATCGACTACCACCGCGATCCGCTGGTGCCGGCAGTTCGCTACGACCCCTCGGTTCCCGGCGAGCAGGTCGATCTCTTCCAGCGCGGCGCGGACGCCAAGGTGATGTGGGAGGTGGGGCGGCTCCCGCACCTCTGGCGCTTCGCGCAGGCGTACCGGCTCACGGGGGATGTCGCCTGGGCGGAGGCGTGGCGGCAGGAGGTGGGCCATTTCCGCGAGAGCAATCCCGCGGGAATGGGAGTGCAGTGGTCGTGCGCAATGGAGGTGAGCCTCCGCGCGATGACCGTCGCGCTCTCGTTCGGGCTGGTGCAGGACGCCGTCGACGCGGGGTTCCTGCTCGACTTCCTCGAGGAGCACTGCGCGTACGTCGCCACCCACCTGGAAGAGACCGCCGCCATCCGCACCAACCACTACGCCGCGGATCTGGTGGGCATGGTGGTGACCGGCGCCCTCTTTCCCGAGCTGCGGCGATGGCACGGCGCATTCGCGCGCCGGCTGTGGGAGGAGATCCCGCGGCAGTGCCGGGCGGACGGCACACACTTCGAATCGTCCACCGGATACCAGCGCCTCTGCGCCGAGATGTTGCTCGCGGCGGTGCTGGCCACGCGCGCGGCCGAGATGGACGTGCCTGCTGCGGTGGACGCAGCGGTGCGCGGCCTCTTTGCCAGCCTGGCCTCGACGCTGAACCCGTCGGGCAACCTGCCGCAGATCGGCGACCTCGATTCCTGCCGCGCGCTTCCGCTCTTGCCCCGCACCGCGCTGGACGCGTCGTACCTGGCCGACCCCGCGGCGCCCGAATGGGCGTGGATTCCGGGAGCGCGGGAGTACCTGGCACCGCGTCGTGCGCACAGCGTCGTCCTCCGGGACGCCGGCATCGCCACCCTGCGCGCGGGCGATGCCTGGCTCTGCCTCTCCAGCGGGCCCAACGGCCAGGGCGGCACCGGTGGGCATGCGCACAACGACAAGAACTCGGTCGAGCTGAGCTTCGGCGACTTCGACGTGCTGGTCGATCGCGGCACCTTCGTGTACGCGCGCGATCCGCGCGAGCGCGACGCGCGCCGCGGCACGGCGGCGCACAGCACCGTGCAGGTGGACGGGCTGGAGCAGAACCGCATCGTCCCCGGACGCCTCTTCGCGCTCCCCGACACGGCCCGCGCGCGGGTGCTGCGGATGGAGTCTCGCGAGGGCTTCGAGCAGGCCGTCGCGGAACACCACGGATACAGGGCAACCGGCATCGTCCACCGCCGCCTCGCGGCGCTGCGCCAGGACTGCGCGGCCTTCGTGGACGAGCTCCGCGGGCACGGCGACCACGTCTTCGACGCGCGCTGGTTCGTGCCGCACGAGCAGGTGGTGGAGCGGCCCGCCACGCCCGAGGAGCGGGCGCGGCTCGAGGAGCTGCACGATCGCGGGCTCGCCTTCGGCTACGACACCGCGCGTTGCGTGGAGGTGGCGGGCCGCGCGCTGATCGCCTTCGGGGCAACGCTGCCCTGGCGACTCCGGATAGAGAAGACGGACGTCTCGCCCGGATATGCGGAGCTGCGCCCCGCGCGCTGCGTCCAGCTGCATCTTTCGGGGAAGGCGCCTTTGCGCCTGTTCACCGCCGTGCTTTTTCTGCCGCGCCATTGAGCGCTGCCTACATTGTGCGCACTTCGAACTGGGCGGCTGCCCGGAAGGCCGCCGCCCCTGAAGCCCAACGAGGGCGGGGAATGGGGGAGGGGACGATGCTTCAGATTCAAGAACCGACGCTGCTGGAGAAGATCCTGGCGAAGAACGCGGTGGTCGGCATCTGCGGTCTTGGCTACGTGGGTTTGCCGCTGGCGCTGACGTTCGGGGAGAAGGGCTTCCCGGTCATCGGCTTCGACATCGACAAGCGGAAGATCGACGCCATCGCCAAGGGCGAGAGCTACATCAAGCACATCGCCGCCGAACGGATCGCGAAGGCGGCGGCGTCCGAGAAGCCGTTCTCGGCGACGATGGATTTCCGCAAGGCGAGCGAGGCCGACGCCCTGATCATGTGCGTGCCCACGCCGCTGAACGCGAACCGCGAGCCGGACATGACGTACATCGAGAACACCGCCCGGGCCATCGGGCCGTACGTCCGCGCGGGCCAGCTGGTGGTGCTGGAGAGCTCCACCTATCCGGGCACCACCGACGAGGTGGTGAAGCCCATCCTCGAGAAGCTCTCGGGCCTGCGCGCCGGCATCGATTTCTTCCTCGCCTTCTCGCCCGAGCGCGAGGATCCGGGCAACCCGCACTTCAACACCGCCACCATTCCCAAGGTGGTGGGCGGCTACACCAAGCAGTGCACCGAGCTGGCCTGCGCGCTCTACGCCAGCGCGATCACCAAGGTGGTGCCGGTCAAGGGAACCCGCGAGGCCGAGCTGACCAAGCTGCTGGAGAACATCTTCCGCTGCGTGAACATCGCGCTGGTCAACGAGATGAAGCTGCTCTGCGAGCGGATGAACATCGATCTTTGGGAGGTCATCGACGCTGCCAAGACCAAGCCCTTCGGCTTCATGCCCTTCTATCCGGGGCCGGGCCTGGGCGGTCACTGCATCCCCATCGATCCCTTCTACCTGACCTGGAAGGCGCGCGAGTACGAGTTCAACACCCGGTTCATCGAGCTGGCCGGCGAGATCAACTGGCAGATGCCGCACCACGTGGTGGAGCGGACGATGGAGGCGTTGAACGATCAGGGCAAGGCGCTCAAGGGCTCCAAGGTGCTGATCCTCGGCCTCGCCTACAAGAAGAACATCGACGATCTGCGCGAGAGCCCCAGCATCCGGCTGATCGAGCTCTTCCGCGAGAAGGGCGCGCAGGTCAGCTACCACGATCCGTACTGCCCGAAGATGAAGGAGATGCGCCACCAGCCCAGGTACATGCTGGAGATGGAGAGCGTGCCGCTCGAGGCCGCCAAGGACGCCGACGTGGTGGTGATCGCCACCGACCACGACTCCATCGACTACCAGCAGCTCGTCCGGGACGCGAAGCTGGTGGTCGACACCCGGAACGCCACCAAGGGCGTGACTTTCGGGAAGGACAAGATTCGCAGCGCATAGGAATGCCTCGGGGTGGGGCGGGAGGGCGCGGCGGGACCGATTCCGGGCGGTCCGCCGCGCCGCTTTTTTTGTGCACGCCACGAGCACGCGCACATTCACGAGGACGTGCACGAGAACGCGAACGCCCAAAAAGACCCGGCCCAAATCCGCGGACCAGACCGGGATGGTTCGCATCAGGCGCGCAGCACGGTCACCAGCGGCGGATGCGCTTCGCGCGGCGCCAGCCCGTCCTCGCCAGGCGGGAGGAACCCGCGGTCTTCGGGGCCACCGCTCGACGTGGACACGGCCCCTGCCCGGCGGTACAGCTTTCCAGGCCATGCCCGTACCCGCGCTCACCAACAGCCAGATCGTCGTCCAGGTCTGCCTGCTTCTGACCGCCGCCATCTCCGTCGTGGGCGGCTCGTTGCAGATGGTTCTCGGGCAGCCGGACACCTCTCCGCGGCTCGACAACGTCCACCGCTTCATGGCCGGCGTCTATCTCTCCACCGGGCTCATCTCCCTGTGGGCCGCGTTCACCGTCCGGCAACAGGGCACGCTGGTGTACCTTCTCGCGCTCGGCGTGCTGGCGGCCGGCTTCGGCCGCCTCGTCTCGATCCGCAAGGTCGGCCTGCCCGAACCTACGGCCGTATGGCTCGGCTACCTGATTCCCGAGCTGCTCATCCCGTTCGTCATGGCGGGCGCGCACTACGCGGGTTCTTGAGCGCGCCTCGCCGCCTTTTCTCCGTGGGCAAACGTGAGCAGGCCGATGCGCAACAGCACCGGGCGCTGCACATTTGATTACAATTAAGCTGAAAAATTTCAGCCCTGCCATCCACAATCCTGTTGACCCCCGCGCGTATCCAGCCAAAGGTGCCGCCCCGGAGAGTGGACCATGCGTCACCTGTTGCGGCCGTGCATCATCGGCCTGATCTGCGCCGCGGCATGTGGTCCGAACGGCGATCTGACTGGCGCAGAGCGGTCGCTGCTCTCGCAGTTCTCACTCGGGCCGCTTCCGCTCGATCCCTCCAACGCCAAGGCCGACGATCCCGCCGCGGCATCGCTGGGCCAGCAGTTCTTCTTCGACAGCCGCTTTTCCGGCCCTCTGGCGCTCGGAGACGACGGCACCAACGGAGCGACGGGTCCGCGCGGCGCCGCTGCGACCGTCTCCTGCTCGTCCTGCCACGATCCGGCGCACGGCGGCGCCGATGCGCGGTCGCGGCCTTCGAACACCAGCCTCGGCTCCTCCTGGACGGGGCGCAACGCGCCCACCGTCTTGAACGCCGCGTATTCACCCTGGCAGTTCTGGGACGGCCGCAGCGACTCGCTCTGGTCGCAGGCGTTGGGGCCGGTCGAGAGCCCGGGCGAGCACAACTTCTCGCGCCTGGAGGTCGCCCACCTCATCGCCGCGGTGTACGCGGCGCCGTTCCAGGAAGTGTTCGGCGCGCTTCCGGACCTCTCCGATGCGCAGCGCTTTCCGGCCAGCGGCAAGCCCGGCAATCCCTCCTGGGATCAGATGACGGCGCAGGATCAGTCGGCGGTCAACCGGGTCTTCGCCGACTTCGGCAAGGCCATCGAGGCATACGAGCGCACCCTGATCGATCGCGACTCGCCGTTCGACCGTTACATGGCCGGCGACGAGGGCGCCCTCTCCGCCGCCGCGGTTCGCGGTGCGCGCCTCTTCGTGGGGCGCGCCTCGTGCAACGAATGCCACCGCGGCCCCAACTTCACCGACGACTCGTTCCACAACACCGGCGTGCCCCAGGTGGGAACCGCTGCCATCCCGGCGGCCGACGATGGCCGCATGGCGGGCGTCTCGCGACTGCTCGCCAGCCCCTTCAACTCCAAAGGCCCGTACAGCGACTCGCCGGACGCAGCGCGGCTGCCGACCCCCGCCTTGGAGAGCGCGCGCGGCGCGTTCAAGACCCCGGGCCTGCGCGGCGTTCTGCGAACGGCGCCGTACATGCACACCGGCGGTTTCGCCACCCTGCGGGACGTGGTGGTCTTCTACCGGGACGGGGGCGGCGTCTCTGGCTTCTCCGGCACCAAGGACATCACCATGCAGCCGTTGGTGCTTTCCGATGCCGACGTCGACGACATGGTCGCCTTCCTCGGATCTCTCTCCGGCGCGCCGCTTCCCGCCGCCCTCACCATCGCCCCGAGGCTGCCGTGATCCGCCCCCTGACCGCCGCCGTGCTGGCCTGCATCCTGGCCTCCGCAGCGCGCGCCGAGGATCCGTCGCCGGCCATCGGCCCGGCGAACCTGTCCCTGATGGACGGCGTCAAACTGCGCTTCACCGGCTACGTCGACGCGGGCTTCTTCGCCACCGGCGGCGACGGCACCGCCTACGTCCGGGACGCCGGCAAGGTATTGCACCCCGAATATGCCGCCACGGTTCCCTGGGTGTTCATGGGCGATCCGTGGGGCAATCCGGTGAACGCGCAGGGCGAGTCGGCCGACCTGGGCCTGGATCGCACCAACATCGGGCGATTCGACTCCATCCAGTCGCACGGCAAGCCCTCGTTCCTGGTCCACATGGTCAACCTGGGAATGGCCGCCAGCGTGGGCAGCGAGCTGTTCTTCGAGACCAGCCTGAACTTCGAGCCGCGCCAGGGCACGCTCGGCTCGTCGGGCGATCAGCTCGACGTCGACCTCGCATATCTGGAGTGGGTGCCACTGCGCTCGGTGAACCTGCACGTGTTCGCCGGCAAGTTCGAGTCCACCTTCGGCATCGAGTACCGGACCCGCAAGGCTTCCGACCGCTTCGGCCTCACGCCCTCGCTGATCTCGCGCTACACGACGGGCACGCCCACCGGGCTCAAGGCGCGGGCCGGCTTCTTCGGCGACCTCCTGGTGGTGAACCTCGCCGTCACCAACGGCGGCACCTTCACCGAGAACTTCGCCCACTTCTACAACGAGGTGGATGACAACGGCGGCAAGACCGTCTCCGGCCGCGTTGCCCTGCAGCTCCCGCTCCCCGTCGCGGTGGAGGTGGGGGCCTCTGGCGAGGTCGGGTCGCAGGACGGCCAGTCCAACGACGGCGATCGCCAGTGGCTCGTCGGCGCGGACCTTCGCATCGCGTACCGCGACTTCACCTTCAAGGGAGAGATCGTCCGTGGGCACGCCGACGGCGGCGGCATCGACCAGGCGCCGCGACTGCACGTCACCGGCTGGTATGGCGAGGGCGAATACCAGGTGCTCCCCTGGCTGGGGGTACTCGCCCGCGTCGACCGGCGCAAGGCCGATCTGCTGGCCCTGCCCAACCTCTATCTCACCGATCTGCTGCGCGTCACGGGCGGGCTGCGCTTCGACATCAGCTGGAACCTGATCGCCAGGGTCGAGTACCTGCACCTGATCGAGGTCACCGGTCCGGAGCTCGCCGACGACGTCTTCACCAGCTCTCTCACCTTCAAGTTCTGAAATTGGAAAGGAAGACCATGCTTCGCGCGTTCGCAGCCGTTTTCAGCCTCTCCCTTGCCGCCGTTGCGGCAGGCGGCGAGATCGCCGGCACCGTCGCCGCATCGGGCGGAGGCTCGCTGGTGGTCTACGTGGAAAAGGGGCCGGCGACGGCGGAAGCCCAGCCCGAGCGCCGCGAGGTGGCGCAGCACGATTCGCAGTTCGAGCCTCGGGCGACCTGGGTGCACGCCGGCGACAGCGTGGACTTCGTCAACCGCGACAACATCTATCACAACGTCTTTTCCTCGACGGACGGCTCCCGCTTCGACCTGGGGCTGTACCGCGGTGGGCTGAAGAAGACCGTGCAGCTCCAGACGCCGGGCGAGGTGGACGTGTATTGCAACATCCATCCGGAGATGCGCGCCAAGGTCCTGGTGCTGCCGCCCGGCGCCCGCGCCGTGCAGGTGGGCGCCGACGCGACCTTCAAGATGGACGATCTCCCGCCGGGCATCTACACGCTGGTGGCGTGGTCGGCGGTCCACGAGCCCGGCCGCGCGCAGGTGGAGTTGAAGGCCGGCCAGAAGGCGACCGCGAACTTCGCGCTCAAGTCGAGGGCGTCCGCGGGGCAGCACCTCAACAAGAACGGCGAACAGTATGGCCGCTACAAGTAAGCTGAAGGTCCTTCCCAAGCTCGGCGCGGCCATGCTGCTGGTGGCCGTCTCGGTGACCCTGGCCGTCACCGCCATCGCCTCCTCGCGGCAGGTGGAGACGATGACGGAGCAGTACCGGTCCAAGGGCGAGGCGCTGGCGCTTTCGCTCGCCTTCTCACTTTCGGCCAACACCCGCGAGACGATGGCGCGCAACGTGGCGCAGGTTCGCGATCTGCTCGCCGCCAGCAAGACCATCGCCGGCGTGAGCTACATCTACATCCAGGACTGGGAAGCCAGCATCCTGACCCACACCTTCGAGCCCAGCTTCCCGGCCACCTTCACCGAGACGAACTGGATCGAGAAGAGCAGCCTTCGCCCCGGCGAGCGCGTCCGCGTCGCGCCCTCGGTGGAGTTCGAGACCCTGGGCGGCCACGTCTGGGCAATGGACGTGGCCGCGCCCATCGCCGGCGGCAACCTCGGGGTGGTGCACGTGGGAATGGACCGCGTCTCGATCGCGGCGCAGGTGCGCTCGCTGCGGCGGAACCTGCTCCTGGTCGGACTGGGGATCGGCCTCGCGGCAGTGCTCGTCGGGCTGTTGATGGCGGCGGCGTTGTTCGTCCGCCCGCTCCGCCATCTCACCGCGGTGACCACCCGGATCGCGGAGAGCGGCGACCTCACTCTCGCGGTCGAGGTCCGGTCGGCCGACGAGGTGGGCGAGCTGGCGGGATCGTTCGCGCGGATGGTGAGCGGGCTGCGCCACATCAACGGAGGCCTCCAGGAATCCGCCTCCCTGCTCAGCGTCTCGGCGGGGGACCTGACCACCAGCGCGCGCGAGCAGGAGGAGAGCGTTTCGCGCCAGGCGGCCGCGCTCCAGCAGACGCAGGTGACCGCCCAGCAGATCAAGCAGAACTCGAAGGCCGCGGCGCGCAAGGCCGACGACGTCCTCCAGATCACGCGCCAGGCGGGGGACATCACCCGCAGCGGCGAGCATGCGCTCGATCAGACTCTCTCGGCGCTGGCGGACATCCGCGCGCAGGTCTCGTCGATGACGGAGAAGATCGGCGCGGTGGCGGAGGCCTCGCGCCAGATTGCCGACATCACGCAGACGGTGAAGGACCTCGCCGATCAGTCGAACATGCTAGCGCTCAACGCGGCCATCGAAGCGGTGCGCTCGGGCGAGCACGGCAAGGGCTTCGCCGTGGTCGCCCGCGAGATCCGCACCCTCGCCGACCAGTCGATCCGTGCCACCGGGCGCGTGCGAACGGCGCTCTCCGACGTTTCGCTGGCCGTCGCCGAGGCGGTGTCGATGGCGCGGGCGGGCGAGGATCGGATGGAGCGCGGCCTGGCACAGGTGCGCGCCTCGGGAGACAACCTGCGAGCGCTGTCCGACATCGTCAAGAGCAGCTCGTCGGCGGCCCAGCAGATCGCCGAGGCCGTCAACCAGCAGGACGCCGGGATCGACCTGATCTTCGGGTCGGTGCGCGAGCTGTCCGCTGCCATGCAGGAAATCCTCGGAGGGCTGGGAGCGACGGGGAAGGCGGCGCGAAACGTGCACCAGGTCTCGGAGAAGGTCGCGACGCTGGCGCGGAGCTACCAGGTCTGATTACAACTGCTCCATGATGCTCGCCCTGTTGCTCGCGGCCTCCGCGGCGGCCACGCTCGACCAGAACGATCCCCGCCAGCGGCAGCTCGCCGCCATGGGCGAGGAGTTGCAGCGTGCGCAGAAGAGCCTCCAGCTCAAGGGCCACGAGGCGCCGTACTTCATCAGCTACGCCGTGCGCGCCATCAACATCCAGGAGGTGGGCGCCAAGTACGGCGCGCTCTTCGTCGATCGGAAGCGCCGCGAAAAGCGCCTTCAAGTCGACGTCCGCGTCGGCAGCTACCAGTTCGACAACACCGGCACCCAGGAACTCTTCGATCTCGACAGCTCCGAGTCGGGCTACTCGGCGGGCCGGGAAGCGCCGCTGGACGACGATCCCGCGGCGCTGCGCAACGCGCTCTGGCTGCTCACCGACGAGACGTACAAGAAATCCCTCTCCGCCTATCTGAAGAAGAAGGGCAAGGAGGTATACCGGCCTGACGATCCGGACACGCCGCCGAGCTTTTCGCGCGAGCAGCCGAACGTCAGCATCGATCCGCCCGCGGCGCACGGGTTCGACCGCGCCGGCTGGGAGCGGGAGTCGCGCGAGCAGACCGAGCGGCTGGCGGTCCATCCCGAGCTGTTCGACTCGCAGATGCGGGTCTCGGTCGATCACGAGGAGCGCGAGCTCGCCAGCAGCGAAGGGACGCGGCTGGTCACCGAGCGCGTGATCTACGGGCTGCACGTGCAGGCCTACGCCCGCGCGCCGGACGGCATGCTGCTCGAGAACAGCCGCGACTACTACGGTGCTGCAGAGAAGGAGCTGCCCCGCGGCGCCGCGCTCTCCGCCCGCATCGACGAGATGGTGGCGGAGCTGCTCGCGCTGCGCAAGGCGCCGGTGCTCGACCCCTACACCGGTCCAGCGCTGCTCGAGCCCGAGGCCGCGGGCGTCCTCTTCCACGAGGCCGTCGGCCACCGCCTCGAGGGGGAGCGCCAGAACGACGACAAGGACGGCCGCACCTTCAAGGGCCAGATCGGCAAGGCCATCCTGCCCTTCTTCCTCACCATCACCGACGACCCGCTGCAGCGTTCGATGGGACCCGTCTCGCTCAACGGCTATTATCGCTTCGACGACCAGGGCGTCCCCGCACAGCGCGCGACGCTGGTGGACAAGGGCGTTCTCAAGACCTTCCTGCTCTCGCGTGCGCCGGTGGAAGGCGCTCCGCCGCGCTCGAACGGGCACGGCCGCTCGGCGCCGGGCCGCGATCCCGTCGCGCGCATGTCCAACCTGATCATCGAGTCCTCCAAGGCGCTCTCCTGGAAGCAGCTCAAGGAGGCGCTGGTCGCCGAGGCGAAGCGGCAGGACAAGCCCTTCGGGCTGGTGATCCGCGACGTGACCGGCGGCAACACCGACACTTCGAGCTACGCATACCAGGCGTTCAAGGGTCAGCCGCGGCTGGTCTACAAGGTGGACGCGAAGACCGGCGAGGAGACGCTGGTGCGCGGCGTGGAGATCGTCGGCACGCCCCTCTCCAGCATCAACAAGATCATCGCCACCGGCGACGAGCGGCGGGTCTTCAACGGCTACTGCGGCGCGGAGAGCGGCTATGTCCCGGTGAGCACGGTCGCCCCCACCGTGCTGGTCAGCGAGATCGAGCTGCAGCGCACGCGCAAGGACACAGGAAGGCCACCGGTGCTGCCGTCGCCGTGGGCGCGGCCGCCGGTCTCGGCGACCCGCTAGGGGCCGCCCGACCCGGCCGCGGCCCGGGCCGCTCCGGCAAACGCGGTGCGCACCGCTTCGCGCTCGAACTCCAGCAGCGAACGGCCGGTGGCAACCTGGAACGCATCCGCGAAGTGCGCGCCTTCCCGCACGCGGCGGAGCAGGTTCCGCACCGCCTCCTCGCCGGAGGTGGCGAGGAGCAGATCGAAGGCCCGGTGCGCCGCTGCGTAGACCGCGTTCCCCTGGGACCGGTACAGCTCGGCGGAGGGGTGCAGGGGATCCGCGTCCGGATGCGCCGCCCGCCAGCGCAGCAGCTCGTCTCGGGTGAGGCGCAAGTGTTCCTGCCCCGCCGTCACCGAGGCCATCCCTTCCCGGAACCAGGCGGGCGGCTCCTCGACGGACCAGACGGGCCCCTCCGCCGGCTCCATCAGCTGGTACATGAGCGCGTGGGTCAGCTCGTGCACCAGCAGCTCCAACACGTCCTGGTCGCGGGCGGGTCCCGGGTCGGAATTCCAGGTGCGCGGCGACTGGAGCAGCACCTCGTTGGCGAACGTCCAGGCGCGCAGCCACGGATAGCCGTGGCGGTTGGAAGCCTCCTCGAACGAGTCGTGGTCGGGATAGACGCGGATGGAGATGCCCTGGCGGAAGGTGCCCCAGCGGGAGACTTGTGGCCCGACCTGGAACAGGTCCGCGCGGATGCGCTGCGCCTCCCCGGTGTCCGGGGCAGTGTAGAGGACCTCCACCAGGAGCCCCTGCGTCTCCACGCGCGCCGCAAGCGGCTTGCCCTGGTCCATGCTAGGTCTCGCCCGGCCGCTGGCGCAGGCGGCCAGGACGGCGAGAGAAGCGAGTGAGGCGACGCGGGAGAGGCGCACCCCGCAATCGTTGCTGAACCAGGTGGCTTTCTGCAAGGGAGACGACACCGATGCGACAGGTGTGGATCACGCGCCGGGGAGGGCCCGAGGTCCTCCAGGTCCGCGAGGCGCCCGAGCCGCAGCCCAAGCCCGGCGAGGTACGCATCCGCGTGCGGGCGGCAGGATTGAACTTCGCCGACGTGATGGCCCGGATCGGCCTCTATCCCGACGCGCCGCCCCTGCCCTGTGTGATGGGGTACGAAGTTTCCGGAGAGATCGATCTGCCGCGCCAGCGCGCCGGCGAGCGGGTCATCGCCCTCACCGCCTTCGGCGGGCAGAGCGAGCTGGTGTGCGTCCCGGCAGGGATGGTGCTGCCCATGCCCCAGGGGCTCGGCTTCTCCGAGGCGGCGTCCATCCCGGTGGTCTGGCTGACGGCCTGGCACATGCTGCACGAGCTGGCGAATCTCAAGGCCGGGCAGACGGCGCTCATCCACGCCGCTGCCGGCGGCGTCGGAACCGCGGCGGTGCAGATCTGTCGCCGCGCCGGCGCGAAGAGCATCGGCACCGCGTCCGCGTCCAAGCACGCGCGGCTGCGCGAGTTGGGTCTCGATCACGCCATCGACTACCGCTCGCAGGACTTCGAGCCCGAGGTGATGCGGGTCACCGGCGGGCGCGGGGTGGACGTGGCGTTGGACGCGGTGGGCACGTTCAAGCAGAGCTTTCGCTGCCTGGCGCCGATGGGGAAGCTGATGATGTACGGCGCCAGCGCGGCGGTGTCTGGCGACAAGCGCAACCTGCTCGCGGCGGCGCGGGCTGCGGTCGCGATGCCCTTCTTCCATCCGCTCAAGCTGCTGCCCGAGAACAAGGGCATCTTCGGGGTCAACATGGGCCGGCTCTGGGGCGAGACGGCGATGCTTGCGGGCGAGCTGCGCGAGGTCTTGAAGGGCTTCGCTTCCGGCGATTTCAAGGCCATCGTCGATTCGGAGGTGCCATTCGCCGAGCCCCGCCGCGCCCATGAACGGCTGCAGTCGCGGCAGAGCTTCGGGAAAGTGGTGCTGGTCCCGTGAGTCCGCGCTGGTTCGCAGCATTTGCCATCGCGCTCGCGCTCCTGGGTCTCGGCGGTCTGAGCGGAAGCTCGTGGTTCATCGCGACCCGGGGCGACCGGCTCTTCACCGCAGACGAGCGCAAAGCGCGGGAGATCTATGGTTCGTCGCGCGACATCCGCAGCGACGAATGGGCGGTGGAGACGCCACAGGTACGGGCACAGCAGCTCGCAGGGTTTCCGCTGGTGAACCTGAATGAGGGCATCGGGGCGCTGCAGCGGAACGTGTACGACATTCCTGTGCTCGACTGGGGTCTGCCGCTCCGCCCCCTGACCTGGCCTTACTTCTTGCCGTTTCGCTGGTCGCATGGCGTCCAGTGGTTTTTCCGCGATCTCCTGCTGCTGGCTGGCGTCTACGCGCTGCTCGCGGCTTTCGTGGAGGACAGGCGCACTGCCGCCGCCGTCGCGGTGGCGGTCTTCTTCTCCGGTGTCTTCGCGTGGTGGCGCGCCACCGTCATCATCGAATTCGTGGGCTTCCTCTGCCTCACAGGCGGCGTTGCGGCCTGGGCGGTCCGCGAACGCACTCGTTCGGCATTCGCGCTGACGGTCTATCTCGCGGCCTGCACCTTCTGCGTGTTCTATCCGCCGGTCTGGGCACCCACGCTCTGGGTGGTCTGCGCC
>Ga0136846_1216713_pt1 | contig 18133 bp, 15 predicted proteins | sample HopSoiMetagenom2_FD_96841 | JGI IMG/M metagenome (GOLD analysis project Ga0136846, IMG submission 96841) | Grasslands soil microbial communities from Hopland, California, USA - 2 Assembly 2016 (version 4) | ecosystem: Environmental > Terrestrial > Soil > Grasslands | place: USA: Hopland...
CAAGCGCTATCATCCCCCGTCGACGCCCTATGAGCGTGCATTGGCGCATCCCAAGGTGCCCGCGGCCGTGAAGAAACGGTTGCGCGATCAGTATCGTTCGCTGGATCCGGTCGGGCTCTTGGCCGAGATTCGCGCAACCCAGGACGAACTCGGCAATCGCGTCGATCATCGTGCCGGACAGGCGCGCGGGCTGCAACCCGCTTACACGAGCACCGCGCCGGCGACCGCAGCGACGTTCGCGAAAACGGGGGTCAAAGTTCGGCGCTTATTTACAACCGCGACATCGGGCGACCGCTCGCGCATTCGACTGGCCAGTAGGAAAACCCGGTGCCCCCATACATGCGGAGTGGCCAGCCGCGGTGCTCCCGAAACAGCAGGATAGAGAGCGTGAAGAATGAAATGTGCAATTGCAAGTATTGGGATCATGACGTTGGCGTCGATGAACGTTTATTCTAATGGCGATAGAGGCGCGATCTCGCTTGCGTGATGGAATGACTCCTTTGCGGGCTAGTTGCGAGCGCAGCAGTCCACCAGGAGCTCCCAAATTCGTTGCACCTCGATCTGTCGATCTTCAGTCGGGTCTGACCGAGTCTCGGCGCTTAGCTGAGAACTGGCAACATCAAGAGCCACTTCGCGAGGTGCGAACCAGCGTTCCGAAATGGGGTCGTACCATTTGCCGATTTTCACGCTCGCACCAAACAGCTCAGTCTGACATTTTATACCGGATTCGTAATATCCACGGCTCTAGTCACAATGCGGCGATCCTTCTTAGCCCGCGCCTAACGCTTGCAATGCGGCACTGCTTAGGATGGTTCCTATTGTTTTGGGGTTCACCTGTGAAGGTCGTTCGAGCCTCTGGCTAGCTGGGTTAGTGTTTGTCGGTACCCCGTCGCTAGTTGCTCCCCCAACATAAGCGCCTCGCGGGCCTAGGAACCTTGAAGTAAGCGAGCAAACTCATCGCTACTCCGGATCGTCCTCCAGAGCGTAGACCCCGCTTACACCAGCATTTTAAAGAAATCAGGCAGGTGACCCAGTTTCGCTGTCCGCTCGGCACAAACGATGCCAGCATTCGCCAGGGCTATCGGATGACGGATACCCGATTCCCAGGCATTCGAGATTGCCGCCGCCACTAACATTTCAGGATTGAGAAACTTTTCGGTCAGACCGCTTCCGTGCACGTAACCCATGGCTATCGACATAGCCTCGCACAAGTCGGGGTTGCTTTCTGTAATCGGGAAATACGCCGCGTAGGTCATGGGTCTCACCAGGCCATGAACTACATATCAGCTCCGACGTTCCTAAGAGATGCTTCGATTGAGCGTCGAAGCATTAGGAAAGCGCGCGCGTAGTCTTGGAGATGGCTTCAGCCATCTAGGTGATGTACTCATAAAGCGGCTATCGGGGGCAGAGATCGACTACCCTTGGGTCGTCAGGTTCGTTTTGATGGCTGCCCGCACACGAGTCTGTCGCATTCCATAGTGGGTATCCTTGGGTGCAGAACAGACTGCGCCACGCGCAACAAATTCCGCGTGTAAACCATCGACGTCATTGACGTCCAGGTAGCCAAACCAATTGTGAGAACCAAGCGCGCTCGGGTGCATGTCGGTCGGGCATCGCCCCAGCATTATCCGAACGCCGTCCCTTTCGGCCAATCGCCAATCCGTCGCATCCTCCCAGCTGGTACGGAAGCCGAGGACGTCGCGGAAATACTGGGCGCTCGTGTTCATGTCCGGAACGGCGAGTACGAACGCCCAACGGGCCATTTAGGCCGATCCTGTTGGTTAGGATCGGTCTAGCAGCGCGCCGGAAATGATTTTTCTGACCGTTTGCGATGTAAGGCGTGGCTTGCTCGGAGTTTAGCCTGCCCTCCAATCGGTCCGGCATCCTCAATCTCCCCGCTAGGGCCGCTTTACATTTTGGAACGATGTCTTTTCGCTTTTCGTTATGATTGCGTGCCGAAGACAAGCGGCACGTTTCCTGTTGTTGGCGGACGGCCTCAGTATCCACGCTGAGGCCGTTTGCCGCCCCCCACATAAAGGAACCGGAATGGATTTCCGGGTTTAAGGCAATTCATTACTCGGAGGACCCTATGGCAGAAAAAACCCTGGACGACCTGTTTCTCAACACGTTGAAAGACGTCTACTACGCTGAGAAGCAAATTTACAAATCGCTACCGAAGATGGCGAAAGCGGCGACTGACGAGCAACTCGGCGCAGCGTTTGAAAAGCACCAAGAGTTTGAAAAGCACCAAGAAGAGACTGAAGGTCAGATCGCTCGCCTAGAGCAAATCTTCGAACTTTTGGAAAAGCCGGCGCGCGGCAAGAAGTGCGACGCTATCGAGGGTATTCTCGATGAGGGCAAGGAGATCATGGACGAATTCGAGGGCTCACCCGCTCTTGATGCCGGATTGCTTGCATCGGCGCAGGCCGTCGAGCACTACGAGATTTCTCGTTATGGCACCCTCAGGTCCTGGGCTACGGCCCTTGGAATGAAAGACGCTGTAAAGCTAATCGACCAAACGCTAGCTGAAGAGAAGAAGACCGACGCGCTGCTAACCAAGCTTGCGGAAACGGTTGTCAATGCGGAAGCTCAGGCGGCCGCCTAGGAACAATCTCCGCAAAGTACCGTTTGCCTCCGTGCCGACGGGTCATCGGCAGATCACGGCAAGCATCAAGACGGCCTCAGCGTCCATCGTCGCTGAGGCCGTCTGCCACTCGGCCTCAAACCAAGAGCACGCTCAAGGTATTTCGTGAGCATTTAACAAGGTTCACAAGCTCCGGCAGTCGCACCTTGGAGTTTTGGGAAATGTTCGTATGACCACCGTCGAACGGCGATACCGCCCGAGAGGTTCATAAGTTGCTTGCCGTGGCTAAGCCACATCAGGATGATCCCAATCTGGCAAGAGCTGCCGAGCTTGCATCCCGCATGTCCGGCGATGACGAAGCGCAGCGCACATTTCTTGCGATACGATACGCCCGAGAGGCAATTAACGGCGGCGATGGCGCGGCCGAAGGGGAGAGATTGCTTTTGCAAGCACTCAGGAGTGCTGAACAATGGGCGAGGTTTGCTTGTAAGTAATCGGCGACCTCTAGGCAAAGACGATCAACCGAACACAGAGCACTTTCAACTATGTGGCCCTGTCAGGCAGTCTGAGCGAGCATGAAAGTTTGTTAGCTTGCGCATATAGTAGCGCTGCCTCTCAAGCGCCGACCTGATCTCCTCGCTGACTTTGGCAATCCTCTTCTTGCTCTTGCGCTATTTTGCCCGCGACGCAACAGGCGGCACCGGGCATCCCTTCTTCACAACGAGCAGATCACGTCTAGTGCTTAGATAAACATCCATATGCCTGCCTCCCAAAAGGGCCGACCTTATCGCTTGGTGAGCAGAGCATGGGTTACCAAATGGCAACACCGAGCCAGTGTTGCGCACTCCCAATTTACCGCTGGCAGGAGCGGAACGAAGCGCTTGACCAAGCTAAAGCGGCACAGGGCCGACAAGCAGCTAGGTCTCGTGGATTGCGCATGTGCTTCGATGACGCTGTAATTGCCATCCATGAGCACGCGAAGCTGCGCGCCGAAACGGCTCGTCGGTTGCTGTGACCACTTGATCAGAAAGCATCCCGTCTACAGCCCGCGTTATGGATTGGCCATTAGCGAGAAATTGTTGAGCCAGCTCGATCTGTTCCAAAGAATAGCAGCCGCCTCGCGGCTTTTGATTCGGAGTTGCGAGCTCCAGTAATGGGCTTCCTGTATCGCATAAGTTTTCGCCCACGGAGCCATTCGTCAGGGTGAACGCTTGATCACTGACGCGGACGTCGGAGCGTAGCAGCCGAACCAGGCGGCGCTGGTCACCAGAAGTGCCCCTCTTATATAGAGATTGACGCCGCTCGGTGTCGGCAAATCGATAATCATGATTTCTCCGCGGGGCGCGCTCCAGATCACCCGGCCCCCGGCAGAGGCAACCGCTACGAACGATTCTGCTGGATTCATGCCGTCCTTGAAGACGACAGCGGTTGCTGCCCCGCAGAGGGGGCAGTGCCGAGATGGCGCCGGCGAAAACGACGGCGAGACCGATCATCAACTGCGACGACCGTCCAATACGGTCGCCACCTCGCGGCGGGTTCCGAAGCAGCCAGAGACCGGCGACAAGTGGCACCATTCCAAAGGCAACAAGCCAGCCGATATCCCAGAGCAGCAGGGCGGATACGCCAATTCGGGTCCGATGCAACCCGACGGCCCAGTGCACCAATATGATGTCAGCAAACTGCCAGGCCGCGAATCCGAGTACGGCCCAGGCGAAAATGATCCGGTCGGCAGGTGCCGTCCGCCGTCCGTGCCACAGCAACAACAGGCCACCCGCTGCAAGCAAATAGCTGGCAACGTGAAACAGGCCGTCGGCGAGGATTTGCACCCGCACGTCCCTGAAGAGCTCGCCTTGAGCGAGACTCAACAAATGATGCCACTGCAAAACCTGGTGCAGCAGAATGCCGTCGAAGAAAGCGCTGAAGGCAATGCCCAGAATGAAAACGCCGACCAGCGGCAATTTGCTGCCTGGGTCTCGCTGTCTGTTGCGGAACAAAGACATGAGCGCGTTCCGGAAAGGCTCATTGGATGGTCGGAACACGGCCGACCACCGATCGTTCCATCGATGCCGGATGGGGAGCGTCGCAATTGCTTGCGCAGGAGGGGCCTGCGGCCCGTCGGATTTAGCGATCGGCATTTCGATCTGGGGCGGAACGCGTGATTGAGGAATGACGCTCAGAGTTGTCACGGTATGACGCGCATTCCCGTCGCCGCGCTCCATCGCACAGGCTCCTTGAGGCATTTCCGGAACGCTGTTCGCGATGAAAAGGGCAGAGCGACAGTCGGTACGTGAGTTCCCTTGAAACAAAGCCGGTCGTGCAAGCATTGTAGACAACACCGGCAATGGGCAGCCAAACGCGTGGACGGAGACAGCGTGCTCCCGCCGCGGACAGGAGGGCACATGTGCGATTTGTGCCGCGAACTGGACTACCAGATCGAGAGATGTCGGAGACTAGAAAACGCAACCAGTGACGAGCTAACGCTTGAAGCTGTCGCTGCGCTCATCAGGTCATATGAGGAAGACAAAGCCAAGCTCCATTCGAACCAATCCGAGGAGGCGTGGCGAAGGTAAGCTGCCTCGCATTATCCAGTCCGGCGCGAGCCTCTCGGCTCCATCATTGGTAGCGATTGCGTGTGCACCAAAGCATCGGTGGCACCGAACATGCGCGACGGGCTTACGCTTGGTGGGTAGCAGGAACCAAAGCATCGAGACCGCTTTACTTTATGGCGCGTAGCTGCCCTCGCGCGCTGCGAGGGATGCATTCGGGATAGTTCATGAACATGATCAAGGATGAGAGACTGGCCCTGACGGCGGCGAGCCTTCGGCATGCGCCGGTGCTGGAAGGCAAGCCCTTCCCGCTGGGAGCGACCTGGGATGGTCTTGGCGTAAATTTCGCCCTGTTTTCGGCTCATGCCACCAAGGTCCAGCTCTGCCTTTTCGATGACAGCGGCGAGCAAGAGATCGAACGCATCGAGCTGCCTGAATACACCGATGAAGTCTGGCACGGCTACGTTCCGACCGCGCGTCCGGGCACGGTCTACGCCTACCGGGTAGATGGTCCCTACGAGCCCGATGTCGGACACCGTTTCAATCCCAACAAGCTGGTGATCGATCCTTATGCCAAGCAGCTTGTGGGCGCGCTGCGCTGGGGACCCGAATTATTCGGTTACGAGCTTGGTCATCCGGACAAGGACAAATCCTTCGATCCACGCGACAGCGCGCCACTCATGCAAAAATGCCGCGTAATTGACCCCGCTTTCACCTGGGGCCGCGCGGCCAAGCCTGAGGTGCCATGGGACCGCACCATCTTTTACGAGATGCATGTCAAAGGTTTTACCCGGAGGCATCCGCTTGTTTCGGAGGCCGACCGCGGCACTTTCGCCGGCCTTTGCAACCCTAATATCCCTGCTTATCTTCGCGCGCTCGGGATCACGAGTGCCGAATTTTTGCCTGTCCATGCATTCCTGGATGACAGTTACCTCGTGGAGAAGGGGCTACGCAACTATTGGGGCTATAACTCGCTTGCGTTCTTCGCGCCCGAGCCGCGCTATCTCAAGGCGCCCTTTGCCAATGAGTTCAAGGAAGCCGTCAACCAGTTCCATTCTCATGGCATCGAGATAATTCTCGACGTCGTCTATAATCACACTGCCGAAGGCAACGAACTCGGGCCGACGCTTTCCTTCAAGGGCATCGATAACGCGAGTTATTATCGCCTGATGCCCGAGGAAAAGCGCTACTACATCAATGACACCGGTACCGGGAACACGGTAAACCTATCGCACCCGCGCGTGCTGCAGATGGTCGCGGACAGCCTGCGCTACTGGGCGACCGAAATGCGGGTCGACGGGTTCCGGTTCGATCTTGCAACCATTCTGGCGAGGGAGCCGTATGGCTTCGATGAAGGCGGAGGCTTTCTGGATGCGTGCCGACAGGATCCGATCCTTTCGTCAGTCAAGCTGATCGCCGAGCCCTGGGATGTAGGCCCAGGCGGCTATCAGGTCGGCCAGTTCCCCCCTGGATGGGCGGAATGGAATGATAAATTCAGGGATACAGCGCGGCGCTTCTGGAAAGGGGATGAGCGCATGACGCCCGAATTTGCGCGGCGCATCACCGCATCGGGCGACCTGTTCAACAAGCGGGGCCGCAGGCCATGGTCATCCGTCAACTTCGTTACCGCGCATGACGGCTTCACACTGAACGACGTCGTGTCCTACAACGACAAACATAACGAGGCCAATGGCGAGGACAACCGCGACGGACACTCGGATAATCATTCCTGGAATCACGGCGTCGAGGGACCGACCGACGACCCTGAGATTATTAAGCTCCGCGAGCGGCAAAAGCGCAATCTTCTTGCGACAACCCTGCTGTCGCACGGGACGCCTATGATCCTCGCTGGCGACGAGTTTGGCCATACTCAGGGCGGCAACAACAATGCTTATGCTCAGGACAACGACACCACATGGCTCAACTGGCTCGGCATCTCGGCCGAAGGCCGCGCCTTGCGCGAATTCGTCCGCAGGCTGATCGCAACACGGCGCGCCTTCCCCATCCTGCATCGCTCAAGGTTCGTCATCGGCAACATCAATGAACAGCTGGACGTGAAGGACGTAACCTGGCTTGCTCCGAACGGTCGGGAGATGGCAACGGCGGATTGGGACAATCCCGCCACGCGATGTTTCGGTATGCTGCTTGACGGGAGGGCGCAGGAAACCGGCGTCAAAAGGTTAGGCTCGGATGCGACTCTGCTGCTTATTTATAACGCGCATCACGACGTCGTCGAATTCGTCCTGCCGGACGTGCCGCAGGGCCGCGCCTGGGCCGGCCTCATTGATACCGGTGTACCCGATGCGAAATTCACGGTTTACCCGTTCGGCCACTGCCTGAAAGTTGCTGGTCGCTCAATGCTTGCGCTCGGCCTCGCGACGGAAGAAACCCTGACCCGACGGCTCCGCCAAGGGCTTGGTGCGATCATGGATGTTGCCGAATTCCCGTTGCAGTTCTAGCTAGATCACGCCTCCTTCCTGCAGAACGCGAAGGACGCCTTGCAACGGCACGGAAACCCACGCTGGCCGGTATGAAAGTTCGTACTCTACCTCGTAGAGCGCCTTCTCAAGGAGAAAGAAATCCAGCATTGCCTTCGCGTCCTCTGTCTTGTCCGGCCAAAGCACGGAGGCGCCCATGGCCTCCTGATATCCGCTGATAAAGGCGTCCATGGAATGGTCGCGCCAGGCGTGCAAAGCCTGGATAGGCAGTTTTCCCGACTTCTGTCGCTGCTGCCTCAGCGCCATGGCGGCGTAGTCCAGCGAGCGCAATACGCCTGCGACGTCGCGGGCAGCTGGCGCCTTGCGTCTCCGCTCAGCTAAAGGCCGGCTTGGCTCGCCTTCGAAGTCGATGATGACTGCGTCCCCACCACCCACGAGCACTTGACCCAGGTGCAAATCGCCGTGATGGCGTATCTTGCAACGGCCAAGCGAATGACGAATCAGGTGGGTTGCGTAACCGTTCAATCCGATTTTAAGCCGCAACAGTCGCTCCACAAGGGGCTGGTCGTTCGCGTCCAACGGCGACTTCTCCAGCCTGTCGAAGATGCGAGTCGCACGCTCCATGATATCGGCAATCCAGTAATCAAGGTCACGTTGGTCGATCGGCTCAGGCTTGAACGTCGCCATGTCGTCTCGGCTTGACAAGGCTCGATGCATGTCAGCGACACGGCACCCCAGGCGCCGCACCCATTGAAGATAGTCTCGCCGGACGGTGAGCGCCTTGTCGCGGCCCTCTGAGCCTTCTGCCATTGCATCGAGGTAGATGCTCAGCCGATCGGCCGACCAGGCCCAGGCATCTCCCTGGTTCGGCACGAACGCATGGATGACGCCGAAGGCGTAGCTCGATGAAGCGTGAGTGGCCTCCACGTGGCCGAGCAGTGCCGGCGTATGCGTAAAACTTGTCGCCTCAGTCAAAAAGTGTCCCATCTCAATCTCGGGATTTTGACCGGGCTCGATATGGCGGTACAGCTTGATGACATAGTCCTGATCCACCAGCGCGGTACTGTTGGACTGCTCGCCCTGGATCGCACGGACCCGGGATTCGGTATGCAGAGGCCGGCTTCCGAGCTTGGTAGTCGGCTTGAAATCGAGTCGCCAACCCCAGCCAGCGATCGAGGCCTCCCGCCGAAGGCGATCCAAAAGTCGCCGGATGAAAGCGGGATCAGTGGCGACATCGCGCAACAATCCTTGGCGCCCGCCGCGGCGCAAACGGGCGACAATGGATTTTTCAAGTTCGGGACCCGTATCAACGGTCCAGTCTGCCCTCAACGGCAGCAGATAGCGCGCCTGATGGTCAGTCTCGATGAGTACGAAAACGGTCGTGTCCCCCTGGACAGGGAGGGTTGCGATGATCTTAAGTTTAATTCGCGTCGCTGAGCTGCCAGGGAACCACCTGGCGCGGGCGAGATAGGCCGGAAGAAAATGGTGCTCGATAGCTGCGGTCGCCTCGCTGTTGGCAAACCATGACGAACCTTCCGGTATGTCCAAAAACGCGAGACTCTCACCGGCGGCGCCCATCTGTGTTAACTCAGGCATCGAAAGAGCAGCACGGGATCGTGCACGGGATCAATCCAAAGGCGCATGCCGCCGTGGGTCACGGGCGAGGCCGGACCGGATTTCAGGTTTTCGAGCGCCGTCACGGGACCCAGATCGCCATCGCCCGATCGCACCTGCACATCGCCGAGCGGGAGCCAAAACTCCCGGAAATTACCCGTCAAAGCGACGAGGGCCACGATGACGTTTGTCTTATCGGCAGAATGCTTAACGTAGGCAATGACCGAGTTGTCCTCCACGGGCAGGAATCGGATCGCGGATGTCTGTTGCAGCGCCGGGTTGTCGCGCCGAATTCGATTGATCTGGGAAATGTAGGCCTTGATGTTACCGGGCTTGTCCCAATCGCGGGATTTCAACTCGTATTTCTCCGAGTTGAGATACTCCTCGCGGCCGGGTATCGGCTCATGCTCGAGAAGTTCAAACCCGTTATAAATGCCGTAGTTGCTCGATAACGTCGCGGCCAGCGCGAGCCGCGCCTTGAACATCCATGGTTCGCCCCGTTGAAGATGGAACGGCAGGATGTCGGGCGTGCTGACGAAGAAATTTGGACGGAAAAATTCTCGCTCAGGGTAGCCTGCGAGCTCGTTTACATACTGCTCGATCTCCCATTTCTCCGTCCGCCACGTGAAATATGTGTAGGACTGCGTAAAGCCGAGCTTGGCAAGCCCCTTCATTACTTTCGGCCTGGTGAATGCCTCCGAGAGAAAAAGCACATCAGAATCGCGCGCCTGCACCTCTCGAATCAGCCACTCCCAAAAGCGAAACGGTTTGGTGTGAGGGTTATCGACGCGAAAAATCTTCACACCCTGAGACACCCAGAACAGCACGACATCGCGCAATGCGCGGTACAGGCTCTCAGCATCCTTGGATTCAAAATCGACGTTTACGATGTCTTCATATTTCTTTGGCGGGTTTTCCGCATATTTCATCGAGCCGTCCGGGCGGCGCTTGAACCATTCCGGATGCTGCTTCAGCCACGGGTGATCCGGTGAGCATTGAACAGCGAAGTCGAGAGCGACCTCTATGCCGGCGGCAGTGCACGCCGCAACGAACCGCCGAAAGTCTTCGAGGCTTCCGAGCTCCGGATGGATGACATCGTGCCCACCCTCATGCGAGCCAATCGCGTAAAAGCTTCCGGGATCGCCGTCACCTGCCTTGAGAGTATTGTTGCGTCCCTTGCGGTTCGTGCTTCCAATCGGGTGTATGGGCGTCAAATAGACGACATCGAAGCCCATGGCCTGGATGTCGGGAAGACGATCAATACAATCGTTCCACGTGCCGTGCCGCTCCGGTTGAAGGCTTTGGCTGCGCGGCACCATTTCATACCAGGCGCTGCAGCGGGCCTTCGGCCGATCCACCAGGAGAGTCAACGGCGTCGATCGGGTGAGATCCTTGCGCGCTTGCCCTTCCGACATAGCCTGCTTGAGTTCATCGCCGAGCAGGATCTCGTCCGCGCCCGATTGCAGGAACGTTTCGCATGCCCGGGAAATCTTTGCGGTACTTTGCTGACCTCCGCCAACGGCGCGGGCAAGAAGGGACGCTCCTTCCATGGCATCGAGTTCTGTCGCCACTTTGGCTTTGCGTTTCTGTTCGAAGCCATGCCGCCACGTGGCGAATTCGTCAGTCCAGGCTTCAATGATATAGGTGTAGCGACCGGTCTCACTCGGCACGAACGATCCCGCCCAGCGATCGTTGCCGTGGTGGATCATCGGAGCCCGCTGCCAGTCGGATTCGGAATCGCGGCGCCATAGCAACTCGGCCGCAATGACGTCGTGTCCGTCGCGGTAGATATCCGCCCAGACCTCGACAGTTTCGCCCACGATCCGCTTGGCTGCAAAACGGCCGCAGTCGATCGAGGGAAAGATTTCCTCGATGTGAAAGCCCTGTTTTAAGGAGGTGTTGACAGAGACGTTCATGTGACTGCGCGGCTCCTACGGAGACTTACGAAGGAATGCAGCATGTGCCCGATTGGTTCCTGTCCGCTCCCCAAGCCCTGGGTAGGAACTATTTAGAGACCACTAGATTAGCCTTCTGGACGCATCGACTGATCGGCCATACGAGTTAGCCCGTCTTTAGCTCCTCTTCCTGGTCATAATCCTTGCTGGCCGTGGTCTGACGAGCGCCAGGCGTCGTGCATCGACGTAGATGCCTTGTCACGCCCCGTCGACGACATTCGGCGCGGCCACAAACGAGAGCCGTGAGGGCAATGAGTTCAGCACCCGACACCGACGGAGAAGCTTTTATCGAAACGATGGGAGTAGCAGATCGCGCCCGGCGGCACGGTCCGCAGATTCTGGATCGTGGCGTCTTGTTCAATTTGTGGGCGCCATCGGCAACGTCGGTTGAACTGCTGGAAGCCGGACAGGCGTCAAGACGGATGTCTTGCGACGATGAAGGTTGGTATCAAGTTTTTAGTGCGACGGCTCACCCCGGGAGCCGCTACCAATTCAGGATCAATGGTGAACTCGTCGTTCCGGATCCGGCCTCTTGCTTTCAGCCGGAAGACGTCAGCGAGCCGAGTGAGGTTATTGACGTTGCTTCGTTGCGCGATCCCGTTCCCTATTCAGGCCGCTCGTGGTCGGAAGTCGTTATCTATGAACTGCACGTCGGCACGTTCTCACAGGAGGGCACCTATGCCGGGGTGGAAAAGAGGTTAGATTATCTTCGCGATCTCGGTATCACCGCCATCGAATTGATGCCGCTCAACGATGTTCCCGGCCGTCACAACTGGGGCTACGATGGAGTTCTGCTCAATTCGCCGAATGCAAGGTACGGCAGGCCCGAAGATCTCAAGCGGTTGCTGAAGGCCGCGCACGACCGCGACATGCTGGTCTATCTCGACGTGGTCTATAACCATTTCGGGCCACAGCTCAATTACCTGCACAGCTACGCCGAGAACTTCTTCAGCAACAGGCATTCGACGGGATGGGGTCCCGCGGTCAACCTCGAAGGAAAAGATGGCGTCTTCGTCCGGCAGTTTCTTATCGCCAACGCGTTGATGTGGTTGCGCGACTACGGCTTCGATGGCCTGCGATTGGATGCCGTTCACGCGCTCAAGGACGACTCAAGGCCTCATTTCCTTTTCGAGCTGGCTCACACCGTCCGCAGCCAGTTGGCGGGCAGGCAGGTGCATTTGATGTTGGAAAACGAAGCCAATCAGGCGCATCTTCTGGAGCGGCCGCAAGGCCAGGCGACACTTTACGATGCACAGTGGGGCGATGACTTCCATAATGCACTGCATGTGCTGCTGACCGGCGAGACCGAAGGCTATTATGAAGCTTTTGCGGACAAGCCCCTTGAGCATCTTGCCCGGTCGCTTGCGGAAGGATTCGCTTATCAGGGAGAAGTTTTTCCACTCCATAACAAGCCCCGGGGGCAACCGAGCGGACACCTGCCGCCGGAAGCCATCATCTTTTTCGCTCAGAACCACGATCAGGTCGGCAATCGCCCGCTCGGGGAACGTTTAACGAAGCTCGTCGGGGACGAGAAGCTGAAACAGGCGATGGTCCTGCTTATTCTGAATCCGCATATCCCCTTGCTCTTCATGGGGGAGGAAGCGGCAGCTCAAACGCCATTCCTCTTTTTTGCTGATTGGGAGGGCGATGCCGCCAGGCTCACTAGGGAGGGACGTCGCAAGGAATTCGCCCACTTCAAGGCGTTCTCGTCGCCGGAGCTGCGTAAGGGAATTCCCGACCCCTGTGATGAAGCAACGTTCATGGCTTCGAAACTCGGTTGGGACATGCTCGATCGTTCCCCAATCAGCAGGGAGCGCCGCAGGCTGACGCAAGAGCTTTTGAATATCCGTCGAGAGAAGATTGTACCACTCATTCGAAGCGAATTCGTCGAAGCCAAAGCCGAGTTGCTGGGAGCATTCGCAGCCGGGAGCGGCGGCATCAACGTGCAGTGGCAGACCGCCAAGGGTGAGCGGCTGCAAATCGTAACCAACTTCTCTACAGAAGCGCTTCCGCTGCCCCCGTTGATCCCAGGCGAGACGCTGTGGGGAGCCCAGCACGCGTCCGGGCACTTTTACTTAAGCCCGACCGAAATCATCGTCAGGCGGGGCGCCGATCTCGACGTCATTTGAAGTGCGCCGCCAGATCAGGCTGACCACTTTTCTTCTTCGCGCTTGGCTTCGTCTTCATTGAGACGCTCGACGATCTCCGCTGCGGCGGCAGGGCTCTCCGCGTCAGCGAGGGGAGTACCATTATGCTTCTTTATCCTTTGACCGTCAGCGTCCACGGGAAAATCGTCGGGCTTTAATGGCTTCTTTGAATTCGGCGCCATGTCTTCCTCCAGATGTTTCATCTTGCGGTGCTGCTGTGGCTTAGATTTTCGCGCTGAAATGGTTCCTAATACGCTGAGCGCATTTTGCCGCACTGAAAATAGGAACGGCGACGGCAGCTGAAAATTGCTCGTGCCCTCACAGGTAGAAGGAGAACGACAATGAAAGTTTCGACGATCGCCGTGGCATTATTCTTTGCGCTCGGCTCAACGTTGGCTGTCGGCCAGGGAGCTGGAGGCGGCGGAGCCGGGGGCGCTGGTGGAGCGGGCGCGGGCGGAGCTGGCGCAGGCGCGGGTGGTGCGGGCGCTGGCGGTGCGGGCGCCGGAGCCGGTGCTGCAGGTAGCGGAGCTGCGGGCGGAACAGGCGCCGCCGGTGGCGGTGGACCTCCTGGAACAGCCGGTACTCGTGCCAGCGGTAGCGCTGCCGACGTAAGCACCCCAAACCTGGAAAAGAAACGGATGAAGAAGTAAATCGGCCGGCTTTGCCGACCAATCTTATCGCTGGCGCGCCCAAAGATCAGGTGGTTCTCACGAGAAGCCATCTTTTCGGCGACGTGTGTTCGATGGGCGCGTCTTTTCACCGCGTAAGCGTTGGGGAGAGTCTCGAGCTGGAGCGGACTGCCAACCGCAGATGGTGCAAAATAACATTACTCGGCTGCGGCCACTCTTCCCGGCAGCTCGTCTACCTCCCTCCTCGGGGTGGAGCTATCCAACCAGAATGAGCGCGATGAGCGCGCCGGCTTTCGATCTGCTTTTTCGAACGCCTGCCGCCGCCGGCCGCCAATACCAAAATATCTGAACCCGCTCGACTCAACTTCCGCCTCATTCAGGAAATTGCGCAGATCGATGATCACGGGCGTCCGCATTTTGCCCTTCAGTCCTGGGAAGTCGATCTCCGCAAATTCCGGCCAGTCGGTGACGATCACAACCGCATCGGCCCCCTCGGCGGCCAGACCGATTGAGCTCTGCTACTGCACCGATGCCGGGAGCACGGGCTTCGCGCGTTCGTTGGCGACGGGATCATATGCCTTTAGCGTGGTGCCCGCATCGATCAGGGCCTGCGCGAGCGGTATGGAGACGGCGTCGCGCATATCGTCGGTGTCGGCCTTGAAGGTGAGGTGGCGATCGTCTTGCCACGTAGCGTTCCGCCGCAGATTGCCGCGACCTTGCGCGCCATCGAGCGTTTGCGGGCATCATTGGATGTCAAGACCGTTTCTATGATCCGCATCGGCGAATTGTGATACTCTCCCATCTTGGCGAGCGCCCGCGCATCCTTGGGAAAGCACGATCCTCCGAATCCCGGACCCGGCTGGAGGTACCGACCGCCGATGCGCTCATCCAGGCCAATTCCTCTCGTCACGTCGCCGATCCGGGCATCGACCTTCGCGCAGAGGTCTGCGACTTCGTTGATGAACGCAATTTTGGTCGCGAGAAAGCCATTGGCGGCGTACTTGATCAGCTCGGACGAACGACGGTCTGTCACCAGAATGCGCTCGCGCTCGATGCCGATGCTGCGGTACAGCTTCATCAACCGCGCCGCTGCGAAGTCACTTTCAGCGCCAATGACGACGCGATCCGGGCGCAGGAAATCTTCCACGGCTCGCCCAGCTCGCAAGAATTCCGGATCGGAGGCAACCTGAAATTCCAAGTCAGGACGAATGCTGCGGATCAGATGCTCGACGACGTCGCCTGTACCCACCGGAACAGTCGACTTGGTCACCACAACGGTTCCCGGCTTCAGAAAGGAAGCGAAACCTTCGACTGCCATGTGGACTTGCGACAGATCTGCGTGTCCATCGCTGGCGCGGGCGGGGGTGCCGACCGCGATGAAAACGATGTCCGCTCCGGCAACGGCCGCTTTCGGATCGGTCGAAAAATACACCCGCCTGCGCCTGCGTCCGCGGCAGACCAGATCATTAAGTGCCGGCTCGTAGATCGGGACCTCGCCGCGGCTGAGCATAGATATCTTCGCTTCCTCGGTATCGACACATGTAACGTGCTGGCCAGCCTCAGCAAAGCACGCAGCCGAAACAAGTCCTACATAACCGGTGCCGAGTACCGCAATCCGCATTTCGAGATCCTTCTTATCGTTGGGTGGCGAGCGAGATCCGGCTGCGTCCCGGCGGCCGTTGTGGCTGAGTGCGGCGTGGCATCGCGGCAAGTTCTGATGTCGCGCTTTGCAGAAGGAAATGGGCGATGGTTGCCTGCAAGCCTTCCTTGAGCGTGACTTTCGGACGCCAGCCAAGCGTACGAGGATGCTCCAGCGGATGCGCGTAGACCGGCACGTCCCATTTGGCCGCAAGGGTCTCGAGCGCGCCGACGTGATCAAAATGCCCGTGCGTGAGGATGATCGCTGCCGGCGAGCGCTGTCCAAATCTCGCCCGCGCCGCGGCGCGTATGGCTGGTCCCGATCCCGCGACGCCGGCGTCGATCAGCACCCATCGGGTATCGCCTGGTAGTCCAAAGAAGATGACGTTGACGATTGTGATCTGGCGATAACCGAGATCGGGAGCGATCTGACGTGTTTTGTCGCCGCGCGCTTCATCTGCTTTCGGATGCTCGGCAATTGCGCCTGGGGGTAGGGGAATTTGGCTTATGACGCATTTCGCAGTTACTGGATTGGCGCAAAGGATGCACCGCCGTGTGGCTCTCCAACACGTATGCGCATTGCTCGTTCCAAAGATGTTCTTGTCACGCTCATAACAGCTCAAGATAGGAGCGATGGCAAATCGCCCCTGTTACGTGCCCAATAGAAGCAGCGTGAGTGAAATGGAGCAAGCTCGAAAGGCTGGAGGTGGCGGTAGAGCATTTACGACAGCGGTGGTGCTTGCACTCGTCGCTTGCGCAGCGCTGTTCGTCTGGCGCTTCATTCTGTGAACGTGGACGCCATTGGGTGGCTGCGCATAACTCGTGCCGAGATCGGCCGCCGACAGCCTGAATATTTTCGGCTTGTGGAAAGCCTCCTGCCAAGAATCGCTGAAGGCGCGCAAGCGTCTTGCTTGATCAAGCTTTGCGGCCGCCTGCGATCGCGTCCCATGGACGCAGCAGTTCGGGCGTTCGCATATCGTCAGGGATCTCGAAGTCCCGAGCGCTGCCTCTTGCGACCTGCACGCCCTTCGGGAATCCGCTGCGTCGGCTGTAATCCCGTATTGCAGTCTTTCGGTTGCCCTTTTCCGCATTCAACCCGTTGGCGCAGGCCAGATCAACAAAGGTCACAGTGGCAAGCGTCGCGAGCGCAAGCGTGCTTCGTGCCCTGCTCCGATCGTCCTGTCGGCGGCCAGTTGCCACGGTCGCAATGTCGACGAGATCGCCGGCAACCCGAGTCCAGATCCAGGGCTCTGGATCATGGCTCGTCAGAATGGCAACCCCCGTTGCGAGTTCGCGCGCACCATAGCCGCGAACGACATTTTCCAGACCTCTCGCTCCGGCCGCCCTGCAGATCGCGCCCGGCGCCGCCAACTCGGCGATGCCGAGGGCGATTGAGAAATAGCCAAGCCCGCGGGCCATCCTGTTATGGGATGATTGCGAGCGTCCGGGAAGAGCACTTCTCCCGACCACATCAAGCATGGAGGCCTCCATTCATGCCAGGCTTCAGGACCACCTTTATGCAACCGTCCTGTTTGTCGCGGAACGTTTTGTACATCTGGGGCCCGCTCTCCAGCGGCTCGGTGTGGGTAATGACGAAAGATGGATCGATCTGATTTTCCAGAACGCGGTTGAGCAGATCATCCGTCCACCGATTAACATGGGTTTGCCCGGTGCGGATAGTCAGTCCCTTGTTCATGACCGCGCCGAGCGGGATCTTGTCCAACAAGCCGCCATAAACCCCCCGGGACGGAGAGAGTACCGGCCGGACGGCAGACATACATCATTTCGCGAAGCACATGCGGCCGATCGGTTTCCAGCATCATGGCCTGTTTTGCACGGTCGTACATCGAGTCAACCGAACCGGTCGCATGGGCCTCCAGGCCGACAGCATCGATGCATTTCTCCGGACCTTTGCCGCCGGTGAGTTCGTTCAGTCGTTCGACGACGCTTTCCTCCTCGAAGTTGATCGTAATCGCGCCGCCCGCTTTGGCCATTGAAAGCCGTTCCGGGAGCCGATCGATCGCAATCACCTGTCGGGCGCCGAGCAGCACCGCACTTCGGATTGTCATTTGGCCGACGGGACCGCAGCCCCAGATCGCGACCATATCGGTCGGCTGGACGTCGCACTGCACGGCCGCCTGCCAGCCGGTCGGGAAAATGTCCGACAGGAACAGCAGCTTTTCATCGGGGATGCCTTCAGGCACCTTGATGTGCGTCGTGTCCGCGAAGGGGACGCGCAGGTATTCCGCTTGACCACCAGGGTAGCCCCCGGTCAGGTGCGTGTAGCCAAACAGTCCGGCGGTGGCGTGTCCAAAGGCCTTGTCCGCAAGGTCCTTGTTGCGGTTGGTGATTTCGCAGACGGAAAAATTTCCTCGCCGGCATTGCTCGCATTCACCGCAAATGATGGTGAAGGGGATCACGAGCCGGTCACCGACCTTGAGCGATTTTTTTGCCGCCGGTCCGACCTCTACGACCTCGCCCATCATCTCATGTCCCATGATGTCGCCTGGCAACATGGCGGGGATAAAGTTGTGGTACAGGTGAAGATCGGAGCCGCATATCGCGCAGCTCGTGACCTTCAC
>Ga0136846_1215475_pt1 | contig 18132 bp, 17 predicted proteins | sample HopSoiMetagenom2_FD_96841 | JGI IMG/M metagenome (GOLD analysis project Ga0136846, IMG submission 96841) | Grasslands soil microbial communities from Hopland, California, USA - 2 Assembly 2016 (version 4) | ecosystem: Environmental > Terrestrial > Soil > Grasslands | place: USA: Hopland...
CAGCCCCTGCTCGTCCTTCGCGGCGTGATACTCCGCGTTCTCCTTGAGATCCCCGTGCTCGCGCGCGACCTTGATCTTCTCGGTGATCTCGGCGCGGCGCGGACCCGTGAGGTCTTCGAGCTCGGCCTTCAGGCGGTTGTAGGCGTCGAGCGTGAGGGTGGCCGTCGGCTCTTGGCCCGCCCGGCGCGGCGGGCGCGACCGGAGCTCCTCGGGAAGTTCGGGCATCAGCCGAGTCTAGCCGTGACCCCTAGGCATCGCCGAGGACGGTGGGTGTGGCAGCATCCCGCGGTGCAGCTGGGCCTCGACACGCTCGACGATCACGCGCGAGGGTGCGCGATCCTCGGAACGGGCGGCGGTGGCGACACCTACGCCTCAGTCCTCGCAGCGCGTGCCGCGCTCGCGGAGTTCGGGCCCGTGGACGTGCTCGCGCTCGACCGATTGGACGCCGACGCGCTGATCCTGCCGGTGTCCGGCTGGGGAGCGCCAACGGTCGGCATCGAGAAGCTGCCGTCGGGCGAGGAGGGCGCGACGCTCGTCCGAATGGCCGAGCGATGGTACGGACGCGCCGTCGACGCGCTGATGATCGGCGAGATCGGCGGCGGCAACGGCGTCGAGCCGGTGGGCTGGGCGGCGCGGCTCGGCCTCCCGCTCGTCGACGCGGACGGGATGGGGCGCGCCTTCCCCGAGGGAGACATGGCGTCGATGCATGTCGCGGGCGTCTCGGCATCGCCGGCGTTCTTCGCCGACGAACGAGGAAACGGTGTCGTCGCGAGCCCTCAGGACGCACAGTGGCTCGAGCGCATCGCTCGCGCGCTCGTCGTCGCGTTCGGCGGCGCGGTGGCGGGCGCCGATCACCCGATGGACGCCGCGACGGCTCGTCGTGCGACGGTCCTCGGCTCGGTGACGCTTGCGACGTCGATCGGCGCCGCGCTCCGAACGGCAGGCCTCGACGGCGTGCTTGACGTCACCGGCGGCACGCGACTCGTCTCGGGAACCGTGACCGACGTCGACCGCCGGACGGCGGGCGGGTTCGCGCGTGGCACCGTGACCGTCGAGGGCACCGGCGACGACGCCTCCCGCGGGGTGATCGTGCATGTGCAGAACGAGAACCTGCTCGCCGAGGAGGCCGGCGCGCCACTCGCCATGGTGCCCGACCTGATCACGATCTGCGACGAGGGCTCGAACGAGGCGATCCCCACCGAGCGGATCCGCTACGGACAGCGAGTGGTCGTGATCGGGATCCCCTGCGACCCCGTCTGGCGGACGACCGACGGGCTTCGCATCGTCGGGCCGGCGCGGTTCGGCTTCGACCACGGCTACCGTCCGATCGAGGAGCTCGCCCGATGACGGGCGGACTCCGCATCGGGATCGACGTCGGCGGAACCAACACGGATGCTGCGCTCGTCGACGGCAACGGGACCGTGGTGGCCTGGACGAAAACACCGACGACCGACGACCCCGGCGACGGCATCGAGCGAGCGCTCGGGGCGGTGCTGCCGGACGATCGCGCGGCGGTGGAGCTCGTCGCGCTCGGGACCACCCACGCGCTCAACGCCGTGGTCAGCCGTCGCGACCTCGGCCGCGTCCTGACGCTTCGCGTCGCGGCGCCGTCATCGCGCTCCGTTCCGCCGATGACCGGGTGGCCGGCCGACCTCAAGGCCGTGGTCGACGGTGGCGCCGCGATCGTGCACGGCGGGGTCGAGGTCGACGGCCGCGTGCACCCGATCGATCGCGACGAGATCCGGCACGCCGTCGATGGCCGAGACGTCAGCGCCGTCGCGATCGGCGGACCGTTCTCGCTGCAGGATCCATCGCAAGAGCTCGAGGTGGCCGATCTCGTCCGTGACGTCGTCGGCCCGGACGTCCCCATCGCGACGAGCCACCGGATCGGTGGACTCGGATTGCTCGAGCGCGAGAACGGGACGATCCTCAACGCGGCCCTGCGCGACGTCGTCGCCGGCGTCGTGGAAGGGTTCGCCGCCGCGCTCGCGGCGCACGGCGTCACCGCCACCCCGTTCCTGACGCAGAACGACGGCACCCTGATGCGCCTCGAGCATGCGCTCGAGATGCCGGTGCTGACGATCGGATCCGGAGCCGCGAATTCGATCCGTGGCGCGGCGGCGCTCACCGGGCTCACCGACGCGCACGTGATCGACGTGGGCGGCACGACGACCGACGTCGGTGTGATCAAGGCCGGCTTCCCTCGGGTGGCCGCCGTCGGTGTCGTCCTCGGCGGCGTCCGGACGAACTTCCGGATGCCGGACGTGCACTCGATCGGGGTCGGCGGCGGAACCCGCCTCACTCCCGAGGTGTCCTTGGACACCACGAGCGTCGGACGGTCGCTCACCAGCGACGCGCTCGTTTTCGGAGGCGACATCCCGACCCTGTCCGACGCGGCCGTCGCCGCGGGCCGGGTGCGGATGGGCGACGCTCGCCGGCTCGACGGCCGAGCTTGGCCCGGTGCGATCGCGGAGGCGGACCGCCGGGTCGCGGACGCGCTCGACCGGATGAAAACCTCCCGAGAGCCTGTGGAGGTGCTGTTGGTCGGCGGTGGAAGTTCGCTGTTCGGCGACACGTTGCCGGGGGCGTCGACCGTGCACCGTCCCGACCGGTACGACGTCGCCAACGCCATCGGTGCCGCGATCGCGCTGGTGTCGGGAGAGGCGGAGGTGGTCGCCGAGGTCGCCGACGGCCGCGACGAGGCGATCGAACGATGCATCGACGCGGCCCGGGCGCGGGCGATCGCGGCAGGCGCAGATCGCGGCGCGCTCGAGGTGGTCGCGGTCGACGAGACGCCACTGGCCTACATGGACCGGCCGATGTCGCAGCTGCGCGCGAAGGTCGTCGGAGCGCCGGCCGAGCGACCCAGTCCGTCCCGTAGGCTGGACGGATGACGGCCGAGGACTTCGCCGATCAGGTGCACGACGCGACGCTCGGTTACTTCCAGATCCTGTCGATGTATCTCGGCCTTCGGTTGCAGTTGTACGAAGCGCTCCGCGACGGCCCGCTGACCGCCGACGCGCTGGCAGGTCTCGCGGCGATCGATGCACGCTACGCGCGTGAGTGGTGCGAGCAACAGGCGAGTGCGGGTGTGCTGCACGCCGACGTCACGAACGAGCCGCACATGTTCCGACTCAGCGACGATGCGGCCGAGAGCCTCCTCGACACCGACTCGCTCTCGTATCTTGGCGCGACGATCCGGCAACTCGCCAGCCTCCGAGCGGTGATCGACCCCGTCGTCGAGGCCTACCGCACCGGCGACGGCGTCCCTGCAGAGGCGTTCGGTACCGAGAGCGCCGACGGCCAGGGCGGGTCGAACCGCCCGGTGTACCTGCGCACGCTCCCGAACGACTGGCTGCCGAACATCGAGCCCTTCCACGCGAAGCTCTCGGCCGGTTCCACGTCGGTCATCGACATCGGATGCGGCCACGGGTGGTCGTCGATCGGGCTCGCACGCGCATACCCCGATGCGACAGTCGACGGTTACGACCCTGACACGTATTCGGTCGAGCAGGCGAACATCCATGCGGCCGAAGCGGGCGTCGCGGACCGCGTGCGGTTCCATGCTGTGGACGCTGCGACGATCGACATGACTGCCGATCTCGGGATGGCGTTCGAGTGCATCCACGACATGCCGAACCCGGTCGAAGTGCTGGGCGCCGCACGACGAGCCCTCCGCGGCGACGGCTCGATGCTCGTGGTCGACGAGCGAGTCCGTGACCGGTTCGACGGCATGCCGGATCGAGGCGACGCTTACTACTACGGGTGGAGCATCTTCGATTGCTTGCCCGCGGGGCGCGCACAGTCGCCGTCCGCGGCGACCGGCACCGTGATGCGCCCCGACGTACTGCGCGGGTACGCGGACGCCGCCGGCTTCAGCCGATTCGAGGTCCTCCCGATCCAGCACGACGCGTTCCGGCTGTACCTGCTGCAGCCCTGACGGCTCAGACCTCCCGCGGGAACAACGACCGAGCGATGATCACCCGCTGGATGTCGCTCGTGCCCTCGTAGATCTCCTCGAGCTTCGCGTCGCGCAGCCACTTCTCCACGGGGTACTCGCGCGAGTAGCCATAACTGCCGAGCGTCATCACCGCGGCGTTCGCCGACTTCCACGCCGCCTCCGACGCCGCGAGCTTCGCCATCGACGCCTCTGTCGCGAACGGCTTCCGCGCGTCGGCGAGGTCGGCCGCGTGCAGGGTCATCAGCCGTGCCTGATCGACCGCCATCTTCGCGTCGACCAGCCGGAAGCTCACCGCCTGGAACTCGTGGATCTTCTTGCCGAAGGCCTCACGCTGCTTCGCGTAGTCGGTCGCGTACTCGAGCGCCGCGCGTCCGATGCCGATCGAGTTGGCCGCGAGCGTCACGCGCGACCGGTCGAACGACCGCATCACGCCGTAGAACCCCTGGCCCTCGTCGCCGATCCGCCGGTCGACCGCTACGAAGCAGTCGGCGAAGAACAGCTCGCCGGTCGGATAACAGCGGGAGCCGAGCTTCGGGAGCTTCGGTCCCAGCGTGAACCCCTCGTCGCCTTGCTCGACGACGAACGACGTGATGCCTTTCGCACGCGTGCCGGGCGCCACGGTCGCGTACACGAAGTAATGCCGGGCGACCGGTGCGCCGCTGACCCACGTCTTCTGGCCGTTGAGGCGGTAGCCGCCGTCGACCTTGGTCGCTGTCGTGGTGATCGCGGCAGCATCCGATCCCGCGCCCGGCTCGGTGATCGCGAGCCCGGTCATCGGCGGGTCGTCGTCGCACAGCGGCGTGATCCATCGTTCGCACTGCTCCTTCGTTCCGAGCGCGGCGAGCGGATCGGCGAAGAACGATGCGCTGCGGACGACCGAACCGATCGGCGCGTCGCCCCATGCGAGCTCCTCCCCGATGAGGCACGCTGTCCGCACCGAGTCGACGCCACCGCCGCCGTACGCCGCCGGCAGGTCGAAGCTGCTCAGGCCGACCGCCGCCGCCTTCCGGACGATCTCTTCCGGGAACTCCTCGCTTCGGTCGAGCGCGGCCGCGACCGGACGGATCTCGTTCGCGGCGAAGTCGTGTGCGAGCTCGACGAGCTGCCGCTCGACGTCGGGATCGGTCACACCCCACCTCGGGCGCCGACCATGATCACGTCGGTGCCTTCCAAGACGATCTCGCCGCGCTGGTTCCGCGTCTCGACCTTCAACGTCACGATCCCGCGGTCCGGTCTGGACCGTGACCGCCGCGCGCCGGTCACCTCTGACACCGAATAGATCTCGTCGCCCGGCAGCACCGGCTCGACGAAGCGGCGAGTCTCCTCGAGGTAGGTACCGATGGCCCAGTCGTCCGCGTCCGACGACAGCCCGCTTTCGATGGACAGCACAAGCAGACCGTGCGCGATGCGCCCCGCGAAGCCCGCCCGGCGCGCGTGGTCGTCGTCGGTGTGCAGCGGGTTCCCGTCGCCCGAGAGCTCGACGAACGCATCGATGTCGGCTGCGGTGACGACGCGACGCTCCGTCTCGATCCGCAGACCCTCGGAGAGGTCCTCCAGGTATGTCGTCACGCCGCCACCTCCGCCAGGGCACGGATCGTCGCCGGGTCCTTCGTCATCGCGAGCACCGACGTCACGCCGGCTTCCGCATAGGACCGCAGACGATCGCGAACACGAGCGGCGGGGCCGGCGAGCGCCAATGTGTCGACCATCGCGTCGGTCACGGCCGCGGTCGCGTCGCCCATCCGACCTTCGAGCGCGGCTCCTTGGATCGCATCGACGTCCGCGTCGAACCCGTAACGCCGAACGAGATCGGCGTAGAAGTTCCGAGTCTTCGGACCGTAGGCGCCGACGTAGAGCGCGATGTCGGGCCGAACAACGTCGCGCGCCGCGGCAACATCATCCTCGATCGCGGTCAGCACCATCGGCGCAACGTCGAAGTCTGCGTCCACGCTTTCGAGCTCGAAGACATCCGCGTGGTCCGGGCTGAACAGGAGCGGCAACCAGCCGTCGGCGATCTCCTTCGTCAGCGCGACGTTCTTCGGGCCCATCGCGGCCAAGTAGATCGGCACGTCTTTCCGGAGCGGCACGACGTTCATCTTCAGCGACCGGCCCTCTGCGCCGGGAACAGGCACCGTGTAGATCCGGCCATCGAAGTGCAATGGCTCCTCGCGAGCGAGCGCCGACCGCACGAGCGTCACGTATTCGCGCGTGCGAACGAGCGGCGACCCGTACGCGACACCGTGCCACCCTTCCGCAACACGGGGACCGCTCGCGCCGAGCCCGAGCCGAAGCCGGCCTCGCGACAAGTGGTCGATCGTCGCCGCGGCCATCGCCGTCGCGGCCGGTGTGCGCGCAGGCATCTGCAGGATGCCCGTTCCGATCGAGATCCGCGACGTGTGCGCAGCGATCCACGTTGCCAGCACCGTCGCGTCCGACCCCCACGTCTCCGAGACCCAGACCGAGTCGAGGCCGACCTCCTCGGCGACCTTGGCGAGCGCGGCGACGTCGTGCGGCGTTCGGTCCCAATGCCGCAGGTGCACGCCGATCCGCATCCGCGAAGGCTAATCCCTACGGTCGTCGCGCGAGCCGTTCGCCGCACGTAGCATCCGTGCATGTCCAACGGTGAGGGGCAGAACTTCCCGAACGAGCAGGAAGGCCCGCACGAGGCTCAGGGTGCGTCCTCGAGCGACTCGCTGAGTGCTCGGACGCTGACCATCACGCTCTTCGTCGCGATCGGCGTCCTCGTCGTCCTACTCGTGCTTCTCGTTCGCTAGCGATCTCCAGGCCGCGTTATGTGAAGGCGCGGAGGCCGGTCAGCGTCTCGCCGATCACGAGCGTGTGGATCTCCTCTGTGCCCTCGTAGGTGATCACCGACTCGAGGTTGGTCATGTGGAGCATGATCGGGTACTCGAGCGTGATGCCGTTCGCGCCGTGGATCCCTCGCGCCGTCCGCGCGATCTCGAGCGCCGCACGAGTGTTGTTCAGCTTCCCGACGCTCACGTGCTGCGGCTGCAGGCGCCCCTGCTCCTTCATCCGGCCGAGGTGATACGCGAGCAGCGTCCCCTTGTTCAGCTCGAGCGCCATGTCGGTCAGCTTCTTCTGCGTCAGCTGGAACGAGCCGATCGGCCGGTCGAACTGGATCCGCGTCTTCGCGTAGTCGAGCGCCGATGCGAAGCACGAGCGCGCCGCGCCCATCACGCCCCAGATGATCCCGAACCGCGCCTCGTTCAGGCACGTCAGCGGCCCACGCAATCCCCTGACATCCGGCAGCATCGCGCCGGCCGGCAGGCGCACCTCGTCCATCACGAGCTCCGACGTGACACTCGCCCGCAACGACAGCTTTTTGTGGATGTCCGGCGCCGAGAACCCGGGCGCGTCGCAGGGAACGACGAACCCCCGGATGCCGTCGTCGGTCTCCGCCCACACGATCGCGACATCGGAGACGCTGCCGTTCGTGATCCACATCTTGGTGCCGGACAGGACCCAGTCGTCGCCGTCGCGCTTGGCGAACGTCCGCATCGAGCCGGGATCGCTGCCGCTGTCCGGCTCGCTCAGCCCGAAGCACCCGATCGCCTCGCCCGACTGCAACCGCGGCAGCCATTCCGCCTTCTGCTCGTCCGAGCCGAACGTGTGGATCGCGAACATCGCGAGCGCGCTCGTCACGCTGACGAACGACCGCAGGCCGCTGTCGCCGGCCTCCAGCTCGAGCTCGACCAGGCCGTAGGCGACGGCGCCGAGTCCGCCGATGTCGGGGAGCTGCATCCCCAGGAACCCGAGTTGGCCGAGCTCCTTCGCGAGCTCCCGCGCCGGGAACTCGCCGTGCTCGTACCAGTCCTCGACCTCGGGAAGGATCCGGTCGGCGACCCACTCGCGGGCGAGACCACGGATCTGCCGCTCCTCGTCGGTCAGCAGGGCGTCGATGTCGATCAGGTCGAGCGGATCGGGTGCGTTCACTGGTGCGGCTCCTTCCTGGATGCGCCCAGCCTATGCCGAGCGCCGTCCACCGGCTCGGGCCTCACTCCGCCTCGGTGCGAACCTCGGCATCATGCTCGCCGAGCGCCGGCGGCGGCCGCCGGTACGTCGCCGGCGTCTTCGAGAATGCGAGCGGGTTCGCCACGGTGTCGACGCCCCGGACCGACACCACCGGCTCGAGTCCGACCTGTCGGGCAAGCTCGAACGCTTGGTCAACCTTGTTGACCATCCCGCAGGGGATGCCACGCGCACCGAGACGCCCGATCCACTCGGCAGCCGACTCGGTCGCGAGCGCTCGCTCGAGCGCCTCGACGAGGGGCTCGCGGTTGGTCACGCGAGCCGCGTTGGTCGTGAAGCGTTCGTCGGCAGCCAGCTCGGTGACGCCCAGCACGTCACAGAACGTCGCGAACTGCTCGTCGTTCCCGACGGCGACGACGAACGCGCCGTCAGACGCGCGCAACATCTCGTACGGCGCGATCGACGGATGCCGGTTGCCCATCCGCTCGGCAATGGCACCGGCGGTCAGCCAGTTCGAGGCTTGGTTCGCGAGCGCGAACAGCGTCGTGGACAGCAGATCGACCTCGACGAGTTGCCCCTCGCCCGTCCGGTCGCGATGCCGGAGTGCGGCGAGGACCCCGATCGCAGCGTGCAGGCCTGTCATCACGTCGACCAGCGCGACCCCGATCTTGCGCGGCTCACCGTCCGTGTCGCCGGTGATCGACATGAGTCCACCCATCGCTTGCGCCAAGAAGTCGTACCCCGCGACGTCACCGCGGCCGATGCCGGCGATCCGGCATGAGACCAGGGCGGGCTTCTCGGCCGAGAGCGTCTCGTGGTCGAGTCGGGCGCGATCCATGACGCCGGGCCGGAAGTTCTCGATGACGACGTCGGCCCGGAGCGCGATCGTTCGCGCAACGGCCAGGTCGTCGGGGTCCTTCAGGTCGAGCGCGACGCTACGCTTGTTCCGGTTCACGCTCAGGTAGTAGGAGGCGTCACCGGACGCGGACCACGGCGGGCCCCATCCCCGCGTGTCGTCGCCGGAGCCCGGCCGTTCGATCTTGATCACGTCGGCACCGAGGTCGCCGAGGATCATGGTTGCGAGCGGGCCGGCCAGCACCCGTGAGAAGTCGGCGACGCGGATGCCGTCCAGCGCTCCGGGTGTGTCCGCCACAGCGCGCACTGTAGGCCGTGGCCGAAGCGACCGGCCGTCACCGCACGGGTATCCGGCTCTCGCGCCGGCTCGGTAGCATCCGCGGCATGAACGTGACCGTCCTTGCGAAGTTCGTCCCCAACCCGACGGGCACGCCAGCACTCGGGCCCGACAACCTGCTGATCCGCGACGCCGGCGACGGCGCGCTCGACCCCGGCGACGAGTACGGCCTCGAGCTCGCCCTCCAGCTCGTCGAGGCCGGCGGCGGCGAGGTGACCGTCGTCTCGATGGGCCCCGCCGAGGCGCTGGCCGCGGTGCAACGCGGCCTCGCGATGGGCGCCCACCGCGGGGTCCTCGTCACCGACGCGGCGCTCAGAGGCGCCGACGTGCTGGTCACGGCCCGCGTCCTCGCTGCTGCAGTCGCCCGCACCGAGCACGACCTCGTGATCGCCGGCGTCGAGTCGACCGACGGATACACCGGCACGATGCCCGCGACGCTCGCGGAGCTCCTCGGCGTCGCTGCGGTGACGGCGGTCCGGAAGCTCGAACCGGACGGCGACGGTTTCCGAGCGGAACGCCAGACGGAGTCCGGCTACGACGTCCTCACGGCGCCCAGACCGGCGCTGATCACGGTGACCGCTGGCGCCACGGATCCCCGGTACCCGAGCCTCAAGGGGATCATGGCCGCGAAGTCCAAGCCGGTGGAGACGCTGAGCGTGGCGGATCTCGGCGTCGCGGACGCGACGCCGACGCAGACGGTCGCCGGCGTCACCGATGCAGCGGCGAAGGCCGGCGGCGAGATCGTCACCGGCGAAGACGCGGTCGTGCGGATCGCAGACCTGCTCGCGGACGCGAAAGTGATCTGATGGGGGCGACCTGGGTCTACGCGGAGGTCACGCCCGACGGCGTGCATCCGAGCGCGCTCGAACTGCTCACGAAAGCGCGCTCGCTCGGCGGGGACGTCGCCGCGGTCGCGCTCGGCCCCGGCGCAACGGACGCCGCAGGCGACCTTGGGGCGCACGGCGCGACCATCGTGTACACGAGCGACGATCAAACGTTCGCGGACCAGCCGGGCCGCCCGGCGGCGCACACCTTGCACTCGCTGATCGGGCAGCACATGCCCTCGTTGATCCTGTTCCCCGGCACGTACGAGGGTCGCGACGTCGCGGGCTGCTTGCAGGCGCTCACCGGCTCGACGCTGATGGCCAACGCGACCGACGTCGAAAGCGCGCAACGCGCCCGCGCCGAGATCTTCGGCGGCACGAAGATCGTCGAGGTCGACCTCGCAGGCCCGGAACCACGGCTCGTCCTCGTTCGGCCGAAATCATTCGGCGCGGAGCCGGCCGGTGGCACCGCGGAGATCGTTGCGGTCGACGCGGTGACACCGCCGGGACCGACCGCGACCATCGTCGAGCGCCACGCCGAGCCGGCGAGCGGCCCGAAGCTCGGAGAAGCCAACGTCGTGATCGCGGGGGGTCGCGGACTCGGCGGCCCCGAGCCGTTCGCCATGCTCGCGGACCTCGCCGCGGCGATCGGCGGCGCGGCCGTCGGCGCCTCGCGCGCCGCCGTCGACGCCGGATGGGTGCCGTACGCGTACCAGGTGGGCCAGACCGGCAAGACGGTGAAGCCTCAGGTCTACATCGCCGCCGGCATCAGCGGCGCGCTGCAGCACGTCGTCGGCATGAAGGGCGCGAAGCGCATCGTCGCGATCAACAAGGACGCCGACGCCCCGATCCTCAAGATCGCCGACCTCGGTGTGGTCGGCGATCTTTTCCAGATCGTGCCCGCGTTGACCGAGGAGGTCCGTCGACGGACCAGCTCCTGAGCACCGTCGCGCTCGCCGCGGTCCTCGCGATCGCCATCGTCGTCTTCGTGCGGCGGGCGCGCGCGAGGATGGCGCTGCTGCGCGCGGCCCGTCCGGCCGCGCGCACCGCCGAGCCCGGCGCGCGCGCCCGCCGGGAGCTCGTGCACGTCCTCGGGCAACGGAAGCTCTTCCAGAAGGCGCTGCCCGGCGTGATGCACGCCTTCATCTTCTGGGGCTTCCTCGTGCTGTTCCCGACGATCATCGAGGCGATGCTCGCGATCGTCGACGACGGATGGTCGCTCCCGGTGATCGGCGAGGCGCCGTGGTTCCTGTTCCTCGTAGACCTGTTCGCGACGCTCGTCGCCGTCGGCATCGCGATCGCGTTCTACATCCGGAAGGTCCAGCGCCCCGACCGTTTCCGCGGCTCGCACATGGAGGAGGCCGAGAAGATCCTCGTCGCGACCCTCGGGATCGTCGCCACGCTGCTGCTTTGCAACGCGACGAAGATCGCGCTCGGCCAGACCCTGCATCCCAGCGCTGAGCCGGTCGCCAACGCGCTGTCGAGCGTGTTCGGCACCGGACCGCCGACCGAGACGCTCGAGCGCGTCTTCGTCTGGTCACACGTGCTGATCGTGCTCGGCTTCCTCGCCTATCTGCCGAAGTCGAAGCACCTGCACATCATCACGGCGGCGCCCAACGTCTACTTCGCGAAGAACGGTCCGAGCGGGCGCCTCGAGCCCGAGCGCATCGACCTCGAGGCCGCCGAGGAGGATCTCCGGTTCGGCGTCGCCACCGCGAAAGATCTGTCGAAGAAGCAGCTGCTCGACCTATTCAGTTGCACGGAGTGCGGGCGGTGTCAGGAGGTGTGCCCGGCGTGGAACACCGGCAAGCCGCTCAGTCCGAAGCTGCTCATCATGAACCTGCGGGACGCGGCCGCCGGGACCGATCCGGGAGCGGGCGAGGTCGAGCTCCAGCCGCTCGTCCCGAACGCCGTCACCGACTAGGTGGTCTGGGACTGCGTGACGTGCGGCGCGTGCGTGCGCGAGTGCCCGGTGGACATCGAGCACGTCGACACGATCGTCGATCTCCGGCGGAACCTCGTGATGGCCGAGTCGCGCTTCCCCACCGAGGCGGGCACGATGCTCCGAGGCGTCGAGGGGCCGAACGAGAACCCCTGGAACCAGCCCGCGTCGGCCCGCACCGAGTGGATCGGCGACATCCCGGTGCGCGTGCTCGCGCCCGGCGACCCGGCCCCCGAGTACCTGTTCTGGGTGGGCTGCGCGGGGGCGTTCGACGACCGCGCGAAGAAGACAACGCAGAGCGTCGCGCGGCTGTTGAACGCCGCGGGCGTCGACTGGGCGGTGCTCGGCGGCCGCGAACGCTGCACCGGCGATCCCGCGCGGCGGATGGGCCACGAGTACCTCTTCCAGATGCTCGCGGAGCAGAACGTCGCGACGTTCGCCGAAGCCGGCATCACCAAGGTTGTCGCCACGTGCGCGCACTGCTTCAACACGCTGGCCAACGAGTACCCCGACTACGGTGCAAGCCTGGAGGTCGTACACCACACGGAGTTGCTGTCGCACCTCCTGGCTGAGCAGAAGCTCCTCACGACGCCCGGCGCGAGCGGCACGGTGACGTACCACGACGCCTGCTACCTCGGGCGGCATAACGGACGGTTCGACGCACCGCGCGACGTCCTGGGTTCGACAGGCCTGACCACCGCTGAGATGGAACGCGCCCGCGAACGGTCGTTCTGCTGCGGCGCCGGCGGCGCCCGCATGTGGATGGAGGAAGGCGGCGACTCGAGGATCAACGACACGCGTTTCGCCGAAGCTGCCGGCACGGGCGCCGACACGCTCGCAGTCGCCTGCCCCTACTGCTTCGTGATGCTGGACGACGCCGCCAAGGCGGCCGGTTCCGAGATGCGCGTGGCCGACGTCGCCACCTTGCTCGCCGAGTCCACCCTCGGAGAGCCGACGGCGCGACCGTAGACTCGCCGCATGCAGCCGTTGCTGTTCGCCAAGGCGGACGCCGACGAGACGTTCGGGATCGCGACCCGAGCCGTCACGGACGCTGGCGCACCGGTCCGCGTGTGGGATTCGATCCACGGTGAGCCGGCGCCCTCACTCGAGGACATCAGCGGCGTGGTCGTCTTCGGCAGCAGCAACAACATCGATGAGGCCGACGAGCAGCCGTTCATCGGCCGGCTCCGCGAGATGACGCTCGACGCGCTCGACCGCGGCACGCCGTACCTCGGGATCTGCTTCGGCGCGCAGGTGCTGGCGTGGTCGCTCGGCGCGGAGATCCGGAGGTCGCCGGTCCGCGAGATCGGCTATGTGCCGCTCCGGCCGCTCGCGACGGCCTTCGACGATCAGCTGCTCTCCCACTACACCGACGGTGATCCCGTCTTCCAGTGGCACATGGACACGTTCGATCTCCCGGCCGACGCCGAACCGCTCGCCACCGGCGACCACGTCTCCTCGCAGGCGTTCCGCATGAACGACCGCACCTGGGCGACCCAGTTCCATTTCGAGATCGACCGCCCCGAGATCGACCTGTGGATCGAGGCCGCCGGCCCGACGCTCGAGACCGAGTGGAACGCCACCTCGGCGCGCCTGCGGGCCGCCGCAGAGGCGCACCAAGCGCGCCACGAATACCAAGGCGCGGAGCTGTTCCGGCGCTTCGTGAAGGTTGCGCGCGCGCACGACTGACATGCCGAACGGACTAGGAGAAGGGGACTAGCGTTCCAAAGCGCTTTCGGTCATGATGCCCGCCATGCGGGCGCCGCGCCGGACGGATCGCGGTGACCAGCCACAGGAGAGGACCAGATCTACGGACGTGAGTGCTTCGTTCCGGACACGATTCGGCCGGCCCGCCTCCGGTAGCCCCAACACACCACATCGCGCCGAGGAGCGTGTGTGACGTCCGTCGCCGCCACCCGCTTCGGCCGTCCGCTCCACGAGGGCGGCACGATCGGCGTGATGGCCCCGTCCGGGCCGTACTTCAACGCCAGCGACATCGACCGCCCGCTCCGGTGGTGGCGGGACAAGGGCTACACGATCAAGCTCACCGACTCGGTGTGGCTGAAGGACGACTACGTCGCCGGTCCCCCGGAGAAGCGAGCCGAAGACCTGAACTCGTTGTTCGCCGACCCGGAGGTCGACGTGATCCAGGTTCTCTGGGGCGGTACGGGCGCGATCGAGATCCTTCCCTTCCTCGACTACGATCTGATCGCGAACGATCCCAAGGCGCTGATGGGCTTCTCCGACATCACGAACCTGCACATCGCCCTTCGCCAGGAGACCGGTCTCGCCACCTTCCACGGCCCGGGCTTCGGCTCGATGGGGATACCGGAGCGCACGGCGTTCACCTGGGACTCGGCGGTCGCAGCCTTCTCCACGGGCGGCGCGGGCGACGTCCCCCGCGACCCCGACGATCCGTACGTCCGCACGATCACAGGCGGCCGCGTCACCGCGCCCATCGTCGGCGGCAACCTGTTCACGTTCGTCCACCTGATCGGTACGCCCTGGGATCCCGTCTTCGACGGCGCGATCCTGTTCTTCGAAGAGGTGAACGAGCTTCCGTACATCGTGGAGGTGCAGCTCCATCAGCTCGCGCACGCGGGCAAGCTCGACCAGATCCGCGGCGTGGTGGTCGGCGAACTGTTCGAGTGCGACTGGCGGGGATCCCGCCCGGACTCCCCGCGTACCCGCTCGATCGAGGACGTCCTGGAGCGCTGCTTGCGGCCGCTCGAGGTCCCCGTTCTCTACAAGCTGCCCCTCGGGCATGGGAAGCACCTGGCGTCGATACCCCTTGGCGTGCAAGCGACCCTGGACGCCGACGCGCAGACGCTCACCATCGGCCAACCCGGCGTGGCGCCGGGGTCGTAAAGGTACGTAGGAACGGACACGAAACTCCAACGGAAGGAGGCTCCACATGCGGAAGGTCCGTAAAGGACTCCTCGTCCTGCTCAGCGGCCTGATCGTCGTGCTGCTGGCCGCGGGCACGGCGATGGCGCAGAGCGCGAGCGCCTCGGCGTCCGCCTCGGCCGCGGGCACGCAGGCCGGCGGCACGTTCATCGAGGGGACCGTCAACGACATGCGGACGGTCAACCCTTGGAAGGCGATCGAGTCGCCGGAGTACGAGGTCTTGGCCCTCAACTTCGACCTCCTCGAAAACTTCGACAAGGCGACGCTGCAAGCGGCGCCCGGGGTCGCGGAGAGCTGGACGCAATCCGACGACGGTCTCACGTGGACCTTCAAGATCCGTCAGGGGATGCAGTGGCAGGACGGCGAGCCGTTCACAGCCAACGACATCGCGTTCACCTACAACAAGACGCTCGACTGCAAGCTCGGTAACTCGCTCGACTACCTCGTGCCGAGCTTCACGGACTCGATCACCGCGACGGACCCGAACACGCTCGTGTGGACGACCAAGGTCCCGACGAGCGCACCGGTCCGGCCACCGTGGGTCTACATCGCGCCCGAGCACCTCTGGAGCGACTCCAGCTGCAACGACATCAACAAGGCCCCGTTCTTCGAGAACGACAAGCCGATGGTCGGCAGCGGGCCCTTCCAGCTCACAGACTGGAACAAGGGCCAGGACTGGACGATGACAGCCAATCCCAACTACTGGGCCGGCGCGCCGCACATCAGCCAGTTCAAGGTAGTCCTGTACGACAACTCCGAGGCGATGGTGAATGCCCTCAAGCAGGGCGAGATCGACTACACGAACCTCGGCTCGGTCGACCTCTTCAACGATCTGCAGTCCGAGGCTGGCGCGAACGGGATCACGACGCACGTCGGCCCCGCGGTCACCTTCGGCCAGATGAGCTTCAACATGTGCGACCCGACGTCACCGGATGCCGCGCCGTACTGCCAGAAGAACCCCGGCACCGGCAACCCGGCGCTGCGCGACCCGGCGGTCCGCACCGCGATCTCGTGGGCGATCGACCGGCAGACCATCGTCGACAAGCTATTAGCGGGGTACGGGGAGGTCGGCACGACCATCGTTCCGCCCTTCTCGACCTTCTATCACTACCAACCCACGGCGGACGAGGCGATCGGATTCGACATCGACAAGGCGAAACAGATCCTCGCTGACGCCGGATACGAGGACACCGATAACAACGGCATCCTCAACGACCCGAAGACAGGACAGGACTTGAACTTCCGCCTGATCCTCCGATCGGAGTCCGACATCGGTGCACGCCTCGGCCAATACGTGTCCGGCTGGCTGAAGCAGATCGGGGTCCAGACGACGTCTGAGGTCGTCGGCGACGGCAAGCTCTCGCAGGCCTGGCTCGACGACGATTACGACCTCTACATCTGGGGATGGGGACCCGACCCGGACCCCGACTTCATGCTGTCCACGTTCACGTCCGGGCAGTGCGGCACGTGGAGCGACACCTGCTATTCCGACCCGCAGTACGACAAGCTCTACAAGGACCAGCAGACCGCTCCCAACCCGCAGGACCGACAGAAGATCGTGTACCAGATGCAGGACATGCTCTATACGGACATCCCCGAGGTCGTCCTTTACTACGACAAGTCGCTCGAGGCGTACAACAGCACCAAGTGGACGGGGCTGGAGGACAACATCTCCCCGCAGCCGGAAGGGTTCCTCTGGAACCAATACAGCCCGTACACGGCGTTGACGGTGCAACTGCGGAGTGGGGCCTCGGCCACGACGAGCGCGTCAAGCTCAACCCTGCTGGTGATTGTGGGTATCCTCGGAGCCATCATCGTGGTGGTGGGGATCGTGATGATCGCCCGCAGAGGTAAGTCCGACGAGGACCTGGCCTAAGCCAGCACGAAGAGAGAGGTAAGGACGACGCAGGATGGGAACGGCGAAGTACCTGCTGGGGAAACTCGGGCAGCTCTTCATCACCCTCCTGCTCGTCCTGTCTCTCGCGTTCCTGTTGTTTCGGGTCTGGCAGCCCGGCGACCCCGTGACGACGTACGCGAAGGCGACCGGGGCCCACTTCTCCGCTGAACAGCTCGACGCGATCCGGCACGAGTGGGGCCTGGACGTCCCGCTTCCGCAGCAGTACGTCACCTACATGAAGCAGATGCTGACGTTCAACTTCGGCGTCTCGACGATCCTCAGCCCAGGGACCGACGTCAGCAGCATGTTCTGGACACGGATGGCCAAGTCGGCGATCTTGATCACGACCGCGACCTTGGCGTCGATCGCGATCGGGGTGTTGCTCGGCATCTACGGCGGCTGGAAACGAAAGGGAGCGGTCGATCAAGGCTCGATGGGCACCTCGATGGTGCTGTATGCGATGCCCGAGTTCGTTCTCGGCATGATCTTCATCCTGATATTCGCCGTCGGACTCCACTGGTTCCCGGTGAACCGATACGAGAGCGCGATACCCGCCACCGGACTCGCTCACTGGGGCGACGTGATCAGCCACATGGCGCTGCCGTGGCTCACCCTGACGCTCGCCTACGTGGGCGAGTTCTATCTCGTGATGCGGAGCTCCCTACTCGACGTCCTCGGCGAGGAATACATCGCGTTGGCCCGCGCGAAAGGCGTGCGTGAGAAATACGTTCTGCGCAAGCACGCTGTCCCCAACGCGCTGCTGCCAACGATCACACTGGTCGCCCTTTCGTTCGGGTTCATCCTGAGCGGCGTGATCACGGTCGAGCTCGTGTTCAGCTACCCCGGCGTCGGCAAGCTGTCGGTCGAAGCGCTCGACGCGCGCGACTTCGCCGTGCTGCAGGCGACGTTCATCATCTCGGTGCTTGCGGTCCTCCTCGCGAACTTCAGCGCGGACCTGACCTATGCGTACCTCGACCCCCGCGTGCGGAGGGCATGACGATGAAGACCGAACCCGCGATCGCCGCCACCGAGGTCCGCGCACCCGTCCTGCCGCCGACGAAGCGCACCCCACGTCAGCTCAAGCGGGCGCGCAGGCGCCGGGCGCTGTCGCGGTTCTGGGCGCAGTTCCGGCAGAGCAAGATGGGGATGTTCGAACTTGCGATCTTGATCTTCTTCGTGGGCGTCTCGATCTTCTCTATGTTCGCGAACAAGGGCGCGCTCGACCCCACGGTCACGACCGACGGCCCGCGCCTGGCCGGCCCGTCGTTGAAGTACCCGCTCGGCACGCAGGTCGACGGGATCTCCGTTCTCTCGCTCGCGATCGAAGGAGCCCGGATCTCGCTGTTCGTCGGACTCGCGGCCGCCTTCATCTCGATGGCGCTCGGCACGCTCATCGGGATGTGGGCCGGCTACAAGAGC
>Ga0136846_1232683_pt1 | contig 18129 bp, 15 predicted proteins | sample HopSoiMetagenom2_FD_96841 | JGI IMG/M metagenome (GOLD analysis project Ga0136846, IMG submission 96841) | Grasslands soil microbial communities from Hopland, California, USA - 2 Assembly 2016 (version 4) | ecosystem: Environmental > Terrestrial > Soil > Grasslands | place: USA: Hopland...
CATCGATGGATCAGGATTTCAGTGTGCGACGATTAGAGCGATACCTGGCTCTGATCCGGAACAGAGGAGCTTCACTGTTAATCGCGCTGACCAAGGCTGATCTGGTGGACGACGCGAATCGCTTCCGCTGCGAAGCCGAAAGGTGCCCTCTGGGTTTTCACCAGACCTTGCACTACTGCGGGAGCCCCATCTTGATGAGGATCGCTCTATAACGAGGATCAGAACGCAGGTTGTCGAACTCGCGCCATGCCCTGATATTTTGAACATAGCCTGATTTCTCGACTACAGCCTTATCGAGCCACTGAAAAGCGGCATCCTTGTCTCCAATGAGCGCATACTCGATTGCGATTTTGGCAGGGTCTTCGTACCTGCGCTTCCTAAGGTCGATTTTCATTGCAATAATCTTGAGCATTGCCCCGCGAAAGCCTGAGTTCCGATATTCGATTTCCGACGCGTCGACGGTTTTCATTTCTTCTTGGTCTTTGGTCAGAGCAACGGTCTTCTTCCGCTCCGAAATCCACAAGTCGTATTTTCCCTGGCTTCGATAAATGATCGCCAGTAAATCATGGGCATCAGCGAATGTTGGGTCGAGCTCGAGCGTCTTTTGTAGCTGCTCAATTGCCAACTGGTCTTTCCGCGCCAACCAGTAGGCTTGCGCCACGTTGCTGTTGAAACGCAAATTCAGCGGATCAAGTTCTATGGCCCGTTTCATTTGGGCGATCGCTTCGTCGGGATGCTCACCCAGCCAGGCCAGCAAGAGCCCGTACCAATGGTGCGCATCCGCCAGATTGGGGTTGAGCTTCAGCGCTTTTTGGAATTCCCGTTCAGACTCGTCCCACTTCCAATCATTCCAATAAGCCCCCGCGAGAGCGGTGTGCGCTTCGGCCAGATCAGGTACCAACGCAAGCGCTTTTTCCGCATAGGCGCGAATCTTCGGCGTGGTCTCATTGATGTCTACAGGTGCGTAATCGCTGATTACGAATTGTGTGTCAGCCAAACCGACATAAGCCAAAGCATAAGCTGGGTCTTTGTCAATCGCTTGCTTGAAATATTCCTTGGCCTTTTCGAGCGACTCACGGGTGCGCTTCTCCCAGTAGTAGCGGCCCTTCAGGTAAGCCTGGTAAGCCTCAGGATCGTTGGTTCCGCCTCTGCTGGTTGGGGCATTCGTCTTTCCAGCTAGGCGCTCCCGTAAATGGGAAGTGATGGCGCTACTGATGTCTCGCTGTACCGCCACGAGATCCGACATTTTGCGGTCGTATTGATCTCCCCACAAATTCCGTTGCGTACGAGCATCAATTAGCTCCGAGTTGACAATAAGCTGGTCGCCTCGCTGGATTACGCGTCCCATTACTAGAGCTTGAACTTTCAAGTCTTTGGCCACAGTCGCCGGCTCCACCTCGCGTCCCTTGTAATGGAACACAGAGGATCGTGCCATCACGGAGAGATTGGGCAATTGCGAAAGATCATTGATCAGGCTCTCCGTGATCCCGTCGCTTAGGTATTCCGTGTTGGGATCGTTGCCCGAGTTCACAAATGGCATCACCGCGATCGAAGAGATTTCGTTGCCGGTCTGACCGCGTATCCAGAAAAAGACTCCAGCGAGTATGAGGGCCACGGTAGCCACCATTACAACAGCAATGAGTCCCTTACGGCTGGGCGCTGCCGCCCGCGCTGGCTCGCCCACCTGGGTGTGGCCAGATGTTGAGTCGCGCCGCAGCCGCTTCAAATCCGTCAGCATGTCGGCGGCGTTCTGGTACCGCAAGGCCGGGTCTTTCTCGAGCGCCTTATTGATGATTTGTTCCAGTTGAGCAGGCAAGTCAGGATTGAGCCGAACTGGCGAGGTCGGGGCCTTATGCAGAATTGCGTCGAACACAAGCGCTGAGGTGCTTCCGCCGAATGCCATGCGGCCCGTCGCGATTTCGTAGAGAACCGTTCCAAACGAAAACAGATCCGTCCGTCGATCGAGCGGCTCGCCCCGCGCCTGCTCCGGCGACATGTAAGCGACCGTACCAACCGTGCTTCCTGGACTGGTCAGGTTCGCTTCGATCGTCGCGCCGTCGGCCGGCAACTCTTCTGGTTTGCCCGTCAGCTTCGCTAACCCAAAGTCCAGAATCTTTGCATTTCCACGCTTCGTCACGAAAATATTCGCGGGCTTGATGTCACGATGAACAATTCCTTGCGAATGAGCCGCGTCAAGGGCATCCGCAATGTCGATTCCTAATGACAACACAATTTCCAATGCCATTGGGCGATAGGCGATCGTGTGCTTTAGGGTTGCACCCTCTAGAAACTCCATAACAATGAAGGCATGCGCGTCTTGCTCTCCTATGTCATGAATGGTGCAAATATTTGGGTGATTCAGAGCTGAAGCCGCTTCCGCCTCACGCTGGAATCGACTCAATGCCTGGCGATCGCGAGCGACCTCCTCTGGTAGGAATTTGAGCGCGACGAATCGGTGCAGGCGGGTGTCCTCAGCCTTGTAGACCACACCCATGCCACCCCCACCGATCTTCTCAATGATGTAGTAATGCGAGACGGTCTGGCCGATCATTGTGGTGGAATGTTAGGTGTGGAACGAGGGCAAGTCAATGAAGCAGAACCAGTTCGGGTCGTCGCAGCATGATGGTGAATGAAAAATCGCGATCTGACTGACAACCGACGGCTCGGTCGGTCTTGAGTGTAATCGCCTGTTGTTCATCAATTGGGAACTGGCCCAAGGTTATGGGGGTCTCCAAAATTGATGGGTTTGCGTGAAGGAGCCCAGGAAAGTTCGAAAATCGTCTGCTAAGGCCGGGAGCGGGGCGGCACCAGCCCCAAGTTAATTGGACATCGTACACATCTGATCGCGGCGTGCTCCAAAGCCTCGAGTCCGCGCTCTTCGAAAAACCTCAACCCCTAACGTCTGATCGTTACCCCCCACCAGGAATTCAGTAAGTTTTCATGTATACCATTGTGTTCCACTTTTGCAGAAAATCCTGCAACGGTTGACATAATCTGACTATGTCGCTGCCACGACTTGACACGAATAAACCTTTTCAACTAATTGAAACTATTAGAGTTATTCGTTAAGTTCTTTGTTCTCGGATGACTACCGAACCCAGGCGAAAAGGACTGGCGGAGAGGGAGGGATTCGAACCCTCGATATCCGTCAAAGGTATGCCGGTTTTCAAGACCGGTGCCATCAACCGCTCGGCCACCTCTCCACGCGCAATTCGAAGCATATCACGCGAAGGGAGGTTAACCGGACGGCCAAGGCGCGCATGGTTAGTGGACGTTCGAAACTTCGGCTGGCTTGCTCTGCCGTGGAAGCACACTCGCGTCGACCGTTTTTCCCGTGCGCGAAATGGTCTGGAAGTACAGCTTGTCACGGCTGATTTCAATCAGCATAAACCCTTGATCGGTATCCAGGCCGGTTTGCATTTCAGACGAGGGCCGCAGATTGTGCACACGCAACTGGCCGGAGTTTCCTAAAACAAAATAATAGATTCCCCGTTCCGGCTTGATGCGTTCGTAGACGTGCTCGTGACCCGAAAGAACGACATTCACGCCATATTTCAAAAACAATGGTGTGAGCTGGCTGCGAAGGTTCGTATCCGGCCCGTGAAATTTCCCGTCAGAGTAGAGCGGGTGATGAAAGAAACATAGCTTCCAATCAGCATTCGAGTTGCGCAGCTCTTTTTCCAGCCACTCGAGCTGCTTGGGATCCATATAGGTGCTGTCCAGCGCAAAGAACGCCACATTGCCCTTCTTGAACGTGTAGTAACGTTCTCCGTTCATATTGAACGGTTTGTAGAGGCGCTCTTGGTTTGGATCGTCATGATTGCCCAGCGCTGCGTAAAACTTTACGCCCGCATCCAACAGGGGCTTGTAGGGCTGCTCGAATTTGCGTTCGAAATCGCGCGCGGAATGGCCGCCGTAGATATTGTCACCCAGCATCACTACAAAATCGAAGCCGGCAGCTTTACGGTAGGCTTCCATCTCCGCGGCTACTTCGTACTGGGGAGCATCTCCTGTCCCGCTGTCACCGATTACCGCAAATCGGACTGACTTGCTCTCGAGTGGAAGGGTGAGATCCGGCCCGCTGCGGGACTTCGCAATCTCAGCCGGGGTGATGGATTGAGCTCTACTGGATGCCGGGCACAATACCAACGCTATCCACGCGGCAAACGCGACAATTTTATTGGGCAGCATTGACATGTTGTGACGGCATTGCCTCGGGGATGATGTCGATGACCAGGTTTGCTTCCACGTCTCGCAATATCAGGTCATGATTGATGATGCGATAATCAAGACTTTGTGGGAGTTCGGGCAGGTTCTTCAGCAGAGTCGGCGGCATCGACTGCAGCGGCACGGCCCGCGGATAAGGGCGATTGACCTGAGCAGTTCCTCTCACCGGCTCAGAGTGTCGGAGGCTTTGGTGAATCTGCTTGCCCTGCTCAGCTTTTAATGACTGCCTGATTAACTGCCTGAATAGATCTGCAATTTGTGGGCTGAAAATATCGCCCTGTTTGGCCTGCGCACGCGCACTCTGAATTTTTTCTGCCACCGAATGCTCTCGTTGTGCAATTTCTTGTGGTGAATTGCTCTGCTTCGAAGCTGGAATTCCGGCATCAGCAGCTTTTCTCAGCTTCACATACTCCGTTACCCGACGCGAGAAATCGGCAAGAATAACGGAATTCTGATTGACTGCCTGCTGGCCGGACGCAAGCAAGCTGAACAAAATAAGTCCGACACCGCAGACCAGGCTCGCGCCTTTCCTCATGCCCGCGATTCCTCCACTGCATCCTCAACTATGCCCTGCACCGCTTCTTTCACCGCATCCTTCACGGCCTCCTTCACGGTCAATTCGACTTTCTTGAAATCGAGGTCGGCATCCGCATTCCCTTTCCCCGCCTCTGCGAGCGCCTGTTCCATGATTGGCGCAACCGGAGGAATCTTCTTGGCGATGCTGCGCGCTACGTGCTTGGCTGCCTTGGCGGGCGCAGCCGTGGTTGTATCTGCTGCGCCAAGCGTTGCAACGGCGCCTTTTTTCCAATCCTGGTCGAATACGTCAGCCATTTTGGAGATCACCTTAGGATCTCGAAACAGGATCCCGATTTCCCGGCGGCCATCCAGTTCCAGTTCGCGAAGACTCTGGCTGCCCATGAAAGCGTGCTTGCGATCACGGATTATTACGCGTGCGTGCAGCCGGATGCCCTGAAGTTTCTTGACTTCCACTTTGGAGTTCTTGCGAGTTAATTTGCCAATTACGCGCACTCGCACCCCCGCCTTCGCCCGTTCTTCTAACAGCCGAATCATCGTGCGATCGCTGATCTTCAGGTCGTATATAAGCAATTCCTGTTTTGCTCCGCGAATAAACGCAGTCAATTGCTTGCGGGCGTTTACCGGGCTCACCAAAAAATTCGGGCACCCGGATTCGTAACTCTGACGGCGGGTGTCGGAATCAAAAAGCTTGCCTGCTTCCTGCACCAGCTGCCGGTTTCGCGTTACCACCCCAAAGCTACGGCTATGTTCGATGTCGAGGTGGGTCAGGTTGAAAGACAGAAGATATAACTCCTTCCGGTCAACAATCATCATTTTGCCGTGATAGCGGACCAGGTCGTCGGCCGTCCGCGCCACCGTGATTCCGTGGGAAAGAAATCTCATCTCCAATTTGCGCAGGATTTTTTCTCCCCCCCGGTTGGTGTAGGCGATGAGTGCGTGAACAAAGACACCGCGTTTGGCGGCGTTCACCATGGCACGTTCCAACTCAGTTCGATCGAAACGGAAGATCACCACCTCGACGCTCTTGCGCGCCTTTTCGATGCCACGCACAAGTGCGGTAATACCGTCGCCGGGCTGGATCAAAAGTTTCACTGGTTTTTAGGCTCCCAAGCACGAGAAATTTGCGCTACAAAGCAACCGCATACCCATTTCCATCAACTCAGATCAATGCTGAGATGCCGGATATCACACGAGTTTGCTTCCCTTAGCACCAATTTTTTCAATGTGATCGGATCGTTGAGTTTACAACCCTCCCTAACTGGAGCTGCTGATGACAACTAATAAGCTGGCGGTCCTGATGCTGCTCGTCGCGAGCAGCGTGCCCGCCGTGTGTCAGGGTTTGTCGAAGCAAGATACAGGCGGAACGTTGCCAATTCTCTGGAGTGAGCCCTCTGACATCCGATCAAGAAATCTCTCCTACGGCGCTGGCGGCTCTGAAGATAAACCCCAACCACCTCTCAAGTTCGTCAAGGAAGACATGCAGGGCACTAATCCCAAGTTCACAGCGGAAGATCGAAATGGAGTTAAGTGGACAGTGAAGATGGGCGTTGAAGCCCAGCCCGAAACCGCCGCTGCGCATTTGCTTTGGGCGGTGGGCTACTTTACCGATGAAAATTATCTTCTCAAAGAATCGGACGTTTCCGATTTGCCAGTGCACCTGAAAAGAGGGCAGAAGTTTGTTACCGGCGGACAGCTCCACGATGTTCGTCTTAAACGCCATGCAAAAAAGATCGGCGAATGGCGATGGCGCAAGAACCCGTTTTCCAACCAGCGCGCGTTCAATGGCCTTCGAGTCATGATGGCACTTATCAACAATTGGGACCTCAAAGATACAAACAATGCCATCGAGCGCGACGATCACGGTTCTAAGTATCTGGTAAGCGATCTGGGCGCGAGCTTCGGAACCACCGGTTTCGGCTGGAGTTGGATGGGATCGAAAGGCGATCTCAAATCTTACCGGCAATCGAAATTCATCAGCAAAGCTACCCCAGGATATGTCGATTTCGGCACGCCGAGCCGTCCGGCGATTCTGTATTTCTTCAATCTGCCCGGATTGCTGAGGCGCCTGCGCATGCGATGGATTGGAAGGCATATTCCTCGTGAAGACGCAAAATGGATTGGATCGCTTCTCGCCCAGCTCTCGCCCGATCAGATACGCGATGCATTTCGATCGGCAGGGTTCTCACCCACTGAGGTCGAAGGGTTCACCGCCGTCGTGCAGCAGAGAATCAGCGATTTGAACAAGCTTTAATCGTGTTTAGCTGTTTGAGGTTTCCGGAACGCCTTCTTCCCCGTATTGCAGGCGATGAAGTTCGGAGTAGAGTCCGCCCTTTTCCATCAGCTCGTCGTGCCTTCCAAATTCAACAATTTGGCCATCCTTGATGACGTAAATCACGTCGGCCCGGCGTACGGTCGAGAGCCGATGGGCAATCACAATTGAGGTTTTTCCTTCCATCAATCGATCGAGAGCCTCAAACACCAGTTTCTCCGACGCAGAGTCCAGGCCTGAAGTGGGTTCGTCCAGGATCAGGATAGGTGTGTTGCGAATCACCGCTCGAGCAATGGCAATTCTCTGGCGCTGTCCTCCTGAGAGCGTCATCCCTCTTTCCCCAAGTACGGTGTTGTAACCTTCCGGCAGCTTCGCGATAAATTCGTGGGCGTTTGCCGCTTCGGCGGCTTTAAGAATTTCGGTGCGCGTAGCCTCCGGCTTGCCGTAAGCGATGTTTTGCCAAACCGGGCCGTGAAACAGCACTGTTTCCTGCAAAACAAAGCTGATCTGCTGTCGTAATGATTTCTGCTTGAACGATTTCACGTCCATCCCATCTATCTTCACAACACCGGAAACAGGATCGTAGAAACGGGGTATCAGGCTGATGATCGTGCTCTTGCCGGCCCCGGTGGGTCCTACCAGCGCGGCGACCTGCCCCACCTTCACCTTCATAGTGAAATCTTGCAGAAGCGGCCTGCCGTCTTCGTATTCAAAGTCGACATGATCGAACTCGATATCGCCCTTGAAGCGGGGGGCTCGCCGAGACCTGGGTAAATCCTTCACCTCCCTGTCGGTCTGCATCACTTCCTGAATTCGCTCGTAGCCAACGGCAGCTTTCGAATAGGTATCCGTCATCTTCGAAAGCTCCTGCATGGGCTTGTACATCTTCCCGAGATACAGGATGAAGACGATCAGCGAGCCGGCCGAAAGTGCTGTACTCAACACCATGCGGGTGCCATACCACAAAACCAGGCAAGTTCCCACAGCCACTATGATTTGCACGAGTGGCGCAAGCTTCGCCTTCAGACTTCGCGCCTGCAGCGCTATTTCCACGCCCTCCAGGCTTTCTTCCTCGAGCCTTCGCTGTTCGTACTCTTCACGCGCGAATGCTTTCACCACCCGGATGGATGAAAAGACCTCTTCAATCACTGACACGATCTCGCCTTCTTTTTTGCGGACCGCGCGCGAGGCCTTTTTGATTCGCCGCGTGTAGGAGAAAACTACTGCGAAAAGTATCGGGGCAACGGACAACGCGATAAGTGTGAACTTCCAGTTCAGATACAACATCACCCCGACCATACCCAGAAGCGTAATGACGTTGATCACGCCCCCTAGTAAGCCGGAAGTGATAAAGCTCTGGATGGAGTCGATGTCGCTGGTGACACGGCTGATCAGGTCGCCGGTCTTTTTCTGATCATGAAATGCCAGCGACAGCCGCTGGATGTGAAGATAAAGGGTGCGGCGGAGATCATGCGTGACCCACTGTGCGACGCTGGTGGTGAAATATTTCTCTGCATACGAGCAGATTGCGTCGAATACCGCGATCACAATGACAAATGCGCACGCAAACTTAAGAACGGCAATTTTGTCATCGCCCGCGGTGGAAAGCACAAATCGGTTCAGCCATCCGTGAATGGGCCGGGTCTTCAAAACGTTGTCCAGTACAATTTTCAACGGCCAGGGTTCAAGCAGGTTAGCAACGCTCTCGCCGATTACAGCAAGCAGACCCAGGCCTAAAGCCACGATGTGTGGCTTCAACAGTTCGCGGATACTAAGCTTCTTCGGGGTAGGCGCTTTTCGCAGGCCTTGCGGTTCCGTTTGACGCTTTTTCTCAATCGAATTCTGGGAATTCGCGATGTCGACCTTGGCACTGTCCGACGTGATGTGATTGTCCACCGGCATAAAACTCAAAAAGCCCCGAAAGCAACACGCTATCGGGGCCAGAGACAAATGTTCAACTAAACTGCCGTGCGTCGACCGCTCACCAGGTTAATGACCAATACGATCACTGCCAAAACCAGCAGTATGTGAATGAACCCACCCAGTGTGTAAGAACTGACCAGCCCCAGCAGCCACAAAACCAGCAGAATCACAAAAATTGTCCAAAGCATAAGCGCTCTCCTTGATTGATCATTTCACTTGCGATTCATGCAACATCTGAACCGGGCGCCGACATTTCTCCCGGGGTGCCGAGCATCTGAATCTGCACTATGTTGTTCCTGATTGCGAATAAAACCAGGGCGCTGACCGAGTGCAATCCGAGCTTGCGCATGATGTTGCTTCGATGCGTTTCCGCGGTCTTGACGCTCAGGTTTAAAGCCACTGCAACTTCTTTCGAGCTTTTTCCCTCTGCCAGCATTTGCACAATCTCCCGCTCACGCGACGTCAGGCTCGGGCCAGTAGCATTGTCTGCCGGGACGCCAGGCTCGCGACCGTTCAGAAACCCACTCAGTACCATTTGTCCGACCCGCGAGTTGAAAAATGTGCTGTTCCGCTGTAATGTCTCCACCGCCGCGATCAAGTCGCGCCCGGCATCGGATTTCAGCAGATAGCCGGTTGCCCCCGCCTTGAGTACCTCCACCACCACCTGTTCTGTATCTGTGATGGTTAAAATGAGGATGCGGTGGCGTGGGTTATGACGATAAATTTGCCGAGCGGCCTCCAGGCCGTTAAGGTTCGGCATGCCGATGTCCAGTATTACGATGTCCGGATTCAGTTGCGTAGCCTTCTCCACCGCATCGCGTCCGTCCACGGCTTCGCCGCACACCTGCCAGCCAGGATGCGCTGACAGCATAGCTACCACACCACGACGTACCACCTCGTGATCGTCGGCCACCAGAATGCGAAGTGTTTGATTCGTAACCCACCTCCTGAATAGACGCTTTACTTAGCTCTAGGACGGTAGGGCAGGAACTCGCAACCTGTCTATCAGGAGAATTATGTACAGAGGGCACACCGGGCCAGTAGACCGGCAGCGCCTTATCAATTTGCTATAGAGAGAACCAGTTCGCGGTCGCGTGGCCCGTCTAACTCGACCAGAATGACCCGCTGCCAGGTGCCCAACACGAATCGCCTGTGCTCGAAGGGAATGCTGACGGAGGTGCCTATCATGGAAGACAAAATGTGATCCGGGACATGCTCAGGATCATGGGGATGCCGGTAGCGCAATCGCGGCATCATCGCCTCAAAAGCGTCCAACATGTCGAGGTCTGTCCCGGGATCCAGATCAGCAGTGGTCAATGCGGCAGTGGTGTGGAGAACGAAAAGATGGCAGATGCCGGTCTCGACCGTAAGTGCTTTCTGCGCCTTCTCGGTTATGTCGAGAACTTCACGTTTTTTGTGCGTTCGGATAGAGAGCCGTTGCATAAGTTCACGCTCTTGAGACGACGTTTGAGCATATCTGGTGGCTTCATGTATAAAATCGGCCATGAGGTCGTTCATCGCACTGTTCACACTTATCGTCCTGCTTGTGCCTTCGTTGGCCCAAACTGAAAAGCTCACCATCTCGTCGCGCACCGCAGGCCTTGAGAAACACGACGGTTTCTTCCCTTACTACTGGGACGAGAAGAAAGGTGAGATGCTCTTTGAACTTCCCCCCACCGTCCTCGGCCGGGAGTTCTTGTACTTTACTGGGCTTGGAAGCGGAATCGGATCGACCAACGTCTTTGCCGATCGCAGCACCTTTGGCGGTGCCGCTCTCTGCCGGTTTCGCCGCACCGGTAAAACTCTGCTGGTGATCCAGGAAAATACCGGCTTTCGCGCAAGCCAGGGCAGCCCTGACCTGAAGCGCTCGGTGGAATATAGCTTCCCTGCGTCGGTTTTAGCGGCGCTTCCCATCGAGGCTGATGAGAACGGAACTCTGCTTGTCAATGCGCAGGATCTTGTGATACGCGATGCTGTCGATCTTCTCTCGCAACTGCGGCGACCGACGCGCGCAGTCGGCGGTGCGCTAATTCGCGATTCATCTTCAAAACCGATCGATTGGCGCCTGGATAGCGGGCGCAGTATGGTCGATCTTGAACAGTCCGGCAGCTTTCCGTTGAACACAGAAATTGAGGCGTTACTTACTTTCACCACCGACACTGAAAGCGATCTCAATCAACCTGATCCGCACGTCCTCTCAGTGCGTGAGCACCACTCTTTCCTGGCTCTTCCGCAGGCCGGATACGAGATTCGTGAGCAGGATCCCCGCGTCGGTTTTTTTGCCACTGCATTTCAAGACTTCGCCGAGCCCTATGATCATCCTCTTAATCGCTATCTGGTAAACCGCTGGCGGCTGCAGAAGAAGAACCCCAATGCTGCTTTGAGTGAGCCGGTAAAACCACTTGTGTTCTATCTCGATAGAGCGATACCAGAACCTGTCCGTTCTGCCGCGCGCCGCGGAGCGCTTTGGTGGAACCAGGCTTTCGAGCAGGCGGGATTCAAAAATGCCTTACGCATTGAGGATCTCCCGGAAGGCGCGAGCCCGATGGACGTGCGCTATCCGACGATCCAGTGGACCAATCGGTCCGGACGCGGTTGGTCCGTAGGCCAGAGTCATGCCGATCCACGCACGGGTGAAATCCTGCATGCCGTGGTTCAGCTCGATTCCCATCGCATGAGAACGGTCAATAACTATTGGCAAGCCGCCATTCCTTCAGGTCGCGCGGGGGAAGACTCGTTCGACCTGTTTGCGGGCCTCGATCGCCTGGATCCAAAACTTGACGAGGAAAAGGTGATGCAGGCCCGGCTCGCACTGCTGACCTGCCACGAAATGGGACATGTGCTTGGGCTTGAGCATAATTTTGTCGCCAGCACCTATGGTCGCGGTTCGGTGATGGATTATTTTGCGCCCCGCATTGCCATTCGCCCTGACGGTACCGCCGATCTCTCTGACGCTTACATGCAGGGCGTCGGTAGCTATGACCGGTTTGCCATTCAGTGGGGATACAGTCAGGGGCAATCAGCTGAAACACTTGACCAGGAACGTGCCCGCCTGGACTCGATCGTCAAGGATTCGATCGCAAAGGGAATTGTGTGGGGGAACTACAACGATCCGCGCTGGAATTCGTACGATGACGGCCCTGATCCAGTCACCTGGCTCAAAGAAGTGCAGCCGGTTCGTGATGCGCTACTTGCAGGCTTTGGACCGCGCATGTTGCGTCCGGGAGAGCCAAATTCCGCTCTCACCTCTCGTTTTCCGCTCGTCTATTCATTTCATCGTTACGCGCTGGCAGCAGCAGTGCGCACCGTGGGAAGCGCCGAAATACCGCTCTCGCTTGCCGGTGACGGTCAGATGACTATCAATGTCTGGCCCGCCGAAAGCCAGCATGAAGCTGTGGAGTTGCTGATTGGCGCGCTGGCTGCCAATAAGATTGAGATTCAGGAGAAACTCTGGGAAAAACTTGTTCCGGTTGAGAACCGCGACCCGGATCCGGAAGCATTTTCGTCCTCTGCGAACTATCTTTTCAGCCCTCAAGATGGTGCTCGCGCAATCTCGGAAATCGTCGTGGGTGGCCTGCTCGATCCCGAGCGGATGGAACGCTTGCAGGTTTTATCCAGCTACAACTCGGGATATCCCTCCCCTAACAAAGTGCTTTCTGATCTTATTAAGGCAGAATTCTCTTTATCTCATCAGCCTTCGACCCTGAACGACGTTGTTCGACAGGACATCGCTGAGCGACTGATGATTCTTGCCGCGAACTCTGACGCAACAGCGGAAGTGCGAGCCGATGCACTGGCCGGAGTTTCAGACATAAGGGGCATTTTGGAATCAGGCCAACTCAGCAGCCCAATTTCGAGACAGATCGTGCACGAGATAAAACTGTTCCTGGAGAACCCTCAGCAGAACACACCTAAGCTGAAGACTTCCGGAGCGCCTCCGGGTCCGCCGGTTTAGGAACGCACAGTTCAGGAGACTAGACGGACGAAACTGGAGCTGGATGCACGGCTTCGTACGCCGTTATCTCGCGCTCGTGCTGGAGCGTGAGCCCGATATCATCCAGGCCATTCAGCAAACAATGGCGGGTAAATTCATCAACCTGGAAGCGGGCGGAAAATCCGTGCTCGTCTCGGACTTCGCAATCCTGCAGATCAATCGTGAGCTGATAATCTTCATGTTTGGTTGCGCGCTCGACCAGTTGGGCGACCTCTGCCTCGCTCAGTACGATGGTGAGCACGCCATTTTTCACGCAGTTATTCGCAAAAATATCGGCAAAAGATGGCGCAATCACCGCGCGAAAGCCGAAATCATCAAGCGCCCAGACTGCATGCTCCCGGGATGATCCGCAACCAAAATTCTTCCCTGTAACCAGGATGCTGGCGCCCTTGTGACGCGAATGGTTAAGCGGAAAGCCGGGATCGAGCTGGCCGTTCTGGTCTCGCCTCCAGTCGTAAAACAAAAACTCGCCAAATCCAGTTCGCTCAATCCTTTTCAAAAACTGCTTCGGCACGATCTGGTCGGTGTCTATATTCGCCCGATGCAAAGGCGCGACTTTCCCTTTATGTACCTTGAAGGCTTTCATTTTGAATCAGCCGCAAATCCGCTCAGTTCCTGAACTCCCAATTCCGCACGTCGATAAAATGGCCCGCAATAGCCGCCGCGGCCGCCATCATCGGGCTGACAAGATGTGTCCGTCCACCACGCCCCTGCCGCCCTTCAAAGTTGCGGTTGCTGGTTGAAGCGCAGCGCTCACCCGGCTGCAGAATGTCCGGATTCATGCCCAGGCACATGGAGCATCCCGACTCTCTCCATTCAAAGCCGGCATCGCGGAACACCTGGTCCAGACCTTCTTTCTCAGCGGCCCGCTTCACGGCTTGCGATCCGGGAACCACCATCGCCCGCACTTTCGAACTTACTCGATGCCCCCGTGCGACTTTTGCAGCTGCACGCAGGTCCTCTATGCGCGAATTCGTGCATGAGCCGATAAAGACACGATCCACGGTTATGTGCTCGATCCGCTTGCCCGGTTCCAGGCCCATATACTCGAACATCCGTCTTGCGGCGTTGCGCTCCGCGTCCGTTTTCATCGCGCTTAATTCGGGGACCCGCTCGCTCACGGGAACAACCATCCCTGGGTTCGTGCCCCAGGTGACGAACGGAGAGAGTTGAGCCGCATCCAGCTCGACTACCGCGTCATAGCCGGCATTCGCGTCCGAAGGCAGAGCCTTCCATCTTTCTATCGCGGAATCCCAGTCTCGGGGAGCGAATCGACGGCCTTTAACGTAAGCATAGGTTGTTTCGTCGGGAGCAACCATCCCGGCGCGAGCGCCTGCCTCGATGCTCATGTTGCAGAGCGTCATTCTGCCTTCCATGCTCAAACTGCGCACGGCTTGCCCCGCATATTCGATGACATGTCCGGTAGCACCATCAGTTCCGATTTTAGCGATGATTCCCAGCGCCAGGTCTTTGGCGCTCACCCCCGGGCCCAGTTCGCCGGCGACCTTGAAAAGCATCGACTTTGGTTTTCTCTGCGCTAGGCACTGGGTCGCCAGGACGTGCTCTACCTCAGAGGTTCCAATCCCGAATGCGAGCGCTCCGAATGCTCCGTGTGTACTGGTGTGACTGTCGCCGCACACGATCGTCATCCCTGGCTGCGTAAACCCCAGTTCAGGCCCGATAACATGAACAATTCCCTGATCTTCCGAGTCAATATCAAACAACCGCACGCCGAATTCCCGGCAGTTTTGCTGAAGAGCTTCTATTTGTTTGGCGGCAATCGCATCGGTAATCGGAGTTCCACGTGGTTCGGTGGGCACATTGTGGTCTACAGTGGCCACGGTTCGTTCCGGCCGGCGCACCTTCCGCCCTGCAGTTCGCAAACCATCAAATGCCTGGGGCGAGGTTACCTCGTGTATCAGGTGGAGGTCGACGTACAAAAGCGGCGGCTGTCCCTCAGCCTCGCTTACCACATGCTGGTCCCACACTTTTTCGAAGAGAGTACGCGTCTTCAAGGGTGCCCTACGTTCAAGCCTGATCACTGACGATTGTATCAATTAGCCTGTTTCAAGCGGCTGCGGCGTCCGCCTTCGAGTTGCGATGCCCATAGTACAGACCCAACATTGCCATACTGCCTACGAGCGGCACCCACAATCCGATAGAAAGGCTCTGGAAGCGATTAGAAATGGCGCCCACCATCCAGGGCAATGTCGCTCCGCCCATGCTTGAAAGCGCAAACATTACCCCTGCTGCTCGCTCCCCAGGTTTCCCCAGCCAGAGTGGGATCATTGCGATAGTGATAGGGAACACCGCTGATAACCCCAGGCCGGCAAGACTCGCCGCCATCAGAACCCACGACATATTGTGCGCGCTCAAAAGCAATGCCACTGCAGAGGTTGCCAGAATCAGTCCAGCCACAGCCACATTCGTCTCGCGAGCTTTTCGAAGAACAACCGGTGCTAACGCGCGCCCCGCCAGCAAAGCGCCCCAGAAGAACGAGGGAGTTACCGCCCACACTGATCCCTGACCATGACTTATTCGCCGCGCATATGAAGAAATCCATCCCCCGATCGAGTTCTCGACCCCCACGTAAATAAAAAACAGCAGTCCAAGTACGACGACCAGTCGCCTGACCCAGAAACCTTGTTCAACTCTTCGCGCCTCTGCCGTCGAATCCTGCCCCGCAGCTCGGAGAGGAGCCATGCCAAAAGCGACTGCCAGGATTACTGCTGACGCTGCAACACCATAGAGGAACCAATGTATTTGGTGTGACGGCTGCAATGCAGCAATCGCAAATGGGCATCCGACTGCCCCGATGCCCCACGAAAAGTTCAGCAGGTTCAGCGCTGCGGCACGGGACTGCGGATTCAAGTTTGATATAAGCAAATTCGATGCGGGAATGGTGAGCCCCTGCCCACAGCCATAAACGCAGATCGCAAATGTTCCTAAAGCCCAGTTTGCCCGCACTAGAAGCACCACTCCGACTGCAAAGAATGCCTGGCCGAGGATCAAAGGCACCCGATACCCGTAGCGCCGGCTCAGAAACGTTGAAAGCGCGACACCCGCGATCGAGGTAGCGAACTGGGCAGTAAATAGATATCCCGCCTGGATATCATTCAATGACCAGCGGGCGGAAAGCAGAGGCAGCATCGGCCCCAACAGGGTCGTCATGACGCCGGTTATGACAAAGCCGGCGTGCGCCAGGGCGGTAGTCCCCGTTTTGAATTGGTTACCAGCGTTTGTCACAAAAAGGGCGCTCTAAGGAAACGCTACGTTATGATAATGGCAAGCCTCAACTTACATGATCAATGGCAAGCGCGTAGCTGTTGTACTTCCGGCTTACAACGCCGAAAAGACCCTGGAAGCCACCGTTCGCGAGCTTCCGGAGATCGTGGACACCTGCATTCTGGTCGACGATCACAGCTCAGACAAGACGGTCGAAGTCGCACAACAGCTGGGATTGCACGTTTACGTTCACGACCAGAATTACGGGTACGGACGCAATCAGCAGACCTGTTATCGCGAGGCGCTGTCAGAAAATGCGGATGTAGTCATCATGGTCCACCCGGATTACCAGTACACGCCCTTGCTGGTTACGGCAATGGCCAGCATGGTGGCCTACGGGATTTATGACGTTGTGCTGGGGTCCCGCATTATCGGGGGTCAGGCGCTGCGGGGTGGAATGCCCTATTACAAATATGTTTTCAACCGCATGCTCACTGCCTTTCAAAACCTCTTCCTGAGGGTGAAGCTTTCCGAATATCACACTGGGTATCGCGCTTTCAGCCGTCAGGTGCTGACCACGCTTCCGCTGCTCGAAAACTCCGACGATTTCGTTTTCGATAACCAAATGCTTGCGCAATGCGTGCACTTCGGTTTTCGCATCGGCGAGGTCTCCTGTCCGACAAAGTATTTCGCAGAGGCGTCTTCGATCAATTTCCGGCGCAGCGTAACCTACGGCCTTGGGGTTCTTGCCACCACGCTCCAGTTCGCGGCGCAACGGGCGGGGCTTTTCCACTTTAGTATTTTCAGTCGCAAGGGCCGCAGGCTGGAGCCGGGAACGTCCACGTATTACGTTCGGGGCGCGATTAACGGAAGCGATTGAGTTCGGGCGGATTTCCCGCTATCGATCCTAGAAACCAGTTTAGTCCAGGTCCGGCATGGAGCATGAGCCGGGGCCACGTGGATCGCCACAGCTGCCACATGCGCCGCCACTCGAAACAGCCATTGACGATGTTCCTTTAGCGGATACGGCAAAGACCGAGAGCTGGGTTTTCAATTTCTTCCCATGACACTTCGGGCATTCGGCTTTCTGTTTTCCATAGACCAGTGCTTCAAATTCATGATCGCAGTTTTCACACAGGTACTCAAAAATCGGCATGATCAACTCCCGCTCGGGCTATCAACCATGTATTTTAGAATGAAACTGAGTGAGCGAGAAAACAATAGATAGCTTTCGGGCTCGGCGAGGCCTGAGGGGCGGCCATCGCCAGACCATTGCCAGTTTTCTGCTGCAGCGCAAGATCACGCTCCCGACGGCGGAAGAGAGCCAGGTTGAAGTGGAACCGGGGGTGAGTGTTCTCTGCCAATGTCACTGGCAAGCCGATCGCGCGCGTGCATTGACCGTTCTTGTTGTGCATGGTCTGGAGGGCTCGAGCGACTCTCAGTACATGCTGGGCATTGCCAGCAAAGGGCTCGCAGCCGGCATGAGCGTAGTCCGCATGAACCAGCGCAATTGCGGCGGCATGGATGATTGCGCGCCTACGCTGTACCACTCAGGACGCTCACAGGATGTAGCTGCGGTCGCCAGTTACCTGATCCAATCACACAGAATTTCAAAACTTGCGCTGGTAGGTTTTTCCATGGGCGGCAACCTGGTTCTGAAACTCGCGGGCGAGTGGGGAACTTCCGGGCCGCGGGAATTCAGGGCTGTCGCCGCAGTCTGTCCCGCTCTCGACCTTGCCGCCTCGGCAGACGCCCTGCACTCACCCGGCAATTGGCTATACGAGCAATACTTTCTGTGGAAGCTTCACCGGCGCATGCGCGAAAAGGCGCGATTGTTTCCTGGCAGCTTCGATCTTTCGCGTTTGAGGAATTTGGCAAGCTTGCGGGACTTTGATGACCGCGTAACCGCGTACTACTGCGGCTTTGCCGGCGCCTCGGACTATTACGCTCGATC
>Ga0136846_1229103_pt1 | contig 18116 bp, 19 predicted proteins | sample HopSoiMetagenom2_FD_96841 | JGI IMG/M metagenome (GOLD analysis project Ga0136846, IMG submission 96841) | Grasslands soil microbial communities from Hopland, California, USA - 2 Assembly 2016 (version 4) | ecosystem: Environmental > Terrestrial > Soil > Grasslands | place: USA: Hopland...
CTGCCTCGGTTCGCTCGAAACCATGAAGGGCGACAAGGAAGACGGCCACGGCACCGACGCCACCATGACGCGTGAGCAACTGCTGACCGACCCCGAACAGGCCGCCGACTTCGTCAAGCAGACGCAGATCGACGCGCTCGCCATCGCCATCGGCACCAGCCACGGCGCTTACAAGTTCACCCGCAAGCCCACCGGCGACATCCTGGCGATCGACCGCATCAAGGAAATCCACAAACGCATCCCCAGCACCCACCTGGTCATGCACGGTTCGTCCTCTGTGCCACAAGAGTTGCTGGCCATCATTCGCCAGTACGGCGGCAACATGAAGGAAACCTACGGCGTGCCGGTCGAGGAAATCCAGGAAGCCATCAAGCACGGCGTGCGCAAGATCAACATCGACACCGACATCCGCCTGGCCATGACGGCTGCCGTGCGCAAGTTCCTGGCCGAGAACCCGGAGAAGTTCGACGCCCGCGAATGGCTCAAGCCGGCCCGCGAAGCTGCCAAGCAGATCTGCAAGCAGCGCTACATCCAGTTCGGCTGCGAAGGCCAGGGCGCCAAGATCAAGGGCGACAACCTGCAGGTCGTGGCCGCCAAGTACGCCAAGGGCGAGCTGGCCCAGGTCGTGCACTAAAAGGACCTGAAAATTCCCGCCGCCCGCTCACGCGGATTGGCGATAATTCAAAGCCCGCGGACTCTTGCGAGTCGCGGGCTTTTTACTTTGACTTCCTCTCCCACGTCTCCACCATGACCCAAGCACTCCATACCTCCGCCCTGACCTCCCTGCCTTTGCTGGCGCGCGGCAAGGTGCGCGACAACTACGCCGTGGGCAAAGACCGCTTGTTGATGGTGGCCAGCGACCGGCTGAGCGCGTTCGACGTCATCCTGGGCGAGCCGATTCCCGGCAAGGGCGCGCTGCTCACGCAGATGGCGCTGTTCTGGTTCGGCAAGCTCGGCCACATCTGCCCCAACCACCTGACGGGCGAGGCGCCCGAAAGCGTGGTCACCCCGGCTGAAGTGCCGCAAGTGGCCAACCGCTCCATGCTGGTCAAGCGCCTCAAACCCATCCCGGTCGAGGCGGTGGTGCGCGGTTACTTGGCCGGCAGCGGCTGGAAGGAATACCAGGAGAACCAGGCCGTGTGCGGCGTGCCACTGCCTGCGGGCCTGAAGAACGCCGGCAAGCTGCCCGAACCCATCTTCACGCCCGCCGCCAAGGCCGAAGCCGGCGAGCACGACGAAAACATCAGCTACGAGCAGGTGGTCAAGGTGGTCGGGCCAGAGCTCGCCGCGCAGATCAAAAAGATCAGCATCGAGATCTACAGCACCGCCGCCGCGTTCGCGCTCACCAAAGGCATCATCATTGCCGACACGAAATTCGAGTTCGGCCTGGACGAAAACGGCACGCTCACCTTGATGGACGAAGTGCTCACGCCCGATTCGTCACGCTACTGGCCGATTGAAGGCTACGAAGCCGCCTACGCCGCCGGCCAGAATCCGCCCAGCTACGACAAGCAGTTTGTGCGCGACTGGCTCGAAGCCGTGCGCATCAACGGCAAGCCCTGGGACAAGACGCCGCCTGCGCCGCGGCTGCCGGCTGATGTGGTGGAGAAGACAGCAGCGAAGTACCAGGAAGCGTTGACCCGGCTGAAGAATTGATCCACCCCTGCCTTGGCTCACTTCGTGTAGCCAGACCCCCCTCAAGGGGGCGGCGCCTGCGGCCGGGCAAAGCCCGTTCCGCGGCCCCTGCTGGTAGGGTGCCGACTCCGAGCGTTAGCTCAACACGACGCTGCTGAGCCGGCGGCGGTAGGTCGCCACGACGGGGTCTTCCGGCGGAATCTGCCCGTCAGCCACTTTGGGTTTGGGCGCTTCCATGATGTCCAGCACGGCGATGTAGGTCTTGCGAGCCAGGTCTTCATTCCAGGCCTTGTCGCGCATCAAAATTTCGAGCAGTTCGTCGAGCGCTTCGGTCCAGCGCTGCTGCACCATCAGCCAGCGGGCCTTGCCAAAGCGGGCTTCAAAATCCCGCTTGTTGGCTGAAATTTTTGCATCAAATTGGCCTGCGGCCGAATCTCCGCTTGCACTTGTAGCTACAAAATCCATAGCATCCATCCAGCGCTTGAGGGAGTCAAAACGCCGCACCACCGAGGTCTGGGCAATCACCGGCGCAAACGCCACCTTGGCGTCGTCTTCGCGGCCCAGTTGCAGCAGCAGCTTCACATAATCAAAGCGGGCGTTGTCGTCGGCCGGGTTGGCGGCGACGGCGTGCTGCAGTTTTTCGAGCACGGCATCCGGGTCGGTGGGCTCTTCTTCCAGCGTCAGTTCCGGGTCTTCAGCCAACTCGTCCGCCGGCGGCAGGTGTTTGTCGAGGAACTCCTTGACCTTGCCTTCGGGCAGGGCGCCGGCAAAGCCGTCCACCGGCTGGCCGTTCATCATCAGGATGCAGGTCGGAATGCTGCGGATGCCGAAGGCGGCGCCCAGCTGCTGCTCCTGGTCGGAGTCGATTTTGACCAGCTTGAAGCGGCCGGCGTATTCGACCTCCACCTTCTCAAGGATGGGGCCCAGCGACTTGCAGGGACCGCACCACGGCGCCCAGAAGTCGATCAGCACGGGCACGGTCATGGAAGCCGTAACGACTTCCGCTTCAAAATTGGCAATGGTGACGTCGATCATGGTCTTGCAGAGTTGGGGTGTCAGGGGCCGGTTTCAACCGGTCAATCTCCTGGGAGGCAAGAGCGTAGCACGCAGCCTGAGGCCCTGCGGGTGGCTGCCCTTAAAATCAGGGGTTACGGGCACGCACCCTGCAACCCCGGCCTTGAAGGTCCCCGCATGACAACAAGCAACAATTCGATGATCTCTGGAGCTGTACCCCTGATAGGCGTGGTGATGGGCTCCAGCAGCGACTGGGAGACCATGCAGCACGCCGTGCAGATCCTCACCCAGTTCGGCGTGGCGCACGAAGCCCGCGTGGTGTCAGCCCACCGCATGCCAGACGAACTGTTTGCTTATGCCGAAGGCGCCCAGGGCCGTGGCCTGCAGGCCATCATCGCCGGCGCGGGCGGCGCTGCCCATCTGCCCGGCATGCTGGCCGCCAAAACCGTCGTGCCGGTGCTGGGCGTGCCCGTGGCCAGCAAACACCTGCAAGGCGTCGACTCGCTGCACAGCATCGTGCAAATGCCCAAGGGCATTCCCGTCGCCACCTTTGCCATCGGCAACGCCGGCGCGGCCAATGCGGCTCTGTTTGCCGTCGCCATGCTGGCCCTGCAAAACAAAGCGTTGGCCGCCCAACTGCAAGCCTTTCGCGCCGAGCAAACCGCCGCCGCCAACGCCATGACATTGCCCCCCGCATGAGCCTTCCAAGCCTTCCCTCGGGCCTCCCTGTTTTCCCCGGCACCGTTTCCGCCTCCGGCCAACCCGCCACGCTGGGCGTGATGGGCGGCGGCCAGCTGGGCCGCATGTTTGTGCACGCCGCGCAGCGCCTGGGCTACTTCACCGCCGTGCTGGACCCCGACGCACAAAGCCCCGCGGGCCTGGTCAGCCATCACCATGTTCAAACCGGCTACAGCGATGACGCAGGCCTGGCCCGGCTGGCATCGCTGTGCGCCGCCGTCACCACCGAGTTTGAAAACGTTCCCGCCGGCGCGCTGCAGACGCTGGCCGCCAGCTTGCCCGTCGCGCCGGGTGCTGCCGCCGTCGGTATCGCGCAAAACCGCATTGAAGAAAAATCGCACTTCACCGCCAGCGCCGCCGAGTCGGGTGTGCTGGCCGGCGTGACCTGCGCGCCGTATGCGGTGATCGAAACGGCAGAACAGCTGAACGCGGTGCCGGCCGATCTGCTGCCCGGCATTCTGAAAACCGCGCGCATGGGCTACGACGGCAAAGGCCAGGTGCGCGTCAAGAACGCCGCCGAGCTCGCCACCGCCTGGGCCGACCTCAAACGCGTGCCCTGCGTGCTCGAAAAAATGCTGCCGCTCAAAGCCGAGTGCTCGGTCATCGTGGCGCGCGGCTGGAACGGCGACATCGTGGGCTTTGCGCCGCAGCGCAATGTGCATGTGGACGGCATCCTCGCGGTGACCGAGGCTTATGAAGGGAATATGCCTGCAGCCCTTGCCGAGCGTGCGCAGGCAGCTACCAAAACCATAGCAAACCATGTGGGATACGTCGGCGTTTTATGCGTCGAATTCTTCCTGGTCGACGACGGCAGCTCCGACGGCGCGCTCATCGTCAACGAGATGGCGCCGCGCCCGCACAACAGCGGCCACTACACCATGGACGCCTGCGACGTCTCGCAGTTTGACCTGCAGGTGCACGCCATGGCGGGTTTGCCATTGCCGCAGCCGCGCCAGCATTCGCCGGCCATCATGCTCAACCTGCTGGGCGACGTGTGGTTCGATGCGCAAGGCCAATCGCGCACACCCGACTGGCAGGCCGTGCTGGCATTGCCCGGTGCGCACCTGCACCTCTACGGCAAAACCGAAGCGCGCCCCGGCCGCAAGATGGGCCACCTCAACATCACCGGCCCCGATGTCGCGGCTGTCAAAGCCACTGCGCGTAAAGCCGCAGCCATCCTGGGCCTGCCGGGCCTGGGCCACCTCTGATGATTCTTTCCGGTGCGGACCCCAACGCCATTGCCGAGGCTGCGCGCCGCATCCGGGCCGGCGAGCTGGTGGGCTTTCCGACGGAGACGGTGTACGGCCTGGGCGCAGATGCCTCCAGCGACACAGCCGTGGCCGGTATCTTTGAGGCCAAGGGCAGGCCGTCCGACCATCCGCTCATCGTGCATGTGGCCGATGCGGCGCATGTGGGAGCCTATGCCAGCAGCGTGCCGCCTTTTGCCGCGCGCTTGATGAAAGCCTTCTGGCCCGGGCCGCTCACCGTCATCCTGCCGCGCAAGCCGGGCGTGGCGGCGGCTGCTGCCGGCGGCCAGGATTCGATCGGCCTGCGCTGTCCTTCGCATCCTGTCGCGCTGGCTTTTTTGCAGGCATGCGACACCGGCGTGGCCGGCCCCAGCGCCAACCGCTTCGGCCGCGTCAGCCCTACCACCGCGCAACATGTGCAGCAAGAGTTCGGCGACAGCCTGCTGGTGCTCGACGGCGGGCCCTGCGAGGTCGGCATTGAGTCCAGCATCGTCGATTGCACGCGCGGCCGGCCCGTGCTGCTGCGCCCCGGCATCCTCACACGCGCGCAGCTTGAGGCCGCCTGTGGTGAAGCCGTGCTGGGCAAAGACGAGTTCGAGCAAGGCGATGTGGATCTGGGCGACGCACCACGCGCCTCCGGCACGCTGGAGGCGCATTACGCGCCCGACGCCAAGGTGCGCCTGATGGACGCCCGCCAGATCCAGACCGCGCTTGACCTGCTCGGCGCTGATGCGGCCCACATCGCGGTCTATGCGCGCAGCATCATGCGCATCAAGTCAGAACGTGTGCTGTACCGCCGCATGCCCGACGACGCACTGGCCACCGCGCAGCAGCTCTTTGCCGTGCTGCGCGACTTCGATGCCAAAGGCGTCAAGCTGATCTGGATCGAAAACCCGCCGGCAGATGCCGAATGGGACGGCGTGCGCGACCGGCTGGGCCGGGCTGCCGCGAGCTGAGGCACGCGCGTCCTTCGCGGCGCGCCGCTATCATGGGGCGGTGCATCGCACGCAGTTCACGGGTCAACGGCAACAGCAACAGCAACGGCGCGGGGAGGCGCCTCTCCATGAAGCAACAAATCTCGCGTCTTTCTCCGCACCAAAATGGCAAAGTCTTCGGCGTCCTGATGGCCGTGGTCTGCCTGGTCTTTCTGGTACCTGTGCTGTTGATGGTTAGCTTTGTTGCTCCTCCTGGCAACAAGGGCCCGATGTTCATCATGTTTGTCTTCATGCCTTTCGTCTATCTGGTCTTCGGCTATTTCATGACAGCCATCGGCTGCGGCCTCTACAACTTCATGTTCAAGTATGCGGGCGGTATTGAGTACGAAACCCAGGTCGAAGAAACGGCCTGAGCCCGCGCATCGCAAACCTTTTTTGCATCACAAGGTGACACCCATGCTCTCCATCCTCATCACGATCTGGTTCCTCCACGTCGCGGCCATGATGAGCCCCGGCGCCAATGTGCTGCTGGTTTCGCAGCTGGCGGCCAGCGACCGCGCGCGCAGCGCGGTGTTCGCGGCGCTGGGTGTCACGCTGGGCGCGGCCATCTGGGCCCTGTGCGCGGTGCTGGGGGTCAATGCCGTGTTTCAGATCTTTCCGGGGCTGCGCCTGGCGCTGCAGGTGGCCGGCGGCCTTTACTTGCTGTATGTAGCCAGCCGGCTCTGGCGCTCGGGTGGCCTCGCGCTGGGTGACGGCGTTCCGGCGGTGTCATCGGCCGCGGCGTTCCGCCTGGGCTTCCTCACCAACATCACCAACCCGAAATCGGCGCTCTTTTTTGGCAGCGTGTTTGCCGCCTCGTTTCCGGCATCGCCCAGCCCGGCTTTGCAGGCAATTGCTGTGGCCATGATCATCATCAACGCGCTGTGCTGGCACACACTGCTGGCCTATCTGTTCTCGCGTCAGCGAGTGCGGCTGGCGTACGCCCGCACGCGCGGCACGGCTGACCGCATTGCCTCGGTGGCTGTGGGGGCGCTGGGCCTGGGCTTGCTGGCGGCCTCCCTGCGCGAGGCGCGTTCTTAAACCTCTCTCAGGGCAGAGCGAATTGCCCCTCGGGCTCCGGTTCGTGCGGCCCGCCCTGGGTGCCTTCATCAATCCACTGCAAGTACGCCGCAGATCCGGCGGTGATCGGAATCTGCACGATCTCCGGTGTTTCATAACTGTGGTGAGCGCGTATGAAGTGCTCCAGCGCTGCAAATTGCGCCTGCCGGGTCTTGATCGACAAGCGAAATTCAGCTTCGTTGCACAGCGCGCCTTCCCAGCGGTAAATGCTCTGGATGGCCTGAATCTGCACGCAGGCGCCCAAGCGGGCCTCGACGATGGCGCGCGCCAGCTTGCCGGCTTCCTCTGATGTGGGCGTGGTAGTCAGCACCACGCAATACGCTTTGTTACTTTCCGGGGTATGGCTGGCTGCATGCATCGTGCGCTCCGGTTCAGCCCGCCCCGCCGGGCAGGCGATTGCCCAAATTTCAGGCATTGTGGCGCAGGCCGCGCCAAATGGGCTTTTGCCCCGCAAGCCGCGTGGTCATCAACAGCTTTGTCCACACCTCGCAGGGATAACTTGCGCCTGACCCGGCTGGGCGTCTGTGCCTCCCGCGCGGCCGAGGCAAGTCCCCGGGTATCAGTCGCTGCGCCCGTACGCGAGTTTCATCACCAGAATGGCCAGCGCCAAGCCCAGTGTGACGGCGTTCGCCAGCACGATGGGCCACGCGCCGGTCAGCACGCCGTAGGCCAGCCACAGCGCCACGCCCACCGTGAAGGCGCTGTACATCGCCAGTGAGATGCCGCTGACATCGCGGCTGCGAAAAGTCAGCCAGGCCTGGGGTGCAAAGCTTGCCGTGGTGAGCAATGCGGCCAGGAAACCCACCATGTCTGCGGTGCTCATGGCTTGCCCTCCTTGACGGTCCATTCCAGCAACGCATCCAGCGCCGGGCGGGCGACGCCGGCGTTGGGGTGGTTGATGAGGCCGACCACGATGTAACGCGTGCCGCTGTTGCCGTTGGCGTAGCCAGCGATGGCGGTCACGTCCCGCAGCGAGCCGGTTTTCAGAAAGGCCTGCCCCGCGACGCCCTTGCCGCGCTCGCGCAGCGTGCCGTCCACGCCCGCCACGGGCAGTGAGTCGGCCAGATCGGCGGCCAGCGGGCTTTTGGCGGCGTGCAGCAGCAGGGCGCCCAGGCCCGCCGCTGTCACGCGTTCATTGCGGCTCAGGCCCGAGCCGTTGTCCATCAGGGGCTGCGCCGTGCCTGGCAGGTTTTTCTTCCACCAGGCGGCCAATGCGGCGTGGGCGGAGTCGAGCGTGCCGGCTTTGGGCTGGCCCAGGTTCGCATGCAGGCCCAGCGTCAAAAACACGTGCTGGGCCATCACGTTGTTGGAGTATTTGTTGACGTCGCGCACCACTTCCAGCAGCATCGGCGAGGGGTACTCAAACCGGATGGCAGCTTTTTCGCCTGAGAGGGTGCCGGTGCTGCGCAGCATGGCGAGTTCTTGCGGTGTGGCGTCGCGCGTCACGCCCGTCAGCAAGCCGCCCAGCTGCCGCCATGAGCCTTCAATCGCGCGCGCGGCAAAGCTCGCCGGGTCGGCATAGGCGCTGGGCCAGGTCTTTTCGCCGCAGGCCGACGAATACGTGCCCAGGAATTCGATGTTGACCGGGTTCTCGACGCTGGCGCGCAACTCGCTGCGCCAGTCGCCACAGCGGCCCACCCGCACTATCGGCACACTCGCGCCCACCTGCACGCCGGCCAGCGGCGGTTCGTAGCGCACCAGCGCCCGGCTGTTGGCCGCATCCGGCGTGAAGGTCATCACGATGGACTTGAAGTTGATGAGCAGCGCGTCAGGCCGCGCGTTGTAAGGCCGCAGCGGCTCGCCGTCGAACTCGCCGGGGTCGGTGGCCGGCACGCTGAAGGCGCTGCGGTCCAGCACGATGTCGCCGCGTATCACCTTCGCACCACCGGCCTGCACCTGGGCCAGCAGCGCCTGCAGGCGCTCAACCACCAGCTTGGGGTCGCCGCCGCCTTGCACCACCAGGTTGCCATTGAGAACACCGCCCGAGGTGCTGCCGTCCAGGACCACCTTCGTTTTCCAGGTGAAGTCGCGGCCCAGCGCGTCCAGCGCCGAATAGGTGGTCACCAGTTTCATGACGGACGCGGGGTTCATCGGCGTGTCGATGCGCCAGCTCAGGCGCGGCACAGGCTTGCCGGTGGCGGCTTCCACCACCAGCATGGAGACTGCGTCGCGCGGCACCTTGGCGCGTGACAGCGCTTTTTCAATCGGGGCGGGCAGGCGTGGGGCTTGCGCCTGTGCAGTGACAGAGGAAAGGGCCAGCACGGCGGCCAGTACGCTCAGCGCAACAGGGTGCGGCGTGCGTGGGCGCGGCGGGTCTTGGGTCATGCGGAGATTATCGGGGCTGCGCCGCGTGGCGGCTCTTGGCCCCGGCCGGCGTGGGGCGGGCGTTGGCGGGGATAATCGAGGTGTTGCCCCCACGCTGCGTTCCTGCGGCGAGTGCCGGGTGCTATTGATTTGATAGCTGAATGCGCATGATAGACAAGGGCTGGAGCCCGATTTAATGCCTCAATTCCTGAAATTTCTTGCCTTTGACACCAGCACCGACCGCATGTCGGTCGCGGTGACCGACGGCGTGCGCACCTGGCAGCACAACGGCCCCGGCGGCGCGCAGGCCTCGACCACGCTGATCCCGGCCGTGCTCGCGCTGCTGGCCGAGGCGGGCCTGGCTCTGGGCGAACTCGATGCGATTGCGTTTGGCCGTGGCCCGGGCTCCTTCACCGGGCTGCGCACCGCCTGCGCCGTGGCCCAGGGCCTGGCGCTGGGCGCCAATCACGGCGCGGGCCTTCCCGTGCTGCCCATCGACACGCTGATGGCCGTGGCCGAAGAAGCGCGGTTTCAGCGTGACGGCGCCTCCCAGACATCGTTGAGGGTGACCGCGCTGCTCGACGCCCGCATGGACGAGATGTATGTGCAGGGCTTTGAGTTCAGCGGCGGGCTGTGCCGTGCGCTCGGCGAATGCGAGCTGGTGCGGCCTGAAGATTGCGCGCCCGATGCCGCCACTGGCCTTCTCGCAGGCAATGTCTTCACGGTGTACGCGGGGCGCTTGCCAGCTGAACTTGCAGCATTTCCGCAGGCCGAAGCACTTCCTACCGCAACCGCCTTACTGCGCCTGGCACCCCAGCTGGCCGCCGCCGGGCAATGCGTGAGCGCTGACCTCGCCCTGCCGCTCTATGTTCGCGATAAAGTAGCACTCACCACCGAAGAGCGCGAGCAGGTGAAAGCGGCCAAGCTCCTCGCCGGGACGCCACCCATTTCTTCATGAACGCCATCCTCAAGCCCCTTGAAGCCCAGTTCGAAGCCATGACACCGGCATGGCTGGACGAGGTGGTGCGCGTGGAAAACACCGCCTACGACCATCCCTGGACGCACGGCAACTTCAACGACTCGCTCAACGCCGGCTACCAGGCGCAACTCCTCACCGCCGGCAACCCGCCCGACGCGGTACTGCTGGGCTACTTTGTGGCCATGAAGGGCGTTGACGAAGTGCACCTGCTCAACATCACGGTCGCCCCTGAGCACCAGCGCCAGGGCTGGGCCCGCGTCATGCTGGACGGCCTGGCCCTGTGGGCGCGTGGGCAAGGCGCGCAGTGGCTGTGGCTGGAAGTGCGCGTGAGCAATGCGCGAGCCAAGGCCGTGTACGAGGAATACGGTTTTCGCCATGTCGGCACGCGCCGCAATTACTACCCGAACGGCTCTGCCGCGCGCGAAGACGCGGTGGTCATGAGCCTGGCGCTATGAGTTCTTTCCCATGAGCCTCATCCTCGACAAACGCCATCGCGCCATGCTGCGCGAGATGGGCGTGCGCGTGTGGCAGCCTGCGGAGCCTGTTGCCGAAGTTGCCGTTGCTATTGATTCAGGAGCGAATGGCGTAAGTACTGAGCGGGCTGCAGCCGGTTTTGTGCATGAAACACGTCCGGCCGCGCCGCCTGCTGCATCACCCGCACGTGAGGTCGCTCCCGCCCGGCCTGCGCCCGTTCGCGCACCCCCGGCCCCTGCAGCCGCCGCGTCGCAAGCCCCTGCGCGCGAAGCCGCTGCATCAGGCGCCTGGAGCATGGGCGAAGCCCAGGCGCTGTACGCCGATGTGGCCCACGGCGAAGGTTCGCGCTGGCTGGTGCTGGCAGAAACCCCGGCCGCCGCATTGCAGCGCGGGCCGTTCAACCCCTTCGAAGGCGACGCCGGCAAGCTGCTCGACAACATGCTGCGCGCCGCCCGTTTGAACAAGGCTGGAGTGGTGCTACTTGCGCCGCTGGCGCGCGGCGCGGCAGCCGGCGCGGGCGCCAGCCTGCCCGACGCCGTGCCCGCGCTCGTTGCCCATGCGAAGCCCGACGTGGTGCTCGTCATGGGCCGCCTGGCCGCGCAAGCCCTGCTGCAGTCCGCCGAGCCCTTCGGCAAACTGCGCGGCCAGGTGCACGGCCTGCACGGTGCCAAAACCGTACTGACCTACGACGCCAGCTATCTGCTGCGCAACCCGGCGGACAAGGCCAAGGCCTGGGACGATCTGTGCCTGGCGATGAGCTTGGTGCCCGCCGCCAACTGATTTCCGTCAGGCCTTGTCAGGGCTCCGGCTCGGTGCCAGCACCGAGGCAATCGCCACCACCATCAACACCACCGCGGCCCAGTCCTGCCAATGCAGCACTTCGCCCAGGCCCAGCGCGCCTGAGAACACACCCAGGATGGGAATCATCATCACGCTCAGCGTAGAGGCCACCGGCGGCAGCGCGCGCGCCAAGGTGAACCAGGCCGCGTGCGCAAAGCCGAAGATCAGCACCGCGTTGTAAAGAATCGCCGCCCATGTCGTGGGTGAAGGCGCCTTCCACTGTGGCATCTCAAACGTGATGCCCAGCACCGTCAGCATCACGGCCGTCATCACCGTCATCCAGAACGACAGCGTCAGCGTGGCAGCTGGTATCGTCGTCTTGCGCAGCATCTGCGTGCCCAGCGCCCACACACCGGCGGCCACCAGCGCACACAGCACACCGAGCGGCCGGCCTGTCAGGTTGGTCAGCTCATACCAGAGCAGCAAGGCCACGCCGACAGCGGCTGCGGCCACGCCCAGCCAGTTGCGCGGTTTGAGCTTCGCGCCAAAAAACCAGGCGCCCAGCAGCGCCGAAAAAATCGGCATCGTGTAACCCAGGATGGCTGCGCGCCCGCTGCTGAGGTTTTTCACCGCCAGGATGATGAGCGCATGCCAGACAAACATGTTCGCCACCGCCAGCCAGAAGAGCTCACGCCATTTGTCACGCGGCACAAAGAACGGCACCTTCAGCACCACCATCGCCAGCCCCAGCACCGGAATGCCCAGCCAGATCGATATCGCCCGAAACGTCAGCGGCGGAAAGTCCGCAATGCCGATCTTCATCACCGGCCAGTTCAGGCCCCAGACCAGCGTGAGCAGAACCAGGAGGATGAGTTGGCGTTGGGAGAGTTGCATGCTGGGTGGTAGAGGTGAAGGGTGGCGCTATTGTCCGGGTAGCGGGGAAATCCTGCAGAGCAGGCCCATCTTCATCTGTGTAATCTGCGTAGTCTGCGGATAAAACCGTATCCTCAGATTACGCAGATGAACGCAGATTGAAGAAAAGAGGGGCCTATTTACAATGGAGGGATGACTTTTCTCGACATGCTGGGCGCCGCAGAACGCCAAAACCATTCCATGCTCTGCGTCGGCCTGGACCCGGAGCCGACCAAATTCCCCGGCAAGCTCAAGGGCGACGCCAACAAGATCTACGATTTTTGCGCCGCGATTGTCGACGCCACTGCCGACCTGGTGATCTCCTTCAAGCCGCAGATCGCCTACTTTGCCGCCCACCGCGCCGAAGGCCAGCTCGAACGCCTGATGGAACACATGCGCCGCGTCGCGCCGCAAGTGCCCATCATCCTGGACGCCAAGCGCGGCGACATCGGCTCCACCGCCGAGCAGTACGCCAAAGAAGCCTTTGAGCGCTACGGCGCCGACGCGGTCACGCTCTCGCCCTTCATGGGCTTTGACTCGGTCGCGCCTTATTTGAAATACGAAGGCAAGGGCGCGTTCTTGCTGTGCCGCACTTCCAATCCCGGTGGTGATGATTTGCAGAATCAGCGCTTTGCTTCCATTGAGGGTGAACCGCTGCTGTATGAACATGTGGCGCGTTTGGCGCAAGGGCCGTGGAACCTCAATGGCCAGCTTGGGCTGGTGGTGGGGGCGACTTACCCGGCGGAGATTGAACGCGTGCGGGCCGTGGCGCCTAGCCTGCCGTTGTTGATCCCCGGTGTGGGGGCGCAGGGTGGTGATGCTGTGGCGACCGTCAAGGCGGGCTGGCGTGCCGGTGCACCCATCATCGTGAATTCGTCGCGGGCGATTTTGTATGCGTCGGGCGGGGACGATTTTTCCGATGCAGCGCGGCGGGAGGCGGTGAGGACTCGCGATGTTCTGGAGGCGGCCCGGAGCGAAGCTTCGAAGCTGTAGCCCTGTAGCCCGGGCCTCGCTGTCCTTCTCGCCGTTCAAGCTGAGACCCGGCATTTCTCTTCAATCTGTGTAAATCTGCGTAATCTGCGGATGAATTTTCTTTATCCGCAGATTACGCAGATTTACGCAGATAAAACCATCAAGGAGCTTTGATATCTCAGCCCCACGGCCGAGAAGTACAGCGCCCCTTATCAAAAGCCGTACAAACTCGCCGGGTTGTCCACCAGAATCTTCCGCCGCACGGCATCCGACGGCGCCCACGAAAACAGCAAGTCATACAAATCCACTTCCGAAGGCGGAGGATTCCGCCCCGGATGCGGCCAGTTACTCGCCCACAAACACCGTTCCGGAAACTTCTCCGCCAGCGTGCGTGCAATCAAACTCACGTCGTCGTACCCCGGTGCGCCGACCTTCGAGGTCTCATACGGCGCCGATAGCTTGATCCACACATTGCCCGTGTCCAGCACGCGCAGCAGCGACTGGAACGCAGGGTGATCGGGCTTCACGGGTTCCAGAAACTTGCCGTTGTGGTCAATCACCAGCTTGCAGGGCAGGCGCTTGAGCACCTCTTCATGCTCAGGGAAATTGCGGCCGTCCAGTTGCAGGTTGACCATCCAGTCCATCGCGGCCAGCCGCGCGGCCATGGGCTCCAGTGAACTCCACTCCAGCACCGGGTTGATCATCATGTAGCGCACGCCGCAGATGCCGCCGTCGTCCAGGCGCTTGAGTTCGGCGTCCGTCACGTCAGCCGCCACCAGCGCGATGCCACGGCCTGACTCGCCGAGCTGCGCCACGGCGTCAAGGGTGCAGCTGTTGTCAAAACCGTAGGCCGAGGGCTGCACGATGACGGCGCGGCTCAGGCCCAGCGCCTTTTGCACTTCGCGATACGTTGAGACCGGCAGATGGGGCGGCACCCAGGCCACGTTGGGCACCATGGGGTATTTGTCTTCGTAGATGTGGACGTGGCAGTCGCACGCGCCGGCGTAGGTGGTGTTTTGGGTGGCTTGCATAGAGGGCTTCCGGGAAATATGAAATGGCTGTGTGGCTCAGGCGGCTTCAGGCGCTTTAGTGGCCTGCTGCCAGCGCGTGGCCTGCGGGGCGTTCACCGCGCCCTTTGGTGCGCGACCTTGCAGCAACTCGGCGACTTGCGCCACTGTCTCCATGGCTTGATGCTCCACCGCGGGCGGCGTAAGGCCGCCGATATGAGGCGACGCAATCACGCGCGGATGCGCGGCGACACGGGGCGAAGGCATCTGGTCGGGCGCGCGGCCCACGTCGACGGCACAGCCGGCAATCGCGCCGGCATCCAGCGCGGCGAGCAATGCATCTTCATCGACCAGATTGCCGCGCGAAGCATTGATGAAAAACGCGCCGGGCTTCATCGCACCAAACGTAGCCGCATTCATCATGTTTTCGGTAGCCTCTGTCGCGGCGGCCAGGCACACCACGTAGTCAGAGCGCTGCAGCAACGGCAGCAACTCGACCTGCTCCAGTTCTTTGCGGCCGGTGGGCGTGTAGGGGTCATGCACCACGATGCGCATGCCGAGCGCCAGCGCCACGTCGCACAAATAGCGGCTGATCTGGCCGAAACCGATCACGCCCAGGGTGGCGCCTCGCAATTCGCGGCCCATGGTGGCAGCCACGGGCCGGCCCGCATGATAGTTCGCCGTGGTGGCGCTGATATGGCGGCTCAGGTCGATCATCACGCCGACGATCCATTCGCTCACCGATGCGATAAAGCCCGCACTGGCCTGCGTGACCAGCACGCCGTGGCGGCTGGCGGCCGGCACGTCGATGTTGCGAATGTCGATGGCGCAGCGCACAAAGGCCAACAGGTGCGGCAGTGCTGCGAACAGCGCCTCGTCGCCTACCGTCTGGCGATAGGAAATGATGACTTCGCAGTCACCGGCCAGCGCGGCCAGTTCGCTGGACGAAAGATCGGTGTCGCCCGGGTTGAGGCGCACGTCGGCAACCGTTTTCAGCGCCGCAATGGCGCGGTCGCCGAAGTAGTGCGCGAGTTTGCTTTGGGGGTGGCTCACGAAAACCGTTGTCATTCAAAAACCTTGTGTTCTCGTTATCAAAAATGGGAGTCAGCGTTTGCCGGACGCGTATCTGGCGACCGAGTCACGCGACACCAGCGTGGGCTGGAAGATGAATTCTTCTGTGGCGATGGCCGGGTCGGCCAGCCGGCTCATGACGCGCTCGACCATCACCTGCGCCATCTCAGGCACAGGCAGGCGCACGCTCGTCATGGCGGGGTGCATCAGCGTGGAAAGGAACACGTTGTCGATGCCGATCACCGACACGTCTTCGGGCACAGCCAGTCCGGCGTCACGGAAACCCGCCATCAGGCCGAAAGCCATCAGGTCGTTCACGCCGATCACGCCGGTGGGCCGATCCGGCAACTGCGCCAGCAAACCGGCCTGTGCACGGCCCACTTCACTCATCATCGAGTCGCCATACTCGTCGACCGGCGTGCCTTCGACCACTCGGGCGCTGCCTTCCAGTCCTGCGGCTTTGGCGGCGGCCGTGAAGCCGGCAATCTTTTCATTACGGCTCATGGTGCGGCCGGCCGGCGTCACAAACGCCAGGCGCCGGTGGCCCATGTCAATCAGGTGTTGCGTCGCGATGCGGGCGGACTCAAAGCTGTCCACCGTGACGTGGTCAACGATGGACGTCATATTGGGCGTGGCGCGGCGGTCGTAGCTCACCATCACCAAGCCGCGCTCGGCCGCGGCTTCCACGTGCTGCTCGTCGATCAGTGAGGAAATGATGATCACGCCGCGCACACCGTGGGCCAGCAAGTCGTCAAAGAAGCGCAGCTCCTTGTCTTTGTCGCGGTAGGTGTTGCCGATCATGATGCGGAAGCCGTAGCGCTCCTGCGCCAGGGTTTCGATCTCGCGCGCGATAAAGCCGTACATCGGGTTGGCCATCGACGGCACCAGCAGCCCGATCAGCGGCGTGTAGCCGGTTTTGAGCTGGCGTGCCGTGGAGTTGGGCCGGTACTTCAGCTCGGCGATGGCGGCCTCCACGCGCGCCAGCGTCTCGGCGGCCATGCGGTTGGCGCGGCCATTGAGGACGTTGGACACGGTGCTGGTGGACACACCCGCCAGGGCGGCGACATCTCGAATCTTGCTCAATTTTTGTCCCGTGTTTTTAATGCGTCTGCTGATTGCGGCGCGTGAAAGTGTGAAGAAATCGTAGCGAGCAACCCCGAGGCCGGCAGGAGGACCGGAGCCGTACATGTGTACGGTGAGGACCGCAGTGCCGGGATCGGGGTGCGCAGTAGATTTATTCGCATTTTCACAGGCCCATGCGGGTGGGTAGCCAGAGTGAGAACTGCGGCACGAGCACCAGGAGGATCAGCGTGACAAACAGCACCGCCAGGTATTTCATCATGGGCCGCCAGACCTTCTTGAGTTCGGTGCCTGTGATGGCACAGGTCGCAAAGAGTCCCAATCCTATCGGCGGCGCGAAGAGTCCCAGCCCCATCGCAATCACCATGACTGTCCCGAAATGTAAGGGATTGACGCCCAACTGCGAAGCAATCGGCGTGAGCAGCGGGCCGAAGATGATCAATGCCGGCGCACCTTCCAGCACCGCGCCGAAGATGATCATGATGAGCACCGACAGCAGCGCGAACATGGTGCTGCCGTAAGACGCCGCAAAGCCGATCATGAAGGTCGACAGGTACTGCGGGATCTGCTGGATGGTCAGCGCGAAGGACACGCTGGAGGCCGCCGCCACGATGAAGAGGATGCCGCCGGCCATGGAGGCCGAGCGCACAAAGAGCTGCGCCACCGATTTGACGGTGAGCTCGCGAAACGCCATCCAGCCCACCACCAGCGCATAGACGACCGCAAATGCCGATACCTCGGTCGAGGTAGCGACGCCGGAGGTCACGCCTTTGCCGATCATGGCGACCATGACCAGTGCCACCATCGCCCCGCCCAGCAGGCGGAACATCGGCGTGCGCACGTCAAAGGCTTCGTCGGGGTTGATGCGCGTGCCGACGTAAATCGTCACCGCGGCCAGCGACAGCGCCAGCACGGCGGCCGGCACCAGCCCGGCCATAAAGAGCCCGGCGATCGAGATGTTGGCCACGAAGCCCATGATGATCATGTTGATGCAGGGCGGAATGGTTTCGGCCATCACCGCGGTGCACGCCAGCAGCCCGGCGGTTTCGTTCGGATCCTGTTTGGTCTTGCGCACGGCCGGCATGATGATGCCGCCCACGGCTGCGATGTCGGCCAGCTTGGAGCCCGACACGCCCGAGAAGAAGGCGGTGGCGGTGATGGTGATCAGCCCCAGCCCGCCTCGCACCCGGCCGAACATGCGCAGCAGCAACTCGATGAGGCGCGACGACATGCCGCTGGTTTCCATCAGCAGGCCGGCCAGCACAAAGAAGGGAATCGCCAGCAGCACATAGTGGTCGGTGCCCGCCATCACCTGCTGCGAATACACCAGCATGGGCAGGGACGGGTCAGCCATGAAGAACACCAGTGACGACAGGCCCAGCACAAAGGCAATCGGCACGCCCAGCAGCAGGCCGCCCACAAAACCGATGGTCAGCAGCATCCACGGCTTGATGGCCAGGCCGGGCATCAGCATGTTCCAGCCCACTACCGCCGCCACCATGGCGATGCCAACGCCCAGCGTGGCCCACACCACGCGGGACGGCCCGTTGACCGCATTGGCGATGCCGAACAGCGTCATGAACAGGCTGCCGATCACCACGGGGAAGGTGTAAATCCATTGGGGCAGGCCGATAGGCGTGGTGCTGGACCACGAGTCGATCAGCAAGCCCACGGACGACACGCACAGGCTCGCCGACACGGCCACGATGATCCAGCTGGCGAACTGGATCAGCGCCGATTGCCAGCGCGCCGGCAGCAATCCGCGGAAAAGGTCCACACCCACATGCTGGCTGCGCGCCAGCACCGTGGCGGCGCCAAAGAACACCAGCACGATCATCAGCGCGCGAGC
>Ga0136846_1227983_pt1 | contig 18112 bp, 15 predicted proteins | sample HopSoiMetagenom2_FD_96841 | JGI IMG/M metagenome (GOLD analysis project Ga0136846, IMG submission 96841) | Grasslands soil microbial communities from Hopland, California, USA - 2 Assembly 2016 (version 4) | ecosystem: Environmental > Terrestrial > Soil > Grasslands | place: USA: Hopland...
ACGCACGGGGTTCCGCAGCTTGCGTGCGGCCGCCGCGACGCTGGGGCTGCTCGGGTCGATCGCGCTGCTGGCGACGAAGCGCCTCGAGTTCTTCTTCCCCTTCGCGCTGTGTTACGTCGCGTGGGGACCGGTGCGCTGGATCCTCTCGGGGATGTTCGAGCGTCGCCAGCCGACGATCCCGTACGATCTCTCGGAAGGCGAGGACGACGAGGAAGAGGAAGAGCCGTACGGACCGATCGACTCGCAGGTGCACGAGTCCCGCCAGTCGGAACGCGAGCCTCGGCCCCCTCGCGCCGAGCGTGAGCGCGGCCGCCGCGAACGGCCCGAGCGCCCGGAGCGCCCGGAGCGCAACGAGCGCCCTTCGCGCGGCGATCGCCCGGCTGCCGAACGAAGTGAACGCCCTGCGCGGACCGAAGCCGCGCCCGCCGCTGCGCGGAGTGAGCGTGAGCCGCGCACGGATGCGGAGCGCGAAGCGCGCCGCGAGCGGCGCGAGAAGCGGGACAAGCGCGAGAAGCGCCGCGAGCGTCAGGCGAAGAACGGAGCCGCGACATCGGCTGCGCCCGTCGAGAGTGGCCCCGAGAGCGGTGTCGGCGCGATCACCCTTGGCGCGCCTGTCGAAGATGCCGTGACGCCAGTGCTCAGCGTCGTGCGCGACGAGGGCGATGCCGCGACGTCGACCGCAGACGTCGCCGAGCGAGCGCCGGCGGAGGGCGCTCCGACTCGGAAGCGCAAGCGCCGCCGTCGCCGCGGCCAGCGCGACCGCGCTGCGGGCGCCGCGGGCGAGACACTGGATGCTGACGCGTCGGACGCCGGCGATGGGGGCGATGACGCGGACACGGGCGACAACGACGATCGCGGTGACTCGTTCGAGTTCGACGCCGCACCGCCGCAGGCTCGCAGCTTCGCCGCACCGGCGGAGCCGCCTGCGCCGATCGCGCATCAGGACGCACCCGTTCCGCCGCCTGCTCCACCCGCGAGTCCTCCGCCGCAACTCTCGTCGCCCGCCGAGCCGAGGCCGGCGGCGGCGCCACCCTCCCCGTCAGAGCCGAACGAATGAGTCGCTTTCGCGTCGCAGTCCAGGTCGTCCCACGCCGCGGCCTGCTCGATCCGCAGGGCAAGGCGGTCGCCGATGCCCTGCACACCCTCGGCTTCGGTGGCGTGGCCGCCGTGCACGTCGGGCGGCATCTCGTGCTCGACGTCGATGCCAAGGATGAAGCGACGGCGCGCCAGCAGACGCGCGAGATGTGCGAGCGCCTCCTCGCCAATCCCGTCACGGAAGACTTCGAGATCGCCACGGTGGAGGCATCATGAAGTTCGGCGTCGTGACCTTCCCGGGCTCCAACGGCGACTACGACGCCTACCAGGCGGCCTGTGAGGCACTCGGCGAGGAGTCGGTGTTCCTCTGGCACAAGGATCACGACCTGCAGGGCAGCGACGTCGTGATCCTTCCCGGCGGCTTCAGCTACGGGGACTACCTGCGGGCCGGCGCGATCGCGCGCTTCAGCCCGATCATGCAGGAGGTCGTACAGCACGCGCAGCGCGGCGGCCCGGTGCTCGCGATCTGCAACGGATTCCAGATCGCCTGCGAGGCGGGGCTCCTCCCGGGCGCGCTGCTGCGCAACGCGTCGCTCAAGTTCGTCTGCGCGCCGATCGGCATCCGTGTCGAGACGACGGACACGCTCTTCACGTCGCGCTACCAGCGTGGCCAGCGCATCCTCCTTCCGATCGCGCATGGCGACGGACGCTACAGCGCCGACAACCAGACCCTCGAGCGGCTGGAGGGCGAGGGCCGGGTGGTGTTCCGCTACGCGCCCAGCGACCTCGAAGCGGAGGAGGCGTACAACCCGAATGGCTCGATGCACGACATCGCGGGTATCGTGAGTGAGGGGGGCAACGTACTCGGCATGATGCCCCACCCGGAGCGGGCCGTCGATCCACTGCTCGGCCCCGCTGACGGACTCCCTCTCTTCGAATCCATCCTCCAACGCGTCGCCGTCTGACGAGGAGCGCGACATGCGTCGTCCAGCCGCTTTTCTGCTCGCCATCATCGCGCCTGCCGTGCTCGGCGCCCAGAGCCGCACGAACGCCGTCGCGCCGGGCATGTCGCGCGCGAAGGTCGTCGCCGCGCTCGGCACCCCGTCGACCGAACGAACGGTCGGTGAGTTCAAGTATTTGTTCTATGCCAACGCGTGCGGCAAGCGCTGCGGCATGAACGATCTCGTGATCCTTCGGCGCGACAGCGTCGTCGACGCGATCTTCCGTTCCAGCACGCGCCACTACACCGGAGCGAGCAGCTCTCCCATGGCGATTTCCGAGAAGGATGCCGCGGAGCGCGGCGCGGCGCAGCAGTCGCCCGCCGGCTCGAAGTCGGGCACGACGCGTATGACGCCGCCGCTCAAGCCGAACGACGCGAAGCCCTCCATCCCGACCCATCCGCCGACGCTCGCGCCGGCACCCTCTAAATCGCCCAGCAAGCCGTGACCGTTACCGCCCGTCCAGGCGACCCGCAGATCACCCCCGCGCTCGTCGCCGAGCACGGGCTTACCCTCGGCGAGTACGACCGGCTCGTCGACATGCTCGGCCGCGAGCCGACGTTCACCGAGCTCGGAATCGTCAGCGCGCTCTGGAGCGAGCACTGCTCCTACAAGCACTCGCGGCCCCTGCTCCGCACCTTGCCCACCAAGGCGCCGTACGTGCTGCAGGGACCGGGTGAGAACGCCGGCGTCATCTCGATCGGCGACGGTATGGCGGTGGCGTTCAAGATCGAGTCGCACAACCATCCATCGGCGGTCGAGCCCTATCAGGGGGCGGCCACCGGCGTCGGCGGCATCCTCCGCGACGTCTTCACGATGGGTGCTCGGCCCATCGCGCTGCTCAACTCGCTCCGATTCGGTTCGCTCGATTCGGCGCGCGTGCGCTACCTGTTCGCCGGCGTCGTGAAGGGCATTGGCGATTACGGCAATTGCGTCGGCATCCCGACGGTCGCCGGCGAGGTGGTCTTCGATCCGGCGTACGAGGGCAACCCGCTCGTCAACGCGATGTGCGTCGGGCTCCTCAAGGAGAAGGAGCTCATGCTCGCCGTGGCGCAGGGGGTCGGCAATCCGATCATCGCCGTCGGCGCACGCACCGGGCGCGATGGCATCCATGGCGCTTCCTTCGCGTCGGAGGATCTCTCCGAGGCGAGCGACGCCAAGCGTCCGCGCGTGCAGGTCGGCGATCCTTTCACCGAGAAGCTGCTCCTCGAGGCCTCGCTCGAGCTGATTCACAGCGGTCACATCGTAGCCATCCAGGACATGGGCGCGGCGGGGCTCACCTCGTCGTCGGCGGAGATGGCGGCGCGAGGCGACGTCGGCGTCACGATCGATACGCTGCTCGTCCCCGCGCGCGAGCCGGGCATGACGCCGTACGAGCTCCTGCTCAGCGAGTCACAGGAGCGCATGCTCGTCGTGGCACGGAAGGGGCATGAGGACGCCGTCCGCGCGATCCTCGAGAAGTGGGATCTCACGGCCGCCGTCATCGGCGAGGTGATCGCGGAGCCGGTCTATCGCGTCACCGAAGGTGATCGCGTCGTGGCGGAGTTCCCCGGCATTCGCCTCGTCACCGATTGCCCCACCTACGAGCCGGAGGCGCGCGAGAGCGACGACATCCGGCGTCGGCGCGAGCGCGACGTGCATGGCATCAAGGAGCGTCCGGAGGAGGCCGACCCGCTCTGGACGCTCGAGCGGCTGCTCACCTCTCCCACGATCGCCAGCAAGCGCTGGGTCTTCCAGCAGTACGATCACACGGTGCGCACCAACACCGTCGTGGGTCCAGGCGGCGATGCGGCGGTCGTGCGCATCCGCGGCACCGATCGCGCGATCGCCCTCAAGACCGACTGCAATGGCCGGTACGCGTTCCTCGATCCACGCGAGGGCGCACGTATCGCCGTCGCCGAATCGGCGCGCAACGTGGCATGCGCTGGTGGTCGCCCGAAGGCGATCACCAACAACCTCAACTTCGGCAACCCGAAGCGGCCGGAAGTCTACTTCCAGCTCCGCGAGGCGGTGGCAGGAATGAAGGAAGCGTGCGAGGCGCTGGGCACGCCGGTCACCGGCGGCAACGTTTCGCTCTACAACGAGAATCCCTCCGGCGCGGTGTATCCCACACCGGTCATCGGCATGGTGGGACTCGTCGAGTCGCTGGACCACGTCACCCGCTCGGCGTTCTCCGTGCCTGGCGACACCATCGTGCTGCTCGGCGACAACACCGACGAGATCGGAGGCAGTGAGTATCTGGCGCGTATCCACGGCGAGGTGGCCGGCCGGCCGCCGCGCTGCGATCTCGCGCGCGAGCAGGGGGTGATCGACACCCTGCTCGACGCCATCGGCGAAGGCGCTGTTCGGTCGGCGCACGATTGCTCCGACGGCGGCCTGCTCGTCGCCCTCGCCGAGTGCGTCATGGCCGACCGCACCAATCCCACCAGCGCGACGGTGGATCTTGGCCGGTGGAGCGCGCTGCCGCGGCGAGCGCTGTTCTTCGGCGAAGCGCAAGGACGGGTCATCGTCTCCACCCCCGATCCCGAAGCGGTGCTCGCGACGGCCGCGCGGCACGGCGTGCCGGCGGCGGTGATTGGCGAAGTCACGACCGCGTCGGCGCCCTTCACCGTGTCGGTCGACGCTTCACGCATCACCGCCGCGGTGTCGACGCTCGCGGACGCCTACCACGAAGCCATCCCTCGCATCATGTCGCGCGCCGCGTCCGCGCAGGACGTGGCACTCGCCTCCGACTCGCAGGTCTGAAATCATGTGTGGCATATTCGGTGTCCGGAACCAGCCAGAAGCGGTCTCGCTCACCAAGCTCGGTCTGTATTCGCTCCAGCACCGCGGTCAGGAATCCGCCGGTGTGGTGGCCGTCGAGGCCAACGGCAGCGCGCGCAGCGTGCGCAGCATGGGGCTCGTGTCCGACATGGCGAACACCCAGCTCGATTCCCTCCACGGGCATCTCGCGATCGGGCACACCCGATACAGCACGACCGGCTCGTCCTCCATCGAGAACGCGCAACCCGTCCTCGCGAGTTCGCGCGGTGGGCACATCGCACTCGCCCACAACGGCAACCTCACGAACGCCGGTGAGTTGCGTGTGGAGCTCGAGGAGCTCGGCTCCATCTTCGCCTCGTCGATGGACTCCGAGGTCATCGTGCACCGCCTCGCGCGGTCGAGCGCGCAGAAGCCCGAGGAGCGGCTCGCCGACGCACTGCGCGGCGTCGAGGGGGCGTACAGCCTCGTCGCCATCCTCGGTGACACCCTGCTCGCGGCGCGCGATCCGCGCGGCTGGCGCCCGCTCGCACTCGGACGGTTGAACGGGTCGCCCGTTTTCGGGTCGGAGACCTGCGCGCTCGACATCGTGGGCGCGACCTACGAGCGCGACCTGGAGCCCGGCGAGATCATCGCGATCGACGATGAGGGAGAGCGCTCGATCTTCCCGTTCGAGCGCAAGGAGCTGAAACGCTGCGTGTTCGAGCACGTGTACTTCGCGCGGCCCGACAGCCGCATCTTCGGCGGCTCCGTCGACCGCGCGCGGCGGGAGCTGGGGCGTCGGCTCGCTCGTGAGTGTCCTGCGCCGGACGCAGAGCTGGTGTTCAGCGTTCCCGATTCTTCCAACTCGGCCGCGATCGGATTCTCCGAGGAGAGCGGGCTGCCGTACGAGCTGGCGCTCATTCGCAATCACTACGTCGGGCGAACATTCATCCAGCCCACCCAGGCGACGCGCGATGCGAAAGTCCGGCTGAAGTACAACGCGGTGCGCGAGGTACTGCAGGGCAAGCGCGTCGTGATGGTGGACGATTCGATCGTTCGTGGAACAACGACACGCGGTCTGGTGTCCCTCGTGCGTGGAGCCGGCGCGGCGGAAGTGCACATGCGTGTGAGCTCGGCGCCGGTGACCGGGCCGTGTTACTACGGCATCGACACGCCGAGCCGCGACGAGCTCATCGCCGCCAATAACACGCTCGAGGAGATTCGAACGTCGCTCGGTGTCGATTCGCTCGGCTATCTCTCGCTCGATGGAATGCTGGAGTCGGTGCCGGGCGGACCTCGCGGCTTCTGTCATGCCTGCTTCTCCGGCGATTACCCCACCCCTCCGCCAACCGATCCGGACAAATTGCGTTACGGTTGCGGATGTTGACGGCACATGAGGTGCAGACGGACGGCCATCGGCCTTTTTGACTCCTTGACCCGGATAGGACCCGATCGCTTATTACGCAGGCCGATCTGAACGGAATGCGTGCGCCCGCGAGCCGAGAGGCGACATCGTCGGGGAGCACGGTAGAGAGCCCAGGAGCGTGAGTCGTATTCGCGCGAATGGGCTCGATTAAGTCTCGTGCTTCCCGTATCGCTTCTCGATCGACCAGACGCTGCCTGCCTTTGACTCCTCCTTCCAGTAGCGCCGCGCTTCAGCGCCGGCCAGCGCTCCCGAATCTTCCGGCCCTGCCGGATGCGCACGATGAGCGTACCCTGCGCATCGCGCTGGTGACGGAGTACTACTATCCGCACCTGGGAGGCGTGTGCGAGCACGTGCACTTCTTCGCCCGGGAGGCGCGTCGGCGCGGGCACCACGTCGACATCATCACGTCGAACATTCCCGGCGCTGAGCCCCAGCCGAACGTCATCCGGCTCGGTCGTAGCCAGCCGGTTTACGCGAACGGCTCACAGGCCCGCATCACGATCGGGCTCGGGCTGCGCCGCCAGATGCGAAAGGTGCTGCAGCGCGGGCACTACGACATCGTCCACGTGCACTCGCCGCTCACGCCGATCCTGCCGTTGCTCGCCATCGAGGAGGCCGAAGTCCCGGTCGTCGGCACCTTCCATACGTACTTCGACAAGTCGAAAGGGTACTTCCTCTTCAACGACTTCTTCCAGAAGCGCCTGGAGAAGCTCGCCGCGGCCATCTGCGTATCGCATTCCACGACGGTCGCGCTCGAGCGCTACTTCTCCGCGCCCTGGCAGATCATCCCGAACGGCATCGACACGGAGGTCTTCCATCCGAGCGTCGCGGCGCCGCCGGCGATCCGGAAGGACGTGCCGTCGATCCTCTTCCTCGGCCGCTTCGATCCGCGCAATGGGCTGACCACCCTTATCGAGTCCTTCCGCAAGGTCAAGGGCAAGGGTCGGCCCGCGCAGCTGGTGGTCGTCGGCGATGGACCGCTGCGCGAGCACTACTACAAGCAGGCCCGCGGCGACGACGACATCACCTTCGTCGGCGCGGTGCTCGAGGGTCGTCCGAGCTACTACGCGCACAGCTCGATCTACGCCTGCCCCACCACGAAGGCATCGTTCGGCATCACGCTGCTCGAGTCGATGGCCTGTGAGACTCCCATCGTCTGCTCGGACATCCTCGGATTCCAGGATGTCGTCGTCAATGGCCGCGAAGCGCTCATGACGCCGTGCGGGGATCGCGACGCGCTCGCGGACGCCCTCGTCCAGTTGCTCGACGACGAAGGGATGCGCATCCAGCTCGGGACCGCGGGGCGGCACGAGTCGATGCGCTACAGCTGGCCGCGCGTCACGTCCCAGGTGCTCGACGTATATCACGCCGTCATGGGGCGCGTCGCCGTTCGCATATGATTCCCGCCGTGGTCGCGGGCGTCGCCGCGGCCGGCCTCGCGGCCCACGGGACCTGGCACCGCAACAGCGCGGTGTTCGGTCCCGTTCTCACACACCTGCCGACAGGCGAGAACGCCGTCAGCATAACCTTCGACGACGGGCCGAATCCGCGTGCGACGCCAGTCATTCTGGACGTGCTGCGTCGTGAGCGCGTGCGTGCAACGTTCTTCGTGCTCGGACGACATGCCGAGCGCTGGCCGGAGCTCGTGCGCCGGATGGCGATCGACGGGCATCAGCTCGGGAATCACGGCTACTTCCATCGGAAGCTCCACCGCCGCACCGCCGCCTACATCCGCGACGACCTCACTCGCGGCACCGAGCAGATCCTCCGCGCGTCTGGCGTACGTCCACGCCACTTCCGGGCGCCGCACGGATTCCGGAACCCCTTCGTCACCCCGATCGCGTCCTCGCTCGGCCAGCGCACCGTCGGATGGTCGCTTGGCGTGTGGGACTCGGCGCGGCCCGGTGTCGAGGTCATCGCGGCGCGCGCGCTCGACGGGATGCACGACGGATCGATCCTCCTGCTGCACGACGGGGACGGCTACGACCCGAACGGCGACCGCATGCAGACGGCCGAGGCCCTGCCGCTCATCATCGACGGCCTTCGACGGCGCGGATTTCGCTTCTCGACGTTGCCCGTCTGAACCAGGCGGCGCACGCGCATGAAGCCAGCGGTCTCACGAACCCTCCGACTTGGCCTGACCGGGCTCATCCTGGTCATGCTCGTGCTGTTCGCGCGCAAGGTGAACTGGCACGACACCTGGCACACGATGCAGGACGCGTCGCTTCCGATCCTGCTCGCTGCAGCGGCGGTCAACCTCGCGTCCATCGTCGTGAAGGGAATCCGGTGGTGGGTGTTCCTCCGCCCCGTCGGCGCGCGGTCACTCGCGCTCGCGCTCCGCGCGACGTTCGCCGGCGCTGGCCTCAACAACGTCCTCGTCGCGAACGGAGGCGAGGCGGCACGTGTCGTCTTTGTCGCACGCGCGGCCCACGTGCCCAGTGCCAAGGTGCTCGCGACGCTGGCGCTCGAGCGCCTCTTCGAGCTCGTCGGTTACGTCGTCCTGCTCTCCCTGGCGGCCACCTTCCTCCAGTTGCCGCATTCGCTGGAGCGGGTCAAGCCGTTCGCCATCGCCATCCTCGTCGCGATGGCGGCGTTGCTCGTGTGGCTCCTGCGCCGCCCCGATGTCGTCGAGACCGTCGCCGGACCGAAGCCCGCGAGCTGGCACGGGCGGCTGAAGCAGTATGGCGCGCGCTTCGTCCAGACGATCGGACAGGTCTCGAGCGGCCCTCGATTCCTCGCGGCGCTCACGCTGAGCGTGCTCGCGTGGGCACTCCAGGTGTGGACGTACCATCTCACGGCGCAGTCGGCGCACCTGCCGATGACGCTCGTCGGCACCATTGCTTCGTTGCTCGCCGTCAATCTCGGGTTCGCCCTGCGGGCGACGCCGGGCAACGTCGGCGTGTTCCAGGCGGCGTATGCGGCCACGGCGGCGGCATTCGGGCTGGATTACAACCAGGCGGTCGCCGTCGCATTCCTGATCCAGGCCCAACAGATCCTGCCGGTCACGCTCCTCGGCATCGCCATGGCGCCGGAGTTCATCTTCAGGAAGGGGAAGCGCCGGGCCACCGACGTGCCGGGCGAGATTCCCAGCACCTCGCGTGGCGAGGCCGGCGCGGGGGACTGAGCGCGTCGTTTTGCGCCCCGGTGACCCCACGAGCGCGCTGGCGGCCACTACGTTGCGCGTCCGTTGCCCCCTCTCTAGACTGCGGGCATGAACCGATTCCTGACGTCGTCCCAGCGCGCAATGAATCGCGGAGGCCGGGCTCTCGCGCTGCTGTTCTGCGCCTGTCTGGTCCTCGCAGCGAGCTGCAGCAAGGACTACAAGAACTGCCCGGATTGCCCAGGCACGCCGGCGCTCATCCCCGGCACCTTCGTTCTCGCGGCGGTCGACGGGAAGCTGCTGCCCTACAACCCGCCCAACCAGACCGTCACGATCCTCTCGGGCGATTGCGTGACGACGTCGGCCGACAAGTTCACGCTGAACATCACGACGACCAACGGGAAGGACACGACGACCGCGAAGTCGGCGGGCGTTGTCCTCCCGTACAACGGGCAGACGGTGACCTTCCATTTCACGCCCTCGGACATCCAGTCGCAGGCCCTGATCACGGGGAACGGCTTCGAGCTCACGTTCAACAACCTCACGATGCTGTTCGAGCGCACCGGTCCTTAGGACGCTCGGCTCGCTGACCGATGCGCAAACGGACAACGGCGCCCAGACGTGGGCGCCGTTGTCGTTTCGTGCGCCTGCAGAGGAGGCGAGCGTGGCCGACTGGACGGTCCATACTGTCGGTCATATGTTTGCGTCCCGCCTGCTGCAAGGTCTGGTTGCCTTATTGGCGCCCGGGCACTCTAGAGCGGAGGCCGATGCCGTTCGCAAAGGCAACCAGCTGTCACCGCTCCCATCTTTCGTAGGCAACATGCGCAAACTGCTTTTACTGTTGCTCGCCACTGCCGGCGTAGTCATCGGCTGTCACAACGATTCCATTACCGACGCCGAAAGCGTCTTCGGCCTGGATCTGACGGTCACTCCGAAGGTCGATACGCTCGTCGCCTCCGCTGCCGGCGACCAGGTTCAGCTGACGGCAAGCGCGACGAGGAATGGTGTCGCAATCCCCTTGTTTCCCGGACACGTCTGGGAGAGCTCCAATCAAGCCGTTGCGACGGTCGATCAAAACGGAAAGGTGACGGCGGTCGGTCCTGGTACGGCCGACATCGCCGTGCGCGTGAACAGCGTGCGCGGATACGCGAAGATCGTCGTGGTCGCAGGTTCCGGCGGGGTGGTCGGTGGAGGTGGAGGCACGCCCCCTCCTCCGCTGGCGTTCGTTGGTGGGACGCCCGGATCGATCTCGTCTGGCCGCGACGCGACGTGCGGCATCGTGACGGGCGGGCAGGTGCACTGCTTCGGACGTGCGCCATTGATCGGCATCGCGAAAGACACGTCCTGCTTCGAGCGGAACGGTGACGCCACGGATACCATCCCGACACCGTGCACGCTCGTACCGCTCCGCATCGCCGGGTCGCTCGCCCTCACTTCAGTATCCGTTGGCGACTCACTCGCGTGCGGTTTGAGCGCAGACGGGGCGGCGTATTGCTGGGGCGACCAGTTCTACGGCGAGCTGGGGAACGGCGTCTCCAAGCCGGGATCCCCGGCGCTGCCAGTGCGGACGACGGGACCCCTCGCTGCTGCTGCAACGTTCACGCAGATCAGCGCGGGAGGCAGGCATGCCTGCGCCCTCATCACCGGGGGCGCGGCCTATTGCTGGGGTGACGACGCAGCGTTGCAGCTCGGCGGCGGGGATTTCATCAGCGCCAATTCGTCCACGCCCATTCCCGCGCAACCCAGTAAGAGGTTCAAGCAGATCGCCGCCGGCGGGTCCTTCACGTGCGGTCTGCAGGCGGACGGCGTCACCTTCTGCTGGGGCGCGAACGACCGTGGGCAACTGGGCCGAGGCACGCCAGGCGGCGCGACTGAGGACCTGGTGCCGGTCAACGCACCGGCCTTCACGCAGATCAGTGCCCGAGGCGCAAATGCGTGCGGCCTGACGGCCGCGGGGGTGATCTACTGCTGGGGGGACAATACGACCGCGCAGACGGGACTTCCTGCTGGGGGAATCACCGCAACTCCCAATCAGATCACCGGCACCGGCTACACCTATGTCGCGGTCGGCGGTCGCGATAGTTCGCGCACTGACGGCCCGCTCGCGCACGCCTGTGCGCTCGCGGGATCGACGGTGAGCTGCTGGGGATCGAACCGCTACGGGCAGCTGGGCACGGGTCAGGCCGCGATACCAGGTGCCACGTCGGCGACGCCAGCGCCGGTCACGGGGAGCTACACCGCGCTTTCGGCGGGAACGCGCACGTCGTGCGCGGTCGCTGCCGACGGTGCGTACTGCTGGGGCTCTTCACTACTCGGAGCCACGGGCAACCAGCTTCAAGCGCTCGCCATTACCACGCCTACGAAGACAGAACCACCGCAATAGGAGTACGCACGCGCGGTCGCGTAACGACTAACGGCGCCTTCGAGAGGCGCCGTTAGCTTTGCTGAAACAGTCCTGCAGTGGAGGCGCGGGGAATCGAACCCCGGTCCGAAGCTAGATCGACCACAAGCACTACGTGCGTATCCCACCGATTGATGTCCCCGACCGCTGGCCAGTGGGCCGCCCACCGTCAGGTAATCCTCCTGGAATTTCGCTCGGCGCCGGAAGGCGCACCGCCAAGCTAGCCCGGATTTCCGTTACCCATAAAGCCGCCCCGGGCGGGCTTCCTCATGGGCACTTGCAGGCCTAACTAAAAGTTAGGCGGCAAGGGCGAAGTTGTTGTTCGCAGTTGGATGTTTCCCGAGTGTTTAACGAGGTGCCCGAGGACCTCGGCACGCGCCCACGGCTTCACCAGTCCCGTCGAAGCCAGTCGCCCCCTTACCCCACGCAATCTAGCCGATCGGACGCTCCAGTCAAGCGAACCCTGCCCTCCTGTGAAACTGGAGGCTCGCAAGCTCAACTCGTTGTGCGGCCTTTCGTTGCAGGTTTTGCCCTCACCCTGTTTCTCCCCTCGTGCTTGGCGATGTACAGCGCCTTGTCCGACGCCGGGAAGAGCTGGTCGCGCACCTTGACCGTCTCGGGGTAGGTCGCCACACCGAAGGACGCCGTTACGGGGATCTCGGCGCCACCATACGAGAACGGCTGAGACGCAATCTTTGCCCGCAACCGCTCGGCGACTTCGACGGCATGGTCGCTGTCGGTCTGCGCGAGCAGCATGGCGACCTCCTCCCCACCGTACCGCACGCAGACATCCACCGACCGAACCCCGTCGTGGAGAATCCGCGTCAGCTGCTTGAGCACCGCGTCCCCCGCCTCGTGCCCCCAGGTGTCGTTGACGCGCTTGAAGTGGTCGATGTCGACGAGCACCAGGGACACGGGATGGCCGAAGCGGTCCGCCTCGTTCAGGCAGCGTTGAAGCTGCTCGCCGAAGTGGTGCCGGTTCCACAGCCCGGTCAGGGGATCGGTGCGCGACCGCTTGTCCACTTCCGCGAACTGCCAGACCAGCTCGAGCGAACCGGCGACGATGGCGCCCAGGACGGTCAGCGGCCGGCTCTCCTCCAGCGTCAGACCGCGGACCTCCGCCGCCTCGAGCACCAGAGCGCCCAGCGTGCGGTTGTCCTTCACGAGCGGCACGATCGTCACCGAGCCTGGCTCCTCCACGGTCCGCGGTACCCCGTACAACGCGCGCCCGAGGGTCGCGTTACGGGCGTCTTCCAGCACCTGAAGCTTCCCCGACCGGCACGCTTCCGCCACGAGGCTCGCGCCGTCCAACGCTGCGGGCGCCTTGAGGCCGGCGCCGTCAGTGGCGTAGCTCAACTCGCCCGCCTCTTCGTCCGCCGACCAGCGTACGAGTGCCGCTCCACGGGCCCCGGAGACGTCGAGCGCCGTCTCGCAGAGCGCGCGGGCCAGCCCCTCGCCCGTCTTGCCTCCCTGAAGCCGCTGGACGGCATCCAGGAGTGCCTGACTCTGACGCATGTGGCGCGTATGGCGGCGCCTCACGTCCACCAGCTCCTGCACCGTTCCGAGCTGGTCGGCGAGCCGAGGGAGCCAGTCCCGCAGTAAGCTGCGATTCCATCCGAGCCCGGTCCGATGCGTCAGGCTCAGGACGCCCATCAGCGTCTCGCCGCGCCGGATCGGTGCGGCGCCGACGTAGACGGTCTCCTCCTGTCCGACCGTCTGGATGACGCCGCCCTCCGCCGACCATTGAACCAGCGGAGCCCACTCCGTGATGCTGAAGAACGATGGCCGCGTCCCCTCGGATGACCAGACCTCCGGCGCGAGAGCATCGCGCTCCGGTCTCCAGCGCCAGAAGATCGCCTCCTCCGCTCCCGCGAGGTCGCGAAAGTCGATCAGGAGCTGAACCAGGACGGCCCGATCGGCTCTGGCCTGTCCCACCTCGAACAGGACACGGACGTCCCGCCGCAGCGCATTCGCGCTGATCGCTTGCTGCTGATCCGCCGTGGGCGGTATCGCGGCGTCGATCCGCGCCAGTCGGCTCCGAGCCGTCGCCAGATCGCGCTTCGCCGTCGCTGCCTGGCGCAGCGCGGCGCCCGCCACGACGATGGCGGCAACAGCGGCGAGGAGAGCTGCGGCGAGCAGCATCGACAGGTCGTTCGGCGGGTTCGAGGCTTGGGGGCGGTCGTCGTCGTCCGCCGCCGCCCTTGGCTACGAACGCGAGCCGTGCAGGATGCGTGCGGCGGCGACCGCCGCACCGAATCCGTTGTCGATGTTGACGACAGTCACGCCGGCGGCGCAACTGTTCAGCATGGTCAGCAGCGGGGCGATTCCGCTGAAGGACGCACCGTATCCAACGCTCGTCGGCACCGCAATGACGGGTACACGTACCAGTCCGCCCACGACGGACGCCAACGCGCCATCCATCCCCGCCACGACGATGATCACGGCGGCGCGCTCCAGCACCGCGCCGTTGGCCAGCAGGCGGTGGATCCCGGCCACGCCCACATCCGTCAACCGCTCGGCCACGCAGCCCATCGCGTCGGCGGTCACGGCGGCTTCCTCGGCAACCGGAAGGTCGCTCGTGCCGGCGGTGACGACGAGCATCGTGCCTCGCGCCGTCGCGGGCGGCTGCGTGGCGCGCACCCGTACAGTTCTCGCGATGGCGTTCCACTCCGACCCCGGCAACGCCTCGAGGAGAGGCGCGGCCGACTCCGCCGGCACCCTCGTCACCAGGACGCCGTCGCCCCGATCAGCGATGCGCTGGGCGATGGCTACGAGCTGTTCCGTCGTCTTACCGGCGCCGTAGACGACTTCGGGAAAGCCCTGCCGAAGGGCGCGGTGGTGGTCGATCGTCGCGAAGCCCAGCGACTCCGCCGGCTCCTGGGACAGCGAGGCGAGTGCGGACTCGATCGGCATCGAGCCGTCCGCGACCTTGCCGAGCAGGTCGCGCACGCGCTCGCGCCTCACGCCGCCGTCGCCTCCACCGAACGATCATCGTCCTCGCCGCCTTCGGCCTCGCCGGGTCGGGCAAAACGGTCGTGCGTGGCGAGGTAGTCCGAGAAGATCCCCTCGATCTCGCCGAACGACGTCACAGCGTACAGGCGGCGTCGAAGCTCGGCGCCACCGTGCAGTCCCTTGGCGTACCAGCCCAGGTGCTTCCGGAACTCGATCGCCGCGCCGCGCGGATCCGTCTCGTACTCCATGACCATCCGCGCGTGCGCGAGCGCGACGGCAAACCGGTCCCCGATCGTCGGCGCCGGACGCTTGGGACGTCCCGCGAGCAGGTCCTTCACCTGGTCGAAGATCCACGGCTGCCCGTACGACCCGCGCGCGATCATGATGCCTTCGCAGCGTGTCTGCTCGAGCATGCGGATCGCATCTTCGGCCGTCTTGATGTCGCCATTGCCGAGCACCGGAATGTCGAGGGCCTCCGCGACAGCGGCGATCTCCTCCCACCGTGCGTGCCCCGAGTACATCTGCGTCCGTGTGCGCGGATGCAGCGTGAGCACCTTCACGCCCGCGTCCTGGCAGCGGAGCGCGATCTGGACCGGGTCGCGCATCTCCTCGTTCCACCCGCTGCGGATCTTGCACGTTACCGGCAGGTGGGTCGCCGCGACCACGGCGCGAATCACTTGCTGCACCAGGTCGAGGTCACGCAGGCACCCCGAGCCGCCGTTCCTCCTGACGACCTTCTTCACCGGACATCCGAAGTTGATGTCGATGAACTCCGGCTGGAACACGTCGGAGACGAAGCGAGCGGCCTCCCCCATCGCTACCGGGTCCGCGCCGAAGATCTGCACGCCGATCGGACGCTCATCGGGGCCGAACGCCAGCTTGTGCAGCGTCGCCTCGTTCTCGCGGCGGATCCCCTCGGCGGAGAGGAACTCGGTGACCACCACGTCCGCGCCGTGCTGGCGGCAGAGTCGCCGGAAGGGCGACTCGGACACACCGGCCATCGGGGCCAGATAGAGTGGGACGTCGGCGTGGAGCGGGAACGGGAAAGCCATCCCGAAAGTTACCGAGGCTCGGAAGTGCAAGCAACGTCATGGTTTGACAATCCGCCGCGCGCGCGGATAGCTTCCTCGGCTCGACCCGACCACAGCCCTCGGTGGCCCCCGCCATCGGTCAGCGTCACGCACCGTCAGCACCGGATCCAGCCACGATGGAATTGCGCGAGTTCTTCAGCGAGGACGCAATCAAGCTCGAGCTCGAAGGGGAGTCGAAGGACGACATCCTGAAGGAGCTCATCGCCCTGCTCAAGCTGGACGACAAGTCCGAGGGGATGCTCTACAAGATGCTGAAGCGGCGTGAGAACCTCGGTTCGACGGGGATCGGCCGCGGCATCGCCATCCCGCACTGCCGCTCGCTCGTGGTGAACAAGCTGCGCGTCGCGTTCGGGCGGAAGTCGCGCGGGGTGGACTTCAAGGCGATCGACGAGAAGCCGGTGAACTTCTTCTTTCTCATCGTCGCACCGCCGCTCGAGGTCTCCAATCAGTACCTCCCGGTGCTCGGCAAGATCGCGCAGTTCTCCAAGGAGAGCGACGTGCCCCAGCGGCTCCTCGGCTTGACGGAGCCGGCGCAGTTTCTCGAGCTGCTGAAGGAGAAGGGCGTCTAGTCGCGCGTTCCTCGCGCGCGCCGCTGGTCAGACGCGCAGCGCGACGAGCGCGAACGTCAGCAGCATGGCCACGGTGAACGCGGCGAAGTACGTCACCGCGACTGCACCGCTCCGGAGCATCGCGCTCCAGGTCGAGCCGCCGTAGACGCGGCGGACGGCGAGCACCATGTAGATCGCGATGGCGAGGAAGCTCGCCGCAACGGCGAGCGCATCGACGACGGCGTTCCGCGTCAGACGCGTGACGAGCGTCAGGACGAGCGCGAGAAACAGGAACGCGTGCGTATGTAGCGCGAACGCGAGATGCTGCGGATAGCGCATCCGGCGGCTGCGGAACACGAGCGCGACGAGCCCCGCGAAGATCGGCACGAGCACGAACATCAGGTTCGGAATCGACTGGCGCAGCGATGCGGCCGTCTGGTCGCCGTGACGGAGCGCGTTGCCGAGCACACGCCCCGTCACGCGGTCCGTCGAGCTCTTGCTCTGGGTCATCCTGTCGATCGCCTGAAGCGTCGCGCCGACGGTGTCCTCCTGGATCGTCACCATGCCGACCTGCGTGGTGCCTGCGCGCACGACGACCGGCGGATCGGGGGCGAGTGCCTTGAGGGCGAAGAAGACCACGCTGCAGGTCAGATAGAGCCGCAGCGGCGACAGATAGCTCGCACGTCGCCCGGCCAGGTACTCTCGCGTGAGCTCGCCCGGCTTCGTGAACAGGAGGCGAAAGGTCGCGGCGAGCTTGCCGTCCCAGTGCAAAAACTCGCTCGCCGCCTCGTGAACGAACTCGCCGAGGGTTGGGTTCGGATCGATCGCCGGCTGCCCGCACGCGGAGCAGAAGCGCTGTGACACCGGCTCACCACAGTTGAGGCACACGCCGGGCGCGCTCGCCGTGGGAGGATGCATCGCGCTGGATGCATCCGCCGTCCGCGGCGACGTCCCGGTCGTACCGGTCATCCGATCATTCCCACTCGATCGTCGCGGGCGGCTTGGAGCTCACGTCGTACACGACGCGATTCACGCCGTCTACTTCGCGGATGATGCGATCCGAGATGCGCGCCATCACGTCGTGTGGGAATGCGTACCAGTCGGCGGTCATCCCGTCGGTGCTCGTGACGGCCCGGAGCGCGACGACGTTGTCGTACGTGCGCTCGTCACCCATCACACCGACGCTGCGGATCGGCAGGAGCACGGCGAACGCCTGCCAGATCTCGTCGTAGAGGTTCGCGCTGCGAATCTCTTCCAGGTAGATCGCGTCCGCCCGCCGGAGGACGTCGAGCGCGGGCTCGGACACTGCGCCAAGCACGCGGATGGCGAGGCCCGGGCCCGGGAACGGATGCCGGCCCACCATCTCCTCGGGAAGGCCGAGCTCCCGCCCCACGTTGCGTACTTCGTCCTTGAACAGCTCACGGAGCGGCTCGATCAGGGCGAACTTCATTCCCGGCTTCAGCCCACCGACGTTGTGGTGCGTCTTGATCGTGACCGACGGCCCGCCGCTCGGCGACGAGCTCTCGATCACGTCCGGGTAGAGTGTTCCCTGCACCAGGAATTTCGCGTTGGTGCCGGCCGACGCCGTGGCCTCCTCGAACACGTCGATGAACGTGTGCCCGATCGCACGCCGCTTCGCTTCCGGATCCTCGACGCCGGCGAGCGCGTCGAGAAAGCGCCGTGAGGCATCGACCGTCACCAGCTTGATCCCCATGTGCGTCTTCATCGCGCGCTCGACCTGCTCGCGCTCGTGGAGCCGCAACAGCCCGGTATCGACGAACACACACGTGAGCTGCTCGCCGATCGCGCGGTGGACGAG
>Ga0136846_1234450_pt1 | contig 18110 bp, 20 predicted proteins | sample HopSoiMetagenom2_FD_96841 | JGI IMG/M metagenome (GOLD analysis project Ga0136846, IMG submission 96841) | Grasslands soil microbial communities from Hopland, California, USA - 2 Assembly 2016 (version 4) | ecosystem: Environmental > Terrestrial > Soil > Grasslands | place: USA: Hopland...
GGCGGATGGTTAGAGTCCGGCGACTGCGATTGGGCCGTCGCGGCCAGCAGCAGCAAAATCAGCAGAAAGAGCAGGGTCCTTGACTGAATCGTTGACGCAATGCTCATACGTTCGAGCCGTATTCGAGAACGGAAGCAACTTCGCCGCCGAGCGAAAATTTTAGTCCTTTTGCTCCGATGCACCAATCCAATGTACATGTCGCTGCGCAGGTTCAATTTTCTTCAGCTTGATGTCTTCACGGCCAAGCCCTTCGAAGGCAACCCGCTCGCGGTCTTTCCGGACGCAACCGGCCTGAACGATGACCAGATGCAGGCTATCGCCCGTGAGATGAATTTGTCGGAAACGACGTTTATCTTGCCCCGCGCCCAAGCCATCGAAAAGGAACGCGGCGTTCGGGTACGCATCTTCACCGTCCAGGAGGAATTGCCCTTTGCAGGACATCCGACCCTGGGCACCGCATTTGCGCTACGAGGCAAGACCGGCGCCAATGAGATCCGGCTGGAGTTGAACGTCGGTACCGTTCCCGTTCGCTTTGAGGACCCATCCGGGGAACCCGCGTTTGGCGAAATGACACAGATTGAGCCAACCTTCGGGACTATCCACGATCGCGCCAAGATTGCTGAAGTGACGGGAATTCCGATTGACGACATCGCTCCCGATGTACCGGTTCAAACCATTTCTACCGGAGTTCCGTTTACCGTTCTGCCTTTGCGGGATCTCGCTGCGGCGCGACGACTGCGGATCGATCAGACTCGCTCGACTGAATATCTGAACGCGTCCGGCGGAAAATTCTTTTTCTGCGTGACTCGCGAGACTGTTGATCGTTCGGCCCGTCTCCACGCGCGCATGCTGTTCTACAACGGCGAAGACCCGGCCACCGGCTCAGCCTCTGGCTGCGCGGCCGCCTGGATGGTCGCACACAACATTGCGCATCCCGATGAGCGCGTCATCATCGAGCAGGGCGTCGAAATGAAACGTCCCAGCAGAATTTTTGTTCGTGCCTCGCGCTCTGATGACCGAGTGGTTAATGTACGCGTCGGTGGAAATGTTGTTGAAGTTTTACGCGGAGAACTGTTTTTCTGATGGGCGCGGCGCTCTTCGTCCGCGAAATACGCACACCGGCACATACAACAGAATTTTTCAAGGTGGAAGAATTCGCATTGGCGTCCGCGTTACTTTACACGGCCCGCTCGTGCCGATAGGATTCATTTCGCTCTGGTTGATTTCTCAACCGTACAATCTCCAAATTTTGGCGCCGCACTTTTGGCGCACTGTGGAAGGTATATGAAGCCTAAACGGACGATCCTCTGCGTTGATGACAACGAACAATCTCTCTCCATTCGAAAAGTAATGCTGGAAACGCGCGGATATCGAGTGCTGGCCTACTCCGACGCTCAACAAGCTCTGGATCGGTTCGCGGAGGGTGGCGTGGATCTTGTGCTCACCGATCTGGTCATGCCAGGAGTTGATGGCTGCAAATTGATTCAGGGAGTCAAAGACCGTTCTCCTGAAACGCCCGCGATTCTGCTGTCCGGCAAAGTGAAGATTTACGAGCAAGATAGTAAGGCCGATGTCTTTCTCGCCAAAGGCATGTACATTCCTTCTGATCTTCTGGAACGCATTCGGTTGCTCCTGGTGCGTAAGCGCGGTCCCAAGCGCGCCCATGCGCGGACTCCGGTCCACGCTCAAGCTCCTCCGGAAAGTTCCAAAGCCGCAACTGCATAACCTGCATTCATTCTGGCATTCTGCATCCACAGTTCTGCGCGGGTTCGTGTCCGTGAATGGGTGATGGGCGCTGGCTAGCTGCCCTGCTTGAGTTCGACCAGCACCTGGCGGGCGATCTCCTTCAGAGTTTCAAAAACGCCCTGGCCCTGGAATGCGATGGCTTCGACCACCGGCTCGTTCTTGCGCTGAAGTTCCTTCTTGAGGCTATCGACCGGGAGAACATTCGGCAGATCGCGCTTGTTCAATTGCAGTACATAAGGGATCTTGTTGAAGTCGTAATTGTGCTCTTTGAGGTTCGACATCAGATTCTCAAGCGCTTCGGCGTTGGCGTCCATACGCTCTTCCTGCGAATCGGCGACGAACACAATCCCATCCACGCCCCGCAGAATCAGCTTTCTGCTGGCATCATAAAAGACCTGCCCGGGGACGGTGTAAAGGTGGATACGAGTCTTGAATCCACGGACTGAGCCCAGATCGAGCGGCAAAAAATCGAAAAACAAGGTCCGATCGGTTTCGGTGGCAAGCGAGATCATCTTGCCCTTCTGCTGCTCGGCAGTTTTCTGGTAAATGTGCTGCAGATTAGTGGTTTTGCCGCCGAGGCCCGCGCCGTAATAGACGATCTTGCAGTTGATCTCGCGGGCTGCGAAGTTGATGAAACTCAAGACTTTCCCCAGAGGGCGGACATTTGCGCCTGAAAGCCGCGGCCCCGAATCAAAAGTGAGGCCAAGCCCGACCCCGGGCTGTCCGCTAAATTTTTGGACTTGTACATGGTTTATACCACAGGCACGGATTAGGGGCAGGGTTACGCTGGTTACTACTTCGGACTCGCCGTCCTCAAGCTTTAATGCGCACCAGCCACTGATCTACCGAGGCGCAGGACTCGGGTAATAGCCATCGCGGGCAAACACATTCACGCAGGGCCGAATGGACGATTTGCAACTCGGGCGGTCCACCAGAACTTCTATGCTGCGGTAAGCGCCCGAAGGGGGCCCACCCAGGCGGTATCCAAGGGTGTACTGGTTGCGGGCGTCGCCCAGCGCCTGGGCATAGGCTTCCTCAATGCCAGTGCGGGTCATCTCTTCGAAGACCTGACCGCCGCCGGTGGCGCTTACGTATTTGGGCAGAATGTCGGTATAGCCGAGCCGCGGAATGTGCAGCTTCGCAAGCTTGTTGTATCCCGGGATGGAGGAGCCGCCGAGTCCGATTGCATACACAATGATGTTGTTCTTGAGCAGGACCTGAAGCACATCGCGATAGCTGGCATCGCTGCGATATTCGCGGCCGTCGCTGATGACGAAGATAATTTTGCGGCGTGTTTTGTCGCGTTGAGCGAGGTCCATAGCCGCTTTCAGTATGGCATCGTTCATCACATGCGCTTCCTGCACCGGCGTGTAAACGGTCGGAGCGCCCGGGTTCGCCGGCATGCCATTGATCGACGGACCGTTCGGCCCAAACGGCCCGCTGGTGACCGGGGGACCATTGTCCTGGCCACGTGCGGTTTGCAGTTCCTCGAGTCGAGCATCGAGTTGTTGCCCTACGGCGCCCCAGTCCGACAGTCTGCTGACGGTGTTGCTGTACGCGTACAAAGAGAGCTCGTCGAACTGGCTGAATGCCCCTTCGAGAGCCGAGAAGGTATGAACAACCTTCTGCACATCCACGTCCTTCATGCCGAGATCGAAAACGATCGCGGCAGAGAGTGCGAACGGGTCGCTGGTGAAAAAGTTCAGCGTCTGTTTTTTGCCGTTCTCCAGCACGGTGAAATCTTTGGAGGTAAGGCCATTTACCAGGCGACCAGTCTCGTCTTTTACGGTGACGGGGACCATGACCTGGTTCGTGTAAACAGGAATCGTGTAACCCTCAAGCTGACCCGCGGGTTGAGTGGCCCCCCCTTGAGGTACAGTGCGGATGTTTATCGGCGGTGGAGCGCCGGGATTCGTTGCGGGTTGAGCCGGAGGCGCAGGAGTGGCTTGATCGCTGCGCGGCGCTGGCTGGGCCTGCGTTGATGGCGGCGGAGGCTGCTGCTGCTGCTGCTGATCGGCGGGCGGATTTTCAGGGGCAGGCTTCGCAGGCTGCACCGCTGATGGTGCATCCGGAATCTCCTGATCCTTCTGCTTCTGATCGCCGGCAGGCGTCTGAGGAGCGTTCTGACCCGACGACCGTACGCCTGCAAAAATAACTGTTGTGGCCAAAAGCAGTCCCAGCAAGCCCACCCGGCACAACTGCGAAAATTGTTTGTACGGCTTACGCAAGAACGTCCCCCGCATTGTCTTTGTTGTGGGATGCCTGAGCAGGCAGATTTGGTGCATCTAACCCGTAGAAGGATAGACTAACAGAAACCAAACGGGGCCTAGATTCATGCATTTCACTCTCCCAAAAAGCGCAGTGGTCTGGATGTTCGCGCTTATCGTGCTTTGTTCGTCAGCCGTTTTTGCGCAAGACGTACAGATGGTTCCTGACCAGCAGGACCGGGATTCGGCGAGCAAGTCGCAGCAACCGGACACAGAAGAGGACCAGACGCCGGCGGCTACGTTCAAAGCCAACGTAGATGTGGTCCAACTCTTTTTCAACGTGAAAGATAAGAAGGGCGGGCTGATACCAAATCTACCCAAGGAAAATTTCGAGCTTCTGGAAGATGGGAAGCCGCAGACCATCAAATATTTCTCCGCCGACTCGAATCTGCCGTTGACCCTGGGCATTCTGATCGACTCCAGCGTCAGCCAGGAGCGCGTCCTGCCCATGGAACAGGAAATCGGCGGCTCGTTCCTTAGCCAGGTGTTGCGTGAGAAAGACATGGCGTTTGTAATCGACTTCAACGTTGGTGTGAAGTTGTTGCAGGACTTTACCGGCAGCGTCCGCAGACTGAAAACTGCGCTCAACAGCGTGAAGATCGACAACGGGGGGCAAGTCGGGGGAATACCGGGCATGGGAGGCGGGCCGGTCCCAACGATAGGCACCCCGAAAGGTACGTTGCTCTACGATGCCGTGTATCTCGCATCGCATGACCAGATGGGCCAGCAAGTGGACCGTAAGGCGATGATCCTGCTTACCGATGGTGTTGACCAGGGCAGCCAGTACAAAATCAAAGATGCGATCGAGGCGGCACAGAAATCGGACACGATCATTTACGTTTTGCTCTGCGCCGACCGCGGTTTCTATGGCTTCGGTGGTTACGGCGGCGGAGGCGACATGAAGAAAATGACCGCCGAAACCGGAGGGCGTGTGATCGAGGTCGGCAACAAACCCGAGAAGCTCAAGGCGGCTTTCGACCAGATTTCGCAGGAGCTGCGCAGCCAGTATTACATCGGCTATGTGCCAACCAATCCGCTCAAGGATGGCGGCTATCGCAAGGTGGAGATCCACTCCAAGGAACAGTACAAAATCCAGGCGCGAAGTGGGTACTACGCCATACCTGAGAAATAGTCTCAGCGGTTTGCGACGGCCACGCGGAAGGTAGGCTTGCTCCTCTCCGCAGGTTCCATTTCATAGTTCTGCGAGCTTTTCGCCGGATCGTAATCGCGCCACAGCCAGATCATTTCTTCCGGAAATTCCGCGGCTCCGTGGGCGCTGCTATGTGTACCTTCGCCGAAGCTGAGATGAAAATCGTATTCTTTAAACTTCAACGCAGTGGCGAGCCGCAGGTTGGCTAAAGGCCAATTCCCATAGCGCACATCCAGATCGTTCGAGCCATCCTGCAGCCAGACGCGAATATTGCGCTTGGGTTCATGTAACACCTTCTCCGGATAATCCTGGCCGCCATCCGGAACTGCGGGATCTTCCTTCCACTGAATGCTTTCAAAACTGCCGATCCACGAAATAACGCGGCTGAACTGATCGGGCATTTGCCAGGCAACGTTCAATGAGCAGATGCCGCCGGACGAAAGTCCGGTGATGGCTCGGCTGTAAGCATCTTTGCGAATGTTGTATTTGGCCGAGACGTCCGCCAGGATTTCATCGCGCAGATAGCGCCCATAGCGGTCGCTGACGGTGTCATAAAGCGTGCTGCGCATGGAGTCTTTCAGGGTGCGTTGCCATTTTTCCGAGTAGGTCTTCACGAAGCTGTATGTTGGAGTGCCGGGCGCGTCCGTGATATCCCCGGGATTGATGAAAACGCAGATGAGAACGGGAATTTTTTTCTCCGCAATGAGATTGTCGATCACATTGAGGACGGGATTATTGCCCTCGCGATGGATGTAGCCGCCGCCGTCCTGGAACACCATGAGCGCCGCCGCGGTATCAGCCTTGTATTGCGCCGGAACATAAATCCAGTATTCGGATTTCATGCCCTCGTAGATTTTGCTGGTGTGGGTGATCTTTTCGGACAGAGTACCGGACGGAACTCCCGGTTGCTGGTATGACTCAGGGCCGAAAGCGGGCACGTCGAGACTGCCGCCCATTCTTGCGCCATTCACCATGTAGAAGAATGAGTGTGGGTGACCGAGCCCCTCGATGCGTGCTGCCGCATACCACAGGCCGGTTCCTGCAGGGTGCATATCCGGACCGCGGCGGCCGTCAATCAAGAGCTGTGGCGTTCCGGAGGCTTCCGTCGCGAAGAAGAAGTTGTGCCCGTGGCCCATCCATGCAGTCCCTTCTGCAAGTTGCTTTGCTTCAAAGCTGGCAATGATTGCACTTCGCAGATCAGGACTGTTCGATCGTGCTAAGTCGATCAGTTCAATTGCGGATTTCTTCTCCCCCGTTGAGACGGGCTGTGACGTTTGCTGTGCGGAACATAAAGGAATCAGGATGGCAGTCGTCGCGATAAGAAGCCAGCTTGACTTTGGATTGATCATGGCACGCCTCTGTTTTGAGCAGTTGGTCGAACATATTAACGCGTTCTCGACGCAACTGTCGGAAACCGTCCACTACAATGTGAACTCCCGATGACCCTGCCTCTGTGGCTTTCCGAGCTGAATCGGACTGTCAGCGCCTGCACTCGATGCCCGAGGCTTGTGGTCTACCGTGAGCAGATTGCACGAGAGAAGCGGCGAGCGTACCGGGATTGCGAATACTGGGGCAAGCCGGTGCCCGGTTTTGGCGATCCTGAAGCGCGCGTTATGGTGCTGGGGCTTGCGCCCGGAGCGCACGGTTCCAACCGCACTGGCCGGCCGTTCACGGGTGATGCCTCTGGCAAATTTATGTATCCAGTGCTGCACGAAACCGGTTTTGCCAGCCAACCATGTGCCACCAACCGTGATGATGGGCTGGAACTACGAGACCTCTACATCACAGCTGCAGCGCGTTGCGCGCCACCCGACAATAAGCCGCTTCCGCAAGAATTGGTGAATTGCGCGCCATATCTGGATCGCGAACTGGAGTGCTTGAAGAACCTGAAGGTCATCGTCGCGCTGGGCAAAATTGCCTTTGACGCATATCTGAATTATCAAAAGCGGCGAGGTCAGTTGGGCGCGAGAAAATTGTATGTTTTTCAGCACGGCGCGAAATACCAGATGCCTGACGGACGGGTGCTGCTGGCGTCGTATCATCCTTCGAACCAGAACACACAGACCGGAAAGCTGACTCGTCCCATGTTCGTGCGCATCTTTAAAGAAGCAGCGCGAATTGCCGATGAATAACGCGGCGGCTCCGGCGGGTTGGTAACGAGCGTTGTGACCGGACGAAAGCTCTGTGCGCGCTCTCCCGTTGTGCGCCACACGATTTGCGAAGCGTGCACGTAGGCCTGGGGGTCGGAATTTAAGCGAGCCAGGCACGAGCGCCGGACAATGTATCGGCATTCACGTCGGCAGCCGCCGCGTATTTCTCTATCGTAACTTCGTTGCCGTGACCTCGAGTTGGAATTCACGATTCGAGTTCGGGTCGTCCATGCTGCCGATGATTATTGGTTTCCCGGTCACCAGCAGCGTCACGCCGCTGATCTTGATTTGGCGGACGATCGGCGGCAACCACCCCGAATCCCGGTCATGGCTAGCGCTCATGTCGAGATTGCTTATATCGCTCCTCACTTCCAACTGCAGGTCGTCGCCGCGCTCTCGCAAGGACGCCCAGATGTTTGTGCCGACATCCATGTATTGATACTGAGTGTCCGGTAACGGATTGTCGCCTGAGCCACTTCGGGGAGGGCCGGTATGGACGGGCACTCGTGTACCAATCTTTAGTTCGTCCGCACTACCGTCCGCCAGGTTCATTGAGTAATGGCGTGTGTTGATCCTTTTCCCGCTCTCCAATTCATTCACCGAAAAATCCAGCCGGTACGGCTTCACTGGCACCTCATGCTGATCACCCTGCGATTTACTTCCTTGACTGGCAATCTTCTGCGGAGTGGATCGACCGGAAGCCGCATTTTCGTCTTGAGCCTGCGCGCTTCTCAATCCATACCAGAACCCTATCAATACAATGCAGACTGTAACCGTCTTTCGCATGGAGTACCTCGCCTTTCTCCTATTCGTTTGAAATCGAAAAACTCGTCTCAACCTGTTGCTGGGCCTGCCGCACCTCGTCACTGAATTTCTGTTGTTCTTTTGCGACGAGCATGGCCTCTTGCGGATACCGTTCGGCATATTGCATGACTGCCAGTTCTTCGGCACTCAGAGAGCGCGACGACGGAAATCGCTCCAGTCTGGGACTACCATTATCTTCAGTTACGGCCGGGTGGAGCCGTTTGCCCGTTCGCGGTTTCGGCTTTTGCGAAATCAGCGGCAGAATCTGCGCTGGGTGGTCGATAGCGGAATCGTGCGATGCACGAGCAACAGGCAGGACATCGCGCTTGCCGAGATCAGAATGGTCGAGTCCACGCCACGGAAACAGAACCAAAAAAATTGTCGCAGCTACGCCACCCAAAGCCCACACCCATGCTCGTCGTGTGTGCATGCGCTGCTGCGCTTGCAAGGTTGCCAGGAGCCGATCTTCCAGCCCATGACGAGGCTTCGCATCTCCATATTCCTGCAAGGCTTTATCCAGCCATTCGTCCCAATGACTATCGTGCAGTTCCATGTTTACCACCTAATGCTGCCAACTTATCTTTCAGAATCTGACGTGCCCGGAACACACGCGAGCGTACCGAGGCTTCACTCACCTCAAGAACCTCGGCGACTTCGCTGGGCCCAAGTTCTTCAATGGTCGAGAGCCTGAGTGGCTCCCTCAGGTTCTCGGGCAGGGCCGTGATCAACGACTCCAACAGTCCCGACATTTCTTGTCCAAGCGTGAACTCCTCGGCAGAAGTCAGTTGCGAGCGCATCTGCAATACTGCAGCGCCAATTGCGTCTTCATCGAGTGACGATTCCTTGCGCCGCCTGCCATGTTTCACGGCCACTCTCCAGGCGATTCGCGCCAACCAAGTCTTGGCATCTCGAACTCCTTCGAGCTTTCGCCGATAGCGAAGCGCACGCACAAATGTTTCCTGGGTAGCATCTTCGGCATCGTGATGATTTCGCAAAACCGAATAGGCAATCCGAAATACGAGTCGGGCGTGCTCGCGAACAGCGGCCTCCAATGCGTCTTCATGGCTGCATGCAATCAATGCGGCTCGAGTGGTGAGGGCCTGTTCCGTCACTGTTCGCCTTCCCTCAAATATGAAGACCGGAGGCCGATAATGTTTGTTTGCGCTTATTTTCAGAACGCGGCCGCTAGCTCGCGAGCACAGCAGGAAAAGAATGACGTGCAACCTGGGTTTTTACCTACCCGGAGTGGTGATCGTGGGGCACGCATTTCTTCGGGTGAAATGTAGCTCACCTTGTGGGTTGCTGCAAGTCGTTTCGTGCCACAACTAAGTGGCTGCCCACGGTTCAGCTGTCGAAATCAAGTCTTGTTGGATCATACTGGTGGAATCGCCTGGTTCAACCATCCGAACTTGCATGCCGCCGCTCAAGCAGCGGGGAGGTCTAAGTGACACGACGCCCCTGGATCATTGCTGCCGTGACCTTTGCGGTGCTGTTAATCGCCTCTTACACGCACGAAATCATTTCTCGTGTTCCCGCATATGGCTGGTTGCACAGTCATCGGCCCTTTTACGTCGCCGAAAGCATTGACAAGATCGGCGGCGCAGCGGTGTGCTTACTTGCAGTTTGGTTGATGTATCGCACTGGCCTTCGAGGTATCAGCCGCGAGCTTGGGCTTTCTGCACCCGTTTTACCCGCGATCGCATTGGCGCTGATCGCCTCTTCGCCGATGCTGATCGGCTTTATGATCACGCGAAGCCTGACTCCGCACATTGAGCTTCGTCCACTCCTGTTCCTGACTATCCTCTCACCTTTCGTAGAGGAGATTGAGTTCCGAGGATTTGGCGTGAGACAGCTGCAACGCGGAACAGGATGGCCATTCTGGGTGGTGGTCTGGCCGTCGGCACTGCTGTTCGGATACGGACACGTTGAGCAAGGCGAAAGCCTACAGGAGATGGCGGGACTGTTCTTCCTAACCGCAGCCGGGGGTGTGACGTTCGCCTGGCTGGTTTACAGATGGCAGAACCTCTGGGTGGCTGTGGCCTTGCACATCTGCATGAATCTCTGGTGGGAATTGTTTTCCGTCGCAAAGAGTGCGATCGGGGGCTGGTTCCCGTTCATGCTTCAGAATCTGACGATGCTGTTGGCTATCTTTATCACCCTTTATCGGACACGACCAAGGATGGCAACTGTAAGGTCAGCCGACTGACAAACCTACCAAACCAAGCCTCTTGTCTAAGCGGGTCAGTAGCTAGTTTTTTTTGCAGCCTGCTAGAACCCTACAAACACCGACTCTGGCTCGAGTCGAACGCCCCAAAGCCGTTCCACCGCGGCTTGAATCTCGTTTTTGAGCGCAATAACTTCGGCTGCGGTTGCGTTGCCGCGATTCACTATGGCAAGCGCATGCTTGCTGGAGATCCCCACGTTGCCTTTGGCGTAGCCCTTATTGAAACCGGAATTTTCAACCAGCCATGCGGCCGAAATCTTATGCTGTTGGGACAGCGCTGGATAGTTTGGAACTTGCAGGTTCCGTGCCGCTGCCTCGTGGGTCAGTTCCTCGAACTCAGCGGCAGATAGAACTGGATTCTTGAAGAACGATCCGGCGCTGCGGCTATCCGGGTCACCGGGCGAAAGAAGCATGCCTTTTGCTGCACGGATGGCCAGGACGGCTTCACGCACTTCCTTCAGTTCTGGTTCAGTCTGTCGGCCGGAAAAGTATTTTTGCAGATCGGCATAGCGCAACGCCGGCTTCCCATTCGGAACCAGCGCATAACTCACGCACAAAATGATGTATCGCCCACGCTCACTGGAGTTGAAGATGCTGCTGCGGTATGAAAAACCGCATTCGGCAGCTGTCAACTCGCGAATCCGCTTTTCTGAGAGATCGAAAGCCAGTACGGAAACAATTGTTTCCGAGACTTCCTGTCCATACGCGCCGACGTTCTGAACCGGCGTGCCGCCTGCGCTACCCGGGATTCCGCTTAGACATTCGACGCCGGCGCAGTTGCGCGAAACGCATTCGCGAACGAAATCGTCCCAGGGTAACCCGGCGCCGATGTCGAAACGAGTCTTATCGTTGGATTCGTGTGCTTGTAAGGTGGTGTCGCTCACATGCAGGACCAATCCACTCCAGCCCCGATCCGAAATCACAAGATTGCTGCCGCCGCCCAAAACGAACAAAGGCAGCTTGCGACTTTCGGCAAACGCCACCGCCTGCACAACGTCATGGGGAGTCGGTGCATCGATGAAAAAGCGTGCTTTGCCCCCTACACCGAGCGTAGTAAGTGGCGCCAGTGGCACGTTTTCGCGAATGTCGATTCCAGGAGGCATAATGGAGGCAGCTTTCAAATATACGCGGGGGGCGCGGCACCTCAGCGTGTTATCGCGAACGGTCCTGAGCGAACACTGAGAGTTGCTGCACCTCTGGTGCAGTGGTGACGGAACGTCAATTTCACGTTAATATTTGAAAAATCTGTTTTGAGGAATGTGAATGTATCCAGAGATTATGGTCGTGCCCATGCGAGAAGAGCTTACCCGCCTGGGTGTACAGGAATTAAGGACTCCGGCGGATGTGGACCGGGAACTGGGCCAGCAGCAGGGAACCACCATGGTGGTGGTGAATTCGATCTGCGGCTGCGCCGCCGGGCGCATGCGTCCAGCAGTACGAGCTGCATTGCAGCACCAAGCCAGGCCAAACCGCGTGTTCACGGTTTTCGCCGGACAAGATATGGAAGCCACAGAGCGGGCGCGGTCCTACTTTACTGGGTACCGTCCTTCATCGCCGTCCATCGCCCTCTTCCGGGACGGGCAACTCGTGCACATGCTGCAGCGCAGCGACATTGAGCATCGGGATTCGGCGGACATCGCTGACGAACTCGTACGTGCCTTCGACGAGCATTGCGCTGCCGTTTAAGGCCAAGCGGCGAACGGTAGCACTCATGCTTTTCCGGACACAGCCGCGGATGCATCATCCTCGGCCAGCAGTTTCTCTTTGATCCGGTTGGCGACAGCTTCGATGGTCTGCACGCGCACGGTTACGCCGGGGCTGAGTGTGGGATCGTCGAGGATGACCCCGCAACACAAAAGCAGCGCGGTTACGTCATCTTTGAAAGAATTCCAGAGAACAATCCGCGCATTCTGCTGCGCCAGCTGAGTCTCGCGTCCGCGCCTGTAAAGAGCGGCGCGCAATTCCCGCAGTATCCGTTCCATTCCGCTGACGCCAAAATTCACGAAGACCGGAACCGCTCCGCCGAGATGATGAACCAGATAATCGGCTTGCCCGGGCTCTGCTTCCGTGGCCCACTGATCCACCAGTGCCGCCGAAAACTCTGTGGACTGCAGACTTCGGGACGCTTCCTGCAGTGACGAAACAACCTTAACCGGTTGCTGAAAACTATTCTCGATGGCGCGGGCGCAATCCTGCGCACGTTCGGACGACCAGATTAGAAGAATCATGCCAGAAACATGGCAAGCACAGGGCCATTCTTGGAGACCTTAAAGGTCAATCACTTAAGCGCGGCTTTGATCGAACTCGATTTCGAATCGAAACTCCAGTTCCAAACTGGAAACCTACAACTCTGCCCCGTACTCCTTCAGCTTGCGATACAGGGTGGTCTTGCCGATGCCAAGCAGTCTTGCCGCCATTAGTTTGTCTCCATTCAGACACGTGATTGCAGCCATGATGGCCTGCTTTTCGACTTCATTCATAGACAGAATCTTTGAATCTGAACTGGCCGCGATCACTTGCGCCGGCGCCCCGGTAATGGAACTGGGAAGATCGACCACGTTGATCAAGGACCCGGAGGTCAGCGCGCAACAGCGCTCGAGGCAATTTTCCAGTTCGCGAACGTTGCCCGGCCAATCGTGAGCGAGCAACGCCTTCATGGCATCATCGGTCAACTCGAACGTACGTCCAGAGGTGTGAGACAGCCGCTCCAGGAATGACGTTGCCAACAATGGAATATCCTGCCTCCGCTCGCGGAGAGCCGGAATGCGAAGGCTGAGTACGTTCAACCGGAAAAACAAATCGCGCCGGAACGAGCCTTCTGCGACTGCCTGTTCGAGGTTGCGGTTGGTCGCTGCCAGAATACGAACGTTGATGGGAACTACTTTCGTGCTGCCCACGGGCCTGATCTCTTTTTCCTGCAAGGCGCGGAGCAATTTTGCTTGCAGATCGACAGGCAGTTCGCCAACCTCGTCCAGGAATACAGTTCCGCCCTCAGCTATGGCGAGCAAGCCTTCCTTGGCTTGCACCGCTCCGGTGAACGCGCCTTTCACGTACCCAAAAAGCTCGCTCTCAATCAAGGTTGGAACCAAAGACCCGCAGTCGACGGGAATGAACGGCTTGTCGCGAAACGGCCCGGAGTGGTGAATGGCACGGGCGACCATCTCCTTGCCGGTGCCGCTCTCGCCGAGAATGAGCACGGGATGCGCACTGTGCGCGGCTTTGGCCACAATGCGGTAAAGCTTGTCCATCTCCGGGGCGCGGCCGATGATTTGTCCAAAGCCCTGCTTGGATTTGATCTTTTCGCGCAGGATTCGATTTTCCGCTTTCAGGCGCATGTGAGCTGAAACCCGGTCGAGCAGCAACTTCAGTTGCTCAAGCGTGAACGGCTTGATCAGGTAGTCGTAAGCTCCAGATTTCATGGCGTCCACCGCAGACTCGATCGTCCCGTGCCCGGTCATCATGACGACTTCGGTTTCGGGACGGCGGCCCTTCAGCTTTCGCAGCAGTTCAAGGCCGCTGGTGCCGTGCAGGGTCAAATCCACGAAGACGAGGTCGATGGTCTGAGAGTCGGCAACCCGCATGGCCTGCTCGGCAGATTCCATTGCGGTGCTGTGATAACCCAGGGCGGCTGCCACCTCCCGGCAAGCCTCACGCACGGAGCGTTCGTCGTCAACGATCAGAATGTTCAGAGGACAGCGGGCTTCGACGGGTGGCAGGGCGGAAACGGCGAATGTGCTCGGCGCGATGGCAGCGGTCATAACGTACCTCGTACTCGAATTTGAGAACTATGCGTCTTGATCGGGAGAGATTCCCGAATTCGGAACTGCTTTTCTAATCGGGAATTCTAAGGATTTGATGAGTCCCTGTTTAGGACTTATGAACCGGGCAGTTGTGACGGATGAACATGGATCGCGGACAAAGGCTGTGCAGAACCCTGCTTACGATTGAAGCTGGGCGACGAACTCGAGCAGGGAGGCCGGTTCTGGCCGGTCGGTGTAGTCAGGATTGGGCGACGCGTACAAGATCTTGTGCGAGGACGTGGCGTTCGGGCCAATTGCGTCGACATTCTTTGCGATGTAAGTTGCCGGAATGGGCAACTGCCAGGAGTCGCCGCCGTTTACAAACGGAAGATTCACGAAGGCGCGACTGTAGACTTCCTGCTGGTACTCGGGCACGCGGTAAACAAGCCCGAAGAGCGCGGCAACTTTGTTTGCGGCATCGCTGACAACCGGAAACCGCAACTTGTGCTGATCGGCCATCAGGAAATTCTGGTGTACGGTTTGCGGCGAAATGGCGATCAGCGAAGCGCCTCGCTCCTGTAGCTCGGGAAGGATGGAATTCATGGCCTCTAACTGTCCCACGCAAAATGGGCACCAGCGCCCGCGAATAAACAAGATGACAACCGGGCCGGTTTGCGCGAGATCGGTTGAACGCACAATATTGCCGTTCTGACCGGGCAGATCGAAGCGAGGCAGGTCGGCGCCAACTCCAAGGGCTTGATCGGCGATTTTTGACTGCTTTAATTCGGCTACGACCCGCGCGTGCACAGCCTGAATATCTGCGGGAACGTATTTGCTGATAAGAGCTTTACGCTCGGCATAGATCTGGTGAAGTGAGCGCGTTTCAGTCTGCAGAGCCGATTCCTCAAGGGAGCGCCATTTCATGATCTAGGCCGCGGAGGCACGGGCGTCCCGCCGGTCCACCATAGAACTTATCCCAGTTTCATCCCCGCCAGCCTGCGCATCATGTTGCCTTTGCCCATCTGCTTGAACATCTTGCGCATCTGCGCGTACTGGCGAAGAAGATTGTTGACTTCCTGCACCGTCCGTCCTGATCCACGCGCGATGCGCTTCCGCCGGCTGCCGTTGATCACATCATGATGCGTGCGCTCGTGAGCGGTCATGGAGTTGATGATGGCTTCGACGTGATTAATCTGCTTCTCATCGATCTTATCGGCGTGCTTTTGCAGTCCGGCGAACGGGCCGATGCTGGGCAGCATTCCCATTAAGCTCTGAAGTGAGCCCATTTTGCGGACCTGGCGGAGTTGATCGCGAAAATCCTCAAGAGAGAAGCCGTCGCCGGAGAGCGCCCGCGCGGCTATGTCCTGCGCTTTCTTTTTATCAACCGTCTGCTCAGCGCGCTCGATAAGCGAGAGAATGTCGCCCATTCCCAAAATGCGGGAGACGATACGGTCAGGATGGAATGGCTCAAGGGCATCGTACTTTTCGCCCACGCCAATGAACTTGATGGGCGCACCTGTGACCTGACGAATCGAGAGCGCCGCGCCACCGCGCGCGTCGCCGTCCATTTTGGTGAGCACGACGCCGGTAAGGGACAGCTTTTTGTGAAATTCGTCGGCCGATCGCACGGCGTCCTGTCCGGTCATGGCATCGGCCACGAACAGAATCTCCGATGGATTGAGCAGCTTCTTGAGCGACTGCATCTCGTCCATGAGCTGATCGTCGATGTGGAGGCGTCCAGCGGTGTCAACGATGAGTACGTCGCAGCCGGAGTTCACGGCCTCGCGGCGGGCTTCCTTCGCGAGGCGTTCGACAGTGGTGGTATTGGCTTCGCCGACCTCGCCCTGGTAAATCTGCGCCTTGACGGCTTGGGCAACGACCCTCAACTGCTCGCGCGCCGCGGGACGGTATACGTCAACCGAAACCAGCAGCGGCCGATGACCGCCATTCTTAAACCAGTGCGCCAGCTTGCCCGAAGTCGTCGTCTTACCGGAACCTTGCAGCCCGGCCATCAACACCACCGTGGGCGGCTGCGATGCGAACTTCACGCGGGCAGTGTCTTTGCCGAGGACCTCGGCAAGTTCGTCGCGAACAATCTTGATGACCTGCTCGCCCGGCGATAACGCTGACATGACCTGCTGCCCAACGGCTTTGGCCTGCACCCGGTCAATGAAGTCCTTTACAACTTTGAAATTGACGTCGGCTTCGAGCAGTGCGAGACGGAGTTCCCGGAGGGTCTCCTGAATGTTCTCTTCCGTGAGGGTGGCCTGACCACGCAGCGATTTGAAAGTCTTTTGAAGGCGTTCCTGAAGGTTCTCAAACATAAGAGTGAATGGATATTTTAACAGCCGATTGGGTGATGACGTCCTTCGGGGCTCAGTCACATACGTCCACCCGGCCCGGCACCGCCGTGCCCGGCTTTCTCATTCCGTTGCTAATGAGGCTCTCTTGCGATGAGCGGCAACGTAAGCCGCGGTTCCAGAGTTCACGGAAATAGGAACAAACTCTTAGAAATCCTTCACTTTTCCGCAATTTCCAAAGCCTGTACTGGCATACAATTCAGGCCTATGCAGGCAGTAGCGAGCGCGAGCAAGGCCATGGAATTTGGAAGACAGTGGCAGGGGCAAATGGTCGATGGCCGTTTTCCTCTCGATCAATATCTTGGAGGATCGGAAGACAAAGCTGTCTTTCTGACGAAAGTCTCCGGGGGCGCAACCAAAGCGGCTATCAAACTGGTGCGCGCCAACGCGTGCGATCCTGATGCGCAGCTTACTGCGTGGCGCCGAGCCGCAAAACTTTCCCATCCCAATTTGATTCGCATCTTCGATGGTGGACGATGCTGGCTCGCCGGCAATGATCTTTTGTTCGTTGTTACCGAATATGGGGAAGAAAACCTGGGTCAGGTACTTCCGCAACGCGCCCTGAGCGCCGAAGAAGTGGATGCGACATTACCCCCTGCGCTCGATGCGCTGTCTTACGTGCATGGCCAGGGACTGGTGCACGCGCGCGTTAAGCCATCAAACATCATGGCGGTGCATGAGCAACTGAAACTTTCGAGTGATGGGATTCAGGCGCCCGGACCTCAGCCGCAGAAGATGGCCGCTACGGTTTATGACGCTCCGGAGGCTACGCGCGGGCAGCTTTCGCCGGCTGCTGACGTCTGGTCGTTAGGCGCAACTCTTGCGGAAATGCTCACGCAGCGCGTGCCGCGAAAGAATGAGCAGAGCTTAAAACTGCAGCAGCCATTCGCGGACATCGTGAGTCATGCGCTGATTGAAGATCCAGCAGCGCGCTGGACGGTTGGGGATATTCAGGCGCGGGTCGCGGGAAAGAAAGTTGCGGCCCCAAAGAACACCCCAGTCGCGCCACCCAAGGTGGCCGCTGCTTCCTCCGTGAGACCGGTTCCGAGTAACGCCCATCAGCTTCGACCACGAGCTGAAAGGCCGCGCTTGCCGCTCTTCGCGGCAGCCATTGTGATTCTTGCCGTCATCGCCACGGCGTTGTTTCTGATGCGCAGCAGTTCAACGCAACCGGCTGAACAACGTCCGAATACTTCTTCATCTCCGGTGGCGCCGGCCAAATCAAGTTCCGGCTCAAGCAGTACAAATGTTGCCTCATCATCGCAGGTTCCAAATGCCGGATCGAGCGAGGTCGTCAATCGTGTGCTGCCTACGCCATCGCGCAGCGCCTTGAATACGATTCACGGGACGATTAAGATCCGCGTGAAAGTGAAAGTTGATCCGTCCGGAAGCGTGACTCACGCAGCTTTTGTCACTTCGGGACCAAGCCAATACTTCTCACGGCTGGCCATGCAGGCAGCGGAGCAATGGAAGTTCACTCCCGGTGGCAGCGGCGAACACACGCTTCTGTTTGCTTACAAACGAAGCGGCGTAGAAGCGTCGGAGCAATCGAGCCGCACACCCTAGAGCGATACAACGTTTTGCCGGGCGAGGGCTTCCGCCCCACACGCGCCCGCCCCAGTACCTGCTTTTTCAGGCTCCAGCAGCCTGCTGCTGCCCGCGATACCAA
>Ga0136846_1237672_pt1 | contig 18110 bp, 13 predicted proteins | sample HopSoiMetagenom2_FD_96841 | JGI IMG/M metagenome (GOLD analysis project Ga0136846, IMG submission 96841) | Grasslands soil microbial communities from Hopland, California, USA - 2 Assembly 2016 (version 4) | ecosystem: Environmental > Terrestrial > Soil > Grasslands | place: USA: Hopland...
CCACCCAGCGCCGCGCGGATGGCCATCTCCCGCTGCCGCGCCGCACCCCGCGCCAGGAGCATGCTGGCCACGTTGGCGCAGGCGATCAGGAGCACGAACATCACCGCGCCGAGCAGCGCTTGCAGGACAGGCTTCACCGGCCCCACCAGGTCGTCGAGCAGCGGCTTGGCCGTCATCGATCTGCCGACGTGCTCGGGCAGGCGCGAGGCGATGCGCTTGCCCAGCGTCGACAGCTCCGCGCGCGCCTGCTGGACCGGGATGCCGGGCTTGAGCCGGCCGAAGCCGTTGAACATGTGCATGCCGCGGTTGGCGAGGTCCTCCTGGCTCCACTCCATCGGCACCAGCGCCTCGGCGCCCTTCAGCATGGGAAAGCGGAAGCCAGGCGGCATCACGCCCACCACCGTGCATGACTGGCCGTCGAGCGTGACCGTCTGGCCGAGGATGCGCGGGTCGGCGGAGAACTCGCGCCGCCAGAGCGCGTCGCTGAGTATCACTTCGTGCGGGCCGCCCGACTTGTCGAGCTCGGGCGAAAAACCTCGCCCTCGGGCGGGGTTGATCCCCAGGGCCGGAAAGAAGCCGGAGGTGACGCGGGCCGCGGGGATCCGCACCGGACCCGCCGAAGTGGTCATGGTCAGGCTCGCCGGGCGGATGCCGGCGACGGCTTGCAGCGAGCTGTTCTCCGCCGCCAGGTCGACGAAGTCCGCGGGCGAGAAGCTGTCCGGATCTCCCGCGGGGTCCGTCTCGTAGACCCGCACCAGCTCGACCGCGTGGGGCGCTTGCAGCGGCTGCAGCACCACGCCGTCGAGGACGCTGAAGATGGCGCTGCTCCCGCCGATGCCCAGGGCCAGCGCGGCGACGGCGGCGGCGGTGAAGGCGGGTGCGCGCAAAAAGCCGCGGACGGCGAGGCGGAGGTCGCTGAGAAAGTCTTCCATCTCTCCGGCAGGTAGCGAACCGCATGCCAGCCTTTGCCGGGGTGGCGCGCCGGTAAATTGACCGGATCCGGGACGGGCCGTCCCGGAATCAGACGCATTCCGCTCGCAGCGCGCGCTCCGTAGCAGGTGCAACCCGCCAGAGCCTGGCCGCACGCTTCGCGAGCGGCTCCGTCAGCCCGCTCTGCTGCGCCCGTCGCGCCGTTACGCGCTTCCCCGAATTGTCGGCCTGAAAATGGGCGAAGCGACCGAGCGGCTCGCTGGCGGACTCTCACGAATCTGTTTCGAAGGTCTGACGCGGTGCCTACACCTCCTCGTTGGAGGAATCACATGAACCGCTTCGCCCTCAGCTTTTGCCTCGTTGCCACCGTCGCCTGCACCAGCAGCGGCGCCAAGGACCAGGTCTCCGTCAGCGGCCAGCTGCCGGGATCGAGTTCCGCTGCCGACGGCGGGACGACGCCCGCTGACGGCGGCGTCCAGGTTGCCTCCGGAATCGACCTTTCCCGCGCGCGGATCGCGGTGAGCCGTCTTCGCGTCGAAGAGCGGAGCGACGCCGGGCACGACGGCGAAGTCGATCTCGCTGCAGGGCCCTTCCTCATCGACGCGAGCGGCGACAAGCTCGCCGGAGCCCTGCAGACCCTGATCACCACCAACGTCCCTGCCGGGACGTACACCGGTTTCAAGGTCAACGTGCACCGCGTCGATCCGCCGGCGCCCGCTGCATTCGACGCCCTGACCAGCCAGCACGCCTCCATCATCCTGGACGGAACCATCGACGGAAACGCCTTCACCTTCGTCTCAGGTCTGGAAGCCGAGTTGGAGCATGAGGTCCAGTTCACCGTGGGGCAGGGCGCCACGAACATCACCATTGCGCTCGAGCCCTCCAGGTGGTTCGTGGGTGTGAACGGGCAGCGCCTCGATCCGCGCGACCCGGCCGCGAGAGCCGCCATCGAGGCGAACATCCGCGCCTCGTTCAGGGCGTTCAGGGACGACGACGAGGACGGCGTTGACGACGACCACGGCCACGACGCGGCCGATGCGGGCGACGATCATGGCCACGACGCAGCCGATGCCGGGGACGACCACGGCCATGACGCCGCGGACGCGGGCGACGACCACGGCCATGACGCCGCGGACGCGGGCGACGACCACGGCCATGACGGCGCGGACGCCGGCGACGACCACGGCCATGACCGCGATGGCGGTGACGACCACGGCCATGACGGCGGCGGCGGTGACGACGGATCCGGACACCACTGATGGCTGGCGCTACGGCGACTGCCGGGACTCGCCCAGTAGAAGCTTTATGGCCTTCGGGTCGAGTCCGTCCGGCGCGAGCGCCCAGGCGCGCTCGCGGGCGGTCCGGGCTTCGGCGTTCTTGCCGCTGTGCATGGCGACGTTCGCCAGCACGGCCTGGCCCATGAAATATCCGGGCCATGTTTTCACCGCCGCGCGCGCGAGCGTCAACGCATGCGCTCGATCGCCGGTCGTGTCGAGCAGGGCAGCGCCGAGGCACTGACTCTCAGCCGAGTTCCGGAACGACTCCAGACGCTGCACGACCTCGCGAAGCCGGGTCTTGTCGGCGCCATTCGATGGCGGCACCAGCGCGAGCCCCAGCGCCCCCCATCCGAGCAGACCCACCGGATGCAGGACGACAGCGCGCTCGGCGTCGGCCCGCCGCTCTTTCGAGGGAGCGGCGAAGAGCGCGCGGAGCGCGAACGCATCGGCATTTCCCGGATCGCCCTCGATCGCCGCGTCCAACTCCTCGCGCGCGCGGGATTTGCGCGATGGCCCATATAGCCTCGCCATCAGCACGTGCACTTCGGCGCGACTCAACGGCCGAACCGTCGAGATTTCCACCGCGGGCGGCTGCCACGCCATTCGATGCGACACGGGATCCGGCCGCTCCCGTGCAGCGCGATAGTCGCGGTCCACCGCTGCGGATTGCCCGGCGGTGAACGCGTGCGCCCACGCGCGATCCGCGGGACTTCCGTTCGCCACCGCTCCGACGAAGCGGCGGAAGCCCTCGCGGTAGTTCGCGTCCGAATTGAGCGTGCTGACGAGCCAGAACGACGCGCTGTAGTGTCCCGGCGCCTGCGGCCCATAGAAGGCGGATTTCGGGGTCGCCAGGAGTTGCGCCAGCGGCGGAAACCAAGGTGAGTCGCGCAGCGAACGCTGGAGGGGGGCCGTTTCCGCCGTGGTACCCGCAATGACGGCGATATCGGTGGCCTCGGTCCACTGGAAATACTCGGCCATGCCTTCGGCGAGCCACGGAGGTGCGCCCGGCAGCACCGGTTGCACCAGTCGATGCGTGAGCTCGTGGCGCAGCACCAGGAACTGCCCCACGCTGCGGAGCACGACGAGATCCGTCTCGCCCCATCCCACCGCAGGCTGGAAATAGCCGATGCTGCCGGGCGGCGCGACCGAGTCATAGAGTCGAGCCGAGGTGAAGAGGACGAGGGTGAGGCGCCGCTGGTCCTCCGGGAAGTCTCCATCGATGCTGAGCGCGACGCGCAGCGCCTCCCGGGCATGCTCCGCATCCTGCAGGGTCCGACGCGCGACCCTGACTCCTCCGGTCCCATAGAGAACGAAATGCCTGGACGACGCGGTCACCCAGCGGTCGTCGTAGTTGTCCTCGACCGGCGGTTGGCCGGCGTCCGGCTCGTTGGCGGTCGCCTGCGCAACGGCGACGCTCAGCAGAAGCAAGGCGGTGATCTGCATCGCGCTCCCATTTGTCATACGCCGGTATGTTCTCACGTTGAGATCCGAGCACGCTGGCTGGCGCTCTTACAGCCTCGCGGCCCACTCCGGCCTGTAGATGGTACCGAGCCACGGAACGGGTGCGAAAAAGATTTAGTGAGTTTCACTAGTTCCACTCGCGCCCTCCGTGGCCGTCTGCTTGCAGCGCGGAACCATCGCCCTCGGGCAGCGCACCCCCTGATCGGCCCGCACCAGCCATGCTGAAACTTCCCGAAACACCCGAACCCTACCGCATCCGGTTTTCCGTCGACGCCCGACAGCAGGCCGCCGCGCTTCCGCCGGATGCCCGTCAGCGCCTCGGCCATCGGCTCATCGATCTTGCGGACCGTGCCCTGAAAGTGCGGGAGATCGTCGTTGAACCCACCCGGACAACCTCAGGCACTCCGTGACCACGTTTCGTTGTCGCCTGCGCGCATCCGGCAGAACGATCACCATCGACAGCGTCGCGCCAAACGCGGGAGCTGCGGCTTATGCTGCCGCACGGACCGAGCTGCAGTCCGGCGCAGTTCCCTGGGTCCAGGTGTCCGTTTGCGAGTGGAGCGGCGTGCTCGGCGAGTTCATCGAGCCGCCGAACGTACTGATCTTCGCGCGCGATGAAAGTCCGCCGCCAGGCGCCGATCAGGTGGTCGTCGCGACAGCCGCATATTGATCGGCGCGAACACGACGATGTCGCATTGTCCGGCGGTTGTCCGACCGTCGCGAAAGCAACCGACGGAGCAAGCGCGACGGTTCGGTGCGTCATTAGATTAGGTCGTGCAAGCCGCTACGAAACACCATGCAGAGGTCCGACGACTGTCCGACTTCCTGCGTGCGCGCCATGGCGAAATCATCGCCCGCTGGGAGGCGGAGGTGGTCCGCCTCCGGCCGGCCAGGTTCCTCTCGCGGCCGGCGCTGCTCGACCACATTCCCGACTTCGTCCGCGAGTTGGCCGCATTCGTCTCTGAGGCACGTGAAAACGACGACGCGGCGCCTCCAAGCGATTTTCCTGTCATCCATGCGTTGGAGCGGCTCGACGTCGGCTACGACCTCGCCGAGGTGGTGAGCGAGTATCGCATCCTGCGCCAGTGCATTACGCGCCTCGCGCAGGCCGAAGCGTCGCCCTCACTGCTGTCGGCCGAATTGCCTCAACTTCACGACGCCATCGATCTCGCGATCTCGGCCTCGGTCGCCCGCTACAGCCAGGTCCGGGAGCGGACCCTCAAAGCGCTCGATCGAATTTCCACGGCGGCCCTCGGCGTCGGGGACATCGAAACCTTCCTGCCCAAGACCCTGGCGGCGCTGCTCGAGACGACGCCCTCGATCGACAGCGCCAGCATCCTGCTCATCGAAGGAGACAGGCTCCGGGTCAAGGCGTCGGCCGGTCTGGCGCTTTCCCAAGAAGAAGCGCGCCATCTTGGACGCGGCGAATGCGTTGCCGGAGCGGTCTGGGCGGCGAACGAGCCGATCCTGATCCAGGACGCGGAGCACGACGCTCGCGTGACGACCGACACCATCCGCAAACGGGGAACGCGCGCCTTGTATGGCGTTCCGCTCCACTTCGGAACCGAACCCATCGGCGTCGCGATGATCGGCTCGACCACCACGTACGAATTCTCGCACGAGGACCTCCTGCTCTTCAGGACTGCCGCCAACCGCGTGGCGGCGCTCGTCGCGCAGGCCCGGCTCGACGAGGCTGTCCGGCGCGAGCGGGCACTGTACGAGAGCGTCGTCTCCGCGCTCGGCGACGTCGGCGAGGGATTCGCGATCCTCGAGGATCAGCGAATCAGGATGGTCAACGACGCCCTCTGCCAGATCGTGGGCTACACCACCGACGAGTTGTACGCGCTGCCTACGATCCTGAATCTGCTCGTGCCGGAGCAGCGGGAAGAGGTCGTAGAGACCATTCGCAAGCGTCTCGGTGGAGACGCTGGAGACGGTGCCGGCCGTCTCGAGGCTACCTTCAGGCACAAGGACGGCCGTCGGGTGGACGTCGAGCTCGGCATCAAGCGAAAGGCGACGGGTCGCATCGTCGTCGTGGTGCGTGACGTCAGCGCCCGCATGCTGCTCGAACGCGAGCGCGCCGGGCAACGAGCGCGGTTGGAGACGGTGCTGCGCGTCCTTCCCGTCGGTCTCGCGCTTGGCGAGGCGCCCTCGGGAAAACTGGTCCTCGCAAATGCCGAACTGGAACGGATTTGGGGCCGGAAGGCGATCGCGCCGTCGATCGTCGAATACGGAGTGTTCGAAGGATACTGGCCGGATGGGCGAGCGGTCGCGCCGCAGGAATGGCCCATGGCGCGAGCCATCCTGCACGGTGAAACGGTCTCACCGGTCGAGATTCACATCGTGGGCGCGGATGGCGTCAGGCGGATCACCGAGCATGGCGCGGCACCTGTCCGGGACGCGGCAGGCGCTGTCGTCGCGGCGGTGGTGACCGCGGTGGACGTGACGGACCGGAGGGGCATCGAACAGGAGCTGCGGAACGCGCTCGCCTTCCGCGACCAGATCCTCAACGTCCTGGCGCACGACCTCCGTCAGCCGCTCTCGGTGATTGCCACTTCAGCCCGGCTCCTGCTCCGCAAGGAGGGTCTCGAGAAGCATGCCGCCGTCTTGTCGCGACAGATCCGCAATGCGGACCGCATGGATCGGATGATTCGTGACCTGCTCGACTACGCCCGCGCCAGACGCGGCTCGACCATTCCCATCCAGCGGTCGCGAGTGCACCTTCCCGAGATCGTTCGACAGGCCGTCGAAGCCATTGAGACGCTGCATCCGGACAGGAAGGTGAATCTCGAGGTGGACGGCGATTGCACGGGCGAGTTCGACGAGGATCGGATGCAGCAGGTGTTCGGGAACCTGCTCGGCAACGCTGCTGCCTACGGCGTGAAGGGGTCGCTGATCGACGTGGTCCTGCGCGATCGCGGTGAAGCTATCGAGTGCACCGTTCACAACCTCGGAGAGCCGATCGCACCTGAGAGACTGCCGACCATCTTCGAGCCATTTCGCCGAGGCACGAGCGGCGCGAATCCCCAGGGATTGGGCCTGGGCCTGTTCATCGTGCACCAGATCGTCGGCGCCCACGGCGGGGCGGTCATGGTCACGTCCAGCAAAGATGCCGGGACAACCTTCAATATGGTTGTCCCGAAATCGTGAGGCTCGACCTGCGCGCGGTCACTAACGCTCGTGCCGAGACAAGACTTCGCTGAGGGACCGACGCATCTCCTCGAGGATCTCGCGCTGCTCCCGGATGGCCGCCTCCACTTCGCGCAGCTTGAGACGGGCCTTTTCCGCGATCTCCCGGGCTTTCTCCGCCTCCCTGCGGGCGCGCTCGCTGAAGTGCCGCGATCTCTCGGCTTCGCGCCTGAACATTTCGCTGGTGACCCGTTTCTCCTCGCCCGCAGCGCGCAGTGACTCGGCGCGCTTGCGCTTCGTCTCGTGCGACTCCCGCTCGTGCTCCTTGCGGCGGCGACCGCCCTCCGCGCGTTTCTGAGCGGGGGTGGAGTTCCTCGGACGAGGTCGCGCCTGCGCGGCGCTGGTTTTCTTCTTCGGCATGGCGCTCGTGCAGGTGTGATGGATCCGGGCCGGTTTACGTAGCCAGCGCGGGTGCTATCTCATCCTCGAACGCCCGTCCAGGAACCGGTGCGGACCTCTCCGAGGTCCCGCGGCCTCAGTACTTCCGGTAAGGCAAGAACTTCCCGTTCATGACGATCTCAGACCACCCCCGCCAGCATCAGCGGCAAGGTCCGGATGCGCTGGCCAGTCAGGGCGAAGATCGCGTTCGCGATGGCGGGCGCGACGGGCGGCACGCCGGGCTCGCCGATGCCGCCCGGCGGGCCGTCGCTCTCGAGGATCTCGACGTGCACCGCGCGCGGCGCCTGCGGAATGCGGACCAGGCGATAGGTGTCGAAGTTCGATTGCTCGGTGACGCCGGCCTTCATGGTCGCGCCGCCGAAGAAGGCGTGGCTCATCCCGAAGATCACGGCGCCTTCCATCTGCGAGCGCGCGCGCTCGGTGTTGACCACGGTCCCTGCGTCGGCGGCGAGCCAGGCCTCGTCGACCGCGATCTTGCCGAGCCTGTCCTTCTTTACCGAAACGACCACGGCGACATATGTCAGGAAGCTCCGGTGCGCGGCGAGGCCGAGCGCGCGGCCACCTCGGTCGCTCCAGCGCGCCATCTCCGTGACGCGCTCGATGACACCGCGCAGGCGGCCCGTGTCGATGGGATGCTTGTCCAGCGTCGCGCCGTAGTTTCGCAGCTTCTCGACGCCCAATTCCTGAAGGCTCACGATCCGTGCCGGCCCGAACAGCTCGAGCAGGTTCTCGCGCGGATCCTTGCCGCGCGCGTGCGCGATCTCGTCCATGAACGAGCCCGCCGAGAAGCCGTGGAAGATGTTGTAGACGGAGCGCAGCCAGCCGATGCGCACGTGCGCGGCCGCATCGCAGGTCTCGGCCCGGACGTTCGGGATCGCGAGCGGGAGGTCGGTGACCCCCTGCTGCAGATCGCCCGCGCCGGGACCCTTGACGTCCGAGAACGTCGTCCCGATCGGCGGGAACGCCGTCCGCTGGCGCCAGGCGGTGACCTTGCCGGAAGCGTCGAGCGCGGCCGTAAGGAGCTGCGTGTTGACCGTGTTGTAGTAGTCGTGCCGCAGGTCGTCTTCGCGGGTCCATTGCACGCGCACCGGCGCCCTGGCTTCGCGGGCGAGATATGCGGCCTCCGCGACGAAGTCGGCCTTGGACTTGCGGCCGAACGCTCCGCCGAGGAAGGTGACGTGCGACGCGACTTGGGATTCGTCGATGCCGAGCGTCTCCGCCGCCTGCTTGCGCGCGTCCTGCGGGTTCTGGGTCGCGGCCCAGATTTCGCACTTGCCGTCTTCGAAGCGCGCGATCGCGGCCGGCGGCTCCATCGAGACGTGCGCGAGGTGCGGCACGTGATACTCCGCCTCTACCGTCTTCGCGGCATGAGCGAGGGCAGTCTCGACGTCTCCGGCGTTGCGGGCGGCGTGTCCCGGCTGGTGAACGGCCCGGCTCAGCTGCGCGGCGTACTCCTGCGAATCGTACGCAGCGTTCGGCCCATGATCCCATTCGACGTGCAGCGCCTGGCACCCGCGCATCGCGGCCCAGGTGTTGGTCGCCAGCACCGCCACGCCACCCCACGGCTGGAACTTCCACGGCGGCTTCGGCTCGGGCATGCGGATCACCTGCTTCACCCCGGGCACCGCCAGCGCCTTGCCGTCGTCGACGCGCACGACCTTGCCGCCGACGACCGGTGGCCGCGCGATCACCGCGATCAGCATGCCGTCCAGGCGGACGTCGGCGCCGAACTGCGCCGCGCCGGTCGCGATCGGGCGCGCGTCCACCAGCGGCAGATCGCGGAAGACGTGCTTCATTTCCGCGCGCGGCCGCAGCTTGACCGACCCGGGCTTGGGCACCGGCAGCTTGCCCGCCGCATTCGCGAGCTCGCCGAACCCGAGGGAGCGGCTGCCGTTCCAGACCGCGTGATCGTGCGCCGTCAGCGAGCCGGCCGACACGTGCCAGCGCTTCGCCGCCGCCGCGATCAGCATCTCGCGGGCGGTCGCGGCCGCGGCTCGTAGGTCATCGTACTCGCCGCGGATGCTGTTCGACCCATCGGTGTTCTGATCGCCATACTTCTTGTCGCCGTCTGCCTGCTCGATCTCGACGCGGTCGAGGTTGGCACCGAGCTCGTCGGCGAGTAGCGCGGGGATGGTGCTGCGCACCCCCTGACCCATCTCCGAGCGGTGGTTGACGAGCGTGACCTTGCCGTCGCTGGAGACGTGCACGAACACGTTGGGTCGCAGCCCTTCCGAACGCTCCTTCAACGCCTCGTCGCGAAGCTTCGGCTTTTTCGGGCTCGCGCCGGTCGGCTCGTCGGCGAGCGCGCGTCCAGCGACGGCGACCAGCAGTCCTCCCACGAATTCGCGGCGGAGCATTACCTGGCTCCAGCGGCGCGCTTGATCGCCGCGCGAATGCGCGAGTAGGTGCCACAGCGGCAGAGGTTGCCGGCCATCGAGAGATCGATCTCGTCGTCGCTCGGCTGCGGCGTTTCGCCCAGCAGGGCCGCCGCGGTCATGAGCTGTCCGGCCTGGCAGAAGCCGCACTGCGGCACGGCCAGGTCGCACCAGGCATCTTGCAACACACGGTTTTGGAGACCCTCGATGGTCGTCACCTTCCCGTGCGCCGCGCGCGAGAGTGGCGTCACGCAGGAGCGGACGGCCTCGCCGTCGAGGTGCACTGTGCAGGCGCCGCACAGCGCCTGCCCGCAGCCGTACTTGGTGCCGGTGAGCCCGAGCAGATCGCGCAGCGCCCAGAGGAGCGGCATCTCCGGATCGGCGTCGAGCTGGTGTGCTTTTCCGTTGACGTTCAGTGAGATCATCTCGCTCCCTCCGGCGGGCACTCGGCCCCCGTCTCGACCCAGGCCTGCACGATGCGGCCGAGCTCGTCCTGCGTGCCGGGCGCGGGGTCGCGGTCGTGCCCGGGCTTCCATCCCCACGAGACGAGCTTGTCGTGACCGTTGTGCTCGACGATCTGCGCGAGCGAGCGATGACCGTTGCGGGCGGGGTCCTTCATCTGCTCGCAAATCGCGCGCGGCGACTTCCCGACCCAGGCCATCCCGATCGGCGCGAGCTGCCAGTGCGGCGCGCCCGGCACCTTGGCGAGCTCGAGATTGTCGTCTTGGTGGCACCCGGTGCAGCGCATGCCGGCCACGCCGCCATCGTCCTTGCCGCGGATCACCGGGGGGTCGTGGCGGTGCATGTCCATCCCTTGGGCGGGAGTGTCGCCGCTGGGGTGGCAATTGGCGCACCGTGGGTGGAGGAAGACGCGGCTCGCCTCGACGAACAAGGCTCGCGAGCGCTCTCCGCGGTCGGAGATCGACGAGAACGAAGCAATCGCGCGCAGCGCCCGCGGGTCTTCGGCCGGCGCGGTCGTCTTCACGGCGGCCGGCTTTTCCGACGCGCACGCGGCGATCAGCAGAACGAGGATTCGCACCGGACGAACTGTGCCGCGAGCGCATCAGGAGTCAATGCGGAGGGGCATCTCAGTGTTGAAGGGACCCGTCGCCTCGGAGATTCAGGAGCGCTCTTTCACTGGGGCGCTTCTGCATGCGCCGGATTCGTGGCATGCGCTCGACTCGAACTGGCGGTTTCGCATTTGTCGCGCAATTCGACCACCGTCTTCCACGCGCGCTTGCGGTCGACGTTGGCCTCCAGGACCGCCTGCCGGTAATGAACGGCTTCCAGCCCCAGGACAATGACGGCCACGACCAGTCCGGTTTCGAAGGCTATTCGTTTCATCCCTCGTTCGATTGCCACGGGGGACGGCCAGGACACTACCGTACGACCGCACCCTGTCAGCGATTAAACGCCGAACTCGTATATCAGGTCCTGCGTTCAGCTACGTAGGCCGATTGTCAGAAGGCAAGCTCGTCTCCACTGTCACTACCTATGTCTGGAATGACAGGGCCGCTCATGTCCATCGCTCGCGTGACATCTCCATGAAGGGACATCTCGTCGCCTTCGACATCGGGGGCTCGAAGATCGCGGTTCTCGCTCGCGACAGAGCTACGGGGCGCGACGTCTACGCCGACAAGCTCAAGACGCCGGCCGAGGACGGCGTCGGAGCGATCCTCGGATTGCTCGACGCGGAGATCGATGCAGTCCCGGGCGGCCGGCGGCGCATGACGGCACTTGGAATCGCGGTGCCCGGCCACGTCGATGCGGACGGCCACGTGCTGAACGCGGGAAACCTCGCAGGATGGGTCAACGTCCCGTTGCGCGAGCTGCTCGAGGATCGTTATGGCGTGCCCGTGTTCGTCGAGCGCGACGCCAACTGCGGCGCACTGGGCGAGAAGCACGCTGGCGCGGCGAAAAGGATGCACGACTTCGTCTTTCTCTCGCTTGGCACGGGCGTGGGCGCGGGCATCGTGATCGACGATCGCATCTACCGCGGCGCCCACTTTGCGGCGGGCGAGGCCGGCGACATGACGTTTCCCGTCCACGAAGATGAGGACGGTCGTCCCACGGTCTCCGACGTCGTCGGCAAACGGTCCGTCAAGAAGAAGGTCAAGCGCGCCACGGGCAAGAAGATGACCGCCGCCGAGGCGTTGGCAAAAAGCGAGCCGAGGATCGAGAAAGCCACCCGCGCCGTCGTCGACTACCTGAGCAGTTGCGTAGTGGCGATCTCTTCGCTGATCGATCCCGAGGCCATCCTTTTTGGCGGCGGAACGAGCGATGCGGGGGAGGCGCTGCTCAGGAAGGTACGGGACCAGATCGCGCCACATCTGGTGATACGGCCGCGGCTGATGCTCGCCGGCCTCGGTTCGGACTCGCAGCTCCATGGCGCGCTCTGGGGCGCGCGTGAGGTCCTCTCGCGGGCGCGGGCACGACACAAGCCGCGGACGGCATCCTTCCGGCCGGCGAGGGCGCTCCGCGCTTTCAGGGCGGCGAGTCGCCAGTCCCGGCAGGGCAGAGAGCCCTGACCCGGTCGAGGAGCGCGTCCAACTCGAACGGCTTGGTGAGCTTTACGACGACCTTGTCGAGGCGCGTCGCCGATGTATCCGTGCTCGCCGTCAAGACCAGCACCGGGATCGCGCAAATCATCCTGTCCTTTTGCTTGTGCTGAAGGAACTCCCACCCGTTCACGCGCGGCATCATGAGATCTAGCAGGATGAGGTGTATCCGTGCTGACGATTCCCGGTGGAGCGCGTCGAGCGCCTCGCCGCCGTCATGGGCCGTTCGCACCGAGTAGCCCGCTTCTGCCAGCGCCGCCGCGATCGCGTCGCGAATATCCTGGTCATCCTCGACGACGAGAATCCGGCAAGATTCCACAAAGCACCACGACGCAGTTCGGCGCGCCTGCACGATCCGCGCGCGCATTTGCGACAATATAAGCATCGTTGGCATCCGCATTGAAGCGGATGCCTGCCAGGAAAGCTAGGAAACGGCAGCGTCCACGCCCGCCAGGGAGTCGGCCGCAGGTGCCGCGCCCAGCTCGCGCTCGTAGCTCCGCGATCCGAGGACGAAGAACCCGGCGGAAGCGAGCGCCGCCAGCGGCACCAGCGCGAGCGCCCGCGCGATGCCGAAGCGATCGGAGAGCATCCCGGTCAGGAGCCCGCCGGAGGTGAGGCCGATCACGTTCTGCACCACTGCGAGCACGCCGAACGCGGTGGAGCGCAACCCAGGATGCACCAGCGACGCGATGACCGCGGACATGGGTCCCAGGGTGCCGACCATTCCGAGGGCGCCGACGACCAGGAGCGCGAACTGCAGGGGCCCGGGCTCCAGTTGGAAGGCGGCGCCCAGCAGCAGCGCCACCCCCGCGGCGATGACGGCCGGGCCGAGGAAGAGAGCCCTGCGGCTGCGTCGCGAGAGGCGATCGACCAGGAGTCCGCACAGGGCGGATCCGGCCCCCGCGGCGAGGATGATGCAGGCGGCGCGCATGCTGGCGGAAGAAGTGGGGAGGTCGTAGACGCGGTTGAAGAACGTCGGCAGCCACGAGATCATCGACCCCGCGACGAAGACGAGGAGGCTGCTCGCGGCGTAGGCGGCGAGGATGCTGCGTGAGCGGAACATCTCCGCCGCGCCTTCGAGGAAGGTCACCGGCCGGGTCGTCCCGTCGCCTGCCGCGACGGACAGCTCCACCGTCTCGTAGTCGCGGAGGAAGAGGAAGAGCGCGGCCAGCACCAGGCCGGGAACGCCCACCGCCCAGAAACCAGCCTGCCAGCCGAAGCGCGCGCCGACCGCTCCGCCGGTGATCACGCCCAGGACCGATCCGAACAGCGATGCGGACATGAACGATCCGATCGCCGCACTTCGTTGGCGGGCCGGGAAGACGGTGGAGATCAGCGCCGCGGCGGCGGCTCCGTAGGCGGCTTCCCCCGCGCCGACGAAGAAGCGTGCGACCAGGAGCTGCTCGTACGTTTGCGCGAACGCGCCGGCCACCGTAGCCCCGCTCCAGACCACTGCCATGGCGGCGACGGCCTTGACGCGGCTGAAGCGGTCCGCGACCACGGCGATGGGCACGCACAGGACGCCGACCGCCAGCGAGACGACCGAGACCAGCGCTCCCAGCCGCGCATCGCTCAAGCCCCAGTGTCCCTTGAGGACCGGGAACATCGACACCACGACCTGGCGGGCCATGTAGTCGAGCAGCATGAGCATGAAGCAGAGCGAGAAGACGTACCATGCATGGACGCGCGAGGCGCCCGCGCGCGTCTCCGGATCGCGAATCATTCGACCACCTCGGCGAGACCCCGCATCGCGGGGGCCGCGCGCCCTGCCAGCAGGAAGCGGGAGAGCGCCGGCATCAGCACCAGCGCACCGCCCATGTTCCAGACGAACATGAAGGTGAGCAGGATGCCCATGTCGGCCTGGAACTTGATGGGCGAGAAGACCCAGGTGACCACGCCACACGCCAGCGTGACACCGACCAGCGCCACCACCTTGCCGGTGAAGCGGAGCGAGATCCTGTGCGCTTCTTCGAGCGAGCGCCCTGCGCGTTGGTGCGCGAGCTGCACCGAGAGCAGGTACAGCGCGTAGTCCACGCCGATACCCACTCCCAGGGCGATGACCGGCAGCGTGGCCACCTTGACTCCGATCCCGAGGATCACCATCAGCGCCTCACAGAGTACCGACGTCATCGCGAGCGGCAGGATGGTCACCACCGTCGCGCGCCAGCTCCGGAAGGTGATCAAGCACAACGCGGCCACCGCCGCATAGACCCAGAGCATCATGGTCCGGCTTGCGGTGCCGACCACACGGTTGGTCGCGGCGTCGATACCCGCGTTGCCGGCAGCGAGCAGGAACTGCCGCTCGCCGTCGCTGTGGCGCCGGGAGAAGTCCTCGGCCACGCGGACCACGCGGTCCACCGTCTCGGCCTTGTGGTCGGTGAGCCAGGCGAGGACGGGCATCACCGAGCACTCGGTGTTGAACAGCTCCGGGTTCCGCGTGGTGGCCTGCTGAGCGGCGTAGTTCAGGATCTCCTGGTTGCGCGCGAGGGTCAGCCACTTGGGGTTGCCCTCGAACGACCCGGCCGTGATGACGCGCACGGCGTCGGCGAGCGAGTTGGTGGCCTGCACTCCGGGCGTCTGCTGGAGCGCCCACCCCAGGCGGTCCGCCTCGACCAGTGTGGCGCGGTCGAGGCAGCCTTCCTTGCGGGTCTTGACGATCACCGCGAAGACGTCGTTCGACAGCCCGTAGTGCGCGGTGACGAAGGCGTTGTCGCGGTTGTAGCGGGAAGAGCTGCGCAACTCCGGCGCGCCCTGCTCGAGGTCGCCGATCTGCAGCCCGCGGCTCACCTTCCACCCGACGAGCGCCATGGCCGCGGACAGGCCGACGATGGCGATGGCATGGCGCGGCTCCGTGACCCGGCCCAGCGACCGGAGTGCCCAGTTGGGCGGCCGGTCCGCGCTCTCGCTGCGCAGCGACCGCGCTGCAGCGGCCTGGCCTACTCCGGTGTACGAGAGCAGCACCGGCAGCAGCACGAGGTTGGTCACGATCAGCGCACCGACGCCGATGCTGGCACTGATCGCCAGTTGCTGGATCACCGGGATGTCGATGGTCACGAGGACGGCAAATCCCACCGCGTCGGCGAGCAGCGCCGTCAGCCCGGGAAGGAAGAGGCGGCGGAACGTGTACCGCGCCGCCACCAGCCGGTGCGTGCCGCGCGCGACGTCCTGCAGGATGCCGTTCATCTTCTGCGTGCCGTGCGAGACGCCGATGGCGAAGACGAGGAACGGCACCAGCACCGAGTAGGGGTCGAGCTCCATGCCGAGGACGGAGACGAGGCCCACCTGCCAGATGACGGCGACGGCAGAGCAGCCGACCACCAGGGCGGTGCTGCGCCAGCAACGGGTGTAGGCAAAGAGGATGGCTGCCGCGATGCCGGCGGCGATGGCGAAATAGCCTGCCACTTGCAGGATGCCCTCGAGCAGCTCGCCGGCCAGCTTGGCGAAGCCGATGATGTGCAGGCGGACCCCGTCTCGCCCCTCGAAGCGGGAGCGCAGCCGTTCCACCGAGCGCGACAGCGCGCGGTAGTCGAGGCGCTTGCCGGTGGCCGGCTCGCGGTCGAGCAGCGGCACGAACACATCGGTGGACTTCAGATCGCGCGCCACCAGGCTGCCGACGATTCCGGCACGCTGCACGTTCCGGCGCAGCGTCTCGATGGCGCGAGGTGTCCCGTCGTAGCTGTCCGGCATCACTGGACCGCCACGAAAGCCCTCCTCCGTCACCTCGTTCCAGCGCACGCCCGGGGACCAGAGCGATCGCACCCAGGCGCGGTCGGCGCCCGGCATGAGGAAGAGCTCTTCGCTGATCTGCCGCAGCGTCTCGAGGTAATGAGCGTCGTAGATGTCGCCCGCAGGGTTCTCGACGACGACGTGCAGCGTGTTGCCCAGCCCGCGCAACTCGGCTTTGTTCTCCAGGTAGTTGCGGATGTACGGATGGCGGGTAGGGATCATCCGCTCGAAGTCGGCGTTGAGCACGCTCTTCGAGACCGCGAAGAACGTCAGGGCGGCCGTCGCCGCGGCGACTACGGCGATGACGGGTCGCCGATGATTGAAGATCAGCCGCTCCAGCGGCACCCCGGAACGGTGGTCGAACGCGGCCGGGTTGCCGACGACGGGCATCGCGTCGAGATCGGGCCTGCCGGCAATCATCGCGGCAGCGTTTCGACGCGCGCGCCGAGCACGCCGGTCAGCGCCAGCGTGGATCCGTCCGACGCGACCGCGGAGGTCGGCAGCGGGCGCACTCCAGCAAGCGCCGAGAAGCTCTCGCCGTCGTTTCTGCTGAGCAGCACCTGCCCGGATGCGGAGACCAACAGGAGCCTGCCGTCGGGTGCCCGTGCGCCACCCGTGAGCGCGACCTCCAGGCCCGTGTCGACCGCCTGCCAGGTGGTCCCCTGATCGCGGCTGCGCAGGACATGGCCGCGCAGACCAAAGACCAGCACCGCGCGATCGCTGCCGGCCACCCCGAAGAAGCTTCCCGCGTACGGCGTCGGACGGCGCAGAAAGCGCCCCGTCGCCGGGTCCAGCCTGAGCACGAGACCCTGCTCGCCGGCGATCCACAGCGCACCAGCGACGCGCCGGACGGAGTAGAGGTGGAGCGCCTTGGGATTGTCGGTGCGGTCCAGCCACGGCGTCCAGGTCGCCCCTCCATCGACGGTGCGAAGGATGAGGTTGAAGGCGCCGACGGCGGTGCCGTTCCTCTCGTCGTCGAACCACACGTCCAGGAGCGGCTGGTCGGATCCGTTCCGCGCCAGGAAGGTCAGCTGCTCTCGCACGGCGCCGGGCAGGCCGTTCGCGCCCGCGGCGGCTTCGAGGAGTTTCTCGATGCCGCGTCCGTCGAGCTGCCGCGTCCAGCTGCGGCCGCCGTCGGTCGTCGCCAGCACCACGCCATCGTGTCCCACTGCCCAGCCGCGCTGGCTGCTGGGGAAGGACAAGGCAGTGAGATCGCTGCTGACGGGCACCTCCGCCTGCGTCCAGGTCTTGCCCTTGTCGTCGGAGAACACCACGTGCCCGCGTTGGCCGGCGGCGACGATCCGCCCGCCGGCGAATACGGCGGCGTTGAGCAGCCGCCGCGCGGAGAGGGTGCTGGACGACGACGCCGCGTCGAGCGGATCGACGAACGCGTCGCCTGCCCGCGCCGGAGCCGCGAATGCCAGGGCCGCCAGGCGCAGCACGATGGGGACTGCGCGCCGCATCGTTCAGCGAACCCCGGCGGCGGCGAGCGCGTCGGGCGACCAGGCGCTCTCGCTCTTGCAGGCGCTCACCCGGATCCAGCCCGTGGCGCCCGGCCAGACGTTGATGCCGTACGCGCCGGAGGTGAGGTCGTAGTGGACGTGGGTGTCCGCCGAAGGCGAGGGCGAGTCGTACTGCGGGGCCATCAGCGCGGTGCCCACGCGGAACAACTGTCCGCGCGCGTCGTACTCGTCGCTCATCAGGGCGACCCAGCTGTCCTCGTCCAGGTAGAAGGTCCGGCGGCTGTAGATGTGCCGCTTGCCGGGCTTCAGCTTCGCCTCCACCACCCAGACGCGGTGCTGCTCCCAGCGAACCTGGCTGGGCGAGAGGAAGTTCTGCTTCAGGAGCTGGGCAGGCGTCGCCTGGTAGACGGCGCGCCAGTCGTTGTACGGCACGTAGATTTCGCGCTTGCCCACCAGGGTGAAGTCGAAGCGGTCCATGGCGCCGTTGAAGAGGTAGACCTCGTCGAAAGTCGAGGAGCCGGCGGTGGCCGGGTTCGGCGTGTCATAAGCGAGGTCGGGCGCGAGCTTCACCCGGCGCTGCCCGGGCAGGTACTGGTAGGCGCGCCGTCCCTTCTGGGCGTAATCGATCGGATCGATGAACAGCACCGCCTCGCCGGCACGCCGGGGCGGCCCCTCGTACGAGAGGCGCACGCGCAGGTAGACGTTGCGATCGGCGGTCGAGTGCTCCTGCCA
>Ga0136846_1241837_pt1 | contig 18110 bp, 14 predicted proteins | sample HopSoiMetagenom2_FD_96841 | JGI IMG/M metagenome (GOLD analysis project Ga0136846, IMG submission 96841) | Grasslands soil microbial communities from Hopland, California, USA - 2 Assembly 2016 (version 4) | ecosystem: Environmental > Terrestrial > Soil > Grasslands | place: USA: Hopland...
GACCGCATGGAGAAATTGCATCAGTTCCCGGGTTTAGTGCACACACCGCAGGGGGATAAAGCGAGTACTCCAAACTAGGGACGGCGGAAGATCGGCAGGGAAGTCGCCGGAGGGGGGCAGGGAAGTCCCCCCACGGCACCAACCTACGCCCGGAGCTGGTGGGCCCGGGCGGACTCACAAGGAGGGGTCGAATGCTCTTGGTCGAGCGGGGAAGTCGCTATGCCAATTTGTGCTGTGGAATTTGCCACGCCTCGTTCCGTCCGGGCGACCGAATCCTTCTGAGCTACAGGCAGGGACAGCCGCGCGGAATTCATGCGCACTCGTGCACGGCGGTGCGTTGCGCGGATCGGCCGATGGAGCTGTTGCGGGCCGCGTGAGTGAGTAGGAGTGAAGTGCAAAGACTTTTCGACGCTCTTGACGCAAACGGGTAGGGGAAGCGTCTAGAGCCGTCGCGCTGGGGGGCGCAAGCTGCGCGGGTGGGACCGCGCAGGAGGCCATACCACGTAGGGCTGGCGGCGTTTGCCGGTGGGCTCGGGTGTTGCGGGGCACCAATGCTCGTCGCGACGCTCGCCGCCCTCGTGGTGGGCATCTGTCTCACCGTGCTGCGCGCGTTGGAGCTGGGACTGCTGGCGGCCGCGCTGCTAGTGGCCGGCTGGGTTGTGGGAGCGGCCCGGTTGCAGGCGATCGATGCGCCCGGGCGGGCGCTGCACGCAGGCGCAACCGTCGCGGAGCGCGCGTACCTCCTCGAGCGGCCGCGCTTCGGGCAGTTTGGCTCCTCGGCCGAGGTCCAGCTCGTATCGGGTCGCGCGCGGGGAGCGCATCTGCTCGCGCGGACGGACGGGCTCGACTGGCCGCCGGGCGTGCGGCCGGGTGGGGAGCTCGAGCTCACGGGCACGGCGGAGCTGCCGAAGCGCAGCGCGGGCAGCTCGTTCGACTACCCCGCGTATCTGCGGCGGAGAGGCATCCGCTTCGAGCTGGCGCTCGACCGGGTGCAGGCCACCGGCCGGCGCCGCGGAGGCGTGGCCGGCATGGTGGACTGGCTGCGGGCGCGGGCCGAGCGCGGCGTGGCCGCGGGGCTCGACGATGCGGACGATCAGCTGCTGGCCGGGATGGTGCTCGGCGAGGATCAGCGCATCTCCAGCGACGTGCGCGACGACTTCCGCCGCTCGGGCCTGGGGCATCTGCTGGCGGTGTCGGGCCAGAACGTGATGCTGCTCGGAGCGCTGGCCCTGCCGCTCCTGTCGCTGGCCGGACTCGGTGTGCGCGGGCGATTGCTCGGCGTCGGCGCGCTGGTGGCGTTGTACGTGCCGCTCGCGGGCGCCGGACCGTCGCTGCAGCGGGCCGGTGTGATGGGCGCGGCCGGTCTGGCGGCCACGGGCGCGGGACGGTCGGCCTCCCGCTCGTATGCGCTGCTGCTGGCGGCGGCCGCCACGCTGCTCGTGAACCCGCGCGTGGCGGGCGATCCGGGCTGGCAGCTGTCGTTTGCGGCGGTGGCCGGGATCGCCGCGCTGGCGTCGGGCCTGCGCGGCCAGCTCACGGGCCTGCCGCGGCCGCTGGCCGAGGGCGCAGCCATCACCGTGGCGGCCACGGTGGCCACCGCGCCGCTGCTGGCCTACCACTTCGGGGCGGTCCAGCTCGTGGCGCGCCCCGCCAACCTGCTGGCTCTCCCGGCGGTGGCGCCGGTCATGTGGCTCGGGATGCTCCAGGCGGCGCTCGGCGCGATCGGCGGCCTGGCGCTCGTGCCGGCGAGTGCGCTCGGCTGGCTCGACGGCCTGCTGCTCGCGTACCTGCGGGCGCTGGCGCGCTGGTTCGGCGACGCGCCGCACGGGCAGCTGGCGCTGCCGCTGCGCTCGCCGCTGGAGGTGGCGGCGGCGTATGCGCTGATCGCGCTCGTGGCGCTCGGGGTGTGGAGGGCGGGGCGCAGGCTCGAGCCGCACCGGCTGGCCACCGCCGCGGCGTGGCGGCGGCTCTACCGGAGGCGCCGGCTGGCACTCGCGGCGGGCACCGCCGCGCTGGTGGCGCTCGTGCTGTGGCGGGTCACGGCGCCGCCGGGTCCACCCGGTGCGCTCACGGTCTCGTTCCTCGACGTCGGTCAGGGGGACGCCACCCTGATCCAGGACGCGGGCGGGGCGGCAGTGCTGTTCGACGGCGGTCCGCCCGAGGCGAGGGTGGCGCGGCTGATCCGCAACCTCGGCGTGAAGCGGCTCAGCGTGGTGGTGGCCACGCACCAGTCGCGCGACCACCAAGGCGGACTGCCCGAGGTGCTCCGGCGCTTCCCCGTGGACCTGTTCCTGGACGGTGGGGACGGCACGCGCGAGCGCGGATTCAGGGCGCTTGAGGCGGAGGTCGCGAGCCGAGGCGTGAGGAGCGTGCGCGCGCTGGCGGGTCAGACGCTGCGCGCGGGCGGCCTCACGATTCAGGTGCTGTGGCCCACGCGGCGGCCGGCCGGTCCGCCGCCCGCCAACCCGAACGAACGCGCGGTGGCCGCGGTGGTCAGCGTGGCGGGCTTCCGGCTGTTCCTGTCGGCGGATGCCGAGAGCCCGTCGCTGCTGCCGCTCGATCTGCCACACGTGAACGCGATGAAGGTTCCGCACCACGGAAGCGCTGACCCGGGCCTGCCACAGCTGCTCGACAAGCTGCGGCCTCAGGTGGCGGCGATCGAGGTGGGCGCGCACAACCTGTACGGCCACCCGCGCCCGTCGACCCTCGCGGCGCTGCGGGCGAAGGTCCCGCGCGTGTATAGGACCGACCGCGACGGCACGGTCCAGCTCACCGTGAAGGGCGGCCGGATGACGATCCGGACTGGCGTCGCCCGCGGCTCGTAGACTGGCTGCGGTGGCCGAGCTGAAGCCCATCTACGTCGTCGCGGGCGACGATGACGCGAAGATCGACGCCTGGCGCGCGCGCCTGCGCCGGCGCGCAGAGGAGGAGGGCGGACCCGGAGCGCTCGAGGTGTTCGACGCGCACGAGTCGAGCCCCGAGGACGTGGCGGCGGCGCTCGCCATGCTCACGTTCGCGACAGGCACCCGCTACCTGCTGGCCGACTCAGTGCAGTCCTGGAAGGCGGGCGATCTCGATCCGCTCGAGCGGGCGCTCGCCGACATGCCGCCCGACAGCGTGCTCGTGCTGATCGCGCGCGGCAAGGCGCAGGCGAAGCTGGCGAAGGCGGCGGAGAAGGCCGGGGGAGAGGTGCGCTCCTACGACTCGCCGAAGCCCTGGGAGATGCCGAAGTGGGTGGTGGAGCGCGCCCGCGAGGAGGGCCTGCGGCTCGACCCCGAGGCGGCAAAGGCGCTCGTGGCCAGTGTGGGCACCGGGCAGCAGCGGCTGGCGCGCGAGGTGGAGAAGCTGGCGATCGCGGCGCATCCCGCGGGGTCGCTCACCGCAGAAGAGGTGGAGGAGCTGGCGCCGGCCGAGGCCACGCGCGGGGCATTCGATCTCGCGGACGCGCTGGTGGCCGGCGACCAGCGGGGCGCGCTGGCCATCGCCGAGCGGCTGCTCGAGCGCGGCGAGCACGGCTCGAAGCTCATGTTCGCGATCACGCGGCGGCTGCGCGAGGTGCACGCGGCGGCGTCGATGCTGGAAGCGGGCGTGCCCGAGCAGAAGGTGGGCGAGGGGCTGGGCGTGCCGCGCTGGGCGGTGAAGAAGACGCTGGCGGCGGCCAAGAAGGCGGACCGGGTGTCGCTCGAGCGGGCGATCTGCGAGTTCGCCGACCTGGAGGTCGAGCTGCGCGGAGGCGGCACCGGCGGCTTCGACGAGGACACGGCGTTCAGCCTCGCGCTGACGCGGGCCGCTGCTGCGTAGAACGAAGCGCGGGTTACGAGCCGAGCTTTGCCCGCAACTTCGCTGCGCGCGCCTTCTTGTGCGCGCCGTTGTTGCGGTGCAGGGCGTGGCGCTTCACGGCGCGGTCGACGCGCGAGATGAGCTCGCGGTGCTCCGCGTCGGCGGTGGCGGCGTCGCCGGCCTCCACCGCGGCCTCCAGGCGACGGAAGTACGTCTTGATCGACGAGGTGTAGCGGCGGTTCTCCAACCGCTCCCGCTCCGCCCGGTGGATGCGCTTTTCTTGTGAGGCGATGTTGGCCATAAGGAACAACGGCCGCGACTTCTCGTCGCGGCGGCGGCCTACTATAGCGACCTCGTGCCGGCATCAAGAAGCGACGTGACGTCGCGGGGACGCGCGACGTGACTTCGCGAGAGGGCGACCCGCCACCGCGGAGACGCGGCACCCGGTCGCAGAGGCCGGATCCGCGCTCGCGGAGGCGGGAAGTGCCACCGCGCGCGGATGACGCGACGCACCGTACACGCGACCTCCCATCCCGAAGACCCATTCCCGGCGAGCCCGAGGCGCCGGCCGCCCGCCGGCGGCGGCTCGCCATCAGCGCCGTCTTCTTCTCGGCGGCCACGGGTCTGTCCCGCATAGCCGGGCTCGTCCGCGAGATCGTCGCCGCCAGCTACTTCGGAGTAACAGGGCCGATGTCGGCGTTCACGGTCGCGTTCCAGGTGCCGAACCTGATGCGCGCGCTGTTCGCCGACGCCGCGCTGCAGGCGGCGTTCGTGCCCGTGTTCACCGAGCTGCTCGAGAAGGGACGCCGAAAGGAGGCGCTGACCGTCGCGTGGAGCCTGTTCAGCCTGATCGTGGCGGTGCTGGGCGGGCTCACGATCATCTTCATGTTCGCGGCGGGGCCGATCATGTCGCTGGTCACGCCGGGCTTCCACGACAACCCGGAGCTGCGCCACCTGACGATCGAGCTGGCGAAGATCATGTTCCCGGTCGTCCTCCTCCTGGCGTTGACCGGTCTCGTGGTGGGGATGCTGAACTCGTTCGAGCACTTCACCGTGCCGGCGCTGACGCCGGTGGTGTGGAACCTGATCATCATCGGCTGCCTGGTCTTCCTCACGCCGCTGTTCCACGGCGGGGACCGCGTGTACGCCTACGCGATCGGGGTGCTGGCCGGCACCGTGGTGCAGTTCCTGCTGCCGTTGCCGTGGCTGTTCGCGAAGGGGGTGCCGTTCGCGCTGAAGTTCGACTGGCGCAACGAGCACGTCTGGCGCACGCTGAAGCTGATGTTCCCGGTGACGATCGCGCTCGGGATGATCAACTTCGACGCGCTGATCAACTCGTTCTTCGGCACGCTCGTGAACAACCAGGTGCCGGCGGCGATCGACAAGGCCTTCCGCATCTACCAGCTGCCACAGGGCCTGTTTTCGATCGCGATCGCCACGGTGGTGTTCCCGACCATGTCGCGGCTCGCCACCCGCGGCGACTACGACGGCCTGCGCCACACGATGGCCAACGGCACGCGCCAGATCCTGCTCACGCTGGTGCCGTCGGCCGTGATCATGATGGTGCTGTCCGAGCCGATCACGCGCCTCGTGTACCAGCGCGGCGAGTTCGGCAACTCGGCCACGCATCTGGTGGCGCAGGGCATGTTCTGGTGGGCGCTGTCGCTGCCCGCGCAGGGCGCGAGCCTGATGTTCTCGCGCACGTTCTTCAGCATTCAGCGGCCCTGGATCACCACCGCGCTGGCGTTCGCCAACATGGCGGTGAACGCGCTGATCTCACTCGCGCTCTACAAGCCGTTCGGCCTGGCGGGCGTGGTGCTCGGATCGGTGGCCGGCACGCTGGTGATGGCGGTGTCGCAGGCCCTGCTGCTCCGGCGGCCCCTGGGTGGCATCGAGGGGGCGCGCACGCTGATGATCGCCGCGCGGATCTCGGTGGCGTCGATCCTCTTGGCAGGGGTCAGCTACGGCGTCTGGTACCTGCTCGACAAGCTGTTCGGACGCTCGCTGCCGGCGCAGATCGTGAGCGTGGGCGGCGGCATCGGCGCGGGCATCTACATATACGCGCGCGCGGTGCTGAGAATGCGGGTGACCGAGGCGCACCAGATCCGCCGGCTGGTGCTCGGGCGCCGGGGCCGGACGCGCTCTGCCTAGCATTCAGCAGGTGAGCGCTCCCGCCCGCGACATCCGCAACTTCTCGATCATCGCGCACATCGACCACGGCAAGTCGACGCTTGCCGACCGCATCCTGGAGATCACCGGGGCGGTGGACGCGCGCAAGCACCGGCCCCAGCTCCTCGACAAGATGGACCTCGAGCGCGAGCGCGGGATCACGATCAAGGCGCAGGCCGTGAGGGTGGAATACCGGGCAAGAGACGGCCAGACGTACCGCCTGCACCTGATCGATACGCCCGGTCACGTGGACTTCACGTACGAGGTGTCGCGCTCGCTGGCGGCGTGCGACGGCGCTCTGCTGGTGGTGGACGCGGCCCAGGGCGTGGAGGCGCAGACGCTGGCCAACACCTACCTCGCCGTCGACGCCGGGCTCGAGCTGATCCCGGTGCTGAACAAGATCGACCTGCCGGGCGCCGAGCCGGAGCGGGTGGCGGGCGAGATCTCCGAGCTGCTGGGCGAGGAGCCGGACGACATACTGCGCATCTCGGCGAAGACCGGGATGGGGGTGGAGGAGCTGCTCGAGGCGATCGTGCAGCGGATCCCTCCGCCCGATGGCGCGGCCGACGCCCCGGCACGGGCGCTGATCTTCGACTCCGAGTTCGACCAGTACCGCGGCGTGGTGGCCTACGTGCGGGTGGTCGACGGCGAGCTGCGCAAGGGCGAGCCCATCCTCGCGATGCAGGCCGGCACGGAGGCGGACATCGACGACATCGGCTTCTTCGACCCCGACCTGCATCCGGTCGACGGGCTGCGCGCGGGCGAGGTGGGCTACGTGATCACGGGCCTGAAGGACGTTTCGCAGCTACGTGTCGGCGACACGCTGACGAGCCGCAAGCGGCCGGCGAGCGAGCCGCTGCCGGGCTACCAGGAGGTCAAGCCGATGGTGTTCTGCGGGCTGTTCCCCGTGGACACCGACCAGTTCGCGGACCTGCGCGACGCGCTGGAGAAGCTCGCGCTGAACGACGCGGCGCTGTCGTACGAGCCGGAGTCGAGCCAGGCGCTCGGCTTCGGCTTCCGCTGCGGCTTCCTCGGCCTCTTGCACATGGACATCGTGCGCGAGCGGTTGGAGCGCGAGTACGACCTGGAGCTGCTGGCCACGACGCCAACGGTGGAGTACGAGGTGGTGCTCACCGACGGCACGAGCGTGCCGGTGCACTCGCCGAGCGACATGCCCGACCGCGCCCGCATCGAGGAGATCCGCGAGCCCTACATTCGCGCCACGATCCTGTGCCCGAAGGAGCACGTGGGTGCGGTGATGGAGCTGTGCCAGGAGCGGCGCGGCACGCACGTGGACATGAGCTTCCTCTCCTCCGAGCGCGTCCAGATCCAGTACGACCTGCCGCTGGCCGAGATCGTGCTCGACTTCTTCGACCAGCTCAAATCGCGGACGAAGGGCTACGCGTCACTCGACTACGAGCTGCTGGGCATGCGGCCTTCGGATCTGGTGAAGCTCGACATCCTGCTGGCGGGCGACATGGTGGACGCGCTCTCGATGGTGGTCCACAAGGACAAGGCCTACGGCGCCGGCCGCGCGATGGCCGAACGGCTGCGCGCGCAGATCCCGCGTCAGCAGTTCGAGGTGGCCATCCAGGCCTCGATCGGGTCGAAGATCATCGCGCGCGAGTCCGTGAAGCCGGTGCGCAAGGACGTGATCGCCAAGTGCTACGGCGGCGACATCAGCCGGAAGAAGAAGCTGCTCGAGCAGCAGAAGAAGGGCAAGAAGCGGATGAAGCAGGTGGGGCGGATCGAGGTGCCCCAGGAGGCGTTCCTGTCAGTCCTCCAGATCGGCGAGGACGGGAAGGCCTGAGCCTTGCCCGATGACGGCCGCCAGCGCCGCCACCACCGTCCTGTCGAACTGAGTTCCCGCGCCCGCTCGTAGCTCGGCGAGCGCCTCCTCGACGCACATCGCCGAGCGGTGCGGGCGCTCCGACAGCATCGCGCCGAAGGCGTCGCAGGCGCCGATGATGCGGGCGCCCAGCGGGATCTCCTCGCCGCGCAGCCCGTCGGGGTAGCCGCTGCCGTCGAGCCGCTCGCGATGCGAGCGGACGAGGTCGGCGGCCGAAGCGAGCGCCGGCGCGGCGCGCACGATCCGCTCCCCGATCAGCGTGTGGCGGCGGATGAACTCCCACTCCTGGTCGTTCAGCGCGCCCGGCTTGCTAAGAATCTGGTCGGGCACCGCGGCCTTGCCGATGTCGTGCAGCTCCGCGGCGAGGCGGATGCGCTCGATCTCCTCGCCCGGCAGTCCGAGCAGCTCGGCCGTGCTCTGCGCGAGCGCCGGCACCTCCACCGTCTCGTCCTGGAGGTCGGCGCTGCGCTCGGCGAGCAGCGTGACGAGCGCGTTCGCGTTCGCGCTCTGCCTGCGCGGCGAGAAGCGGCGCGAGTCCTTCTGCTGGTACATGCGCTGATCGGCCAGGCGCAGCGCCTCCTCGGGGCGCGCGGCCTCCGCCGGCAGCACCGCCGCGCCGAAGGAGCAGCGGACGGCGAAGCCCGCGCCCTCCTCCGACAGCGCGTCGGCCGCGAGCTCGGCGATCGTGTTCGCCGCGTCCTCGGCCACCGGAGCGAGGATGCAGAACTCGTCGCCGCCCATCCGGTAAGCGCGGCCGATGCCCTCCATCGTGTCCCGGAGACGGGCGCCGAGGCGCTCCAGCAGCGAGTCGCCCGCCGGGTGCCCGAAGTTGTCGTTGTACTGCTTGAAGCCGTCGAGGTCGAACAGGCCGAGCAGGAGCTGGTCGCCCTCCACGCTCGGACGCCAGCTCTCGAGATCGGCGAGCAGCGCGCGGCGGTTGCCGAGCCGGGTCAGCGGGTCCGTGAGCGCCTCCTGGCGGCTGGCGGCCAACAGCCGGCGCTTCTCGCTGGCGAGCGTCTCGGCCGTGCGGCGGGCCTTGGCGGAGCGCCGGTAGACCAGCGCGAACGCCACGAACAGCAGCAGGATCACCGCCGCCGAGCCGTAGCGCGACTGCTTCAGCGAGTTCACGGAGTCCCCGCGGTAGCTCTTCGCGGCCTTCGCCAGCGCGTCGTCGGCGACGGCGGCCTGGTGAGCAGCCAGGCTCGAGGCCTTGTCTGTCTGGTCACCGCGGCCCTTCGAGACCAGCGCGAAGATCTGCCACAGCGCGTCCATCGTGCTCTTGAACGGCCGCTCGATCTGGGCGCGCTCGGGAAGGCCGGGATCGCGGCTGAGCTGGGCGAGCGTCTGCTCGATCTGCTGCTCGTCGCCCTTCAGCTCGTCGCGCACGTCGTTGGGATCATCGCCCTCGTCGGGTGCGGCGCCCCACGGCACCTGCTGGATCTGAGCCAGGTCGAGCCGCAGCTCCACGAGCTTGAGCTGCGCGTCGCGGCTGCCGGTGGCATCGTCGTGAAGGCGGCCGATCGCGACGATGGCCGCGCAGGCGACCAGCAGCGTGCATGCAAGCAGCAGCGCGCCGCGAAGCGTGATCAGCGAAGGGAACCGGCGGGCGGCCATCGCCCCGTCTATCGGCCGGGGTCTGGCGATCTTTGAGGAATTTTGCGGCGCCGGCTAGCGGACCAGCGTGATCGTCTTCTTCACGCTCGTCTTGAGACCCGAAGGCACGGTGAACGTGAGCGTGATCCTCGCCTTGACCTTCTTGTGCGAGGCGAGCGCATTCTTGATCGCGCTGAGAGCCGATTTCGGCAGCTTCAGCGTGAGCGTGGTGCGCTTGTTCGCATCGACGTTGCGGTTCGCGGCGCGGAACTTGTACGTCTTGCCCACCTTCACGGTGCCAGTGGCGGCCAGCTTCGCGGCCACGTTGGAGGTGAACACCATCACCACGCCTCGCTGGCGCAGCACCTTCTGCTTGGACTTGAGCCCCTTGGTGTCGACCCTCGGGGCGATGTTGGGCGCGGGCGATCCGACGAGCGGGCCTGGCGCCGGGGTCGGCGAGGTGGAGGTGGTGAGGTTGAGCGTCCAGCCGCCGGCCATGCGGCCCAACGAGTCCGAGTACTGGTCGACGGCGTACAGCGACCAGGTGCCGTTCGGGTCGCTGTTGTTGAACGCCGCGAGCGAGTGGCCCCAGCCGCCGACCGGCTTGGTCAGGGTGGGGAAGACGTCGGCGAGCGGCCCGGGCTGCCCGGCGGGCGGCGGCTCGTGGTGGTCGAGGTCCGAGAACGGATCGCACGCGCTCTGCACGTGGTTGGCCGGCGGCGAGTAGTCGGTGGGCGCGTAGCTGCCGCCCGGCAGACGGAAGGGCGTGGAGTTCTTGTCGAGACAGGGCACCGAGCGCGTGGCGGCGTCATCGAAGGTGAGGTCGACGCCGGGGCGGAGCGGTGCCTCGTTGTCGCAGTCGCCCGCGTCCGACATCAGGATCGTGCTCTGGCCGTGCGGGCCCACCAGAAGCATGTCGGTGTCGATCGAGCACTGGTGGGCGAATCCCTTGAGCGTGACCGTGGTCTTGCGGACGGTGCCGACGGCCCCCGACACGGAGACTGTCGACGGGTACGGGCTCGCGTTGCCCACGGTGCCGCCGCCCGGGATCGCGACGTTCGCCGGGTTCGAGTAGCTGGCCGCGCCGGCCGAGCCGGCGAACACCAGGAGGGCGAGGGCAGTAGCTAGGAGGGAAAGTGGGCGCATACCGCAAGCGGAGTACCCGCAAGCTACTCCTGTAAACAGGCGAGCGGCGAAAAGGTAGCGGTGCTCGTGTGGCTAAACCGGGGCACCCGGCTCGGGCGGCTGCTTGCGGTGGCGCCCGGCGGCGAACGCCGCCGCCACGAGCCCCGCGCCGCCCAGTGCTATCAGTGCCCAGGCCCATCCGGGCAGGCCGCTGTCGTCCGACGCGCCCGCCGCCGCCAGCGTGCTGCTCGTGCGGGTCGTCGGTCCCTGGACCTCGACCTTCACCGAGTGGCTGACGCTGACCGACGTGACCTGCTGCTGCGTGACCGTCCGGGTGGTCGCGACCGTGGTGAGGACCGGCTCGCGCGACGACGTGCTCGTGGTGGTCTGCGCGCTGGCGGCCGGCGCAAGCACGGCCACCACCGCGAGCGCCAGGGCAGCGACTCGTGGCATGTAGAGAGGTTGCGCGTGCCGAGCACGACCCGCATCACCCCTTACGGATGATGTGGCGCGCGCGTACGCGTGGAACCTTGGGCAGCCTTGTTGATCCTGCTCGCGATCGTGCTGCTCCTCGTCCTTCCCAACCCGTGGGACGTGGTGGCGTTCGCTGCGGGGCTCGTGCTCGGCGGGATCGAGGTGTTCCTCTGGTGGCGCACGGTCAGGCACCGCAGGGTGCAGAGCGGCGCCGAGGCGCTGATCGGCGCCAGCGCGCGGGTGATCTCGCCCTGCCGGCCCGAGGGTGAGGTGTGGCTCGAGGGCGCCCGCTGGCGCGCCCGCTGCCCGGAGGGCGCCGACGTGGACGATGTCGTGACCGTGCTGGAGCGCCAGGAGCTCCTGCTGATCGTCTCCAGGTCCGCTCAGGCCGCAGGCGCAGCGAAGGAGGCGGTCTCGGGTGACCGCCTCGATCGCTGACGCTGCCGGCAGGGGTCAGCCGGCGTACTGGGGGGTGGAGGCGGTGCCGTTCCCGGCGAGCGCCCGAGCCTTGATCTGCTCGAACTCCTGGGGCGTGATCGCGCCGCTGTCGAGCAGCTGCTTGGCCTGGCTGATCTCGCCCGCGGCGCCGCCGGCCACCGTGCGGATGTGGTCGTCGAACTGCGCCTGAGTCGTCTGAACATCCTTGACGCGGCGCTGGGCCATGCCCTTGCCCTCGGCGATCAGATAGACGAGGACGCCGAGCAGCGGGAGCACGATGACAAAGAGCGTCCAGCCGGCCTTGCCCCAGCCACCGACGTCGTCTCGGCCGAAGAGGTCGGCAAAGACCATGAACAGCGTCCAAATCCAGATGACGAACCCGAAGAAGACGAGCATTGTCCAGATGACGTCCGCTAGCGGGTAGTCGGCTCCGATAACCATTTCCCATCAGCTCCTAGACCTGCATTGAGGACTGTGCGAGCAGGCTCCCAAGACGGCGCTCGCCGGGCAATGAGGCGTGCATGTGTCCAGCGGGGGTGCGCACCCGACCCTGGTCTGGTGTCCACACGGTTGCGGGGCATGCCCCTTCTGAGAACACTGGCTATCGAGGAGCAATGGACCCCACCGCAGCACGCGACATCGCGTACGCGAGCCATGGCGCTCAGCGCACCCGCTCAGGCGAGCGCCTGGTGGAGCACCTGGAGCGGGTGGCGGCGTCCGTGCCGGTCGACGCGCAGGCCGTGGCGTTCCTGCACGACGTGCTCGAGCACTCCGACAGGTCGGGCGCGGAGCTCGGCGAGCTCGGTCTCGCGCCCGTGGAGCTCGAGGCGATCTGGATCCTGACCCGCGATCCGGCCGAGTCGTTCGAGGCGCACGCGCTGCGAATCGCCTATGCCAAGGGGGAGGCCGGCCGGCTTGCCCGCGCGGTGAAGCTGGCCGACATCGACGACCATCTCGCGCACGACCGCAGCACGCGGCCCTACCAGTGGGCCCGCTGCCACATCGCCAACCGGCAGTCGCTTCAGTCGGTGGCCTGACCGAAGGCGATGCGCGCCAGGCCGCGCAGCGCGCCGAACGGTCCGGCCGGGATGCGCGCCGAAGGTGACGCGCCGGGGTGGTGCGGGGCGATGCGCACGTGCAGGACGCCGGGCCGTGAGCGGAAGCGGAGCGGCGGCTCGAGGCTGGCCGCCTCGCCGTCGATGCCCGCGGCCACGTTGGCGCCGGAGTTCACCTCGAAGGTCGCCGACGACCACTGAAGCGTGCGCCCGCCGCCGTTCGCCGCACCCACCACCGCGATGCCGAGCACGCCGCTGTCGAGCCGCGGGCGCGTGCCCGAGGCGAGCGCGTGGCCGAGCCGGTAGGGATCGTTCGAGACGAGCAGGGCCGCGCACGAGCGGCCCTCGCGACCGCCCGGTCCCGACCAGCGCAGGTCGAGCCCGGCGGCGCCATGGCCGAGCACCTCGGGCGCCGTGTCGGCGATCGTGCGCAGCTTGGCGTCGCGGTAGCCCTCGCGCTGCACCGCCTCCGCGTAGACGCCGAGCGACACGTTGTTCACGAACACGCGCCCGCCGACCTCGGCCAGGTCGATGCGCCGCTCGACGGCGTCGCCGAAGGCGTCGAGCGCGCCCACCACGTCGTCGCGGTCCACGCCGAGGTCGAGCGCGAAGTGGTTGCGCGTGCCCGAGGGGATGCAGGCGTAGGGGAGACCGTGTGCCGCGGCCTCGTCGGCGACGATCGCCTGCGATCCGTCTCCGCCCGCCATCGCCAGCGCGTCCGCGCCGTTTGCGATCGCGGAGCGCACGAGGACCCTCAGGTCCTCGCCCAGGTGCAGCTGTACCGGCTCGATGCCGCGCTTGAGGGCCTCGTCCGCCACGTGGAAGCGCGTGGCCTTGCCGCCGCCGGACTTCGGGTTGTAGAACAGCACGGCCCGCTCGGGGCGGGGGGCGGCGGGCAGGTGCGCGCGCGAGACGAACGCGCGCTGCGCCATGGCGATCGACAGCAGGGCCAGCGCGAGCACGATCAGGTCCTTCAGGGCCTCGCCCTCGAACACGATTAGCGCCAGCGAGCCGGCGAGCAGCACGAGCGCCAGGCCGAGCCCGGCGCTGCGTGCGGCGCTGTGGTGAGTCAGTCCCCACCAACCCGCCACGAGCGCGGCCACCACGCAGGCGAGCACGGTGATGCCGCGGGGGAAGCTCTCGACGGCCACCGTCACGGCCAGCGCGAGCGCCGCGAGCATGAGCAGCAGCGCGGCGGCGGCCAGTAGCCGGCGGGCCATCGCCTCAGGCGCTCCGCCGGCGCGCCACGAGCTTGCCGATCTCCCAGAGCACGAACAGCAGCACGGCGGCGGCCAGCGCGAGGCCGAACTGGCCCGCCTTCAACGGCTGGGTGCCGAGGAGGCGCTCGAAGACATCCATCTGCGTGGAGAAGACGACCAGCGCGATCACCGCGAGCGCGGTGAGGTTCATCGTGCGGTTGTCGAACGTGTCGGAGCGCAGCGCCGTCTGCCAGACGCCGCGGCACTGGTAGGCCGCGACCACGATCATGAGGCCGAACGCGCTGAGCCCGATCGACGATCCGAGCGCGGTGTTGTGGTAGTGCGCCGAGCCGTAGTGGATGAGGAGGTCGATGACCGCTGCCATGTAGAGGCCGACGAGTAGCGCGGTGACGAGCAGAGGCCGGCTGACGATCGACTCATCGCGCGAGCGCGGCCGCAGTCCCATCAGCCCGGGCGTCTCCCGGTCGAGGCCCAGCGCCACGCCGAACGGCGCGCTGATCACGAAGTGGATCCAGAGCACCTGTGGCGAGCTGAACGGCTGCCCGCCGGCGATGTTGAGAAGCGACGCGCCGAGGAAGGTGAGCACGAACGCGACGAGCGTGATCATCACGAAGCGGACGTACTTCAGGAGGTTGTCGTAGAGCTTGCGGCCCTGCTCGACCGCGTGGACGATCGTGGCGAAGTTGTCGTCGGAGAGGATCATCCGGCCGGCGTTCTTGGCCACCTCCGTGCCGCTCCCCATCGCGATGCCGATGTGTGCAGCCTTGATCGCGGGCGCGTCGTTCACGCCGTCGCCGGTCATCGCCACGACGTCGCCCTTCTGCTTCAGGGTCTCGACCAGCATCACCTTGTGCTCAGGCGCCACGCGGCCCACCACGCCGATCGAGTCGATCCGCTCGAGCCGCGTCTGCTCGTCGAGCGCGGCGAACTCCGCGCCGAGGATCGCCTCGCCGCCGATGCCGAGCTGCTTCGCGATCGCGGCGCCGGTCACCACGTCGTCGCCTGTGACCATGCGCACACGGATGTGGGCGCTCTGGGCGTCGGCGACCGCCGGCTTCGACTCCTCGCGGGCCGGGTCCATCATCCCCACGAGGCTCGTGACGACCAGCTTCTCCGCGCACGCGAGCAGGTCGCCGTCGGCATCGAACGAGCCCGGCTCGAGGTCGCTGTAGCCGGAGGCCATCACCTTCAGGCCCTGCTCCTCCATGCGCGTCACGTCGGCGTCCGCGCGCCGGCGCAGCTCGTCGTCCCAGGGCACCTCCGCGCCGCCGGAGAGCGCGCCGGACGCGCGCGCCAGCACGGCCGGCGCCGCGCCCTTCACATGGCAGCGCACCGTGCCGCCGGGCGTGGTGGTGAACGCCCCCATGATCTTGTAGCTCGGGTCGAACGGCAGCGTGGCCGCGCGCGGGTAGCGCTCGCGCGTGGCTGCGATGTCGAGCCCGGCCTTGTGCGCGAGCACGAGCAGCGCGCCCTCGGTCGGATCGCCCACCACCTTGCCGTCCACGAGCTGGGCGTCGTTGGCCACGACGTACGGCAGGATCGCCTCCTCGATCGAGCCGGAGGACCCGGCCGCGTGGTGCACCCGGCCCTCGAGGCCGTAGCCGCTCCCCGAGATCGTGAAGCGGTCGGTGGGATCCACGACCTCCACCACCGTCACCTGGTTCAGCGTCAGCGTGCCGGTCTTGTCGGAGTTGATCGCGGACGTCGACCCGAGCGTCTCCACCGAGGTGAGGTCCTTCACCACGGCGCCGCGCGTGGCCAGGTCCGAGGCGCCGAGCGACAGGATCACCTGGAGCACGGTGGGCATCGCCTCCGGGATCGACGCGATGGCCAGCGCCACCGCGCTGGTGAACAGCACGTCCGCCGATTGGCCGCGGCTCGCGCCGAGCGCGAACATCACGACCATCGTGAGCCCGGCCGCCGCCGCGATCCACAGCGTGAGGGTGTCGAGCTGCTTCGAGAGCGGCGTCTTCTCCTTCTCGGTGCCGGCGAGCATGCTCGCGATGCGGCCGACCTGCGTATCGGCGCCCGTGGCCGTGACCACCGCCACGCCGCTTCCGTGCGTGACGGGCGTCTGCATGAACACCATGTTGGCCTGGTCGCCGGGGTTCAGCTCGGCGTCTTCGAGCGGGTCGATTGCCTTCGCCGCGGGAGAGCTCTCACCGGTGAGCGCCGACTCGTCGATCTGCAGGGCTGACGCCTCGATCAGCCGCGCGTCGGCCGGCACCGCGTCGCCGGCGGTGAGCAGGATCACGTCGCCAACCACGATCTCCTCGGCCGGGAGCTCGGCATCGGCGCCGTCGCGCAGCACGCGGGCGGTGGCCTTGACCATCGACTTGAGCGCGTTCATCGCGCTCTCGGCCTTGCCCTCCTGGCGCAGCGCCACCACGGCGTTCAGCACTGTGATGGCCACGAGCAGCACCGCGGTGCTCCACTCCTGGACCACCAGCGACACGATCGCGGCGCCGCACAGGATGAGCTGCATATAGCTGCGGTACTGGTCCACGAAGCGGCGCCAACCGGGCACCGGCTTCTCCGCCGGCAGGGCGTTGGGGCCGTGGCTTCGCAGCAGGTCGGCGGCCTGCGCGGCGGACAGGCCCGCGGTTGGGTCCACACCGAATCGCCCCGCCGCCTGGTCCGCCGACATGGCGTACCAGCGGTCCGACGCGACGTCGTGGTCCAGCGGCGGGCGGGCGACGGTGGCCACCGCAGGCCCCTCAGCTCGCCGTGGCCTTGGCGAGCTTCTGCTCCTCCTCGAACGGATCCGGCGCGGCGCCCTTCGGGGCCTCCGCCTCGAGCAGCGCCTTGACGTCGAGCAGCTCCTTGCGCTGGTCGTCGTCGAGCGCGGGGAAGCGGGGGTCGAGTTCCATAAGCGCGTTCACGATCACGGCGGCGGCGCCGATCCGGGCAAACCACTTGCGATCGGCGGGGATCACGTACCACGGCGCCCACTCGCTGCTCGTGTGCGAGAGGCATTGCGAGATCGCCTTCTGGTAGTCGTCCCAGCGCTGCCGCTCGCGCAGGTCCGCGGAGGAGAACTTCCAGTTGTGCTCGGGGAGGTCGATGCGCCTCAGCAGGCGGCACCGCTGCTCCTCCTTCGAGAGGTTGAGGAAGAGCTTCACCACCCGGAAACCGTTGTCGGAGAGGTAGCGCTCCCAGTCGTTGATCTCGCGGTAGCGCCGCTGCCACACGTCGCCGTCACTAGGCAGCTTCTGCCGCTCGAGGTTCTCCGGGTGGACCCGCACCACCAGCACCTCCTCGTAATGCGAGCGGTTGAAGATCCCGATCTGGCCGCGCTGCGGCAGGTGCCGCGCGTAGCGCCAGAGGTAGTCGTGGTCGAGCTCCTCGGCGGACGGCACCTTGAAGCTGTGCACGGCCACGCCCTGCGGGTTCACGCCGCTCATCACGTGCCGGATCGTGCCGTCCTTGCCCGCGGCGTCCATCGCCTGCAGGATCACGAGCACGCCCCAGGTGTCCTGCGCCGCGAGGCGCGCCTGGTACTCCGACAGCAGGCGGACGCCCTCGGCCAGAAGCTCCACGCCGCGCTTCTTCTTGTTGACCCCGGCCTTGAAGGAGGGGTCGAAGTCGTGCGCCAGCGTGACCTTCGACCCGGGCTTCACCCGGAACGGTGCGATGAACTCGGCTATGCGCTGCTGGGGGTCAGCCATGCGACTGCGTGAGAGCATCGAAGGCGGAGCGCCGCTGATCATCACCCGTATCAGGTGAACCGCGGGGGCTCGCGAGCGTGGCGTTGAGGAACATCGCCGACACGATCACCCGCGCGATCAGGTACAGGCCGAGCAGCACGACCGTGGCGGCGCCGAGCGTGCCGTAGAGATCCGGTGAGCGCTCGAGCTTGGCGGAGAGGTAGTACACCGTGAACACGTGGAGGGCCGTGGTCCCCACCGCCACCAGCAGCGCTCCCGGAAGGTGGGATTTCCACGTGCAGCCCGCCGGATGGGGCAGCAACGTGAACGTGGCCAGCCCCAGGGCCGCGTAGACGAGCGCCGAGCCGATCGTGGCCACCAGCCCGAGCGGGGCCGAGTGCTGGCGGACCCACGTCATCAGCGTGGTGGCGACGAGTCCCAGCACGAACAGGCCGGTGAAGGTGGCGCTCGCGCGAGCGGGCCTGCGCAGGCGTGTGGGCTTCATCTGCCAGGCGATGAACGCCGCGACTCGCAGAGCGCGGACCGCTCCCAGGCCGAAGTACATGACGAACACGATCCCGGCGCCGAGCAGATACCAGCGCGCGTTCGAGCCGTCCTCCACCGAACTCGCGGCGGAGCGCGCGGCCACCCCGCTCAGGCCGAAGCTCCTGGCGGCATCGGTGAGGCTGCCGCGGTCCGAGCGCTCCCAGAAGCTCGCTATCGCGGCCACCACAAGCCCGAACGGCACCAGCCAGAAGAA
>Ga0136846_1226865_pt1 | contig 18105 bp, 13 predicted proteins | sample HopSoiMetagenom2_FD_96841 | JGI IMG/M metagenome (GOLD analysis project Ga0136846, IMG submission 96841) | Grasslands soil microbial communities from Hopland, California, USA - 2 Assembly 2016 (version 4) | ecosystem: Environmental > Terrestrial > Soil > Grasslands | place: USA: Hopland...
GTTATTCATGCATGGTCTTTTGTTTGAAATTTCTTATTGAAAATAATACAATCACTAAGCATAAGAAAACAGTACATCCCGAATAAAACCGCTCTTGAATTGTCCAATCTTTTCCGGCAACAAAAGATATAATATTTGCGGTTAAAAAAATAATATAAACACCGGTGGGTGTCTTCGATGGTGTTTCGTAAGTTTCGACCATTTGTGGAATGCTTGCAATAACAACCGCGAGACTACTTGAGATAATTCCTGCTTTGGTTCCGGAAAAATGCCAAACTATCAGGCAAATAATAACCAAGACTGCAGTCAATGCTTCAACCCAGGAAAACGAAATCTGCTTTTTTATAGCCAGCAAAATGCTAACAATTATGCCACCTAAAGCATTGGATAATGGAAGCCAATAATTACCACCTTCAAATATTGTTGTTACTGTCGCAATAGTATCTAACATTGCCCATAGCAAAAAAGAGACAAAGCTTTGCTTAACTTTTAATCTCATTACTCCATTAATAAGAAACGCATATGCTAACATTCCAATCACACCTGCAAACGGTCGAAAGAAAACCTGCATAAGTCAATTATTAATTCCGCTTGATAAGTAAACTCTTATTGATTAAGCCTAATCATGCATTTAACTTCTTCTTTATCGTTAGCATACCATTCCACACAGTAACCTTCGGGGTCTAAGTTCGGTTGTTTAAGCAGCTCTTCAAATGCTTTACTAATGCTGGTTTTATCTTTTCTAAAATCTTCTACGACTGTAGAAACGTAATTACCACTTTTAATTATAAGAGTATCACACTGATATTTTTCTGATTCTCCTGCAAAGGTTTCTTCAGTACCAACACGATAAATAATTTTACCATTTTCTGGTCTGGAAATGCCAAAATATTTTCTTTCTTTCGAGAATGGCACCATTGTATGAAGCCTGTCATGGGCATCTTGTATGCCATCGGGAAAAGATTTAGCTGTTACGTAAAAGATTTTGATGTCTTTCTCGATTTTGTCTGCTTTCATATTTTTGGTTTTTTTTATTCATAATAAGTTTCACCAAAGAATATTTATAAAATAAATTATCAATATGCTCTTCGCATAGCTAACTACGCTAATCTCGATATTTAAACAGCAAAAAAGCGTCTGTTCCCAAATTTAATTAACATTCTCCACAGAAGGGCCTCAAAATTATTTAACAAAACGCATGTACCGCGTTCTACACCATAACCATCAATTTCTAATTTTCCTGTATTATCAATTCTTGTTGGCAAGGAATCGAAATTATGTCGGGAATCTCGGCGGTTAAAGATGCAATTTTGCATTCATTACGTCGTCCAGGATAATTGCCGGCCGGCTATCGCTGTTTCGTACCCGTAAGGAGATGCTTTGAAGGGTAATGCCTTTTACGTGCCGGATGAACAAGCCGCTTGCGGGATATACCTCACCATACATCCGGTTTTCGGGATAGCTGGTTGGCGCTTCTTTCAAAGGCAGGTTGGCTTCGCTAAGCGTTCCCTTTCCCATTCCGCTTATCGAAATATGTTGCAGAACAATATTCTCTACGTACGCCCCGGGAAAGGCCGTTATCGAACTGCTCATTTTGCTGTGGCTAACGGCCGTGACGTTCCTGATGACAACATTCCGGATCTTGCCTACCGGCGCCTCACCTACCTCGCCGGGCTGCTTGCGGCCACGCCTGCCCAGCACAATGAAAAGGGGCGTTTGCACGTCTTTCATTTGAATATTGGAGATCTTTACGTCCTCTACAACCCCACCGTCCACAGCCTCCAGGGCAATGCCGGAAATAACCGTAACAGGCTGCTCAATAAAGGCCAGTTTCTTTTGCCATTGGCGAATATGGTCGGCTGACGCCCTTTTAATAGTGCAATTTGAAACCGTCAGGTTTTTTAAACCGCCGAGAGACATAGTGCCGAACTTAATGGCGTTGCAATTGCTGGCAATGGTGCAATTGCGCACAACAGCATTTTCGACCGGGCGGTTCCTGTCGTGGCTTTTAAAACAAATGCCATCGTCATCCACATCAATTACGCAATTTTCAATCAGTACATTCTTTGCATCAATGTCTATTCCGTCCTGGTTATAATTGCTTTGGTTAAAAATGTTCAGGTTGCGCAGTTCCAGATCTTCGCAACCCAGGTAGTTCTGCATCCAATAGGCGGAGTTACGTAGTTGAATACCTGACAGCCTGATCTTTTTGCTGTCAATAATTAACAATAGGCAGGGTCGTGTGCGGCTGGCCAGTGTGCTGTCGTCGCCCAACTGAAACCCGGGACTGTCTCCGCTTCCGTCAATGGCACCTCCGCCGGTAATAGAAATATCCTGTACGCCCTCGGCAAATAAAAATGCTTTGTTTGGGTATTGCTTTCCATCCGGGTAATGCGTAAATGCATTTTTATAGTTTACTTTATTGTCGGGATAATCTTCAAAAGCCGCACTGCCTTTTAATATGCCGCCCGGCTCAATTTTAATGTGCACATTGCTTTTAAAATAAAGCGTACCGGATAAAAAAACACCAACGGGAATAAGCACTTGTCCACCGTTTTTGCTACAGGAGTCAAATGCCCGCTGAATGGCTTTTGTGTTTACTGTTTTACCATCGGGTACAGCGCCGAAATCCTTCACGTTGTACACTTGTGCATAGCTTGCGCAACCAGCCAATATAAGAATTGCGAATAAGCCAATAAGAGCCTTCTTCATTGTTCTAATTTGAGATCATCTCACTACAACATTTGTCTTTACCGGAAGAACGGGACAACGCTATAGTTTTAATTTATAAATTTCACTTCCGGCCAACAGCAGGGCGCCAACGCCATACACATTGGAGCTTTCGTAACCAGCGCCAACGGGTTTGTCACCTACGTTTTGCACAAAGCCCAACTTGCCATCCGGGTGTAAGGCGCTTTTTATTGCCGCCCACGCCTTTTCTACTACGGGGAGGAATTTCTTCTTTGGCAATAGCTGATGGTTCATGCCCCAGCACAGCGCATAAGCATAAAAGCCGGTACCGCTTGTTTCCTTTTCAGGGAAGGATCCCGGGTCGAGCAGCGAAGCGTGCCAACTGCCATCGGGCTGCTGAAGGGAAGCGATCCGCGCCGCCATTTCCTTAAATTGTCTTTCGTACCTTTTTCGGTTCTTAAAGTTCTTAGGCATGTTGTCCATCATTCGCACCAATCCACCCATAACCCATCCGTTGCCGCGTGACCAAAAGACTTTTCGGCCATTTTTTTCTCTCTGGTCAAAAAAACGGCTATCGCGATAAAACAGCCGCTCTTCTTTGTCATACAGGTAGGCCGATGTTTTCCACCACAATGAGTCTGCTTTTTTTATATACCGCAAATCACCCACGGCGGTAGATAGATAGGCCAGTGCCGGTGGCCCCATAAACAAGGCATCGCACCAGGCCCATTCGCGGTGATTGATATTGGGCACTACGGCAAGCGACTCGCTGAAGGCATGCTCCACAATGGTATCGGCCAATGCCCGCCACCGGGCAATCATCTTTGGTTCGCTGTAATCCATATACAATTGGGTATACATCTGCGCCACACAATAGTCATCGGCGAACAATCGAATCTTGCCCGTGTTCCAGTTATTGTCTTCACCGATGCCGTACAGGAAATCGCGATATGGTTGCTTTTCGGTATCAGTATGCATCAGGGCCACGATTCCGGTGTACAAAGCGCCGTTTTCCCATTCCGTTTTACTTTTTAAAACCCGGCCTTCGGCAAATTCATTCATTTGCCAGCGGGCAACTTTCCGCATCAGGGAAAGAACGGAATCGCGCCGGAGCAGAGATAGATCCTGCGTTTTTGCCAGGAGCGCCGCCCAACAAAGCATCGCCGTCACTACAGTTCTTTTTATCATAATTTCTTTTTTAGATCATATCGATCGCCTCACTTATCAATCACCTCACTTTTTGATGAAATGCTTATTTATGACCTTGCCGTTTACCAGCACCATGTGCAACGAGTAGTACCCGGCCGGGAGCGATCTTATATTTACATTTTTCCCTTTCGATTGAAGCACAAGATTACCGGCAGCGTTGTATACCTGTAGAAGCGCCGGGCTGTTTAAGCCTTTGACGACAACATTGTTTGTGGCCGGATTAGGATATAAGGAAAGCGTGTTATCTTCCGCCGCACTTTGTCCCAACACCTCTCCCACTGCCCCGCTGTTGATCTGATAAAAACCCGACACCGTCTTCCCGGTTAAATCACCGGTGGGAAAAGTTATGTTGATAGTTGTTACCCCGTTTGCATAAACAGCGTTCGGGCCGCTCAGGTCTTTATTGACTTTTATTGCCACGCTGCTTTGGCTATACAGCGGATCGGCAACGGAAATCTTATAGTTGCCCGAATATTTGTGAATGTATACCAAAGCCATTTTATCAACGGTAATGGTCAGGCCATCACCCATATCAACCGTTCCGGGATCGTGAAAAACGACCGCGTAATTCTTTAATGTACTGTTTCGTATGGCCTGGATGGTCGCGTCGTTCTGCACCAACACAAACCCGTGATTGGCAACCGTCGACTGAAAGGCCGGTAAGGTCTTGTCGGGCATAACGATGTAGTAATAACTCCGGTTTGCCGGCGTAGCGCTGTGGTTGAACCAAATGCTAAAAATGTTCTGGGTATAGGTTGTGGTGTCTGTAGCCGTTGTGTTAATGTCCGTCCACTTACCCGATTGGGGTTTTGCTTCCAGGGTCATGTAGCCGCCATTGGGGAAAAGATAGCCGACGTTGTTGTGGTGGATCCACTGAAGATCGTTGAACGCTTGCGAAGAACCGGTGAAAGCCTGCGTTGTAACGCCGTTGTTAATGGTAACGGAGCCCGAAAGATAGCATTGGTTCACCGATGTTGCAATGGTATTGCTTTTTGTTGCCTTTATTCCGATGCCGAGGCAAACCATGGCATCACCCATAAAAAAATAAGCTTTCCTGGCCTGAACGGCGTTATAGTCCTGCTCAAAAGCGATTGCGCCGCCGTTTACATTGTCCGACACGCCGCCGCCAAACGCATTCGAACCAAACAGATAGCCAGAAAGATGGGTTGCCGCCTGGTTTAACTCGGCAGTGGTTCCGGGAATTCGTGTCCAGTCCCACATGGGATAGATACCCGTGTATTCGTTTCCATAGGTCATGATGTTGGTGGCGCCAAGCGGCAGGTTATAGCCTTTGACGTTTTCTCCGTTAAGCATTTCCGTACCACAGGAACGTTGCGAAATAATTTTTGAAGACAGGTAGTAATTCGGGCCATGATAAGTCATGATATCCGATTTCCAGAAATGGTTGTTTCCCACATAGCCGGCCGGGAAAGCGGCTCCCCCAATGTGATCTTTATACGCCTGAAGCGCTGCCGCATCTCCGGGCTCAATGAGTATCATTTTGTCTAACGTGGACGTTGTCATATTGCCGGTGCCGTTAAGCCTGGAGATGTATCGTCCGGTTGTACCCCAGTCTGTTGCCTGGCGGTAACCTAATACCTGGTTTCCTCCCAGCGTCGCATTAACGAGCGTTTGCTGCCGTTGGGTTGTAAACACATCGCTGAACGTTGTGCTTCGTGACAGGTAAATAAAATCGGCGAGATCGGCCAGCATAGAAGCACCGTAGCCACCGGAATACAACTGATCGTATTGTGCCGAATCGTGTACATGAATGCTGTTGTCTGATTTGATGCCCTCGGGGCCTGCAGTCGTTTTCACATCCAGCGTGGTTGCCATGTTGAAAAAGCCCGTATTGACAATAGAGAACCTATCCTCGGTACAACCTTTATAAATGGCGATAGTAGCTGCCCAGGAGCGGTTTTTTGCTTCATAGGATGTATAACCTGAGCGGTCTACCAAATAGGAAGCGTACCGCAGCAGCGAATCGTGGTTGATGACACCCTTCATCATAATGAGCGTTACCATATAGTCAAGCGGAGCGCCGATCTCCCGTACGTACCAGTTGGTAGAAGAGGGATTGCGGTAAAAATAATATTGTAAGCCAAGTTGAATTTTATCGCGTAAGCTCATATCGTGATACAACGGATTCGTGGGATTGGAATACGCATAGGAAAACGTTTTCAGGCGACTCAGGTGTTTGTAGGGGCTCCAGGACGCCGTGCCAGAGACATCGTCATAATTAATGCTTGCCCAGTGGCCATCCGGTTGCATAGACAGCATCCAACCAGCAACGTTACTTTGTGCCGTGGCATCGAGAACAATCGAATTATAGTTGCTTTGAAGCCTTGCAGTGATAGTATCGATGCTTACTTGCTGCACAGGCGTGTTAGGCGCTGGTCCGTAAACACTGAAATCAGCAATGCGATAACCGGCCGGATTGGCGCGGCCTCTCCCGTTGAATTTTATGTACCGGTAATTGCCAGACAGATCTGCAATAGTATCGGTACTTGCGGATGTGTTGGACGAAATGGTTTTAAGGCTGGTCCATGTGGTAGCATTGTTCGAAACCTGCACATCGAACACGGTTGCATACCGCCCGTCGGCCCATTGTATGGTGACGTAGTCGATGTCATAGCCAGCGCCCAAATCAACATAGATCCATTGGTTGTAGCCGGAACCGGAGGAAGACCATTTGGTGGCCGGATCGGCGTCCATTGCATTCGAGGCAGGATAGCTGGCGCTTTCGACAGAGGAGGCAGTGGCCGCTTTACCTTGCGAAAGCTTTATTTGTGCAGCGGCCGGCTGAAAGGAAATCAGCGCAAGCAATGTGCAGTACAGGAAAAAAAAGAGCGTAAATTTTTTATTTTTCATATGGCTGTTTTATTTTTTAATAATGGCAGCAATGTCATATCGGTTTTTACTGATGTAGGTTTTTATATGTTTTGGAGTACGATTGTCCGGCGGTGTCTCCTGGTGGAAAAGCAATGTGGAGGTTTGTGTAAGCTCCGTTAACAGTAGCCTCTTCCCCCTTCAGTGGTTTATTGATGGTGAGCGTGAGATCTTTTTGTGTGTAAAGCGGGTCGGATACCGTAATGTAATAAGCGTCGTTTGTTTGTTGCAGCAGCACCATCACCGGTTTATCTGCCCGCAATTGCAGACCGTCTGGCAGAACAACAACAGCAGGTTGATAAAAAACAACGGCGTTGAGTTTTCCTGTTCCGCTGCTGACTGCCTGTACCGTGGTGTCGTTCCGAACAATCACAGGCGTTGATTTAGCCACTCGCTTTTTGAAGTTGGTGAGTGACGTATTGGGTACTACCAGGTAAGCATATTGGCTGTTAGCCGGTTGGCTACCGTGCTCAATCCATACACTAAATACCGGCTGCTGCAATCGCATGGCGCTACCGCCCTCATTGATCTCCCGCCAGGAACCGGACTGAGGTTCCTGCTTTACGCACACAGTTTGTTGTGCAGGGAAGATATAGCCAACACCGTCATGATACAACCAGCGGAGGTGATTGAATGAAGCCTTGCCTGGAGATAGGGTTTGGCCTGCGTTGTCTTCTGCAGCGATTACAGCGCCGCTGAGGAAACATTGGTTAACGGCCGTTGTGATAGGATCTTTTCGCGTTGACGAAATACCAGCACCGAGACACAACATTTCATCGTTTAAAAAGAAGTAGGCTTTTTTTGCGCGGATGCCTCTATAATTCCCATCAAATGCCATAACGCCTGCCTTCGCGTTGCTTACACCGCCGCCGAAATCATTGGCGCCATACAAATAGCTCACCAAAGACGTGGAATCGCCGTTCGTGCCGGCCGTTGTTCCCGGCACCTTCGTCCAGTCCCAGACCGGAAAAATGTTTTGATACTCATTTCCGTGGATTAAAATATTGGTGGCGCCAAGCGGCAGGTAATATCCTTTACCGTTTTCACCGTTCAACGATTCGGTACCGAGTGTTCGTTTGGAAATAATCTTCGCCGATAAGTAATAACCTGCACCGTGCTGCGTCATGATGTCCGCTTTCCAAAAATGTTTGTTGCCCTGATAACGGGAGGGGTAAGCTGCACCGCTTACGTGCGCTTTCCAGGCCTGGTAATCCGCAGCATGCGGCGGGTCAAGGATGACCATTTTATCTAACAGTTTACCCGAAATATTTTCGGTGTGACCGGGTCTTGAAATACCGCGCCCTGTGGTGCCAAAGTCAATAGTTCCCCGATACCCAAACAATTGCGTACCGTTCAGCAGCAGGTTTACCAACAACGCTTTTTGTTGTGGTGTAAATACGGCGGCGAACGACGTTCCCTGTGCCAGCAGCATAAACGTGGCTACGTCGTCTAAAAAAGAAAGCCCGTAACCGCCTGAGTACAATTGTTCATGGTGCTGGTGAACGCTGTAATCCGCTTTAATGCCTTCTATCCCTTGTTCAGGAACCACCACAAGCGTAGACGCAAAAGAGGTAAACCCTTTTTGAACCAGCGCCGCATTGTTTTCGATGCAACCCTTGTGAATGGTGATGGAAGAAACCCAGGTACGGTTCTTGAAGCGATGCCGTTCGTTGCCGGTTTCGTCTTTTAAAAGCGATGAAAACATAAGCAGTTTATCCGGTTGTATTTTCCCTTTCAAAAGCAATAAAACAACCATATATTCCTGCGGTGCGCCGATCTGATTAAACCACCAGTTTTTGGCAACCGGCTTTTCAGAAAAATAATAATCCAGCCCGGCAATGATCTTATCGAAAAGCTGCTTGTCATTGTACCACTCCGTAGACGGTTTGCAATAAGCCAGCGCCATTGTATGCAGTCGTTCCAAATGCGTAACGGGGTCCCAGTGGGTTAAACTCCTGTCAACAAAAGAAAGGTCCGGCCAATTTCCGCCTGCTTGCAAAGCGGCCGCATACCGCTGCACCTGTACCACATCAACAGTGTCTTTTAAGTAAATGGCCAATAACCTTTGGGTGACCGTATCTATCGCTTCCTGATGGCGGTTATCCGCGTGGTTGTATCCGTGGCAAAAAACAGCGGACGACAGGAACCAGGCAACTAATATGGAAACTTTCAGCATGTTAAGAAAAATTTTATTTACTGGTATCCCTCGTTTTGCGGGAAGGCTGTTGCGCCGCCTTCGGTGCGGTCTATCTGCTGCTGGGGAATGGGACGTAGCACATGGTAAGGCTTAATGCCCGCGGCGGCACCTGGGTTGTACAGCTTCACCCGTTCCAGCAATTTATTGGTACGCACAAGGTCAAACCAACGCATGTACTCACCCGACAGTTCCCTTGCACGTTCGTCGAGAATAAAATCCAGGTTCATCTGCGCAACCGTCACTTCCATCGCAGTTTGGTTGGCCGCCGTAATGGCTGCGGTACCGCCGGTCTTAGCCGCTCTTCTTCTAACAGCATTTACATATGGCAGCGCCAGTTCAGGTTTGCCATCCATGATGTACGCTTCGGCCGCAATCAGGTAGGTTTCAGCGAGCCGAAAAATGATAAAATCACGAGTGCCATCCTGGCTGTTTACATCGGTTCGGAGTGAGTCGTAAAATTTTGAATTGGTGGGATAAACCGAACCGTAATTGCCGCCGCCGTTTACGTTGCGCACAATTTTACTTTTTGGTATCAGGGTATAATTTTTTGCATTCCGCTCCGCATCAGTATACTCCCTGTCGCCAATAACGAAAGCCGTGTCGCGGAGCTTCATGGCCACCGTTTTATTGGGAACGATGTCCTTGTTGATAGCATAGGTACCTGCTTTATTACAAAGCCAAACGGTACGGAATGTTTTATCAAAGCGGGCGTCGTAGGTTTTGTTGTAAAGAGAGGTCATCCATTCCGTGGGCCTGAAGTGGGCAAAGGGCCGTCCGTTTGCCAGGTCGCGTACCATGCCGCTTTGCGTGGTGTAGTCCGCTAAAAAAAGCATGTGACTTCGTTGTCCGCCGGTATTGTTGAGGGGGTCGATGCTGTATTGTGCCGAGAGTAACACCTCTGCATTTTTTTCGCCAGGGCCCTGCACGAATACTGATGCAAAATCCGGTAAGAGCTGCGGGCCCGGGGTACTGATGACCTCGGTGGCCAATTGTGCTGCTTTTGCGTAATCGCCCGTTTGTTTAGCGGCGCCGCCGGCTCTTGTCAGGTAAACTTTTGCCAGCAAATGTTTGGCTGCCGGCAATGTGATCCGCCCCCAATCCGGCGAGGTTTGCGGCAGGTTAGCCACGGCAGCGGTCAGGTCATCAATGATTACCTTGTATACACTATCAATGGGTGAACGGGTGGCAACGCGCGACGTACCCGAGGTCTGCTGAAGCGTGATATACACGGGCCCGTACAGTTGAACCAGGATAAAGTAAGCGTGCGCTCTTAAAAAAAGCGTCTCGCCAAGCCTCGCCTTTTTTAATGTAGCGTCCAGATCAACGTTTGGCGCCCGGTTAATAACAGCGTTGCAGGCGTTAATGGCAGCATACATGGTATTCCAGGGACCAAGAATGACGGCACTTGCAGGGTTGATGTCGTTGTTATAGGTGTCGAAGCCGATCTCACTGGCGCCGTAGGTGTATTCATCCGTTCCCAGCACGGTAAGCCAACCCGGGTTGGTTTGTCCATACCAGCTGCGCAATGAGTTATAGCACCCGTTTACACCTTCCTGCCAGCCGGCGGCCGTATTCAGGTAGTCGTCTGAGATCTGGGAACGAACGTCTTCCTTCAACACTTTTTTACACGAAAGCTGAAGGAGGGATAAACTGATTATGGAGAATACAATCGCTCTTTTCATGATTGCGTTGATTAGAAGTTCACATTTAAGCCCAATAAAAAATTCACATAAGCGGGAACGTCCGTAATCTCAGGATCAATGCCCTTGTTCTTCTGAACGTAGGAAGAGAAAATAAAGGGATTAGTAACGTTTAGGTAAATGCGCACGCCCTGGATCTTAATAGTTTTCAATAGATCCTCCGGAACTGTATAGCCAACGTTCACGTTTCGGATGCGGACAAACGAACCATCAAAATATTGCAGTGTGGACAGGTATAAATTACCCGTTAAACGCGGCTTTGGATAAGCGTTGGTTGGATTGGTTGGCCTCCAGTAATCTACATCCAAACCATTGTAGCGGCCGGCAAGCGTTAGCGTGTTGCTGCCGCCCGTGCCATGCAGCGGGCTTATAATCATGTATCCGGAACTGGCAACCATAAAGATGCCGAGATCAAAATTCTTATATGTGAACCGGTTGTTCAACCCTGCGGTGAGGGGTGGCCTGGTTTTGCCCAGAACCTTCCGATCATCAGGTGTAATTTTGCCATCATCGGTTTGGTCTTTTACTTTAATCATACCGGGCTGTTGTCCAAAGGTGGCGGCGGCCGTTTTCTCATCTGTTTGCCAGATGCCGGTTTTCTCGTAATCGAAGATGGGGTTTAATGCCTGCCCTATGAACCGGAGGTTGCCCAAATCATCTATTTTCCCCTGCGATAATTCCAGTATTTCTTCATGGTTGTAAGCGAAGTTTACATCGGTAGTCCACTCAAAGCCGGTCTTGCGGCTACTCGCCCAATTTTTTGTTGACAGCGTAAACTCAATGCCTTTGTTCAACGTACTCCCAACGTTCCGAAGCGTCTGGTCGAAACCAGTTGTTCCCGGCAAGGCAAATCCGAGCAGCAGGTCTGTTGTTTTCTCGATGTAAACTTCCACTGAACCCGCAATACGATTTTGGAAAAACCCAAAATCAATACCGATGTTTGCTTTAGCGGTACGTTCCCATCGCAAGTCAGGATTCACAATGCTGCCGGGCAAACGTCCGGGTGCACGTGTACCGTTAAAATCATACACGGTGGTAGTTAAAATGCCTTGTGTTTGATAAGGATTAATACTCGTATTGCCTACCTGCCCATAGCTCAACCGCAATTTTAAATTGTTCAAAGAATGGAAGCTATTCAGGAATTTTTCATCGCCGATATTCCAGGCAAACGCTCCGGAAGGAAAGAAGCCCCATTTGTGTCCGGGTGCAAAACGCGAGGAGCCGTCTGCACGGCCGGTGAGTGTGAGCAGAAAGCGTCCGTCAAAGCCATAATTGATCCTTGCCATGTAAGATTCAAGACTCCATTTAGCATAGCTGCTACCGTAAGCATTGTTTACGCCCAGACCCAGGTTGTACAATTGCACCGACTCAACCGGCAAGTCGCGAACGCCCACGTTGCTGGCCTCTGTCGTTTGTTCCTGAACGCTGTACAGCCCGGTAAAGTTTACTTTGTGTTTTTTGGCAATCAGTTTATCGTAGGTTATCAGATTTTCCCATGTCCACGAGGTGAGGAAATTTTCACTATTAGAGGCCGTGGCCGTAGCGCCCCTATTGGCCGTGGTAAGCGCCCCGTTAAAACGTCCGTAACGGGAATTTGTAAGATCGGGCCCAAAATTTAAGCGGTACTTAAGCCCACTGGCAATCTCCGCTTCGCCATACAGTGTACCCAATAACCGTAAGCGCTTTTCTTTGTCCACCACGGCGCCGGGTTCATAGTTGGTCAGTACGTTCCACATCAGGCCGTCGGGGAAATTGGGTTGTGGGTCTAAGGTGCCGTCGGATCTGTACGGATTTCCGAGCGGCGCTTCAGTGGTTGCGTAGTAGTAAGATCCACTGTTTTGCCCATCGGTGATGCTGTAGCTGCTCAACATTGAAATACCGGCTTTTATCCGTTTGCTCACCGCCTGGTCAAGATTCACCCGCATATTATAGCGGGTATAGTTCTGCGTTTTGAAATAACCTTTATCGTCATAAAGCCCCAGCGTAAGATTGTAGCGCGTTCCGTTGCTGCCGCCACGGATGCTTACATCATGGTTTTGGGTGAGGCCGTCCTGCACGACCAGTTTTGTCCAATTGGTATTGTTACCGGCGGCTATTCTTTCGAGTTCCTGTTGGGAAAAAATATTCGGGTCGGGTGGAATGGTTCCGTCAGCCAGCCGGTTGGCCTCGCGTCGTAAAGCAATATACTGCTGCGCATCCATTACATCGGCCTGTCGCGTTACTTTAGTTACACCCAGGTAGGCGTTGTAGCTAACATTCACCCGTCCTTCACGGCCTCTTTTCGTTGTGATGATGACAACGCCGTTCGCCCCTCTTGCACCATAGATAGCAGTTGCGGAAGCATCCTTTAAAATGTCCATTGATTCGATATCGTTGGGATTGATGTCGGACAGGCCATTTTCAACCGGTGTGCCATCAATGACGTACAGCTGATCGTTTCCGGAGTTGATGGACCGCGTGCCCCGGATCCGTATGGTGGGTTGTGCACCCGGGCGGTTAGATGTCTGCGTAACGTATACTCCTGCTACCCTTCCCTGCAACAGTTGCTGCGTGTTGGTAACCGGAGCTTCCCGCAACGTTTTTTCGCTAAGGGATGACACCGCACCGGTAATGTCTTTTCGCTTTTGCGCACCGTAACCCACTACCACAACCGCATTTAACGAGGCATCCAGGGGTTTAAGGCTTACGTTGAACTGCCTTCTTTCGTCAACGACGATTTCCTGGGATTGATAGCCTACAAAACTGAAGACAAGCGTGGCGCCCGGACGCACTGTTATCGCAAACTCACCCTTATTGTTTACAACCGAAGCGCCTTCACCATCTTTTACCCCGATCGTTACACCTGCAAGTGGATCACCCGTCTCGTTTTTTACGGTTCCTGAGATGGCGACCGGCAAAACGCTGACGTTGTTTGTAGGCGACATACTGGCTTTGGGGGTTGATCTTTCTTTTATCGTTATGATCTTGTTTCCAATGATCTCATAGGTGAGCGGCTGGTTTTGAAAAATTACATCCAACACTTGTTCCAGCGAAGCGTTGCTAATGGAAACGGTTACAGGTTTGCTTATCTGCAGTAAGCTGTCTGAGTAAAAGACAGTATAACCGCTTTGCTTCTTAATATTGTCCAGCACTTTTTTCAACGAGGCATTGCTTTCCCTTATAGTGATAGGTTGTGCCTGTTGCGCAAGGCCGTGCAGGTTGGCGAACAGCCCTAACACAAGCAGTGTCAAAAAAACAGGGATGTTGTTATACGGTAAATGGCCGCTTTTTTTCCCACAGGCAGATCTGCTACCCGGGAGAGGTATTTGGCAAACAATCAATTTCATCAAGCAGTTTTTAAAAGTAAAAAGGTGAGAACGGTAACTATCATGAGCGACCGGCTTCATTATATAGTCATTCAACAAAGCCTGATCCCTACATAAGGGGATAATTTTTTTGGGAGGAGTTTCATCCCAGGCATTCACGCCGCGGGCTTTCGTTGCGTTGTTGCATAAGGAGCTGCTTTCCTCAAGGTTCGAGGACAAGCCGTTTGTTCGCAGCGTTCAGCGTTGCTTTTATTTTGTTTACCTCCAGCAGCGTTACAATCTCTGAGAGGTTTGCCGTTCGCGGAATATCGCCGGTGAACGTTCGGTGGGGCATCGGTCCTTTGTACTCAACGGTTATGTCGTACCATCGTTCAAGGCTTCGCATCAATGTCTCGATATCGGCGCCATTAAAAACCTGCCTGCCGTTTTTCCAGGCCGTTGCAGATTCGGTATCGGCATCAGGTATGAATTTCAGCCGGTCGCCGGGAAATAACTGGCTTTGCTGACCGGGTTTCAATAAAAGTTCATTACGCCCTTTTATAAATTTCACCGAGCCTTCGAGTAAAGTCGTCTGTAAACTGGGTTCATTCGTATAGGCCATGATGTTGAAGTGCGTTCCCAAAACCTGAACGGCGGCATCGTTCACGTGAACGATAAAAGGTTTTGACGCATCTTTCGCCACTTCGCAGTATACTTCTCCGGTTACGTCAATTTCCCGGGTTCTGCCATTAAAAGCGGTAGGAAATTTCACTGAACTTTCTGCATTCATCCAAATGACTGTTCCATCGGAGAGTATCAATTGCTGTTGCCGCGCTCTCGGTGTTGAGAGTGTATTGTAGCCAATAGTACCGGGTGCCCAGTTTGTCGCATGTGCAAAACTTATGGTTCCGTTTATTTTCATGACGTTGTTTCCGGCATCATTCAACAACCGTCCGTTTTTAGCCGTATCCAGTACAATCACATTCCCGTTGGCAAGCGTAAGCATCGCCCCATTCGAGCCCGGTTGGATGTCGTTTACAGGCGTTTTTACAGGTGTTGCAGCAACCGGATTGGGGACAGGTTTGTTTTGCACCAACTTGTAGGCTCCCAGCACCACGATCAATATAGCCGCCGCTGCCGCTACACCGCGCAAAACTTTTGTTCGAAGCGGAACAATCCTGCCCCGCTTTTCCATGATGAGCGCCAGCAATTTTTTCCGGTGTTCCTCCCGGTCAGCCGCCCATTCAAAAGGCACTTCCACTTTATCGTCTGCAGACAAGCTGTTGTACCAATCGGCATACTCCTTCTCTTCCCCGGGTGTGATGGTTCCATTCAGCCATTTTTCAGCCAGTATTGCATATCGGTCATTTGAATTGTTCGCTGCAGCCATAACGTCTTACTTATAAAAAAGTCAACCAGGAGATACAAAACCCTATATCCATTGCAAAATATATTTACGGAGACTGCCAGCAACTCCGGCCAGATCAAAGAAAAATAGAAAACAAAAGGGAAAACAATTGATTGATGGCCGAACGCAATGCCTTCATGGCTCTTGCCAGGTTTGCTTCAACCGCTTTTTCTGAAATATTCAACCGATCGGCAATTTGCTTCTGTGAAAGTCCCGTTTCATTCTTTAGCTCATAGGTGATGCGGCATCGTTCCGGAAGTTTCGATACCAACGCTGAGAGTCGCTGCCGCAGTTCCTGGAACTGCACCCATTCTTCCGTTGTGTTACGCTGTAGATTGGCGATTGACCCGGCTTCTTTTAAATGCTTTTCCGTTCGCATTAGCCTAACTTGTGCGTTAATGACTTTATATTTCATGCTAACGGCCAGGTAGCTTTCGAGACTGCCGGTTATGTTCAACTCTGCCCGCCGGTTCCAAAGGTCTAAAAAAATATCCTGCACCAATTCCTCCGCAACGGCAAGGCTGCGCAGTTTTATACTGCCTAAAAACAATAACTTCTCCCAATAACGGTTGTAGATCTCGGTAAAGGCTTTTTCATCACCTTTTGATAGCAAAGGCAAGAGTTCGGAATCACTAATATTGTAGCTGCGCTGGGGCATTGGTCACATGGCAAACGTTGGGTAAATATATAAAATCCCCGCAATTGGTGAACCAATTAGTAAATTTCTGGATTTATACCCGTTCTTCTCGTATTTATCTAGACAAAAAATTTCCCGGAAGCCGTAAGCCTTCTTCACCCGACACGACTTTTTGCATAACCTTTTGAAGCCCTTTGGGAATCAGGTCGATTTCCGTCTGAGTAAGCTGTTGTAGCAGCTCAATGAATTCATCTTCGTCATCATAGTATCCGAACTGCAATACCCATCTGTTATCAGATAGAAACCGGAGTGCCATCTCCTTGTCCTCTTCATAAACATGCACTTTTATTACAGCCCACTGTTCTTCTCCCTCATCCTCAAAGTAAACATCTACGGTATCTTTACTCAATACTTCTGTCACGATCTTCTCCACCAGGGAGCCAGGATGCTTTTTTAACAGTTCTTCGTATGTCATGTTTTTTGCCAAAGTTGTTACAAAGATAATGAGTACCGGGATTCGCTCATTTTAAACTTTAAACCAAATGTTCACTTAGTAATTTGTATTTAACTTGTGCATGGGCTGAGCTTTGGCGCCCGACAGAAACTAATTCAAAACCAACAATTGAAAATAGTGCTTATGACAAAAAATCACGCAAAACTGATTTCACTAAAAACTGCTGCCCTGATATCTGGATCATGTTTACTACTAATGGTTATTGCGGCTCCTATTGCGGAAATGTATGCATATCCAAAACTTGTTAACCGTGGAAGTTTAAGCGATACTATTATCCACCTTTCAAATAACCGGGGATTATTCAACCTCGTCATTCTTGGCTATCTGCTTACATTTATTTTAGATATTGTTGTTTCCTGGTCATTATACGTGTACTTAAAACCAGTAAATCGAGACGTCTCTCTATTGACCGCTTTGTTTAGGATTGTTTACTCAATCATTGCGCTTGTCGCTTTGTTAAATCTTGTTAGCGTCTATCGGATTGTGTATGGGTCTACAGTTTTCGTTTTTGATGGTCACGACAAAGATTTGCAGATTGCTCATTATGTGAATGCCTTTAAATCGCAATGGTACTTCGGGTTAGTATTTTTTAGCTTGCATCTCGTTCTTCTTGGAATTTTAGTGATAAAGTCTTCCTATGTGCCTAAACTATTAGGGGTATTATTAATTATTACAGGAATAGGATATTCTCTTACCACTTTCAAGCCCTTTTTATTTCCAAACACTAATATTGACTTTGCTTCTTTTACCTTCTATGGTGAGATTATCTTTATGCTATGGCTTTTGATAAAAGGATGGAGGATGAAAGGTATTGATAGTGGATATTGACAACGCACAACACCTAACTCATTCCAGATTGATAAACGACTTATTGTTCGTTAATCGGATATGATAAAAATGGTTTTTTTCGGGTCACAACAGCTTAAACCTTCATAACAGTTATAATTTTAAAGGCGAAAATTTGATAATTTAAAACATAAAGGAATAAGTCCAATTGCAACTGCGATAAAAATTGCTACACGAATGTAGTTGAGTGTTTGCCAAAGAGACGTTTTATTGACTAAGTCTTTTACCGAGGAATGTGATTCAACTATTTTCTGGAAATTTATAATGTTTGGTGCAAAAAAAGCAAGGGTCCAAACTCTCACTCCAAAGTGAATGGCGAACAAAATCAGCAACCAGTTTCTGGCAAAGTCAATTCGCCAACAAAATATGATCGCAAGTATGAAAGTAATCTCATGTAATGAATGAAAAATTATCCAAAAATTTTTCAAACTTGCTCCACGTCCTTCCAATAATAGCTTGAAATTAACAGGTGGGGAATCTATCCATTTAGGGACGAATACAAGGGTTTCAAAAATTTGCGCCCCGTTCATAAGAAAATAGATAAGTGTTGTGATATAAAGCCATAACTCGGCTCTCCAAAGGTAACTTGCTGTTATATTATCCATTTGTGTTTTACATTAATTGAAAGAATCTTATTCAAAAGGAGATATTAATCATTTAATAACATTTCATCGCATTCGTCATATTTTCATTATTAAAATAACTTTTTCGATGTAAATGTATCCAAAAA
>Ga0136846_1208982_pt1 | contig 18103 bp, 18 predicted proteins | sample HopSoiMetagenom2_FD_96841 | JGI IMG/M metagenome (GOLD analysis project Ga0136846, IMG submission 96841) | Grasslands soil microbial communities from Hopland, California, USA - 2 Assembly 2016 (version 4) | ecosystem: Environmental > Terrestrial > Soil > Grasslands | place: USA: Hopland...
GTAGTCACGCAGGCCGAGGGTCAGGGCCGCGTAGACCTCGGCAAGGTCTGGCAGCGGCTCGGCAAGCGGCCCAGCGGTGGGGGAGGGGATCTCGCAGACCAGCAGTTGCTCCTCGAACTGGGCGGCGCGGGCGACGACGTTGCCCTCTGGGTCGACGACGAAGCTGTGGCCGTCGAAGACGAGCTCGTCCTGGCCACCGACGAGGTTGCAGAAGGCGAAATGGGCGCCGTAGGCGCGGGCGCGCTCGGCCAGCATCGCTTCGCGCTCGCGTCCCTTGCCGCGGTGGTAGGGCGATCCCGACGGGTTGGCGATCAGGGTCGCGCCGGCGGCCGCCTCGCTGGAGGCCGGCGGGCCCGGGGCCCAGACGTCCTCGCAGACGGTCAGCCCAACCTGCTGGCCGGCGACGGCAATCGTCTCTGGCCGTTCCCCGGCGACGAAGTAGCGCTGCTCGTCGAAGACGGCGTAGTTGGGCAGGCGGTTCTTGCGGTAGACAGCCTGGACGGCACCATCGCCGAGCACGGCCAGCGAGTTGTGGGCCTGGCGGCCCTCGGCGTCGTCGGCGGCGGGCTCGGCGAAGCCGACCATGGCGACGATTCCGGTGACGTCGCCGGCGAGCTCCTCGACGGCTCGCTGGTTGGCGGCGACGAAATGGCGCTTCAGGTAGAGGTCCTCGGCCGGATAGCCCGGGACACAGAGCTCAGGGAAGATCACCAGCTCGGCGCCCTCGCCGCGCGCCCGCCCAATCCAGCCGGCGATCTTCGCCGCGTTGCCGTCGATATCACCGACGGTCGGGTCGATCTGGGCCAGGGCTACCCGCACGTCGGTTTCCTCGTCGGAGCCAAGCCTGAAGTATCGCCGTCTCATCCTGACTTCGCAGTTGGTCTCGCTATGCGGAGCCAAACGCGAACTGACCGGCAGGAGCCCGCCTGGCAGGCCTGTAGATTTCGGCGCGTGTGGGCGCGCCGGTGGTTCATTGGAGCATCGTTGGCAGCTGCCGCCGTTCTCTTCGCCATTCCGGCCGGGGCCAATGCGGACGATCAGGGGGTCTTCCGCGCGCCGGCCGCGCGTCCGACCGACCACCCCGATCCCAATCGCAATGCCTACACGGTCCCCGAGGCGCCCAAATCCCCCGCCTGCACGCGTCACTTCTGCGTCCACTGGGTGGGGGAGGGCATCGACGCGCCGAATCCGGCCGACGGCGACGGTGACGGTGTGCCTGACTACGTGGGCCGCGTGCAGGCCGTGGCTGAACACGTCTACTCGATCGAGAACGGCAAGCTCGGCTGGCACAATCCCAAGTGCGACGGCCACAAAGGCGGCGGCCGTTGCAAGACCGACATCTACCTCGACGAGATCGGCGGCGCGCTCTTCGGCTATGCCGCCCCCGACCGCGGCCAGGCGAGCAAGGCGCATCGACTGCCGCGTCACCTGCACGGCTATCTGGTCCTCGACAACGACTACGACCCGGTCGAGTTCCCCGGCACGACCTCCGAGCACGACCTCGAGGTCACCCTCGCCCACGAGTACGACCACATCCTCCAGTTCGGTTACGACGCCTACCAGGACGCTTGGTTTGCCGAGTCAAGCGCCGTATGGATGGAGGATCAGGTCTACAACGGCATCAACGACTACCTCCGCTACGTGCGCCGCTGGGTCAAGCGCTACGACACGCCACTGACAGCAAACTCGATCAAGGAGTACGGCTCGGCCGTCTGGAACAAGTGGCTGGCACGGCGCTACGGTCGCTCGATCATTCGCCACGCCTGGGCACGCGCCGTCCACACCCGGCCCGGCGGCTTCTCCGTCTCGGCCTATAACTCGGCGATTGAGGCGGCGGGCGCCTCCGACTTCAGTCACGACTTCGCCCGCTTCGCCCGCGACCTACCCGAGTGGCGCACCGACACAGTCTTCCGCGAAGGCCACTCATTTCCGAATGTTGCTCGTCAGGGCAGCCTGCCGCTCAACGGTCGGGTACTCAAACGGCGGCTCAACCACACGACCTTCCAGTTGCTGCGGGTCCGTCCCAGCTCTGGCAAGGCGGTGGTCATCCACGCCACGGCGCCGGACGGCCGCGCGGCCGCAGTCGCGCTGGTCGGACGAATCGGCAGCGAGCGCCACGGCCGGGTGCTCAGCGCTCTGACCTATGAGGAGAACGGGGGGCGGATGAGGGTACGCATGGCCCGACCGGGACGCTTCAGCCGCCTCACCGCGGTCCTCGTCAACGCCGACACCAGCACCGCGGGCTTCAGTGCCCGTCGGTTTGACTGGGCTTACTTGACCGAAAGCGCGCCGTTCCGCGCCTCGGCGCGCCTCCTGCGCTGAGACGCGCTCCCGGTCGCTCCGCCGCCGGCCAGTTCGGCGATCGCCCCTTCGAGGTCGAGTCCGAAGCTGTCGAGATCGGCCATCGCGTCGTAGTCGCCGACGAGGCCAAAATCGACCTGACCGTTGTAGGACATGATCCCGATGCAAAGGGCCTGGCGGCGCGCCAGCGGCACCAGCGGGAAGATCGACTCCATCTGCCGTCCCAGCACGTAGAGCGGAAACTGCGGGCCGGGCACGTTGGTGACCACGAGGTTGAAGAAGCGCTGCGCCGGCTGCAGGCGAGCCGCCTGCGAGGCGATCGTGGTCGGCGCGAAGTCGACGATCCTGGTCAGGATCTCGGCGCCGACGGCCTGGCCGGAGCCCTTCAGGTCACCCATCGTCTCGGTGATCAGGTGGAGCCGCTGGACCGGCTGCTCGCACCAGATCGGCAGCGGCGCCATCATCGCCGAGATCCGGTTGCCGAGCGCGCCGCGCTCCTCCTCGGCACGCACGCTGACCGGCACCAAGGCCCGCATCTCCAGCCCTTCGGTGTCGTGGCCGCGGGCGCGCAGGTAGTTGCCGATCGCCCCGCTCACCACAGAGAGCACGACGTCGTTGACGGTGCCGCCGTGCTCGTTCTTGACCGCCTTCAGCGTTTCAAGGTCGGTACGGACGAAGGCGAGGCGTCGGTGCGGGCCGATTTCGACGTTGAAGGGGGTTGCCGGCGCGGAGACGCCCGCTCCGATCACTTTGCTGGTCGCGCCGACTCCGCGCAGGACCTGGCGTGGCCCGCGCAGCGCCGCGCGAACGCCGCGGGCGATCTCACGCGGGCTCGTGGCGCGCTCCTGAAGTGCGTCGGCGAGCAGTTTCAGGTCGGTCGGCTCTGGGCGCGGCGCCCACTTCGGGGGCATCGCGGGCGGGTTCGCCGGCTCCTTCTCGACGTCAAAGAGGACGGTGGTGATGTCGACGCCCGAGATCCCGTCGACGAGCGCGTGGTGACTCTTGCCGACGATCGCGAAGCGGTCGTCGTCGAGGCCCTCGACCAGCCAGAGCTCCCAGAGCGGCTTGCTGCGATCAAGCTGCTGGGAGAAGATCCGCGCCGCGAGGTTGCGCAGCTGCTCCTCGGAGCCCGGCGCCGGCAGCGCGGTTTGGCGCACGTGGTAGTCGAGGTTGAGATGTGGATCGTCGACCCAGACCGGGCGACCCTGGCCGAAGGGGACGAAGCGCAGCTTCTGGCGGAAGCGGGGGACCAGATGCAGCCGCGAGGCGATGTGGTCGCGGAACTCCGTGTGGCTGGGCGCCGGACCTTCGAAAATGCTCGCCGAGGCAACGTGCATGTGGGCCCCAGCTCGCTCCATATGGAGGAACGAGGAATCGAGGCCAGTCAGCCGGTCTGCGCTCATCGCGAAATCTTCTCACACCCGTAAAGAGCGCCTGAGGACCGGCAGGTGTGCCGGCCGCGACCGCTGTTAGGCGGTCAAGCCGAGCTGCATCTGGGCTTCCGGGGGCTCGTTCGCCTCCGGAGCCTCTCCGCTGTCGAATCCGGCGAGCCGCACGCCAAGCAGGCGAACCGGCCGCTGCGGAGCGTAAGCGCGCAGCAGATCCAGGGCGACAGGGCCGACGACGGCGAGATCGTTGGTGGGCTGCTCGACGGTGTGCGAGCGGCTGACGTTGGTCCAGTCGTCGAGGCGGACCTTGATGCCGATCGTCCGGCCCTCCAGTTGTCGCTTCGCCAGTCGCCGGCAGAGCTCCTCGGCGAGCTGCTCGAGGTGCGCCTCCAGCTCGGCTTGACCACGGACGTCGACGTCGAAGGTGATCTCGGTCGACTGCGACTTGGTCTCACGCACCACGGTGATCGGCGTCTCGTCTTCGAAGCCGGCACGGCTGTGCAGCCAGCGTCCCTGCCGCGGTCCGAATGCATGCTCCAGTGCCACCGGATCCCGCGCACGCAATTGGGCGAGCGTGCGGATTCCCATCGCCTCCAGCTTGGCAACCGACTTGGGCCCGACCCCGGGGATCAGACCCGGCGAGTCGGCGGCGAACCGCTCCAGTGCTTGCTCACGAGAAAGGACGACAAGTCCGGCCGGCTTGCCCAGCTCGCTGGTGATCTTGGCGAGCATCCGGCTTTCGGAGATCCCGACCGAGCAGGTCAGTCCGGTCTCCTCCTTGATCTGAGCCGCGATCCGCCGCATCGTCGCCTTCGGCGAAAAGATCCCAGTCAGATCGAGGTATGCCTCGTCGAGCCCGACGACCTCCACCGTCTCGGCATTGCGCCGCAACACCGCCATCACCTGTCCGGATGCCTCCCGGTAGGCGTTGAAGTCAGGCGGTAGATAGATGGCGTCGGGCAACCGCCGCCGAGCCACCGCGGCAGGCATCGCCGAATGGATTCCGGCCAGCTTCCGCGCCTCGTAGCTGGCCGTGGTCACGACGGCCCGAGGCCCCGACCCGCAGACGACAACCGGCTTGCCGCGCAGCTCCGGCCGTTGCCGCAGCTCCACCGACGCGTAGAACGCATCCATATCCAAATGGGCGATAGTGCGAGAACCGGCCACCGATCGATCGTAGGAGAGCCAAGGGACGGCGTTTCCGCCCAGTGCCCTGTAGGCCCGCCGATCATCCTAAACTTGCACCATGGCTTCCCCCGAGGCGAAGAATCTCGAGGCGATCTCAAAAGCGATCGACCAGCACAACTCGAGCTGCCCGTTTCCAGCGGCGGAGGTGCGGATGAACCCGTTCGAGGTCGAGCGGTTGGGCTGGGATCACATCCGCGGCCTGCCGGTCGTCCCGGATGCCGAGATCGGCACCGGCCGATTCCGGATCGTCTGCTCCCGCGACGTGGACGGTGAGGAGCTCGAGGAGGTCGAGGCGATCGGCCAAGAGGTCGAGACCCTTGCGCCGGTCAACAACTGACGCACTGCCGTCGATTGACGAGTCGATGACCCCCTGCGGTCGCTGAGTCCTCAGTAGATCTCAGACCGAGTTCCAGAAGTCCAAGCCGAGGCCGCTGAGCCAGCTCTGCGCTTCGGCGTTGAGCTCGGTCAACTGGTTGGTCCAGATCAGGATGCCCATCGCAATCAGGATCAGGCCGCCGGTGGCGACTATCGCCTGGTAATGGCGCTTGACGACGGTGAAGGCCGTGGTCATGCGGGAGAAGGCGATCGCGGTGAGCAGGAAGGGGATCGCCAGGCCGGCCGAGTAGACGGTGAGGAGGAAGGCGCCGTGTGCGGCTGAGCCGGAGAGCGAAGCGGCGGTGAGGATCGCGCCGAGGGTGGGGCCGATGCAGGGGGTCCAGGCGATTGCGAAGGCGGCGCCGGCAATGACTGGGCCGCCGCGCCCGGCACGCTCGAGCAGGGCGTCGACGTGCCACTCGCGGTTGAGCCGGGCGACGAAGAGCGAGGCGACGAAGAGGACGCCCATGGCGATGATCAGGGCTGCCGCGACTTTGGTCAGCAGCTCCTCATGGTCGCTGAAGGCTGAGCCGAGGGCGGTAGCAGTCAGGCCCTCGGCGACGAAGATCGCCGAGAAGCTGGCGACGAAGAGCAGGCTGGGGCCGAGGATGCGCCGCCAGCCGGCCGTCTCCAGCTCCGCCGCGGAGACGCCGCTGACGGCAGAGAGGTAGCCGGGCACCAGCGGCAGCACGCAGGGGGAGAGGAAGGAGACAACGCCCGCGGCCAAGGCGGCGAAGATGCCCACTCCAGCGGCGGGATCGGTGCTCAGGGCGGCGACGATCACGGACCACCAGGGTACCCGGGAAGCCTCGGCCGCCGGCTTGGCGGGCCCGTCTCTCTTAGGATGCCGTGCGTCTCTAATCTGGAACGAAAGGAGTTCTCAGTGAAGCTCTTCCTTCGCAGGGCCTCGTTAGCCGCTTGCCTGATCATGCTCATCGCTCTGTCTTTTGCGGTCCTGCCATCCCCCGCCTCGGCGAGCGATAAGGACTGTGCCGACTTCGCGACTCAACGGGCCGCCCAGACCTTCTTCATCAAGCACGGCGGGCCGCGCTACGACCCAGACCGCCTCGACGGCGACAATGATGGCATTGCCTGCGAGGACAACAGGTGCCCGTGCTATTACAAGAAGCACCTGCCCAGGCCCTCGGTTTACCTCGTCCCAGACCGGGGATCCGGCCTGACCGGATTTAGTCGGCTATAGCCAGCCGACGCGCTTGAAGCGCCGGTACAGCGCCAGGCAAATCGCCGCGATGAAGATCAGCACCGTGAAATAGCCATAGCGCCAGTGCAGCTCGGGCATGTGGTCGAAGTTCATCCCGTAGATCCCGGCGACCATCGTCGGCACGGCGGCGATCGCCACCCAGGCCGAGATCTTGCGCATGTCCTCGTTCTGGCGCACCGAAACCTGGGTCAGGTTGGCCTGCAGGGCACTGTCGAGCAGATCCCGAAAGGCCGCGACGCGGCTGGTCACCCGCTGCAGGTGATCGTGGACGTCTCGAAAGTACTCATACAGCACTTTTGGGATGGCTTCGAAGCGACCTTCGATGATCTCTTCGACGGCTTCCAGCAGGGGTGCGACGGCCCGGTAGAGGTCGAGGACCTCTCGCTCCAGTTTGTATATCTGCTCGACCGGGTTGGTCCGCTCCGCCGAGAAGACCTCGCGCTCGACGGCCTGGATCTCGCTGTCGATCGTCTGGGCGACGTCGCCATAGCCGTCGACCACGTGGTCGAGGATCGCGTAGAGGATCACTCCGGTGCCATGCGCGAGCAGGTCCGGACGGCGTTCGACTCGCTCCCTCACCGAGCTCAGCTCGCCGTCGCCGTGACGGACCGTGATCGTGAAATCGGTGTTTACGAAGATCAGCAGCTCGCCTACTTCGATCCCATGTCCGGAGTCTGGGTGGGTGATCGTCTTGACGACGATCAGCAGGGTGTCGCCGAACCGCTCTACCTTGGGCCGCTGGTGGGCCTTGACCGCGTCCTCTACGGCGAGCTCGTGGAGGTCGAACTCCCGAGCGATCGCCTCGAATTCCTGGCCCGACGGTTCCACCAGGCCGAGCCAAACAAAAGCGTCGTCGCCGCGCGCGGCGTCTCCCGCTTGGTCGAGGCTGAGCTCACCGCCGCGGCGTTTGCCGTGCTCGTAGACGGCGCAGTCGACGATCATTCCGCGCAGTATCGCCATTCAGTCGGCTCGACCGGTAGATTTCCTGGCCAGGCAGCCAAACTCGCCGGCGGGCAGCGGCGACGACACAGGAGCAGACTTTGAGCAACCGCACGTTCGTGATCGGGGTCGGCATGACCAAGTTCGAGAAGCCCGGAACCAAGGAGGGCGACTACCCCGACTGGGCCAAGGAGGCGGGGGAGAAGGCACTCGCCGACGCCGGCATTCCCTACACCGACGTCGAGCAGGCCTTCGCCGGCTACTGCTACGGCGACTCGACCTACGGCCAGCGGGCGCTCTACCAGCTCGGTCTCACCGGGATTCCGGTCGTCAACGTCAACAACAACTGCTCGACCGGCTCCTCGGCGCTGTTCCTGGCCCGCCAGGCGGTCAAGGGCGGCCTGGTCGATTGCGCGCTCGCGCTCGGCTTCGAGAAGATGGAGCCCGGCTCGCTCGGCGTCAAGTACACCGACCGCACCAACGCGCTCGACAAGCACGCGATGCGGATGTTCGAGATCCGCGATCCGGAGCAGTCGCCGCCGGCTCCGCAGATGTTCGGCAACGCCGGCCGCGACCACATGCAGAAGTACGGCTCCAATCCCGACCACTACGCCTGGATCGGCTGGAAGAACCACAAGCACTCGGTCAACAACCCCTACGCGCAGTTCCAGGACGAGTACTCGCTGGAGGACATCAAGGGGGCGCGGATGATCCACGACCCGCTGACCAAGCTGCAGTGCTCACCCACCTCCGACGGCTCGGCTTGTGCGATCGTCGCCTCCGAGCGCTACGTCGAAGAGCACGGCCTCGGCGAGCGGGCGATCGAGATCGCCGGCCAGTCGATGGTCACCGACCTAAGCTCGACCTTTGCCGAGGACACCGACTGCATGAAGATCGTCGGCTCCGACATGTCGAAGCAGGCGGCGGACGAGGCCTATGCCGAGGCCGGCGTCGTCGCCGATGAAGTCGACGTCTGCGAGCTGCACGATTGCTTCAGCGCCAACGAGCTGATCACCTATGAAGCGCTTGGATTCGCCGCCGAGGGCGAGGCCCACAAGCTGGTCGAGGAAGAAGCGACCACCTTCGGCGGCAAGGTCGTCGTCAATCCCTCCGGCGGACTGATCTCTAAGGGACATCCACTCGGCGCGACGGGGTTGGCGCAGTGCTCGGAACTGACCTGGCAGCTGCGTGGTGACGCCGACAAGCGACAGGTCGAGGGGGCCGCGCTGGCCCTGCAGCACAACATCGGCCTCGGCGGCGCCGCCGTGGTCACGGTCTACAAGCCGGCGGCCTAGGACCGCTGGAGGAGGAGGTCCGGATGGCGAAGCAGCGGCAGAACCTCAGCGGCAAGGTCGTGGCGATCACCGGCGGTGCGCGGGGGATAGGCAAGGCGACCGCGACGGCACTGGTGCGCAAGGGCTGTCGCGTGGCGATCGGCGACCTCGACTCCTCGCTGGCCGAAGAGACGGCCGCGGGGTTGGGCGGCGGCACGATCGCGCTGCCCCTCGACGTCACCAGCCGCGACTCCTTCGCTGCCTTCCTCGACGCCGCCGAGCGCGAGCTTGGGTCGCTTGACGTCGTCGTAAACAACGCCGGAATCATGGCGGTGACCCCATTCGCCGAGGAGTCCGACGACTCGCTCAAGCGCCAGCTGGACATCAACGTCTACGGCGTGATCGTCGGCATGCAGCTCGCGATCGAGCGCTTCAAGCCACGCGGCCGCGGCCAGATCGTCAACCTCGCCTCGCAGGCCGGCAAGGGCGGTTTCCCCGGCATCGCCACCTACTCGGGGACCAAGCACGCCGTGGTCGGGATCAGCGAGGCGGTCCGTGCCGAGCTGCGCGGCAGTGGGGTCGAGATCGCCTGCGTGATGCCGACCGTGGTCAACACCGAGTTGACGGCCGGTGTCGGCCAACGCTTGATCAAGCCGGTGGAGGCCGAGGACGTCGCCAACGAGATAGTCGACGCGTTGGAAGTTTCCCGCTTCGACGTCTGGGTGCCGCGCGCAAACGGCGCGCTGTTCAAGCTGCTGGCGAACCTGCCAAGGGGCATGCGCGAGGGCCTCGGCCGTTTGATGAAGGTCGACAAGCTGATGACCGAAGTCGACCACGGCGCTCGCCGCCGCTACGAGGAACGAGCGGCGCATAGCCGCGCCGAGGGCGGTGCCGGGACGGTGGAATCCAGTTCCGGGCGCGAGTGCGCGTAACCGGGCGCCGATTTCCACTGGTCTCGCTGCACATTTTGACTACGACATGGGTGCGGGCCTCCGCGTCTACAGCTACGGGTGAAGGCGGGTTGTGAAGCCGGCAGGAAGGGCTTTTGCTGACAAGAAGGAGGGAATTCCTAAAAATAGGCTAGTATTTTTAGACATGGGCAGGGTTTATGAGGCAACCTGCGGCAGGTCGTTCGCCGCTTGGTATGGGCTTTCCATGCGTCTCATCGACGAGTGGGGGTTACGCGAGATTCGGCGAGAGGTACTGACGCAAGCCAGTGGGCGGACACTCGACCTCGGCAGCGGCACCGGCGCAAACCTCTGTCTCTATGCGCCAGAGGTGGACGAATTGGTCCTGACGGAGCCGGAGGTGCACATGCAGAGGTCACTTCGCCGTAGATTGGCCGCGGAACGCAGGACAGACGTTGAGCTGTTTCAAGCGCCGGCGGAAGAATTGCCGTTCACGGATTCCAGCTTCGATTGCGTTGTCTGCACGATGGTGCTGTGCACGATTCCTCTTCCTGCAACCGCTCTCACCGAGGCGGCGCGGGTGCTCAAGCCGGACGGGAAGTTGTTATTCCTGGAGCACGTCCGCTCAGAGGACCCCGGATTTGCCCGCTTGCAGGACCGCTGGGAAAAGCCCTGGCGTTTTCTTACGGCTGGCTGCCACTGCAACCGCGATAGCTTGGCCACAATCGAATCGTCGCCGTTTACGGTCGAGCGCTTGAGGCGAAGCCAAATGCCGATGGCTCCATTGATCTTGAAGCCCTTGGTATATGGGAGCGCCACGCTTGCTGCAGCATGGGGATCGTCTTGACCGTCGGCCTCCCCGGCCAGCCACCCCGCTAACGCACGATAATGGAGGTTATGTCTACTCAGTCGTGGTCATGAGCCCTCATTCAGGACCGACTCGATCTGGTCGGCCCCTGCCTAGAGGCGCGCTGCGCCTCCCTGAGCTCTGGTATCGCCGGTCAACCGGCGCCTGAGATTGCCGTTTCGAGGTCTTCGGCGGAGTCAGGCGTGCCGAGAGTTTCGATTCCGGCGGTTCCCCGGCCTCCAACGGCATACGATGGCGTGCCGGTAAAGCCGAGCTCTTCGGCTTCGGCCGTGGTAGCCGCGACCTCGCTCAGAACGCGCTTGCTCTTGCGTTCAGCGTTCCACTTGGCGATCTTCGGGACACCGGCGCCCTTGGCGATTGCCGTCAGGAAGGCGTCGGTCACATAGCCCGAGTTCTCGGCGCCCTGGTTGCGGTAGAAGAGCTCGACGAAGTTCCAGCCGCGTTCCTGTTCGCCGGCGGCGACCGCTGCGGCTCCAGCCGGCGTCGACTGAGCGCCGATGATCGTGTAGTTATTGAAGTCGAGCTTCGCCTCTCCGTGGCGGACCTGGCCTTCGATCAGCTGCGGCAGCACATCTTCCGAGAAGCCCTTGCAGAACGGACATTGAAGGTCGCCGAACTCGAGCAGCGTCACCTTGGCGCTGGGCTCGCCAAGGACCAGTCCCTTTTGCGGAATCCCAGCCAACAGCGTGTTCACCGTTTGAGCGCCGCTGATCTTGCCTGGGTCGCCGCCGCTGCTCTGACTGCCGCTGACGACGACAACGACGGCGACGGCGAGGAGGCCTAGGAATCCGGCGGCGCTGCCCAGCTGGATCAGCCGTCGTCGGCGCTCTGCCGCGCCCGCCCGCCCGTCCTCATACGGGCGCTCTTCACGACGTGCCTCCCTGCCGCTGCGCCCGCTCACGGCTCCCTGCCGACGTAGGCCAGCATTCGCATCATGTTGGTGACGAAGAGCAGCGTCATCAGCCCGGCGCTGGCGACGCACCACTGGCAGATCGCGTCAATCGTGAAGAGCTCGAGATAGGTCAGGTAGAGGCTGAAGCCGAAGCCAACCAAGGCGAAGACAAAGCCGACCATGCGGGGAGCGTCGCCGCGCAGCAGTGCGCAGGCCAACAGCACCACGTATCCGGCGATGCCGAAGATCGCGATATTGACGCCCAGCAGATGCGAGTAGGAGCTTTCGGCGACGGTCTGGCAGCCGTGCCCGCCGGCGATGCAGACCGGAGAGCCGCCGCCGGAGTCGGCGATCGCGATGTAGGTGGCGACGCCGATGCCGAAGGTGGCGAGGAAGGTTGCGATCCCTCGCAGCGTTCCCTCGGCCGGCGCCTTCATGGCGGGCACGCTAGTGGAACGACCCAAGGGAAAAGCCGAGGCGTGACCATCTCGGCCGATGTCGTGGTCGTCTCCGCTGCTCGGCAAGAACTACAACCCCATGCGCTCGGCGACGGTCGGCTCCGCGCAGAACGCGGCGATCTCGCGCGAGAGCCGGCCGCCCTGCCAGGCCAGCGGCGATTGGCCCTCCGCCTCGCTTACCAGTCTCGCCCGCGGCAGTCGCCCGGCGTATTCGCTGGCGATCGCGTAGGGATGACCGGGGTCGGCAGCATCGTGACTGGCGACGACCAGTGTCGGCACCTCCAGGCCCGCCAGCTCGCCCAACGATTCAAACGGCCGCGAGCGCGGCACCTCGCGCAATGCCACCACCAGGGCATCGAGATTGCGGTGACGGAGCATCCGTTCGCGAGTGAAGCGCAGGACTGATTCGCGCCAGGACGGGTCAATTCCCTGTCGGCGGTCGATGTAGTCGACAAAGCCGTCGACCCCGTCCCGCTTCAGCGCTGCGGCAAGCCCGTCCCAGTAGTCAAGCGACTCGGCAGCGATCGTGCCGGTGTAGGTCGGCCCGATCGCGACAAGGCCTGCCACCCGCTCGGCATGGCGCAATGCGTAAGCGACGGCCGTGTGGGCGCCCATGGAGTGACCGGCGAGGACGAAGGGCCCCTTCCCGACCTCCGTCGCGACCACGGACTCCAGGTCGCCGACCAGCTCCGAGTAGTCATAACCCTCCCCTTCCGGGGCGGGGTCTGACTCGCCGTGCCCACGTGCGTCGTAGCCGATCACGGTATGGCCGTCGCGCTCCAGCCGGCGGGAACCGTGGACGACCGAGCGCCGGGTGGCCGTGATTCCGTGACAGAGGACGATCGGCGCCCCCTCCCCGGCCTTCTCGCCACGAATCGTCGGCCGCTGGCCGCTGTCGAACGCCGTCGGCTCGGCCGGCATCAAGCGACGGAGGCGACGGCCTGCTCGAGATCGTCGACGGACTCGAAGCTGAGTCCCACCAAGGTCACCTTGCGATGGCGAACGATCCCCGCCTCGTCGATGACGAAGATCGCGCGACGGACCATCGGCCCGGCAAGGACGCCGTAGGCCTTGGCGACCTGCTTATCCTCGTCGGCGAGCAGCGGCACGTTGAGGCGCTTCTCCTCGGTGAAGCGCTCGTGCGACTCGACCGACTGCGGCGAGATGCCGAGCACCTCGGCGCCGAGCTGGTCGAGGCGGTCGCCCTGATCGCGGTAGGAGCAAAACTGCTTGGTGCAGACCGTGGTGAAGTCACCGGGGTAGAAAGCGAGGACGAGCTTGCGTCCGCGGTAGTCGGAGAGCCTGTACGTCTTGCCGCCCGTGCCCGGCAGCTCGAAGTCCGGCGCGGCGTCTCCTACGTCAAGTTTGGCCATCAGAGCCAGACTAGTGCAGCTAGCCTTTTTCGATCGTCATCTTTTCGATCAGCACTGTCTGCTTCGGCGTTTCCGCCGGCGTGCCGAGCTTTTCGATCTTGGTGACGACGTCGTAGCCCTTGTCGACCTTGCCGACCAGCGCGTATTCGGGTGGCAGGCCTGCGTCGGCCGCAGTTACCACGTAGAACTGGCTTCCTGAGCGGCCCGGCGGATCAGCCGAGCTCTTGGCCATCGCCACCGTCCCTCTGGTGTAGGCCAGGTTGGCGGGGGGTTTCTCGTCGACCGAGTAGCCCGGGCCGCCGATCCCGGTGCCGAGCGGATCGCCGCCCTGGATCACGAAGCCGGGCGCGATCCGGTGGAAGGTGAGGTCGTCGTAGAAGCCTTCTTCGACCAGGTAGGCGAACGAGTTGACCGTCGTCGGCGCCCGCGTAGAGTCGAGCGCGATGTCGAAGGTGCCGCAGCTCGTCTGCACCACGGCGGTCAGCTTTTCGCCTTTCTTCACAGTCTGCGCCGGCGCTTCGAGGCTGACGTGCTTTGGCCCTGGCGCTTCGACTTCCTTGCAGGCCCCGGCGCTCGCCGTGGTCGTCGTCGATTCGCCGCTGCTGTCCCCGCCGCCGCAACCGGCGAAGAGCGCCGCGAGCGCTCCGAGGGCGAGCAGGGCGAAGGCCCCAAATAGGGTTACGCGGCGGTCGATCCCCTGCTGCATCGCCGGCAACCCTAGAACATCGAGCAGCGGCGCCCGGCTTGCGATGATCGGCACCGTGCCTACACCGCCGCTCACTCCCCTCGCCGCCGCCGTACTGCACGTACCGGTTCCTGAGCGTGCCTTGGTGGTCGAGTGTGGTGACGGAGATGCGGTGCTCTTTCTGGCCCGCGAGTTCCCGGCCGCCCGGATTCGCGGCATCGACTCCTCTGCGGCTTTGGTCCGGGCCGTGAGCGCCCGCGTCGGGCTCGACCCGGAGGGCCGGGTCGCTTTCAAGCAAGGCGCGCCGGGCAGCCTGCCCTATCCGGACGACTTTTTCGATCTCGTCGCGCAGGTCCGCGGCCGGCCGGCGGCGGCGGAGGTGGCCCGGGTGCTGCGTCGTGGCGGGCACCTGGTCCTCGCCGATTCCGGCCCGCCGCAACTTCTCGCCAGAGCCCGAGGAAAACTGTCGCGGCGGCGCTTGGCGCGCCGTGGCTTCGTCGCGGTCGAGGAGGCCGAGGCGGGGAACGGCAACTTCTTCGTCGCACGCCTCGGCGAGGACGGGCCTACCGCAGCCTCCAATTAGGCTGCGAGCGAATGGTGATCGAGGGCATGCCACTGACGCTGCTGGTCAACCCGCACTCGGCTCACGGCCGCACGCTGAAGCTGCTTCCCCGGGTCGAGCAGGAGCTGGATGCGCGGCGGATCCCCTTCCGGGTTGAGCGCACGCGCGGCCTCGAGGACGGTGTCGAGCGGGCACTGCGGGCGGTTGAGGCGTCCGAGGTCCCCGTTGTGGTCAGCGGCGACGGGTTGGTCGGCGCGGTCGGTGGGGCGATGGCGGGAGCCGAGACGCCGCTCGGCATCATCCCCGGGGGGCGCGGCAACGACCTTGCCCGTGTGCTCGGAATTCCCGCCGACCCGGCCGAAGCCGTCGCAGTCATCGCCGCCGGCGAGAGTCGGCGCATCGACGTCGGCGAGGCCAACGGCAAGCGCTTCCTCGGCATCGTCAGCGTCGGCTTCGATTCGGAGTGCAACCGGCTCGCCAACGAAGTCCGCTTCCTGCGCAGCAACCTGGTCTATGTCTACTCGCTTCTTCGCACCCTGGTGGGATGGAAACCGGCGCGTTTCACGATCGCAATAGGTGACCAGCGAACGCGGATCAGCGGCTACTCGATCTCCGTGGCCAACAACAGCACCTATGGCGGCGGTATGCGAATAGCGCCGAATGCCAAGCTGGACGACGGTCTCTTCGACGTCGTCGCGATCGGCGAGGTCGGCAAGCTGCGCTTCGTGGGCAACCTGGCCAAGGTCTTCAAGGGCACCCACGTGGAGGGCGACGAGGTGCAGGTGTTTCGAGCCCCACGCTTGCAGCTGACCGCGAGCCGGGAGTTTCCCGTCTACGCCGATGGAGAGCATCTCACCGACCTTCCCGTCGCCCTGCGGATACTTCCCCGCGCGCTGAGCATCGTCGTCCCCCCCGCGGCCGGAGCTTGAGGGCCTTGGCGCTCGGCGCGGATCGTGGCCGGCGCTCGAACGGCGGGCTGTTCGCCTCGAAGCTGGCGGTGGCGCGCGCGATCGGCGCCGCCAGTCGGGCCAGCGGCCGCGGCGGCGGCACGACCCTGCCGGGACGGGTCCTGCTGCGGCTGGAGCCCGAGGCCCTGCGCCGGCTCGGCATGCAACTGGATCGTGGCACGACCGTGATCAGCGCGACCAACGGCAAGACGACGACGGCGGGGATGATCGCCGCCGGGCTGGAGGCAGATGGCCGTCGTCCCGTCCACAACAGGGCCGGATCAAACATGACCTGGGGCGTTGCCACGGCGCTGCTCGAGCAGCGCGGGCACGAGGGCCTCTTCGAGGTCGACGAGGCCTGGCTCTCGCGGGTCTCAGATCAGCTCGATCCCTCCCTGATGGTGCTCGGCAACCTCTTCCGCGACCAGCTCGACCGCTATGGCGAGATCGAGGTTCTGGCCGAGGATTGGGCGCAGATCGTCGCGGCAAGAACCGGACGCACGCGTTTCGTCCTCAACGCCGACGATCCGGCGATCGCCGACCTCGGTCGCGACGAGATGGGAGAGCGACGCGAGGGTGTCACCTACTTCGGCATCGAGGACGCCTCACAGGCACTGCCCGAGCTTCAGCACGCTTTCGACGCCAAGCACTGCCGGCGCTGTGGGCATCCTTATGTATATGAGCGGGCCTTCGTCGGTCATCTCGGTCACTACTCGTGCGCCAACTGCGGCAGCGAGCGCCCGGCGCCGGCAGTCGCGGCGACGGCGATCGAGTTGCATGGCATGGAAGGCTCGCTGGTGACCCTGCGCACTCCTGGTGGCGAGCTGAACCTGGAGCTGCCGCTGCCTGGCCTGTACAACGTCTACAACGCGCTTGCCGCCGTGGCCGCCGCGATCGAGCTCGGTATTGCGCCGGCGCGGATCGGTCCCGCCCTCACCGGCATGAGAGCTGCGTTCGGTCGGGTGGAGACGATCGAGATCGCTGACAAGCAGCTTTCGATCCTGCTGATCAAGAACCCTGCCGGAGCCAACGAGGTTCTGCGCACCTTGTTGCTCGAGGCCGGCGAGAGCGGACTCGACCTCTGGATCGGACTCAACGACCGGACCGCCGACGGGCGCGACGTCTCCTGGATCTGGGACGCGGATTTCGAGCTCCTGGAGGGCGCCGTGCGGCGCGTCACCTGTTCCGGCACGCGAGCGCCGGAGATGGCGCTGCGACTGAAATACGCCGGTTGGCCGGTCGAGGCAATCGAGGTCGTGCCTGAGGTCGGCGCGTCGCTCGACCGAGCCGTCGCGTCCGCCCCGGGACGCCTCTTTGCCATGCCCACCTATACGGCGCTGCTCGAGCTGCGCAAGCTGCTCTCTGACCGCGGCCTCGCCGAGGAGTTTTGGCGTTGAGCGAGCTGATCTGGCACGAAGTCGAGTGCGGTGGCTACACCGCCGACCTCCCCCTCTGGGAGGAGCTCGCCGATTCACTCGGCGAGGAAGAGGCGATCATGGAGCTCGGCTGCGGCGCCGGACGAGTGACCTTGCACCTGGCGCAGCGTGGCGCCCACCTCGTCATCGGTCTCGATCGAGACCGTGAGCTGGTCGAAGCGGTCTGGGAACGGGGCCGGGGACGCAGCGCCGAGGCGGAGCACATCGATGTGCGTGAGCTCGACTCCTTCACCACCCGCTTCGGCCTCGTGTTGGCGCCGATGCAGTTGATCCAGCTACTCGACGACCGCGAGGCACGGATCGCCTGCCTTGCCTGCGCGCTTCGCAACATGAGACCCGGCGCGCGTGCTGCCTTTGCGATCGTCGAGGAGATGCCCGCCGAGTTCCCCGAGGGGGCATTGCCAGCGCTGCCCGACGTGCGCCAGGTGGAAGGATGGATTTACTCGAGCCTGCCCTTGGAGCCGGCTGTCGATGACGGATCGATCGTCCTGCGGCGCCTGCGCCAGACGGTCGACCCCGACGGCAATATGACCGATGAGCTGAACGAGATCGAGCTGCAGGTTCTCTCTGCTGGGATGCTCGAAGACGAGGCGCTGGAGGCCGGCCTGCAGCCTGCGGGCCGTCGCCAGATCCCGGCCACGGAGGCCCATGTCGGCTCGACAGTCGTGCTCTTGGAGAAGGAGATCTGATGGAGCTGCGCTTGCTCGCCCTCTACCCCGAGCAGATGAACATCTACGCCGACCGCGGCAACATCATCTTCCTGCGGCGGCGCTGCGAGTGGCGCGGGATCGGCTTCTCCCACAGCGGCGTCGGCCCGGGCGAGGGCTTCGACCCCACCGCCCACGACCTTCTCTACATCGGCGGCGGCCAGGACCGCGACCAGAAGGCGGTCGCCGCCGACATGGTGGCGACCAAGCGCGAGGCGATCGCCGCGGCGGCCGACGACGGAGCCGTGCTGCTGGCGGTCTGCGGCGGCTACCAACTGCTCGGCCACAGCTACCAGATGGGCGACGACAAGCTGCCCGGCCTGGGGATCGCCGACCTGGAGACGGTGCGCGAGCCGGGACCGCGCCTGATCGGCAACGTCACGATCAAGGCCGACCTAGGTGCCGGCCCACGGCTGATCGCCGGCTTCGAGAACCACGGCGGCCGCACCTACCTGGGCGGCGAAGCCACCCCGCTCGGCAAGGTCGTCTCCGGCCACGGCAACAACGACCGCGACGGCTTCGAGGGCGTCAAGCGCAACAACGTGATCGGCACCTACCTCCACGGCCCGCTACTGCCGAA
>Ga0136846_1237793_pt1 | contig 18098 bp, 16 predicted proteins | sample HopSoiMetagenom2_FD_96841 | JGI IMG/M metagenome (GOLD analysis project Ga0136846, IMG submission 96841) | Grasslands soil microbial communities from Hopland, California, USA - 2 Assembly 2016 (version 4) | ecosystem: Environmental > Terrestrial > Soil > Grasslands | place: USA: Hopland...
CCCCCCGCAATCTCAGGTCAGCACCAAGCTCAATGCCTCCGGTGTGACCACCGGCGCCTGACAGGCGTTGCCAATGCACACATAAGCGGCCGCCCGACCTTCCTGCGGATGCATGTCCGCCAGCCACGGCGCCCGGCCGGCCAGCCAGCGCTGCCCCTCCCCGCCATCCGCGGCAAGCAGCGTGCGACGCGGCCCCAGCGACTCCCTGCTCGCCGCCGCCAAGACGCGAAAATCCGCCGCCTGCGGATCGCCCGCGATCACCACCTGACAGGGCACATCCAAGGCCCGCTCGATGGCGCACAGCATCTCCGGCAGGGCCTGCGGCACCTTCGCCCATTGATGGCGCAGCGCCTCGATCGTGCGCCGCCCCCGGCTGCGCAGCGCCTCATCGTGAAAAATTCCAGCCAGGCGCAGCAGATTGTTCGCCGCCACCGAATTCGGCGAAGGTTCCGCCCCGTCATAGTCCTCCTTCAATCGCAGCACGATGCTGGCATCGTCCGCCGCCGAGTTGAAGTAGCCGCCGCCGTCCTCATCCCAAAACAGCGCGTCCATCGTCTGCTGCAGCCGCTCCGCCCAGCGAAGCCAGCACGCATCAAACGTCGCTTCGTAAAGATCGAGCAACGCCGCGATGAAATAGGCATAGTCCTCCGCAAAACCCTCGTTGCCCCCGCGGCTTTCGCGATGGCAACGGTAGAGGACACCGCGCGCCTCGTCGTAAAGCTCGCGCCGGACAAACCCGGCCGCCCGCACCGCCGCGTCGCGATAGAATTCGCGCTTGTCCGCCAGACACGCGGCCGTCGAAACGGCGCCGCGGGCCAGCGCGGAAATCATCAGGCCGTTCCAGGCGGTGATGATCTTGTCGTCGAGGTGCGGACGCGGACGCTGGGAGCGGATGGCGCGAAGCTTTTCGAGCGCGGCCACGAGCGTCTCCACCGCGGATTCCGGTACGAGGCCGTGAGCGGCAGCGGTTTCGCCGAGTGGACGCTGCTGCTTGAGGATGTTTTTTCCGGAAAACTCGCCTTGCGGATCAAGGTGCGACGGCACGTTGCCCTCCGCACGAATGCCGAAATGGTCACAGAAAAACGCCGCATCGGCCTTCAAGGCGGCTTCGATCTCGGCGCGGGTCCACACATAAAACGCGCCCTCCGCATGCTCCGGCTTCCCGTGCTCAAGGAGCGAGTCCGCGTCCTCCGCCGAATAAAACGCACCGGCCGGCGCGGCGAGGTCGCGCAACGTGTAATCGAAGATGTCGCGCGCCAGCCAGGCAAAGCGCTCGTCGCCCGTGGCGAGGTGCGCGTCGAGGTAGTTGATCGCGATCTGGCCCTGATCGTAGAGCATTTTCTCGAAGTGCGGCACGAACCAGGCGTCATCGACCGAGTAGCGGTGAAAGCCGCCGCCCACGTGGTCGTGGATGCCTCCCGCCGCCATTTTTTGCAGGGTAGCCGCGGCCATTTGCACGGCCTCACGTCCGGCCTCGGACGTCACGCCTTGGATCGCGGCCGCGCGAAAGAGAAAATTGAGATTCGAGGCGCGCGGAAACTTGGGAGCGCCGCCAAAGCCGCCGTTCTGCGCGTCGAAGTTTTCGTTGAAATACGCGAAGCACTGCTCGAACGCCGCTCCGCCCGTGTCGTGCAGGTCCGGGACGCCTCCCGCGGCGCCCGGCGCCGCAGCCTTGGCGTTTTCCGTCAGCACGGCGATGACCCGATCCGCCTCGGCCAGGAGTTTGTCCCGGTCTTTTTCCCAACCGGCCGCGATGGTCCGCAAGAGTGACGGGAAACCCGCGCGACCGTGCCGGTCCTCGGGCGGAAAATACGTGCCGCCGAAAAACGGCTTCAAGTCGGGCGTGAGCCATGCGCTCAACGGCCAGCCGCCATGCCCGGTCATCGCCTGCACATACGCCATGTAAACTTTGTCCACATCGGGGCGCTCCTCGCGGTCGACCTTGACCGGCACGAAATGCGCGTTGAGCAGCGCGGCGATTTCCGGATTTTCAAACGATTCGTGCGCCATCACGTGGCACCAGTGGCAGGTCGAATAACCGATGCTCAGGAAAATGGGCTTCTGCTCGGTCCGGGCGCGAGCGAACGCCGCCTCGCCCCACGGATGCCAGTCCACCGGGTTGTCGGCATGCTGAAGCAGGTAGGGGGATTTTTCGGCGGCAAGACGGTTGGGCATGGCGGACAAACCCTCGCGCAAACCTGACGGGATGCAAAGACTTTGGACGGAAAAAACCGGATGCAGCCGCTGCGTAATTGCCGCGGCCGCCTCGAAAATTACCCGGCGAACGCACGCTCCAACGCGCCGGCCAGTTCCGGAACCTTGATCGGTTTGTTGAGATAATCGTCCATCCCGGCGGCGAGGCAGCGCTCCCGATCTTCCGGCATGGCATTGGCGGTGAGCGCGATGATCCAGGGACGTTGTCCATCCGCCGGCAAATCGGCTCGGACCCGCCGCGTGGCATCCAGCCCGTCGAGCTCGGGCATTTGCATGTCCATCAGAATAATGTCGTACGATTGGCGGCTCACGGCCGCGAGTACCTCCAGCCCGTTGGCGGCCAGATCCGCCTGATAACCGAGGTGGGCCAGCATGCGGAGCGCGACCTTCTGGTTGACGGTATTGTCCTCGGCCAGCAGCACGCGCTTATCATGCGCCGCCCGGGCCGCCCGGACAACGCCGGCGGCCGCCTTGTCCGCCGCCAGCCGGTCGCGATGGAGAAGACGCACCAGCACCTCCAGAATATGCGCCGGCTTGGCAGGCTTGGTCAGATAAGCGGAGAACAAGTGCTGCTCGGGAATGAGATCGCGCAGGCCGAGCGAGGACAGCAGCACCAAGGGCAGCGCGGGATTTTGCTGACGGATCTGCTGCGCCAGCATCACCCCGTCCATGTCGGGCATCTGCATATCCAGGATCGCGAGATCGAAATGTTCACCCGTCCCCAACAGCGCAAGCGCCTCCGGTCCCGAGGCAAGAGCGCACAAAGTCATGTTGTTCGCCTGCAGCAGACTCGTGAGGATGCGACGGTTGGTGGCATTGTCGTCGACGACCAAAATCCGGCGGCCGGCCAGAGCCACGCGCGGCATCACCGGCTCGGAGAGCGCCTGATGGAGCAGCGGCTCGACCACGATACTGAAGCGAAAAACCGAGCCGCGCCCGACTTCGCTCTCCACCGTCATCTCGCCGCCCATCAGCCCGGCCAGGCGCTTGCTGATGACCAAGCCGAGGCCGGTGCCGCCATAGCGTCGCGTGGTGGAAGCATCGACTTGGGAAAAAGACTGGAACAGCCGGCCCATCGCCTCCTGCGGAATGCCGATGCCCGAGTCGCTCACCGCGAAGAGCAGCCGCACGCGAGAGGGTTCGCCATCGAGAGAACACGGCTCGGCCCGCACCGAAAGGACGACCTCGCCGCATTCGGTAAACTTCACCGCGTTGCCCAGCAGATTGACGAGGATCTGGCGCAAACGCGTGCTGTCGCCCCGCACCATCGCCGGCACGTCGCCCGCGATTTCGTAAAGGAGATCGATGGCTTTTTCCGCCGCCCGCGGGGCGAGCAGGTCGAGGGCGCCCTCCACGCACTCGCGCAGGACAAACTCCTCGTTTTCAAGATCGATCCGGCCCGATTCGATCTTCGAAAAATCCAGAATGTCGTTGATGACCGTGAGCAACGAATCACCGCTCTGCCGGATGGTCTCGACGAAATCCCGCTGCTCCGCCGTCAAAGAAGAATCGAGCAACAGCGACGCCATGCCGATGACGCCGTTCATGGGCGTGCGGATTTCATGGCTCATCACCGCCAGAAACTGACTCTTGGCCTTGCTCGCGAGCTCAGCCGCCTCCTTGGCCGCGCGCAGATCTTCGTCGGCCTGCTTGCGCCGCGTGATGTCCTGGATGAAACCTTCGTAATAGATCACGCGGCCGTCCACGCCGCACACCGCGCGCGAGTCCTCTGAGATCCAGATGATGCCGCCGTCCTTGCGGCGCACACGGTATTCGAGCCCGCGCACCTCGCCGTTTTTCGCCATGAGCCGCTTGAATTCGTCGCGCACGCCCGCATCCACGTAAATCGTTTGTGAAATATCCTGCACCTGGTTCAGCAACTCAACCGGCGAGGCATAGCCGTACATGCGGGCCAGCGCCGGATTCACCAGCAAGTAGTGACCTTCGGGCGTGGACTGAAAGATCCCCTCGACCGCGTTGTGCACGATGCTGGCGTAGCGTTCCAGGGAAGAAGGCCAAGTGGGGGAATCGGGCTCTAAAACCGGCGACGGATGCATACGTTTTCCTTCCGCTGCAAGCCATGTGCCAAGAGCCGCCATGAGCGCAGGAAATCCGTCCGGCAGAAATTTATCGGGGCTCGCACTCCCCGGCTCAACGTCCGCGATGCAATGCGAGCCGGGCGAGACGGGCGGCGCCAAAACAAAAAGACCGCGCGGGAGCACCGCGCGGCCGTGGAACTGAAAACAGCAGCCGGGCTTACTTGCCGAGCACCCAGCTGAAAATCAGCGGAGCCACGATGGTGGCATCGCTCTCGACGATGAACTTCGGAGTCTTCTGGCCGAGCTTGCCCCAGGTGATCTTCTCGTTGGGCACCGCGCCGGAGTAGCTGCCGTAGGACGTGGTCGAGTCACTGATCTGCGAGAAATAACCCCAGAGCGGCACGCTCGTGCGGCCGAGGTCTTGATGCAGCATGGGCACGACGCAGATGGGAAAATCGCCCGCGATACCGCCGCCGATCTGGAAGAAGCCGATCGAGCCCTCGCCGTTTTTGAGAAGCTTGGCGGTCTTCGTGTACCACTCGGACAGCACGGTCATGTATTCGATGCCGGTGCGAACGGTGTGGACGTTCTTGATTTCGCCAGTGATGACGCGGCCGGCAAACATGTTGCCCAGCGTGGCGTCTTCCCAACCGGGGACGATGATCGGGAGGTTTTTCTCGCAGGCGGCAAGCATCCACGAGTTCTTCGGGTCGATCTGGTACAGCTTCTTCAGCTTACCGGAGCGAAGAATCTTATACATGAATTCGTGCGGGAAGAAGCGCTGGCCGGACTTGTCGGCGGCGAGCCACTCCTCGGCGACGGCGGCCTCGATGCGGCGCATGGCCTCGCCCTCGGGGATGCACGTGTCGGTCACGCGGTTCATGTGGCGGTCGAGCAGCGCCTGCTCGTCGGCGGCGGTGAGGTCGCGGTAGCCGGGGACGCGCTCGTAGTAATCGTGGGCGACGAGGTTGAAGATATCCTCCTCAAGATTGGCACCGGTGCAGACGATGGCGTGGACCTTGTCGGCGCGGATCATCTCGGCGAGCGTGAGGCCGAGCTCGGCGGTGGACATGGCGCCGGCGAGGGTTACGAGCATCTTGCCGCCGGCCTTGAGGTGATCCTCGTAGCCCTTGGCGGAATCGAGCAGCGCGGCCGCGTTGAAGTGGCGGTAGTTGTGCGCGATGAACTGCGAAATCGGCCCTTTTTTGGCGGCGAGCTTGGCGTTGATGTCTTCGGGACGCTTCGTGGTGCGTTTGGTGGCCATGATGGAATAATTGCGCGAAAACGTGGGCCGCCCCGAAACGCTTGGCCACAAAAAACCTCTCCCCAAGTCCCCTCGTAACCTCCTGTCCCCCCATCCCCACTCTCCCCCGCATCCGATTCCCCGACCCATCAGTCAAGTAATCATTGACTGATGGGTCGGGGGCGCCGCGGGAGGATCGTGCGTTGACCGCGGGGCCGGCGGTCCCTTTGGTGTCCCGTTCTCATGCTCACCATCGCCGACGTTTCCAAGTCCTACGGCACCCGCGAACTGTTTTCCGACGTCTCGCTCTTCATCGCGCGCACCGACCGGCTCGGCCTCATCGGCCCCAACGGCGCGGGCAAATCCACCCTCTTCGGACTCATCCTTGGCGAAGAAAAACCCGACACCGGCACCATCGAATGGGAACGCGGCGCCGACTTCGGCTACCTCCCGCAGGAGAGCGCGCCCGCGGGCGACGAGACCATTCTCCACATCGCCACCAGCGGCAAAAAACTGGAGCCCACCGATGACGACTACGACATCGACTACACGCTCGAGCCCCGCGCCCGCAAAATTCTCGACGGCCTCGGCTTCAAACCCGACGACGCCGACAAGCTCGCGAAAACTTTTTCCGGCGGTTGGGTCATGCGCGCCCACCTCGCCCGCCTCCTCGTCGCCGAACCCGCCCTCCTCCTCCTCGACGAGCCGACCAATCACCTCGATCTTGAGGCGCTCCTCTGGTTCCAAGATTACCTGACGCGCTACCCCGGCGGTCTCGTCGTTATCTCGCATGATCGCGCTTTCTTGAACGCCCTCTGCACCGGCATGCTCGAGCTGCGCGCCGGCACGCTCCATTACTATCACGGCAACTACGACAACTTCCTCGTCGAAAAAGAAGCCCGTAAGGCCCAGCAGGCCGCCGCCTTCAAGAACCAGCAGCGAGAGATCGCCCATCTGCAGGTCTTCGTCGACCGCTTCGGTGCCAAGGCCTCGATGGCTTCCCGCGCCAAATCGAAGGAGAAACAGATCGAGCGCCTCAAGGAAGTCGCCGTCGAAGAGCCCACCGAGGAACTGCGCAAGATGAACTTCAAGTTCCCGCAGCCCCCGCGTTCCGGCCTCAAGGTCATCGAACTCGAGCACGTGCGCCAGGCCTACGGCGACCACGTCGTTTACAAGGACCTCAACTTCACCGCCGAGCGCGGCCAAGGCATCGTGCTCATCGGCCCCAACGGCGCCGGCAAATCCACGCTCCTCAAAATCCTCGCCGGCGTGCTTCCGATCCAGGGCGGCACGCGCGAACTCGGCAGCAACGTCGTTCCCGGCTACTTCGCCCAGAACCGCCTCGACAACCTGAACCCCGACGCGACGGTGTTCGAAAACGTGATGGAGCTGCGCACCAACGAAAACCAGCTCACCGAACAACAGGCCCGCGCCATCCTCGGCGCCTTCCTCTTCCGCAAAGACGACGTGCACAAACCCGTCTCCGTCCTCTCCGGCGGCGAAAAAACCCGCCTCGCTCTCGCCCGCCTCCTCGTCCGTCCGCCCAACCTGCTCCTCATGGACGAGCCCACGACCCACCTCGACATCCAGTCGATCGACGCGCTGGTCATGGCCCTCAAAAACTACGAGGGCACGCTCATCTTCATCTCCCACGACGTGCATTTCATCAAGGCTCTCGCCAAGAACGTGCTCCACGTTCACAGCGGCTGCCTCACGCACTACGCCGGCGACTACGAATATTTCCTAGATAAATCCAAGGCCGGCGACGCCCGCGCCGCCCTCACCTCCGGCCTCACCGACAACCGCCCCAAGCAAACCGCCGAGCCCAAGAAAGCCGCGCCCGTCGCCTCCGGCATCGTCAAGGCGAAGCCCAGCACCAACGAAATCCGCAAGTTCCGCGAACATGTCGGCCAGTTGGAAAAGAAAGTCGTCGAGCTCGAGGCCAAGCAGGCCGAGATCACCGCTGCCCTGGAGTCGCCCGAGACCTATTCCGACAAGGGCAAGTTTCATCACCTCAATCGCGAACTGAGCGCGACGGTTGACCTCGTCACCGCCGCGACTGCCGAGTGGGAAACCGCCGCCTCCCAACTCGCCGAGATGGAAAAGGCCTGATAAATTCCTCAGCCGCACAGCGAGATCGCGTACATTCAAAAAGCGGCTTTTCGGCCGCGTCCGCGCGGCTACGCTGACGCTCCGTTGAACCTCGCGTCTGCAAAAACCGTCCGTCTTCCTGCGCTGCTCGCCACGCTGCTGCTGCTCGCCGCCTGCGCGCAGACGACCAGCTATCAGGAGCCGCAAGTAGCCGGCCACGAGCCCGCCGGCATCACCGAGTCCAGCGGTATCGCCGCGTCACACCGCGACCGCCGCCTGCTCTGGACCCACAACGACAGCGGTGGCCAGCCGGTTCTTTACGGCCTCGATCCCAGCGGCGCTCGGCGCGGCGACGTGCGCCTCGCCGGCGTGCGCAACACCGACTGGGAGGACATCGCCTCTTTCGAACTCGACGGCCGCGCGTGGATTTTGGTCGCCGACACCGGTGACAACGCCGGCCTGCGTCACGATTGCGCGCTGTACGTCATCGCCGAGCCGGACCCGGCAACCCTGTCTCCGTCCCAAGAACTCACGGTTCCCGTCGCGTGGAAAATCTCCGTGCGCTTCCCCGACGGTCCGCATGACTGCGAAGCCGTGGCGGTCGATCCGGTCGGAGGACTCGTCTATCTGCTGACGAAACGCACCACCCCGCCCGCGCTGTACACCCTGCCGTTGCGTCCCGCGGCCGGCGCGGCCGTTCCCGCGGCGCTGTGCGTCGCCCAGCTTCGGCAGTTTCCGCAGCCCTCGCTCGCGCAAAGCCTTCTCCCCATCCCGACCAGCCGCTATCGCGGACAGCCGACCGGCATGGATTTCGCGCCCGACGGTTCCGCCGCGGTCGTGCTCACCTATGGCGAGGTGTGCCTTTTTCCCCGTCAGCCCGGCGAGACCTGGGTCGCGGCGTTGTCACGCAAACCTCGCGTGCTCGCTCCGCACGGTCTCCTGCAGGCCGAAGGCGTGGGCTTCGGCCAGGACAGTCGCACGCTATACGTGACCTCCGAGGGCGCGGGCTCCGCCATCCTTCTTTACCGTCCGGAAAAATAGCTTTGTCACGTAATACGTGACAAAGGCTCAGGCCGTTTCCTTGAACTGCAAGGAATGAAGGCGCGTGTAGAGGCCGCCTTTGGCGAGCAATTCGGCATGCGTGCCCATTTCCGCGAGGCGGCCTTGGTCCATGACGAGGATCACATCGGCCTGTTGGATGGTCGAGAGGCGGTGCGCGATGACGAAGGTGGTGCGCCCTTTCATCAGATGTTCCATCGCCTGCTGAATGAGCCGCTCGGAAACCGTGTCGAGGGCACTGGTCGCCTCGTCAAAGATGAGGATGCGCGGATCCTTCAGGATGGCGCGAGCGATGGCGATGCGCTGACGCTGGCCGCCGGAGAGCTTCGCCCCGCGTTCGCCCACCACGGTCGCATAACCGTCGGGCAGCTTGGAAACAAACTCGTGCGCGTTGGCCGCGGTCGCGGCGGCGAGGATTTCCTCGCGCGTAGCCTCGGGCCGGCCGTAGCCGATGTTGTCCTCCAAGGGTCCCGAGAAGAGAATATTTTCCTGCAATACGATACCGATCTGGCGGCGCAACGAATCCATCGTGACGGCGCGCACGTCGTGCCCGTCGATCCGCACCGCACCGGAGCCGACGTCGTAGAAGCGCGCGAGCAGGTTGATGATCGTGCTCTTGCCGGAACCGCTCGGCCCCACGATGGCCACGACTTTGCCGGGCGGGATGCTGAAGCTCACGTTCGTCAGCGTGCGCGGACGTCCCTTCCCGGGCGGCGCCAACTCGTAGTCGAAGCTCACCGCATCGAAGACGACTTCGCCGCGGATCGCAGGGAGCGCGAGGGCCCCGGCCGCATCGGCCACTTCCGGACGGGTGTCCAGCATCGTGAAAATGTTTTCGAGGCTGGTGCTGGCACGCTGGAAAATGGCGCTCAAATCCACAAAGCGCACGATGGGCGGGAAGATAAACGTGATGTAGGTATTAAAGGCCACGAGCGTGCCCACGCCCATGCGCCCCTGCATCACCAGCCAGCCGCCGTAAGCGAGCACCACGAGCGCGCCGAGGGAGCCGAGCAGGTCGGCGACGACCGCGAGCTTGGTGTGGCGCATGACGACGCGCGAATAGTTGAAATAATCGGCGTTGATGCCGCCGGAAAAAGCCGAGACCTCGGCCTCCTCCTTGGCGAAGGACTTGATCACCCGGGCGGCGGCGACGCGCTCGTTGAGAAAGCCCATGACCTTGTCCCAGTTGTCGCGATGGGTGCGGCTCTCCTCGCGCATGCGGCCGCGGTGATGGAGATAATTGAAAACAAAAAACGGCAGCACCGCGGTGACCGCCAGCGCCAGCCGCCACTCGATCCAGTACAGGAACCCGAGCACGCACACCACCGTGACGGAGTCCGCGATGAGATTGATGAGAAAACCGTTGGTGAGATTGTAGACCTCGCTGGTATCCTGCGAAATGCGACCGATGGTGCGGCCCGTCTGGTTCGCGTCGAAGTAGCGCAACGAGAGCGTTTGCAGATGCGCGAAAAGCTTGATGCGCAAATCGCAGACCAGCCGCATGGCGGCGAACTGCAGGATGCGGTTGCGCAGCAGCGTGAGCCACGCGCGCAGGACGAAGAGCACCGCGAAGGCGCCGAGCAACTCGCAGAACAGCGAGAGATTTTTCTCCGGCAGCGCCCGGTCGATCAGCAGCTTGAGAATCCAGGGCGCCGGCAGCGTCAGCAGCGTTGCCAGCAGGATCAGGGCAATGCCGAGAATGATGCGCCCGCGTTGGGGCCGCGTGAGATCGATAAATCGCCAGAAGGGGGAAACGTTCATTGACAGACGCGGAACCCTTGCAGGCCCAAGCGCCCGCGCCAACCACCGAAACCAACGGAAGGTTTGTTTACGTCAAAAATGGCCGGAAGGCCGCCGGGTCCCGCTGATAAGCCGCCAGGCAGCTCCGGCAAATGCAGGCCTTTCCCCGGCTTGCGACGGGAAGGTGCGCCAGCAGGCCCGCGGGCATCGTCACCGCAGCACACCAGCAGCCGTCCGGCTCCCGGACTCCGCAGTGGTTGTCCTGCCCGCACAACGGGCAAACCTCCGGACCGGGCTGCGCCGGCGCGGGCTTATTTCTTGATGCCGCTGATGTCATCCCGCGTGTAAATCGATCCTTCGACAAATTTCCGGTAAGACGCCTCCAGCATCTCCATGCCCGGATACTCCCGGCGGGTTTGTCGTCCTTGAAAATACACCAGCCATCGCGGATTCACCCGCTGAACAACTGGTCTTTTTGTGACCGAATCCATCGCTCCCGTCTCGACCAACTTGCCCTCGAGGTACTCCTTTTTGATGACCACATATTCGAAGTCTTCCTTGGTGCGTTCCTCCATATCCGCAAGTTTCCGGCCGAGCGTCTCGGCCGCGGCCTTCGCCGCTGCGGCCTCCACTTCCGCCCGATTTAATTTCACCAGCGTTTCATTGAACCTGGCCACCAAGGCGCTGTTGGCCTTTTCCAGCGCCGCCACCCGATCATCGGAGGGCTCAGGAGCGCAGCCGGAAAGGCCGAGAAGAATGGCGATCGCGAAAAGAAAACGGGGAGCTTTATGCATCGCCTGAAACATCGGTCCGCCCCCGCAACCGTCTGCCTGCGGCGGCTGCAACGGTCATGGGAGCGGGCCGGAACCGTGGCGGTTAAAGATCCGCCGAGTACTTGGCCTCCAGCGCACGCTTGCTCTTGATATACTCTTCCTTGGTGATCTGGCCCAAGGTGAGCTTGTCGTCCAAGAGGCTCATTTCCTTTCTCAAATTTTTATCCGCGGCCGACTTGGTCGCATAATAGTTGATGGCTCGGGAACCTTCATAGCCGCTGATCGGGTCCCAAAGGATCGAGAAGGGCCAGACCAACAGATTCACCACGCCAAGGCCGTATTGGCGGGCATAAAACGAACCGCCGCCCGGCAAAATACCCAGCACCGCTCCCGTTTGCGGGGTCTTCTCCTGAATCTCCAGCCCCTTCGCCTGATAGGCATTCAATTCGCTTTTTTGAGCGCTGTTAAGCGGCGTGGCACATCCGGAAAGGAGGGCCACAGCTGCAGTTAAAATCATGCCTGCGACGGTGAGCTTGGATTTGTGGTTCATGCGAGAAAGAGACGCCGTGTTCGATAAATACGAGCCATCAACTTGAAGGATAGCGCCTTGTACTTTGGCAACCCCTTAGCGATTTTAATGCCAAAATATGGCCGATTTCAGCCGAAAGCTCCGCTCAGCACGGCGGAGTCGGTTCGCCTCAGCCCTGTGAGGCCTTCAATTTTTCCGTCGCGAGCCGGTACCATTTTTTCTCCGACCGCCGCCACGCCGGGCTGGCCTTGCGGTATTTGGAGCGAATATCCCGCCAAAGAGCGGCCGCCTGATCCTGACGTCCGGTTTTTTCCATGACCCGCGCCAGCCCCGCGCGAGGGGCCTCGCCAAACAGTTTGCCGTCGACGCCGCGGTAACAGGCCTCCGCCTCCTCATAACGGCCGAGTCCGTACAAACTTTCGCCGCGCAGAAAACCCACGTGAAAGGCGAGCCTTCGGTCCGCGTGAGTATTCACCCGGTCGAGCAGCGCCAAGGCTTCCTCAAAGCGGTCGAGCCCCAGTTTATAACGCGCCACCTCCGTCAGCGTATGCGGATCATCCCGAAAAACGCCCTGCAGGCAGTCCGCGGCAATCTCGTGCGCCTCCTGCATCCGGCCGTCGTCCGCCAGCTCCCGCGCCAGGGCGAGGCGGTTGCGCACGGTGTCGCTGTCCTCCAGCACTGTCCGGAGTTCCCGGATACGCCATTTTCTCGGCTTCCACTGGAACTCCTGGCCGCCCGCATTCTTCAAGGACGGCGCGAGCTCCACGAGGACATAGGCCAGGCCGCCGATGAACGGCGCGATCAACAAAATCCATATCCACCAATAGGGCCGGCCCGTTCGCACCACGTGGACCACGAGGGCCAGTTGCAACAGCCACACGAACTTCGCCGCCGCGAAGGGGCCGGCAAAGCCGGCCGACAGGAGAGATGCGAGGGTTTCCATGCTGGTTAAGAATCCTTGTAAACCACGCCGGCCTGACGAAGCCAGGTGTCGAGCACCGCCATGTTGCCCAAGGTGTCGGCGCAGGCCATCGCGGGCGCGTCGCGCAATCCGGCGGCGAGCGCGTCGGCAAAGGCGTCGGCCTCGTAGGCGTACAGCAGGCGGTCGGGCGTGACGATAAGCTCCTCGGGCTTCGCGGCGCCGCTATGCAGGTGGAGGCGGGTCGGCGAAAGATCGCGGTTGATGACATAAGGCGAAGGCACGAGCAGCCAGCCTTCGCTGCCGTAGATGCGCACGACGTTGTCCTGCGCGAGCCCCACGCCGCAGGAAACCTGGGCGATCACGCCGTTGGAAAAGGTGAGCAGGGCCGCCGCATAGGCGTCCACGCCCGTCTGCGGATGCAACACGCCCGCGCCCTCGATTTTCACCGGGTCGAGAAAAGGCAGACCGTCCACCGCCCCCGCCACGAGCCGCGCCCAGGAAACCGGATACCCCCCAACATCAAGAATGCCTCCGCCGCCCAGCGTGTTGCTCCAGAAGCGGCGTCCCGCGTCAAAGGGCATGTTGAAACCGAAGGCCGCCTGCACGAGACCCACGCGGCCGATCGCACCGGCTCGGATGAGCTCCATCACGCGCGCCGTCTGCGGATGACAGCGATACATGAACCCCTCCATGAGCAGCACGTTGCGGGCGCGGGCGGCCTCGACCACACGCCGGGCCGAGACGAAATCGAGCGTGAGCGGTTTTTCGCACAGCACGTGTTTGCCCGCGGCAATGGCCTTGAGCGCCCACCGCTCGTGCAGCGGATGTGGCGTGGCGAGGTAGACGGCCTCGACCTCGGGGTCGGCGATCAGCGCCTCATAATCGCTATGAGCCCGGCCGCCATGCTCCGCGGCGAAGGCCTGCGCCGACGCGAGCGTGCGGCTGCCGACCGCCACCAGCCGGCCGGTGCGCGAACCCGCCAGCCCGCGTGCAAAAACGCCCGCGATGCGGCCGGTCGAGAGAATGCCCCAGGACAGCCGGCGGGACATGGAGGCGGGGACGGGCAAAAGCCGCGGGTTATTTCTTGGCCTTGGCCGCGGCGCCGGAGCCGCCGCCGTGAAGCAGTGTACCCCCCACGACGCCCACCGCGAAGATCGCGAAATACACGAATGCCGCCGACGCCCGCACGGGCTTGTCGCGCAGCAATGAAAAATTGAAGTCGATCGTCTGCGTGTTCTCGGTGCTCACCAGGATCACCAGCAGAAGGATGAGCAGGAAACCCAGGGTGCGAAAAAAAGTTTTGGCATTCATGGACGTGGGGGAAAGGACGGTGAAACCGCGCCCCCTGCATCGCAGCCCGGCGGACGCGGCGCAAAACCAAAAACGCTTTCCTGAAATTGCCTTCCCGCCCGCGCCGGCTCTTGCTCCCCGGATGCTGACCAAGGCCCGGCTCTCCCAACTGCGCGCGCTGCGCGATAAAAAGCACCGCGAAGCGGAGGGCCTCTATGTGGTCGAAAACCCCAAGGTCGTCGCCGAGTTCCTCGCCGCCGGAGTGAACTTCGCCGAGCTCTACGCCTCGCCCGCCTGGCCGCGCCCCGCCGGGGTGTCCGCCGAGGAGATTTCGCCCGACGAACTCGCGCGCATCAGCCACCTGCCCACGCCGTCCGATGTGTTCGCCGTGGGTCGCATCAGCCGGCCCGCACCCGCCCCTGGAGAGTTCTCCCGCGGGCTCACCCTCGCGCTCGACGGCATCCAGGATCCGGGCAACGTCGGCACGCTCCTGCGTGTAGCCGACTGGTTCGCCTTCGACCGCGTGCTGCTCTCGCCCGACTGCGCCGACTTGTTTTCCCAGAAGGTGATCAACGCCAGCATGGGCTCCTTCACGCGCGTGAAGACCTTTACCGCCGAACTCTCCTCGGTCTTGAAAACCGCCGGCGTGCCCGTCCTCGGCTGCGATCTCGGCGGCAACGATGTCCATACCCTCCCCGTTCTGCGCGACGCCCTCGTGGTGATCGGCAGCGAAGGCCGCGGCCTCTCCCCCGCCATCCGGCAGTTTGTCACGTATTACGTGACAATTCCCCGGTACGGCGGCGCCGAGTCGCTCAACGCCGGGGTCGCGGCCGCCATTGTCTGCGACAATCTCCGCCGCCGGCTGGGCTGAACCGCGCCGCATCCCGCCTGTCTTTTTCCCCCATGGCCTTCATCGACATCACCCGCCCGCTTCACACCGGCCTGCAGCCATGGCCCGGCGACCAGCCCCCGGAATTCCACCTCTCCTCGCGCATTCGCGACGGCGACCTCTGCAACGTCGGCCGGCTCACCCTGAGCACGCACAACGGCACGCATGCCGACGCGCCCTTTCACTACAATGATGCCGGCCCCACCATCGACGCACTCCCGCCGGAGCGGTTCATCGGCCCCGCCCGCGTGATCGACGCACGCGGCCACGCCACGTTTACCGAAAATCTTTTCGCCGGCCTCGATCTCGCCGCCACGCCGCGTGTGCTCCTCCGCACCGATACCTGGACCGATCCCACGGTGTTCCCAAAAACCTGGCCGCTGCTCGCGCCAGGCCTGCCCGCCTGGCTGGCCGCGCGAGGCGTCACGCTTCTCGGTCTCGACATTCCGTCGGTCGAGTCGCTCGACAGCACCGGCATTCCACAACACCTCGCGATGGACGCCGCCGGCATCCTCATCCTGGAGAACCTGGACCTGCGCGCGGCTCCCGCCGGTGTTTACGAATTGATCGCGCTCCCGCTGCGCATCCGCGGCGGCGACGGCTCGCCCATCCGCGCCGTGTTGCGTATGCAGGACTGATCCGCGCTCCGCGGTCAGTTTCCGATCTCGCCCGCCGTCTCGGTGTCCTTGAGCGCGATCCCGCTCACGCCGAGGCGGGCGGACTCCAGCAGCAAGTGCGCGAGCTTCCGCGCGGCGGCGGCGGACGGAAGTCCTTCAGGACGGATGTTGGAGACGCAGTTGCGCTCCGCATCGGTGCGCGCCGCACCCGGCCGGTAGGTGAGATACGCGCCGAGACTGTCCGGCGAGCCAAGCCCCGGGCGCTCGCCGAGCAGCATCAGCGTATGCCGCGCGCCCAGCCGTTCGCCGATTTCGTCCTGCAACTTCACCCGAGCGAGCGGCGCGATGAACACGGGGAAAATCGTCCAGCCGAGCGACTGTAATTGCTCCACCAGCGGCACGATGACGGCGGCCGCATGTCGTTCCGCCGCCTGGGCGGCGAGTCCGTCAGACACGATGATGGCGAGATCGCGCCGCCCCCACGCCCCGGCGGCGGCAAGCAGACGGTCGCGCGATTCCCCGTCGAGTTGGCGCCCGAGATCGGGCCGCACCAAGTAAACGCGACGGTCGCCCGCGGCGGTCGCGAGCGGATGTGTGGCCACGCCCTTTTGGATCAGCTCGCGCTCCAATCCGGCCACGTCAAACGCGGCCATGACCGCATCGCGCGCGCGGGCATGGGCGAGACGAAAGTCGAGCAGCGAGCCGGTGCGCACGCTGCCTCCGGTCCGGCCCAGCGCGATGCGGGCGCTGGTGTAACGTGAAAGCGCCGACCACGGGTCACGACCGGCCCCGGCGGCGGGAGTCTCGGGGTTCTTTTCCGTCATAAGCTGCGTTGTTTGATATCGGCCAGGAGTGCGTGCCGGCTGTCCACCGGCAGCAGGTGGCGGCCGCCGGCCGCGATGCGCATTTTTTCCAGCCACGCTTCGAACTCGGGCGCGGGCTTCAGGCCGAGGACCTGACGGAGATAATGGCTGTCGTGGAAGCTGGTGCTCTGGTAGCCGAGCATGATGTCGTCGGCCCCGGGCACGCCCATGATGTAGTTGCAACCGGCGACGCCCAGCAGCGTGAGCAACGTGTCCATGTCGTCCTGGTCGGCCTCGGCGTGGTTGGTATAACACACGTCCACGCCCATCGGCAGGCCGAGGAGCTTGCCGCAGCAGTGGTCCTCCAATCCGGCGCGGATGATCTGCTTGCCGTCATAAAGGTACTCGGGGCCGATGAAACCGACGACGGTGTTGACGAGAAGCGGCTTGAAGGCGCGGGCGACGGCGTAGGCACGGACTTCGAGCGTCTGCTGGTCGATGCCGTGGTGGGCGTTGGCGGAGAGCGCGGAACCCTGGCCGGTCTCGAAATACATCACGTTGTCGCCGACCGTGCCGCGCTTGAGCGCGAGCGCGGCCTCGCGCGCCTGGCCCAGGAGCGAAAGCGTGATCCCGAAGCTGCGATTGGCGGCCTCGGTGCCGGCGACAGACTGGAAAACGAGATCGACGGGCGCGCCGCGCTCCAGCGCCGCGAGCTGGGTGGTGACGTGGGCGAGCACGCAGGACTGCGTGGGGATGTCATAACGGCGGATGACCGTATCAAGAAGACGCAGGAGCGTCTCCACGGCGGGCACGCTGTCGGTGGCGGGATTGATGCCGATGACGGCGTCGCCGCAGCCGTAGAGCAACCCGTCGATAATCGAGGCGGCGACACCCTGCGGATCGTCGGTCGGATGGTTGGGCTGGAGCCGCACGGCGAGCCGCCCGGGGAGACCGAGGGTGTTGCGGAAGGCGGTGACGACGCGGCATTTTTTTGCAACGAGGATGAGATCCTGGTTGCTCATGAGCTTCGAGACGGCGGCGACCATCTCGGGCGTGAGACCGGGGGCGAGCGCGGCCAGCACGGGAGCGTCGGTTTCATAGCGTAGCACCAGTCGCGAAAACCGCCCACAGTGAGCGCGGCCGCCGGCGCAAAAGCGGCGGCGTCATGCGTGTCGAGAATGAGCCGCGTAATCTCGTCGGTTTCGTAAGGCACCAGCGGCTCCTTGAGAAAAAGCGCGAGCGGCACGTCGGCGAGGCAGAGCTGGGCGGCGGCGCGCTCCTCGGCGGAAGCGGCGGCCACGCCCGCCAACTCATCACCGGAACGGCGCGGCGTCGCCTTGGCCATCAACTCGCGCAGCGAGTCGAAGCCGTGCCGACGCGAACCTACGGTGCAGGACCAGCGGGACATGGGCGGAAAATGGGCGCGCCGGGTCGCGTTGGCGAGACCGCAAGCCGGACCGAGGCCATATCCGTCAGGCGTTCCTGGCGGCACGCAGCCGGAGGCGTTCGGCGCGGGCGTTGATCTGGGCGAGTAACTCGGTGTGTTCGACAGCCTCGCGATCGTCGGTATGCACGAGACCCGTGCCGAAGGGCGGCGTCTCGTCGGGCTCGTCGGCCCAACGCGCCCATTCGTAGCCGATGACCGAGGGATGCGCACAGGCGTCCGTCAGGGCCTTGCGTCCGTCGCGCAGCATGCGCTCGAGACGCGTGGGGCCGGAGTGAGGTTTGAACGGCGCGGCACGAAACCGCTCGTTGCTCAAGCCCGCCGCCGTGAGCAGCAGCGGCATGCCGGCGGCACGGGCATACACCTCGGCGTGAAGCGCGAAGTCCGGTCCGTGACAGTGCCACGAAACGACATCCACCCGCGGGTACACGCACTCCGCCAGTAC
>Ga0136846_1243476_pt1 | contig 18097 bp, 19 predicted proteins | sample HopSoiMetagenom2_FD_96841 | JGI IMG/M metagenome (GOLD analysis project Ga0136846, IMG submission 96841) | Grasslands soil microbial communities from Hopland, California, USA - 2 Assembly 2016 (version 4) | ecosystem: Environmental > Terrestrial > Soil > Grasslands | place: USA: Hopland...
GCGGCGCGGCTTGCACCAGCACGCCGCGCAGGCTTTCAGTGGTGAGCACGCCCGCAAGTTCGCTCGCCAATGTTAACGGCGGGATGCCGGCCGCGGCGAGAATGACGATGGAAATCGCGAGCCCGAACATGAGCGATGAGCCGAGGAAGGCTGTCTGCTTCCACGTCGACAGATCCTGGCGCACGTCGAGGGTGAGGCGGCCGAAGCCGCGGGAGGCGGAGGGAGCAGCAGAGATCAAGGAATCCGCCCGGCGTGAAAAACTATCCATGGTCGACCATAGCACGGCCGATGGCCTGGCGATCCGCCGGGCATTCGAATTCGCCGACAATGGCGCCCCTGCTCATGACGCCGATGCGGTCCGACAGGCTCAAGACCTCGTCGAGATCTTCGCTGATAAGCACGATGGCCGCACCTCGTTCGCGTGCCGCGATCAGGCGTTGATGCACAGCCGCGCAGGCTCGAACGTCGAGCCCGCGGCTCGGGCTGTGCGCGACCACGACTTCGGGCTGGCGGCTGAATTCCCGCGCGATCACGAGCTTCTGCGCATTGCCGCCGGAAAGGAGCGAAGCTTTCTGGTTGATGCTGCGTACGCCCTGGACGTCGTAATCTTTGACCGCGGCGCTGGCGTCACGGCGCATCGCCGCGCGGTCGAGCTTGAGGAGGCCGCCGTAGCGGCCGGAGCGGATTTGCGCGACCGCGAGGTTGTCGCTGATGGGAAGGCTGCCCGCCAGTGCATAGGCGTAACGGTCGGCGGGGATCGAAGCGATTGCCGCCTCGCGGCGTTTGGCCTGGCTGGCGCGGCTGATGTCGCCGGTGCCGTCGAGCCAGATCTCGCCCGACGATGGCTCGATCGCGCCGATCAGCGCTTCGGCGAGTTCTGCCTGGCCGTTACCGCTGACGCCGGCGATCCCGTAGATCTCGCCGGCGCGAACGTGGAAGCTGGTGTTGTTGAGCATAGTGCGGCCGTCGCCACGCTTGTAGGAGAGGGCGCCGACATTGAGCTTTGTCGGTCCGCCCCGGTGCGGCGTCCGCTCCGGCAGCGGCAGCGTCTGGCCGACCGTCAGTTCGGTCAGTTCTTCCGCGCTCGATTGTCGCGGGTCGAGCGTTGCAACCGTCTTGCCACCGCGCATGATCGTCACGGCGTCGGCGAAACGCTTCACGTCCTGCAGCTTGTGTGTCACCAGTACCACCGCGGTACCGGAGCGCGCGAGCCGTTGCACGATCTCGAGCAGGCCGATCGCCTCGGCGTCGGTCAGAACCGCAGTCGGCTCATCGAGGATCAGAATTTTGGCGCCGCCCACCAGCACCTTGACGATCTCGACCTGCTGCTGCTCGGCCACCGTCATGGTGTCGATGCGCCGGTCGGGGTCGACGGAGAATTTGAGCTCGCCGACCTGCTTCTCGATCGCGGCGCGGATGTTGCGGATGCCGGAGGCAAAATGCGGCTGCGGGTTGGCCAGTAGCACGTTCTCAGCCACGGTGAACGGTTTCACCAGCTTGAAGTGCTGATGCACCATGCCGATGCCGTGCTGGCGTGCGGCCGCCGGGCCGCTCAGCGCGATCGGAGCGCCCCCGATCGAGATTGATCCGGCGTCCGGAGCATAGAGCCCGGCGGCGACGTTCATGAGGGAGGATTTTCCCGCGCCATTTTCGCCCAGCAGCGCATGCACCTCGCCGGCCTGGCTCTCGAAGGACGCGCCATCGAGAGCCAGGGCCCCGTCGAAGGATTTTCTGATCCCGACGAGTTGCAGCAAAGGTGCCATCAGCTGATCGTACCAGCCTATTTCTGGGTAATGACGCCTGGGACGTACCAGTCCATCTTCCAGAGGCCACCATCGTCCAGCGAGGCGTTGGCCGCAACCCGTTCGGTGCCCGCGATGTCCTTGATCGGGCCGGCGAAGATCTTCTTGCCTGCAATGATGGCGTCGCGCTCGGCCATCACCTTGTCCGCCACCTCTTTCGGCACCACGGCGTTACAGCAGGCGATGTCGGTGCCGCCGTCCTTGATGCCAGGGAAGGCGCCATATGGATTTGGCTCCCAATTGCCAGCCGCTACCTTCTTCAGTTCCGGCGATAGGAAGCTGTCCCATGTCCACACCGACGAACACAGCGTCGCTTTCGGCGCGAATTCACGGAAGTCGCGGTGATGCCCGGTGCCATAGATGCCGCGCTCCTGGGCGACGATCTGCGGCGTCGGCGTGTCGACGTGCTGGCCGATCACGTCGATACCCTGGTCAGCCATGGCGCTGGCCGCGGCGCGTTCCTTGACCGGATCGTTCCACGCCCCGGTGAAGATCACCGTGACAGTCGCCTTGGGGTTCATCTTCTGGGCGCCCATTTCGTAGGCATTGATGGTCCAGTTCACCGGACCGATCGGATGCGCCGCGACGAAGCCGAGCTTGCCCGTCTTGGACATCCCGCCCGCAACCATACCGCAGAGATACTGGCTCTCATAAGTGCGGCCATAGAAGGATTCGAGGTTCGAGCCGTTGGTGGTGCCGGAAGCATTGAGGAAGGCCACCTTGGGATATTTCTGCGACAATTCCTTGAACGTGTCGGAATAGCCGAATGCTGTGCCGATAATCACATTATAGCCGCGCTGAATGAAGCGTTCGGCCGCCGGCGTAATCTGGCCTGCCACTTCCGGGACGCCTTCGACGAAGGGTATTTGCGCATCGAGTGACTTTTCGACCTTCACGCGGGCTTCTTCGAAGGCTTGGGTCCAGCCACCGTCGCTCTTGTCCATGAAATACAGGAACGCGATTTTCGGCGGTGCGGGCAGTGTGAACCCGGCCGCATAGGCGATTGCCGCGCCGCCGGTGAGGGCCGCAGCAAGAACGGGAATGGAAATAGTCCAGCGCATCACGCAAATCCTCTAGCTGTGCGAATTTCTCGGCCGCATGAGGCGGACGCTCGGAAATCTTCGCATTGTTGGAAAAAATGGCACGACGATTGTTTAGTCACCTCCGACCCATTCGCTGGGCAGTCCCTCCTCATCTTGTCTTCACGCGACCGTTGCCGGTCGATGCAGGAATGAAGGGCGTAGATCCGCCCCCTTTCCAATTCGGGTTGGCACCCCTGCCGGTCCGCAATTGGCGGTGCGGGCCGGGCCGGGAGGGGTATCGAATGCGATCGAAAACGGCGTAGTTTGACAGGCGCACGGCCTGGATATTGCTTCGCGCGCAGTGATGCGGGGCGCAGCGGGTCCCGCCGATGTCGGCGGGAGGAGGCGTGATGAAGGCTTACGTGTACGGCGCAAGGCGCGACCTGCCGCAAGGCTTTCAGGATTTCACCACCGCCGAGCGTTCGGCGATCGTCTCGATCGACATGCATCAGGGGCATCTCGCCGATACGCCGGACTGCCCCTGTCCCGCGCCGCGCGCGCGCGAAATTGTGGCTTCGATCGACGCGTTTCATGCGGACGCACGCGCGCTTGGCGTGCCGGTGATCCACGTCAAGTCGGTGCTGCGCAAGGGCGGCGTCGACGACGTCGCCGGCATTCCGTCGGCGTGGCGGCGGACATTTCCGCTCTATGTCGGTGCGATCCCGAACTCCGACGACCATGCCATCGAAGGCTCGCGCTGGACCGAATTCGTGACCCGTGTTGAACCGAAGGATCTGGTCGTCGCCGGCAAGAAGCGGCTGTCGCCTTTCTTCGCCACCGATCTCGATTTCCTGCTGCGCCAGATGAACGTCCGCACGGTGGTGTTGAACGGCGGCATGACCGATTGCTGTATTCTCAATGCGGCGTTCGACGCCAGCAATCTGAGCTATCGCGTGGTGGTGCTGCGCGATCTCGTCCGCGGCACCAATGAGGATATGGAGGAGGCCGCACTCAGGATGGTCTCGCTGCATCTCGGCGTGGTCACCGATGCCGCCGATCTGCTGGAGCAATGGAGCCGTTGAGGCTGACGCTTGCCGCGTTAGGGCGCACCACGGTCTGGAAGAAACGCCACCGGCGGCTGCCGGTTGGCACCCGCGCATCAAGGCTTCGGCCCGGCCCATGCAAGCTCACCATCGTGTTTGGTGGACACCGTAAGGACCGCATGTTAGTCTTATTAAATAATATTGAGCAAGGTTAAAATCTTGAAGCCCGCGGCGTTCGACTATTTCAGGCCAGCGAGCGTTTCCGAAGCGCTTGCTCTGCTGGCGAAACACAAGGACGACTGCAAGATTTTGGCCGGGGGCCAGAGTCTGGTGCCGGCGATGAATTTCCGCCTGGCGCGGCCGGCGGTGCTGATCGACATCAACGACATCGGCGAACTCGACTACATTCGATCGGACGACAGGCGCCTCAATATCGGTGCATTGACGCGTCACGCTGCCTTTCATCGATCCGTCGTCGATGGCCCGCTCGGTGCGATGTTGTCCAAGGTCGCAAGGCACATCGCGCACTACCCAATCCGGCAGCGTGGCACTTTCGCCGGAAGCCTCGCCCACGCCGACCCGGCGTCGGAATGGTGCCTCGTCGCCACCACTCTGGACGCCGTTGTTGTGGCCAAGAGCGCGCGCGGCGAGAGGACCATTACGATCGGCGATTTCTTCAACGGCACGTTCTCGACTGATCTCGAGGCCGACGAGTTGCTCACCGAAATCCATCTGCCTGCGATGGGGCGGGGCTGGCGGACCGGCTTCTACGAATTCTCGCGACGCGCCGGCGATTTCGCGCTCAGCATGGCCCTGGCGGCGCTACGAATCGAAGCCGGTGTCGTTCGCGAAGCGCGGCTGGGCGTCGGTGGCGTGTCCGATCGCGCGATCCGGTTGCGCAAACTGGAGGAGCGGTTGGTCGGAGATGCGCCGTCGCCGAAAATGATCGACATGATCGTCCATGAGGCGTGGGCCTCGGTCAGTCCGATCGGCGACATCCACGCTAGCCCGGAATACCGGCGTGATCTTGTTGCCACTGCGGTCAAGCGCGCGCTGACCGAGGCTGCCGCATGAACTGGATAGGACGATCGCTGTCGCGGCTGGAGGATTCGTCCCTGTTGCCGGCGACGCCGCAACGCATTCGCGAGCAGCTGCGCCGCGCCGGAGTCGCGACCTATGGCTAGCAAGTTCGACGTCAATCTCACCGTCAACGGCAAATCCCATGCGGTTTCGATCGAGCCGCGCCGGACGTTGGCAGACGTGCTGCGCGATGACTGCGGCCTGACCGGGACCCATATCGGCTGCGAGCACGGCGTCTGCGGGGCCTGCACTGTTCTGGTCGAGGACAAGCCGGTCCGTTCCTGCCTGATGTTCGGCGTGCAGGCCGAGGGCAAGGCTGTCCGGACCGTGGAGGGGCTCGCCGACGGGGACACGTTGCATCCGCTGCAGCAGGCATTCTGGGAAAATCACGGTCTGCAATGCGGTTTCTGCACCCCCGGCTTCCTGATGCTCGCCGTCGGCGCGCTGGAAGAAAACCCCGACATGTCGGACGACGAGATCAGGGACGTGCTGTCGTCAAACCTCTGCCGCTGCACCGGCTATCAGAACATCGTCAAGGCGGTTCGGATTGCCGCGCGCGAGTTGCGGGCGGGGCCCCAAGCATGAGCTATATCGGCCGGCCGCTGCGGCGCATCGAGGATGGTCCGCTGCTGCTCGGCAAGGGCTCGTTCGCCGCCGACTGCAACGCGCCCGGTCAGCTGCATATGCGCATAGTGCGTTCACCGGTCGCCTTCGGCCGTATTCTCGGCGTCGAGACCGCGGAGGCGGCAGCGCTGGAAGGCGTCGTTACGATTTGGACCAGTGCCGACGTCGCGGAACTGCCGCCTATCGATTTTCGCCAGATGGGCCTCGAGGCGCTTGCGCCCTACCGTCAATGGGTGCTGGCGCGGGACTATGTGCGCTATGTCGGCGACCCCGTGGCGGTGGTCTTTGCCGTTGATCCCTATGTTGCGGAAGACGCGGCCGATCTCGTGTTCTGCGATATCGAGGAACTTGCGCCGCAGCTCGATGCGACCGCCGAGCCGGTGCCGTTCATGCCCGACATCCATCCCGGCCTGTTGTCCGAGCCAGCCGTGATCCGCCGCGCCTATGGCGACCTCGACGCGGCCTTCGCCGCCGCCGACAAAATCGTCGCGCTGGAGGTCAAGGTCGGCCGCCACACCGGGGTTCCCCTGGAAACCCGCGGCGGGCTCGCCGTCCACGACGCCGATATGGATGTGCTGACGCTCTATGGGGCTGCCAAGGTGCCGCACTATAACCGCGACGCCATCAGCCGGATGCTGGGTTTGGCATCAGGGCGGCTCCAACTCAGGGAGGGCCATGTCGGCGGCGGCTTCGGCATCCGCGGCGAACTCTATCCGGAGGACGTGCTGATCTGTGCCGCGGCGCTGCGGCTGCGGCGGCCGGTGAAATGGATCGAGGACCGCAAGGAGCATTTGCTCGCCGCCAACCATTCGCGCGATCAGGTCTATCGATTGCGCGCCGCCGTCGATCAAACAGGATTCATCCTCGGGCTCAAGGCAGAATTCTTCACCGATCAGGGTGCTTATGTGCGCACCCACGGCACCACGGTGACTGATTTGTCGGCGGCAATGTTGCCGGGCCCCTACGTCATTCCGGCCTACGGCGTCGAAGGGCATATCCGGCTCACCAACAAGACGCCGGCGGGCACCTACCGCGCGCCGGGCCGCTACGAGTCCACCTTTGCCCGCGAGCGGCTGATCGACAAGATCGCGACGGAACTTGGTTTATCCCCGGTCGAGGTGCGTCGTGTCAACTTCGTCGCCGCTGAGGCGATGCCGTTCGATCGCGGCATCAAGACGCTTGGCACCGGCGTCGTCTTCGATTCTGGAAAGTACCGCGATCTACTCGAGCGCGTGCTTGATCGCCTCAGCTACGATCAACTACAGGACGAACTTGCTGCGCGCCGCGATCGCGGCGAGCATGTCGGGTTTGGCGTTGCCTGTTTCGTTGAAAAGAGCGGCCTCGGTCCGCAGGATCTGGTCCGGATCAGGATCGATGGCCGCGGCACGGTCGAGATCGTGACCGGTGTTGCCTCCGTCGGTCAGGGCGTCGAGACCGTGCTGGCGCAGATTTGCGCGGAGACGATTGGAATTCCGATCGAGCGGATACGCGTGATCCATGGCCAGACCGACCGGATCGAGATCGGATTCGGCGCCTTCGCTTCCCGGGTGACGGTAATGGCGGGTTCTGCCGTGAAGATAGCGTCCGAAGCGCTTCGCGACCGCGCGCTCGAGGTCGCGGCCAAACTGCTGCAGACAGCGCCCGATGCTCTGCGGCTATCGAGCGGCATGGTCGAGGCGGTCGGCGGCGGGGCTTCGCTGCCGCTTGGCGACGTCGCCCTGCATCTTGAGAATGCCGGCGGCCTTACCGGCGAGGGATGCTTCGTTGCAGGCCATATGACCTATCCGTACGGCGTCCATGCGGCCCAGGTGAAGGTCGACCCGTCGACCTGCGGGATCACGATCGAGCGCTACCTGATCGGCTATGACGTCGGACGCGCGATCAATCCGATGCTGATCGAGGGCCAGATCGTCGGCGGGGCGGCGCAGGGCATCGGCGGCGCGCTGCTGGAGGAGTTCGTTTATGACGAGAACGGCCAACCTCTGGCCGCGAGTTTCGCCGATTATCTGATGCCGACCTGTCATGAGGTGCCGGAGATCGAGGTTTTGCTGCGCGAGGATGCGCCGTCACCACTGAATCCTTTGGGCGTCAAGGGGGCCGGTGAGGCTGGCATCAATGCCGTCGGGGCAGCGCTGGCCGCCGCGATCGACGCTGCGCTTCAAAAGCCCGGGGCAGTGACGCAGCTTCCGATCACGCCGGCCAGACTGCACGAGATACTGCGAGGGCCACAATCATGACATCTCATTCACGGCCAAGATTGAACCACAGGGTCCGGACTTTGGTCTTGCCGTGGTTCCAGATCTTGTGCTTGCGGCGGGAACTATAGGCGATGAGATCACCCTGGCGCAGCACGTGCTTGGTGCCGTCGACCTCGACAGTCAGTTCGCCCTGCAGCACAAAGCCATATTCGAAGCCGTCGTGGGTGATCGGATGCTCGGTGCTTCCAGTGTGCGGGGCGTATTCGTTGACAGCGACCGAGACGCCGCGGGAACGGTCTTCGCGCATCAGCCGGCGCACGACGTGCTGCGCAGTCTCGACCGTGCGCGCCTCCGAGGCGCGCACGACGATTTTCTCCTCGCCTTCAGTGCCGTTGACGAGCAGGTCCGACATCGCAACTCCGAGTGCGCTCGCGATCACGATCAGCGAGCCTATCGACGGCGAAGCGCGACCGCGTTCGACCAGGCTGAGCATCGACGTAGAGACACCGGAGACATCGGCGAGTTCCTGCAGCGTCAGACCGCGCCCTTGCCGCAGCTCCCGGATCCGGACCCCGATCGCGGCCAGGGTATTGGCGGTGGCTTCGGCGAGTTCACCCGACAAGGCGGCACCAGTGTCGATGTTCAATTCAGTCTCGGATTCGCTCATGCCTCACGCTCCCCGGCGTCGTTTCGCTCTTGTCGTGCGCATGACGATATTGCGCACCGTGGAAGTTTTTATTATACTCAAAAAAATTGACTGATATTAAAAAGAGCAGTGATGGCCGATCTCCCGCTTCCCCATGTGCGTGTCATCGACAGCGCGGTTGGATGTCCAGAAATACCGATCGTTGAGGGCGAGGGCAACGCGAAGGTTGTGTTGTCACCGCACAACGGTGCCACGTTCCGCAGTTTCCAGCTTGTCACGCTGAAGGAAAATGCCCGCACCATCAGCCTGCGCCACGTGTCGCACTGCGTCTACTACGTGATCGAGGGCGCTGGCGCCATTGTCGATGCAGCGGCGGGGTCACGCATCGATCTCGCCGAGGGACATATGGTCCATATCGATGCCGGCGACCTCTATCGTATCGAAGCAGGCTCGACCGGTATGAAGGTGCTCGGCGGGCCCTGTCCACCGGATCCGAGCCTCTACGCCAACATGACATCGAGCGAGGGCTGACGCGCAATGGCCATTCGTCTGTTCCACCGGGATCATCCCACCCTTCGGCTGCCGCTGATATCGAAGGACGCGCGCTTCGTGATCTGGCCGGGCGTCGACGCCTGGGAGGCGAACCTGAACTACGTTCTCCTCGAAGCTGGTGAGGGCAACGTTCCCCACATTCACACACTGTCGGAGGATACGATCTTCATCCTCGAAGGCGAGGGTACCGTCTACGACTACACCAATGACATCGCGCTGCCGTTCCACGCGGGCTGCGTCGTTCACGTCCCCGTCGGCATCAAACACGCGGTCAAGGCCGATCGCGGCACCAATACCGTCAGCGTCGGCGGACCTGCTCCGGCGGACGTTCCGCTGTTGAAAGCGGCCGGCGCGCTACCAGCGGATTCCAAGCCGCCGCAAGCGAAATGATGGCGGAGCCGCGAACCGGGTCATGAAGTTGCACCAGGAATTCGTCATTGCGCGACCGATCGAGGAGGTCTGGAGCTTTTTTCGCGACGTTCCGCGCGTTGCCGTGTGCGTGCCGGGAGCCGAATATATCGGTCCCAAGGACGACGGTCGACATGCCGGCAAGGTCTCGACCAAGGTCGGTCCGTTCCAGGCGAGCTTCGAGGGTGAGGCCGATGTTCGCTATGACGAGGCGGCAAAGTCGGTCGCGCTCGAAGGCAAGGGTGTCGACCGCAAAGGCGCAAGCCGCGGCAAGATGACGATGGCCTGCGCGCTGCTGGAAAGCGGCGCCGGCACCGCGATCGTCGTCGATTCCGACGTTCAACTGTCCGGCACGATCGCGCAGTTTGGCCGTACCGGGCTCATCACCGAGATCGCCAACGCGTTGGTCGCCGGCTTCGTCACCAACGTCGAAGCCGCGATCGGCGCGGGTGCGACCACGGTGGCTCGCGAGCCGGATGCGGCGGCGAGCCCGTCTACTCCGCCGGCAGCCAAGCCGATCAGTGCCGTCGCGCTGCTGATCCTGGCGCTGCGCGGGCGCTTCAAATCCTTGTTTCGCCGGACGGCGTGAGTGGTCGTGCCGGGATCCGAAATTGACGGAAGGAATTCAAGATGAAGATCGTCGACATGACCCATCTGATGAACGTGCATACGCCCGGGTGGGTCGGGTACGCCGGCAACAAGATGTACTACGCGCAAAATCTCCAAACCAAGATGATCGTCGCGCAGCGCATCGACATGGCGCTGCATGTCGGTACCCACATCGACGGCGCGATGCACGGCACTGATGGCATGGGCGACATGGCGTCCTATCCGCTGGATTTCCTTGTCGGCCCCGGCGCCGTGGTCGATGTCTCGGCCCACATGGACGACTGGGCGGTGATCACGCCTGAAATGATCGAGGCCGCACCGGTCGAGGTGAGGGAAGGCGACATCCTGATCCTGCATACCGGCTGGCACCGCTACTGGGAGGGGCAAAAGGAGCAGGACCTGGTGCGCTACTTCTGCATGCATCCCGGCGGAAAGATTGAATTGCTGGAATGGATGCTGAAGAAGAAGATCAAATGGTTCGGGGTCGACTGCGGCTCCGGCGATCACGCCATGAACACCTCGATCCGCCTGATGCGTCCGGATCTCACCAAACGCTTCGAAGCGAAGGTCGGCATGGGCTGCGACGAGTTCTTCGGCGAGTACAGCTACGTGCACAAGAAATCGGGTCGGGAAGTGACCGAAGACATGTTCCCGTTCCACTCCTATGCCTTTCAGGAGGGGTTGATCCACGCCGAGAATGTCGGGGGCGATATCGAGAAGATGCTGAACAAGCGGGCCATCATCGGCGCGTTTCCGTGGCGCTATGAGGGCCTCGAAGCCTGTCCGTGCCGCATCGTCTGCTTCGATGGCATGGACGAAAATGTCGAGGCCGTCGGCGACGTCGCCAAAGCCATCTTTCAGCGGCGCTGATGCGGATGGCTTTGGCCAGTGACGCCATGATCCGATTCTGGCGAGATTATCATGTCGTGACGGTGAGCAACGATAGCCGGTCGGCCTGGCGTTGGGAAATCCGACGTCGAAGCGCGCCGATGGGCGTCAGGTTGAATGGCGACGGATATTTGTCGCAGCGGGCCGCCGAGGAGGCTGGAAAGCAGGCGCTCGAGGCCTTCCTGGCCGCGCTCAGCGCCGAAGAACGGCACGGATGACTGCCACGGATCGGTGCTACGTCGGCGCTGCACGATGTTTGTGCAGGTCGAGAGCAGAATGAGCAAGCAATCGCCGGCTTTCGATGCAACTCCGGCGTCGTTTCCAACCGCCGGGTTTTGACTTGAGCGGTTTCACGATCGATACTTTCCCCCGTTGCACGCGCCAGGCCGATGTGGGCGCAGTTTTCGAGCGAGATTGATGAAGCCTGCTCCATTCAAATATATCGCAGCTTCGTCTCTCGACCACGCGCTTGCCCTGAAGGCCGAACATGGCGACGAAGCCCGCTTTCTCGCCGGCGGGCAGAGCCTGATCCCGGCGATGAATTTTCGATTGGCGCGGCCATCCGTATTGATCGACATCAATGGTCTCCGCGAGCTGGCGGGTGTCGAACATTCGGAAGGTGCGGAGATCCGCGTGGGCGCGCTGACGCGCTATCAGTCCCTCGAACGCGACAGCAGGTTTCTGAGAGATTGCCCGCTGTTCGCCGACGCGCTTCCTCACATCGCCCATCCGCAGATTCGCAATCGGGGAACGATCGGGGGCAATCTTTCCCACGCTGATCCGGCCTCGGAATTGCCGGCGATCGCGGTTGCAATGCAGGCACGCATGCGGATCAAGTCAGCCAGGGGCAAACGGGAGGTCGCTGCATCCGAATTCTTCCAGGGCCTGCTGACGACCGACATCCAAAGCGATGAAATGCTACTGGAGATCGCGTTGCCGGCGCCAACGGCCCGGACGGGGACCTGCTTCATGGAGGTGGCGCGGCGACGCGGTGACTTTGCGCTCGCGGGTGTCGCCGCCATCGTAACCGTCGACGACCACGGCCGCTGTTCGCAGGCGCGGCTCGCGCTGTGCGGCGTCGGCGACGGTCCGGTGGATGCCAGCGACGCGGCATCGTCCCTCGTGGGACAACAGCGCAGTGGTGAAGCAATCGAAGCGGTCGCAGCCGAGGTCCAGGACATGATCGAGCCATCCGGCAATGTCCATGCTACCCCGGGCTATCAGCGGCATATCGCCGGCGTTCTCACCGAGCGCGCGCTCGGCGCGGCGTTTGAGCGAGCCCACGATGCAGCCTGACCGGCACGATATCGAACTCTCCGTCAACGGCACGCGCTATCGCCGCCCGGTCGAATCGCGAATGTTGCTGAGCGATTTCCTGCGTCACGAATTGCTGCTCGCCGGGACCCATGTCGGCTGCGAGCACGGGGTCTGCGGCGCCTGCACCATCCTGCTCGATGGCGCGCCGATCCGCTCCTGCCTGATGCTTGCGGTCCAGGCCGATGGTCATGAACTCTCGACCGTGGAGGGACTGGCCGGCGACGACGGCGAGCTGCATCCGGTCCAGCGGGCCATGCACGACCATCACGGCTTGCAATGCGGCTATTGCACGCCGGGAATTTTGATGACGATGACGGCCTATCTGAAGCAAAACCCGCAACCTTCGGAACATGAGGTGCGCGAGGCGTTGTCGGGCAATCTGTGCCGCTGCACGGGCTATCAGAACATCGTCGATGCGATGTTGGCGGCCGCGCAGGCGTTGCGGGCGGCCGCGCCATGACCACCCGCTTCTTCGGTGCGCCGGTCAAACGAAATGAAGACCGAAAGCTCCTCACGGGGCAGGCGCTGTTCATCGACGATGTCGAATTGCCCGGTATGCTGCATGTAGCATTCCTGCGCAGCCAGGTGGCGCATGCGCGGATCAAGCGGATCGACGTTTCCGGGGCATTGCAGCGGCCCGGCGTGGTTGCGGTCTATACCGCCAATGATCTGGGCGCTTATTGGCAGCATGGGCCGCTGCTCGTTCCACCGCCGCCGATCCCCGGCACCGTCTTCAACGCGCGCACCCAGGTGCCGCTGGCCAAGGACAAGATCCGCCATGTCGGCGAGCCGCTGGCGGTTATCGTTGCGGAAAGCCGTTACATTGCGGAGGACGCGCTCGACGATATCGAAGTGGACCTCGACATCCTGCCGACGGTCGTCGATATCGAGGCCGCCTTGACGGCCGCCTCGACGCGAGTTCACGACGATCTCGATTCGAACGTCTCCGCGCATGTCCACCAAAGCAAGGGCGACTATCGCAAGGCGGCGGCGCAGGCGCACCTGATCCTAAAGCGTCGCTTTCGTTACGAGCACGGCATCTCGTCGCCGATCGAGACCCGCGGCGTCGTGGCGCAATGGAACGCACGCGCCGACCAGATGACGATCTGGGACACCACCCAGGCGCCGGTGTTCGTCCGCAATGGCCTTGCCGCCATGCTCGGTCTGGGTGAACGGCAGGTACGCGTGATCGCGCCGTTTGTCGGTGGTGGCTTTGGCCCGAAGATCATGATGTTCTATCCGGAAGAGGTCGCGCTGCCCTGGATATCGATGCGGCTCAACCGTCCAGTGAAGTGGATTGAGGACCGCCTGGAGCATTTCTTCAGCACCACGCATGAACGCGGGCAGATTCATGACGCGGAGATCGCGCTCGCCGCGGATGGCCGTATCCTCGGCATCAAGGATGTGTTCCTGCACGATGGCGGCGCATATGACCCGTATGGGCTGACCGTCCCGATCAACAGTCAGTGCACATTGCTCGGCCCCTATGCAGTGCCGGCCTATGACAGCGCCTTTACGGCGGTGTTCACCAACCTGCCGATCGTGACGCCCTATCGCGGTGCCGGCCGGCAGCACGGCGTGTTCGTCATGGAGCGGCTGCTCGACCTCGCCGCACACGCGCTGAAGATCGATCCCGCCGAGATCAGGCGCCGCAATCTCATTCCGTCTGACGCGTTTCCGTACAAGAACGAGATCATCTATCAAGATTTTCAGCCGCTCGAATATGACAGCGGCAACTACGAGCCGGTGCTGGACAAGGCGTTGGAGCTGATCGGCTATGATCACTTCATCCGCGTCGAGCAGCCGAGACTGCGGGCTGAGGGACGTTGCGCCGGTATCGCCGTGGCCTGCTATGTCGAAGGCACCGGCATCGGGCCCTATGAAGGCGCCAAGGTCCAGATTCAGTCCAACGGCAAGGTCAGTGTCGCAACCGGGATCGGCACTCAGGGCCAGGGTCATTTCACCAGCTTCGCGCAAATCGTCGCCGACGAGCTCGGCGTTGACGTTTCCGACGTCGACATCGTCACCGGCGATACCGACCAGTTCTATTGGGGGGCGGGCACGTTCGCGAGCCGCGGTGCCGTCGTTGCCGGTACGGCGGTGAGCGAGGCATCGCGCGCCGTCCGGAAAAAGGTGCTCAAGCTCGCCGGCGACGCTTTCGAGTGCTCGGAGGAGGACCTGGTCCTTGCCGACGGCAAGGTCGCGATCACCGGCATCCCCGAAAAATTCATTTGGCTCGGAGATCTGGCTCGACGTGCCAATCCGATGCGCGGCGCGGTGGTGCCGGGGACAGAGCCGGGTCTGGAATCCACACAATATTTCGGGCCGCCGAAGGGGACGACCGCCAACGGCGTCCACGCCGCCATCGTTGAGGTCGATCCGCGGACGTTCGACCTCAAGGTCCTTAAATACGTCGTGGTCCATGATTGCGGCACCGTCATCAATCCGATGATCCTCGCCGGCCAGATCCATGGCGGCGTTGCGCAAGGTATCGGCAACGCGTTCTACGAAAAGCTGTCGTTCGACGAGCAGGGCCAGCTGCTCAACGCGTCGCTGGCGGATTATCTGCTGCCGACGGCGCTGGAGGTGCCGCGCATGGAGCTTGACCATACCGTGACCCCATCACCACTCAACCCATTGGGGATCAAGGGGGCCGGCGAGGCTGGAGCAATTCCCGTAGGCCCGCTGTTCGCGCAGGCGATCGAGGATGCGCTGGATTTGAAGCGGCGTGAGGTCGAGTTGCTGGAGATACCGCTGAGCCCGAGTCGGCTGTTTGAACTGACGCGCAAGGCGAGGAACATTTGAGGACCGCGCAAATCTTCAGATTGTCGATGGCCCATCCGGGCGATCTTTCCGAGCTCGATCGGCTGATCGCGGGCGGAACGGTTCGCGCGGTCGAATTGGTGGCCATCATTGGCAAGACCGAGGGCAATGGCGGCGTCAACGATTTCACCCGAGGCTACTTCACGCAAAGCTTGATGGCGCTGCTTTCACGACATCTGAAAAAGCCCGCCGAGCAGTTGATCCGCGAAATTCCCTGCGTGCTGTCGGGTGGCACCGAAGGCGTCATGAGCCCGCATTACAGCGTGTTTTGTGTCGGCGAAGGTGAGGCCATTGGGGGCACGGGACCTTCGCTCGCGATCGGTACTGCGTTCAGCGCGCCGGTTCCCGCAGAAGATGTCGGCCGGCGCGCCCATATCGACAGCGTTGTCGGCGCGGTTCGCTCCGCCATCGCCAATGCCGGAATCGAACATCTCGACGATGTGCATTTCGTGCAGGTCAAATGCCCGTGTGTCACCGTGGCGCGCGGCGCGGCGGCGATCGCCGCCGGGAAGACACCGCTCACCAACGATCCAAACAAGTCGATGGCGTTCGCGCGGGCGGCAGGTGCGTTCGGGGTCGCGGTAGCGCTCGACGAACTCGCACCTTCCGCCTTCCATGATGCGTCGCTGCTGTCGGATTTTTCCATCCAGTCGCCGCGCGCCAGCATCTCTTCGGGCGTCGAGATCGAGAGCAACGAGGTGGTCGTACTCGGCAATAGCGCGCGTTGGGCCGGTCCGCTCCGCATCGCGCATCGGCCGATGACCGACGCGCTCGACATCGGTGCCGTCGTCGATGTGCTGGCCGATCTCGACATCAAGGCCCAGCCGCAGGTTTCATCGGTCGACGCCACCAGGATCGCGACCGTGCTGGTGAAATGCGAGCCGGACCGACGCGGCAGGATACGGGGCAACCGGCACACTATGCTGGATGACACCGACATTAACGCCCAGCGCCATGTCCGCGGCGCGGTCGCGGGCCTGGTCGCCGGCGTGATCGGCGACGGCCGGATCTTTGTGTCCGGGGGGGCCGAGCATCAGGGGCCGGACGGCGGCGGGTTGGTTGCGGTGATTGCTTCGCGGGAGGGTGGTAGCTGATGCGCATCGTAATCGTCGGCGCAGGCGTAGCGGGATGCGTCATGGCGCGGCGGCTGTCGCGATTGGATGGAGTCGAGGTGATCTGCCTGGAGCGGGTCGCGCGTGACGATCACTCCGAGGCCGGCACCGGGCTCAATGTCGGGCCGAACGCGGTCAAGGCTGTAAAGGCGATCGATCCGGAGCTTGCCGATCTCATCACAGCCTCGAGCTACCTCTGGCACAATTGGCGGATATCGCTCACAGACGGTACCGTGCTGTTCGATCTGCCGCTCGCTGATGTTGCCGATGGGCCCGGCTGGCGAATCCGCTGGTCGGAACTTTACCGCGTGCTGCGCGAGGCGGCGGGGGACCACGTTTCCTACGGCTGCGAGATCGTCGAGATCGGTCGCGATGCCGCCGATCCCCGCAAGACTTCGATTGCATGGATTCAGGACGGGACGACGCGTCGGCTCGATGATATCGATCTCTTGATCGCCGCCGATGGACGCTACTCGGCGGTGAGGCGGTCGATCTCGGGCGAACCGGAGGTGCGCCAGACCGGGGTCGCGATCTTCCGTCTGCTGGTGCCGGAGACGGCGGGCGGGCTGATCGACGATTACGAGCAATGGTTCAACGGACCGAACCGCTTGTTGTCGTTCAAGGTGCCGCCCGGCCACATCTATGTCGCCGGCACGTTTCCGATTTCGCCGGAGGCGCCGATCGCGGAAAGTCTGAAAACGCCGGACGCCTTGCGTGCAGCCTATGCACCAGGCGCCGCCGAGCCGAGCCCCCAGGCGCAGTGGCTGATCGATACCGTCTGCGAGAATGTCGCGGATACGCATTGGGCGCGGATGCAGGAACATACGCTGTTGTATCGCGCCGCCGATTGCAACGTGCTTTATCTCGGTGACGCCGCCCATGGCATGGTGCCGACGCTCGGGCAGGGCGCGACGCAGGCGCTCGAAGATGCCGCGAACGCGGCAAACCTGATTGCCCGGCGGTACCAGGATGGAACGCGCGACGTCGGGATCTGGCTGACGGAGATCGAGACCTTGCGGCAGGACCGCATGCGCTTCGTGATGGAGTTTTCGCTGCAGGCGACCGATACCATGCGCCAGGGCGCCGATCCGGTCGAGGGTACGCGGCACAAGAACGAAGAACCATTCCTGAGAAAGTTGAAGACGCTCTATCGAGACGTCGGAATGCCATGATGCAAACGACTTGAGGAGACCAACGACATGACCGCAGCCACCGAAGCACAATTGCCGCTCGCCATGGTGCACGGGCTCTATCACATCGCAATCAAGACCGACAATCTGGCGGCGACGCGCAAGTTCTATGTCGATATCCTGGGTCTGCGCGAATTTCCTCGCCCCGATTTCGGCTATCCCGGCGCGTGGATCGGCTGCACGCAGCCGGGCGGACTCGCCATCATGCACATCTATGCCGGCGGGCCGGCGCTCGGCCCCGAGGGCAAGGCGCCAGCAGGGACCGCTGCGATTGATCACGTCTCGCTGTCCTGCTCCGGCTATCGCTCCTACGTGTCGCGGTTCAAGGCGGCCGGACTCGATTGGCGCGAGTTCATCGTGCCCGGCACCTCGCTGTGGCAGTTGTTCGTCTACGATCCTAGCGGGGTCCAGCTCGAACTGACCTTTGAGTGCGGCGGCGAGGGTGATGAGCTGCCGGACGTGTCACCTGGGCGCAAATACGTCGCGGGTTCGAGCTTCTTCGACAAGGCAACCTATCCCAGGCTTGGCTGACGTGATGGAAGGCCACCATCGCCCGTTCTGGTCGTTCCACGCGGGGGAGCTTTCCGCAGCCTATGCGAACGGCCTCTCGCCGCGCCGCGTGATCGACGCGACACTGGCCCATGTCCGCGAGGTCAATCCGAAGCTCAACGCGATCATCACCCTGGATGAAGCCGGCGCCGTCGACGCGGCCGAAGCCAGCGCGCGGCGGTGGAAGGCCGGCCGTGCTCTGGGTACGCTCGATGGCGTGCCCGTCACAATTAA